>Ga0335078_10012546_pt1 | contig 12573 bp, 12 predicted proteins | sample Lox_Sample_32_FD_206711 | JGI IMG/M metagenome (GOLD analysis project Ga0335078, IMG submission 206711) | Soil microbial communities from Loxahatchee National Wildlife Refuge, Florida, United States - Lox_Sample_3.2 | ecosystem: Environmental > Terrestrial > Soil > Wetlands | place: USA... | reverse complement strand
TGAATGGGTCTGGAAGAACGTCAAGCACGACCGCATCGCCAAGAAGGGTGTCACCAGCAAGCAAGACCTCAAAGCCAAAGCCATCGGCGCCCTGCGCCGGCTCCAGAAACGCCCCGGACTGGTCCGCGCATTCTTCGCCGACCCGCACCTGCGCTACATCACCGCATAACCGGAAACGGTCGGCCTACTTACGCACTCCTTAGTAAGTGAGGTCGTCCGCTGGCTGAGGTCCATCAGGATGTTCCGGGCTGCCTGTGTCGTCCATGCGCCGTCCGGGTTGGCGGTGATGCCGGCCAGGTGAACCTGGCGGGTGCCGTGCTCGATGACGATCAGGGCGTAGAGGCGACGGAGCAGCACTGTGTCCACGTGGAGGAAGTCGACGGCGAGGATGCCGCAGGCCTGGGCTGTCAGGAACTGCTTCCAGGTCGGGCCGCTGCGGCGCGGCGCCGGGCCGATCCCGGCGTCATGCAGGATCTGCCAGACCGTGGAGGCCGCGATCGGGTGGCCGAGCCTGACAAGTTCGCCCTGCACCCGCAGGTGTCCCCACGCGGGGTTCTCCGTCGCGATGCGGATCACGAGCTTGCGGATGGCAGCTGCCGTGGACGGCCGCCCGGGTCGCCGCCGGCTGGTGTAGTCCCACTTGCGCGTGACGCGCCGCCGGTGCCAGGCGAGCAGTGTCGCCGATGTGACCGCGAACACTTCCGCCCACCGGCGGCGGGGAACCAATCGCGGCAGCGCCGCCAGCCACAGCCGGTCGCCCGGCTCGTAGCGGACCCGGCCCACCTGGCGGCGCAAGACCATGTTCTCGTGCCGGAGCACCAGAAGCTCGGCATCCTTGGATACCTGATGCTGGGTCAGCACCGTTAGGCAGCTGAGCAGACAACGTACGAGCAGGTAGACAGCCGAAATGAGCACTCAGCGATGATCCCAGCCGGGACGTCCGCCGAGGCAAGATCCAGTAATCGAGCCCCCACAGGGCATGACGGCTCATCCGACCGGGGGCTGGACCGCCCAGCAGGCCCGCAACCTTCTGATGGACCTCGACGAGCGCGCAGGCGGGTTCAGGTTCCTTATCCGTGACCGTGACGGCAAGCTCACCACGGCATTCGATGAGGTATTCGCGGGAAACGGCACGCGGGTGATCAAGACGCCGGTCCGGTCGCCGCGGGCGAATGCCTATGCGGAGCGGCTCGTGGGCACGCTGCGCCGCAGTGCCTGGACCACGTGCTGATCCTCGGCGAGCCGCACCTGCGGAAGGTCCTAGCCGAGTACGCCAGGCACTATAACGGCCACCGGCCGCACCAGGGACTGCAGCAGGAGGCCCCCAGCGCGAGCCCGGCCGCGTCGTTGACGGCACTGCCCGGATCGAGCGGTGGCAGGTCCTCGGCGGGCTGATCAGCGAATACCGCAGAACGGCGTAGTCAGCGGAAAAACTGCTGGTCAGCGGCTACGAACGAGTTTTGGCACAGGACAGGCCATCGCCGGCTGTTTTAGAGATCATCTAGCCCCTGTGCGCCCAAGCCCAACCAAAGGGCCAGGGCGCCTGCGCGACCCTGGCCCCTCGGCTCAGTCAGTTATGACGCCCGCCATTCGCGGATGGTGTTCTTCTTGATCACCGCCGACCACCAGAACTTCTGGGTCTGCTGGGTGGTGATCGACATCCGGGTGAAGTGCCCGTTGCGCGGGCGGGTGACCTGGACGACAGCGGCTGCGCCGCAGCACCCGTTGGCCTGCATCAGGATGCCGTTGCCGATGCCCCCGGTGCGGGTCCACGAGGACCACGTGATGCCGCTGACCTCGCGGCCATCCGGCTCGATGAGCGCGATCTTGCCCGGGAGCGCCTTGTAGGTGGCCTCGTACTTGTGCCAGGCACCGTGCTTGAACACGGTCTCGCCCACCTTCGGGCCCGTGCTCGCGGACGCCGCGGGCGCCGAGGCCAGCCCGAGCGCGAGCAGGCCCGCTCCCCCGACAGCGGCGATCTGGATCCTCATGTATGTCCCCCCATTTGGTGCGGCTGGATTGCCCGGCTGGCTTCCATTTTCCGCGTGATCAGGCCATGACCAGCCGCAGCAGCCTGGGCTTCACTTCCTGCCCGCCGCACACCCCGTTTCAAATACCCCGCCGGCCGACGCCCCCTTCCAGCCTCCCGAGTGTGTACCTGCGGGCCGACCTGGGTCAAGAAGACGTACGGACGTCTGGGCTGGCGCGTAGACTCGCAGGCGACCCCCAGCCCGGGTCAGCAGCGACCTGGCTGCGGGCGGCGGGATATCAGGCGCAGAGATATTCCAGGCGGCTGACGCGCTGCGCCTTCATCTGGACTGGCCAGGGCACACGCCTTACTGGAAATCCCCGGGGCATGAGTAAGGCCAGCCCCACGGATGAGGCTGGCCCCGGTAGAACCTCCGATCGGTACCGTTAGCCTGGGGTGCCCGGGTCTGCCTCCAGCGCCTCGTACGAGCCGTCCAGCCAGCTCATCGCCGTGATGTACCAGCGGCGCAGGGTGGTGGCCGTGGCGCCCGGGGTCGGCGTGCTTGGCGGCCCTGGTCACCGCGTTGCGCAGCTGTGGGGTTTCTAAACTCGGCTACGGGCGTTGAGCTGGGCTTTCATGCGGCCCGCTCGTATTCGTTGATGAGGCCGCCAAGGACGGGCCGACGCTTGATCCGCTCCAGGGAACGGTTGGCGGCGGGGTGGTCGGGTCGCGGCGGGTGCAGCTGGCGGCTGCGGTGGGGTCTTCGTCCGTTGTAGTGGGCCTCGTACTCGGCCAGGCTGGCACGCAGGTGCCGTTCGCCGAAGATGAGCATCCGGTCGGTGACCTCTGCCGGGCGGTGAGTACGAACCGTTCCGTATAGGCGTTGGACCACATCGTCAACTGCGTCCTGTCCGGATGACCGGTACCGACGTGTGGGGGTGACGCACCGGTTCCACCCGCTGTCCGGGCAGGACTTCGAGTTCGTCGTGCACCGTCAGAACTTGTGGGGCCCGAATACACGATCGTGGTGGTGACCTGCTTCTTCTCGCAGCAGGGCGCAGCGGTCAGGCGGCGATCTGGTATTCGTGTGTGAGTCCGCCAAGGACTTGTTTCCGGCGGATCCGGTGCTCGGCGAGGTTGGCCTCCGGTGGCTGGGTGTGTGAGCCTGAGCCGGTGGGAGCTGGCCAAGGGCACGGTGCGGCCGGGCCGCGTTGTAGTGCGCCATGTACTCGGTCAGCACCCGGCGCAGGTGATGCTCATTGACGATCAGCAACTGGTCGAGGAGTTCCCGGCGGAGGGTGCCGATGATCCTTTCGCAGATGGCGTTCGCTCTGGGAGCCTGCGGTGGGCTGGCGAGAATCCTCATTCCTCCCGCCTGGAACACGGCGTCGAAGGAGCCGGTGAACTGGCCGGCACGATCCCTGATCAAGAACTTGACTGAAGCCGAACGCTGGCCGAGGTCCATCAGGAAGTTCCGCGCCGCCTGGGTCGTCCACGCGCCGTCAGGATTCGCGGTGATGCCGGCCAGGTGAACGCGGCGGGTGCCATGCTCGATGACGATCAGCGCGTAGATGCGCCGCAGCAGCACCGTGTCCACATGGACAAAGTCGACCGCCAGAATGCCGCGGGCCTGCGCAGTCAGGAACTGCTTCCAGGTCGGACCAGCACGGGGGGGTGCAGGGTCAATCCCGGCGGCGCGCAGGATCTGCCACACGGTGGAGGCGGCGATCGGGTGGCCGAGCTTGACGAGTTCGCCTTGCACCCGCCGGTGCCCCCACATCGGATTGTCCGTCGCCATGCGGATCACGAGCTTGCGGATCGCAGCTACCGTGGACGACCGGCCGGGACGCCGCCGGTTCGTGTAATCCCATTTGCGTGCGACCAGGCGACGGTGCCAGGCCAAGAGCGTCGCCGGGGTCACTGCGAACACCTCGCCCCAGCGGCGGCGGGGGATCAGCCGGGAGAGCGCGGCAAGCCACATCCGGTCGCCCGGCCGGTAGCGGACCCGGCCGATCTGGCGGCACAGCACTGCGTTCTCGTGCCGGAGCACCAGGAGTTCGGCGTCCTTGGACACCTCACCCCGGGCCAGCGCCATCAGACAGCCAAGCAGACGGCGAACGAGCAGGTAGACGACCGAGAAGATCACTCAGCGATGATCCCAACCCGGCTGCCCGCCCAAGCCAGATCCAGTAATCGAGCCCCACACGGTCCGGCCACCATGCGACCGGCCGTGCCACTCGAAAAGTGGCTGGTCAGGACACTGCCTGCAGAGTTGTGGAGCGGGCGTCCCCGACGTTACGCCGCCCTATAACTCAGGACAAGTGTCAAAGTCTCCGGGACCGAGGATCCCTAGCATTGCAATAGGCGCTCAACATGGTAAAATGGAAACGGTAGCGCTAGACAGGTTTCGGGTCAGATTCTTCCGCTCACGCCTTGCCCGGACATACGGCTGACGGGTGCTCGTTTGCAACTGCGTGCGCTTAAGGAGAACGTAAAAATGGCAAAATTTTGGATTCGGGTAGGGAAAAAAAGGTATTGCCTTAGGGGCTTACATTCAACCTGCTTCCGCGGCCGACTCTTGAGTGCGGCAGATGACCCAGACGCGGACCCGCACATTCTTGTCGCCACAAGAGAGATAAACGAAATCCTGTCCAGGCTGGAGCACCATCACGCCGGTACGGACAGGGCGCTCGTTTTCGTGGCGCTCCCTGACGGTGATGATGACATCCTCGGGTTGGATTGGATATACCACGATCAGGAAATCACCACAAGCTGCGACCAGAACCACACAACTTAATGGCATGGTCATGAGTTGAGGTATTTCCCCAGGATCTTGGTTTGAGGCATTCCAGGATCTTGCCAGCATGCTGGTGGCCCTTGTAGTAGGCAGTGGACGGAGGGCCGCACGTTGGACACACAGGCTATTGGCGTCGCAGCCGGGATCGTTAGTGTTGCAGTAGCCGCCCTTGGGCTTCTTCTAACCTGGTACCGGCGTGAAGAGAAGCAAGAGCACAAGAGCGGCTACAGACGGGATCAGCGGGCGCTTTCCAAGCGGATGCGGGTACAGCTGAGTGTCGCCGCTGCGGTCGGGATAATCGCCTTAACGTTCGGTGGCGTCATATTCACGTTCAAGGCTGGTACGACCGGCAAGGTTTACAGTGTTCCATCACCTCTGACGGCGACTCAATATCGTGATCGACTTGGTCGGATCTGTTCCGATGCGTACAGAAAGGCCGGCCAAATTGATGCAACTGGCCCGAGGAAAACGGTTTTTGGCTTGGAAGTCACGAACGAGCAGGACGAGGTCGGACTGGTAAGGCGGCTCATTCCGCCAACTGAGCTAAAGACTACACATGCAAACATGATCGCCCTCTGGGATCGCAGGATCAGCCTGCTATCTTCCATATATACTCGTTGGGCTCAGCTCAGCATTGACGAGCAGTTGTCAGGAATAGCAAAAGCTGAACAGCTGGTCGCCGAATTGGCGAAAATCTTCCGATTGCTGCGCGTTCCCGAATGTGTGATGTGACCCTGCAGCCTTGACACGTTGGAACGCAGACGCCAGCGGGACCTGTGGGTGCCGGAAATCGTGTCACCCGCATCTGACCTGGGATTCCTGCACCCGGACTGATCTAAGCCTGAATCCACGTGCGCCGTGAGGCGCTGACGATTCGAGTGGAGGTGAGAGACCTTCACCGCTGATCCTGTCGCAGCAGGACGGCGAAGCTGGGGGCAGCCTGAGCCGGGAAGCGCCGGGGAAGGTGAGAGCGGCCCCGACAAAGCCGGGACGTGTCAGTACTGCCAGATGACGCGGGTCCGGCGAGCGTGACGGAGAGGAGCACGCGAGGAACCAGCGTTATTACGTCTCTTAAAGGCTTGCCGGCTCAAATCTGGTGGATAGGGGCCGGGAGCGGCGCGCACCCGTTCGTTCATATCGGGGCGGGGAACTCCTGGGCGGGCATGTGGATGTTCGCCGGGAGGTCACGGTGAAGTGCTGCGGGGTAGCCGTGGCGATGCCGCAGGGATAGAGCTGGGCTCCTCCTTCGTCGATCGAATCGCAGTGAACACGGGAACCGTCCCGGTCTGCCCGGCCTCGCGCTGCCAGCACGCTGGCCTGGGCTGGGCCCGCTGTCGGCCGACCGGCCTGGGACGGGGCGGAGCCGCCGTAGTACTCCGAGCCGGGGAGAGCCCGGCACATGGGGAAGGGCGGCAGCGGTTGCGCGAAGGGAAGGAGGCTGCAATGCCGCAAGACGCGCTGCTGAATGGCAGCGCCCATGACCAGGCCGCCGGGCCGTGGTCGCGGGTAGCGGGGATGCAGGCCAAGCTTCACCGCTGGGCGGCGGCTGATCCTGGCCGCCGGTTCGATGACCTGTTCAACTTTGTGCATGACCCGGCGACGCTGTATGTGGCGTTCTGCCGGGTTGAGGGCAACCGGGGCGCAAACACGCCCGGCGTGGACGGCATGACCGTCCGGCTGGTCGAAGAGCGCATCGGTGTCCAGGAGTTCCTGGATGACCTGCGGGCCCAGCTGAAGATGGGCGCATTCAGGCCGCTGCCGGTGCGGGAACGCAAGATCCCGAAGCCGGGCGGGTCGGGGAAGCTGAGGAGACTCGGCATTCCCGCCGTGGCCGACAAGGTGGTCCAGGCCGCGCTGAAGCTCGTGCTGGAACCCATCTTCGAGGCGGGCTTCGAGCCTGTGTCCTACGGGTTCCGGCCGGTGCGGCGGGCGCACGACGCGATCGCCGAGATCCACCAGTTCGGCACTCACGGCTACCGCTGGGTGCTGGACGCGGACATCGAGGCGGCCTTCGACAACCTGACACACTCCGCCCTTTTGGAGCGGGTGCGGGCCAGGATCAAGGACAAGCGCGTGCTCGCGCTGGTCAAGGCGTTCCTCAAGGCCGGGGTCCTCACCGAACTCGGCGGCCACGAGGACACCCACACCGGCACGCCGCAAGGAGGCATCCTGAGCCCGCTGATCTTCAACGTCGCCATGTCGGCGCTCGATGAGCACCTGCACCGGCCGTGGAAGCCCGGCGGGACGATGGAAACATCCAGCCAGCGTGCCCGGCGCCGTGCCAGGGGCCTGCCGAACTGGCGAGTCTGCCGCTATGCGGATGACTTCGTCGTGCTCGTGCACGGTACCAGGGCCGATGCCGAGACCCTGCGCGAAGAAGTCGCTGATGTGCTCGCACCGATGGGCCTGCGGCTCTCACCAGCCAAGACCCGCATTGTGCATATGAGCGAGGGGTTCGACTTCCTCGGGTTCCGCATCCAGTGGAAACGCAAGGGAGGAACGAGCAAGTGGCACGTCTATACCTTCATCGCCGACCGGCCCATCCGGTCGCTGAAGGCCAAGATCCGTGCCCTGACGAACAGGACGTCGCAACAGGACCTCAGGTCGGTGCTGATCAGGCTCGGTCCTTGACCCACACCCGGCCGGCTCACCCGTGATCGCACCAATCGGGAAACGGGAGCCCCCGACAGGGCCCGCCACATCGCGGCGGCGGACCTCAGCTGGCCACGCCCGCACCCAGCCCAAAACTGGACACAAGGCACGATAACCCGCCTTGACACGGCCCCGCTTCTTCAGGGATGAGCTGGGACGATGGGAGTTCCTTACGCTTCCGTCGTCTGGCTGGAGAGGACACCTCGCAGGTGCGTTGCGACGTGATGTCGCTCGTTGTGAGTGAATGCGCCAAAGGAGGTCGCTGATGGCGACGGCGTTATTCCAGGTCAGTGCCTGAGGCCTGTCCCCGCCCCGACATGCGCGGCCGGGTCCTGCCCGGCCGGGTGTGAAGCCCGGGGGAAAGCCCGAGGGGTCCCGTTCCGTCTGGGAGCCACAGGCGAGGGGAATGGCCGGGAGGGGCGAACGCCAGTGAACCCTTGCTGATGCCTCGTGAGAGAGACATCCCGGGACGGGTCGTGACACCGGGGTGACAGGGACCGGCCGTTGCAAGGCGGCAGGCGGCGGGCACGGGATGCACACGTGCCCGTGAGGCACCTGTGGGTGCCGAAAACCTGTGCTACCTGGGCATATGCCGAACGGAACACGGCCGGTCTCGGTGAAGCGTTCGGCGTCTGCGGCCGGGCCGGTCTTGGTCTGTCCGGAGGTGGGATGATCTTCGGCTTGTGGGCTTGAAGCTGATCTTCCTGGTCGTGTCCCGTGCCATGCCGCTGATCAGGCTGTCGCACCGGGAGTCGTGGTGGAAGGATGCCGAGATCTTGATGCTGCGCCATCAGCTCGCTGTCGCGCAGCGGCAGCGGCCGCGGGTGCATGCGCGGCTGACATGGCCGGACCGGGCGTGGCTGGCGCTGCTGGCTGCGACGCTGCCCATTGAGCGGCTGGCCGGGATGCGGCTGATCGTGACTCCGGGCACCATCGTGCGCTGGCACCGCGACATCGTCCGGCGCCGCTGGGCGCGGTTGTCGCGCCAGGGCCGGTCCGGCCGCCCGGCGACGCACCGTAATGTCCGGTCAGTGGTGCTGCGGCTGGCCCGGGAGAACGAGTCGTGGGGATACCGCCGGATCCACGGCGAGCTGGCTGGCCTGGGAATCACCGTGGCGCCATCGACAGTGTGGCAGATACTCAAGAGCGCCGGGATCAGCCCGGCGCCCCGTCGCGACGGCCCGGGCTGGGCCGAGTTCCTGCGATCGCAGGCCCAGGGGATCCTGGCGCTGGACTTCTTCACCGCCGACCTGCTCAACGGCACGAAGGTTTACGTGCTAGCCGTGATCGAGCAGGGCACCCGCCGGATCCGGGTGCTGGGCGCCACGGAGAACCCGGTCCAGTCCTGGGTAGTGCAGCAGGCCAGGAACCTCCTGATGGATCTGGACGACGCAGGAATGACGACCGTGAAGTTCGTCCTGCATGACCGGGACGCCTGCTTCACTGCCGCGTTCGACGCCGTCTTCCAGGCCGCTGCCGCCAGGATCGTCCGCACCGCTATTCAGGCGCCCCGGATGAACTCGATCATGGAACGCTGGATCGGCAGCTGCCGGCGTGAGCTGCTGGACGGGACCTTGATCTGGAACCAGCGCCACCTGATAAACGTGCTGCGCGAGTACGAGGACTTCTACAACACCCACCGGCCGCACCGCACCCTGAACCAGGCCGCGCCGCTTCGCCCGCTGCCGGATGGCGTCAGCGACCTGGACCGCTTCCGCGTCCGGCGGCGCGACCGCGCCGGAGGCGTGATCCATGAATATCGCCTGGTGGCATAGGTTATCGGCACCCACAGGCAGACCTCGGTGACCGCCAGCGACGGAACGACGAGCCGGGACCAGTTCTCCCGCAGAAACCCGGCGCAGCGGCCGTGGTCGCGGTCAGCGGCGTTGAACGCGGCGACTAGCGGCCCCGTATCGCACAAGATCACGCTGACGCAGCCCCGCCGGCCTCCTCGCGATCGGAGTAAGTGAGGTACTTGTCGTGATTGCGGCCCAGGTCTGCCGGCCCGCGCAGGGAGCCGATCAGCGCGGAAAGGTGCCTTGGCAAGGCGGGAAGCTTCTCGGGCTCAGCTGTTTCGTCACCCGGGCGCGTGTCCTCGGTCATACCCGCAGTGTAGAGCCCGGGTCGCCGCCCTGTAGCGAACGGCCGCAGCCCCTGATCACTGCCGCATGGCCGACGGACAGTTGTCTGTACGGCTGGCCACACCGTCGTCGAAGCGCGCGATCGCATCGATCGACAGCGGCGATCCAGTTTCCTGTCGCGATAGGAAGAGGTACTGATGAACGGGTTCGATGTGATTATGTATGCGATCCGTCGCCGACGCGGGCGCCGCCGTCCGTTCGAGGTCCGCTGGCGGGTCGCTGGCCAGGCCAGGTCGAAGTCCTTTGTCACCCGGGCTCTGGCTGACAGCTACCGTGCGGAGCTGGTCCGCGCCGCACGCCAGGGCCTGGAGTTCGACTCGCAAACCGGCGAGCCGATGCTGTGGGCTAAGCCCGAACCTGTGACCGTGACCTGGTACCAGCATGCGGCAGCCTATGCGGCGATGAAGTGGCCGACCCTGGCCGCACATTCGCGGGCCAGCGTGGCTGAGGCCCTGGCTACCGTCACGCCCGCTCTGACCGGCGCCGCCCCAGTACGCCTGCCGACAGCCCAGCTGCGCACGGCCCTGTACCAGTATGCCTTCAACCCGGCCCGCACCGCCATGCCCGACCCGGCGACCGCTCGCGTGCTGGCCTGGGCCGAGCAGGCATCACTGCCGGTAACCCAGCTCACCGATCCCCTGGTACTCCGCCGGGCGCTGGACACCTTGACGCTGCGGCTGGATGGCACCCGTGCTGCTGCGAACACGATCAGCCGCAAACGCGCGGTGTTCCACGGTGCCTTGGGTTACGCGGTCGAGACCGGGGTGCTGGACTCCAACCCCGCCGACTCGATCAGCTGGCAGCCCCCGAAGGCCGCCACCGCCATAGACCCGAACATCGTGGTAAGCCCCGCGCAGGCCGAGGCTCTGCTCGCCGCCGTAGCCCGGATCCGGCCTGACCTGACCGCATTCTTCGGCTGTCTTTATTACGGCGCACTGCGCCCGGAAGAGGCCATCGCCCTGTGCCTGGACGACTGCTACCTGCCCGCTCGCGGCTGGGGGATGCTGACCCTGACCCGGGCTGTGCCCCGCACCGCCAAAGCGTGGACCGGCACCGGATCCAGCTATGAGGAGCGCGGCCTCAAGCACCGGCCCGAAGGATCGGTTCGGACCGTCCCCATCCCGCCGGTTTTGGTCGCTATGCTCCGTCACCACTGCAGCTGCTACAGCAGCGCACCCGATGGCCGCCTGTTCCGCGGCGCCCGTGGCGGCCCGCTCAGCGAAAGCAGCTACGGCCGCACCTGGCACAACGCCCGCGTTCAGGCCCTGGGGTCCGCAGTGGCTGCCACCACCCTTGCCCGCCGCCCCTACGATCTGCGGCACGCTGCCCTCTCGCTCTGGCTAAATGCCGGCGCCACACCTGTCCAGATCGCCCGGCGGGCCGGGCATAGCATTACCGTGCTGCTCGCCGTCTACACCCACTGCATCGACGGCCAGGACGACATCACCAACCGGCAGATCGAACGAGCTCTCAACGCTAGGAACCAGAGACGTCACCGGACAGCAAGCGGTTCCGCGAACCGCCGGTACCGTCCCGATCCTGTCCGCCATATGTCCGCGCCTGGCCCACACTCACACGCTCAGAAGGCAGACCGCCAAGCCCTGTGCGCCCACAGCCAGAACCCCTGGTACCGTCACTTACGATCGTTTCCGCAGATCAGAGCACATCAGGTAGTCATCGGCGGCCGCCGTGGGCAAACTCGCGGACCGGCCGAATCTGGCCCACGTATGGCCCACAGCAGCCAGCAAGCGGTGTACGGAACCGCTCCTCCTAAGCGTTAGAGCCGCTGACGCATTCCGCATCAATGGCTCTGACCCAGGTTTTGTAGTGGCAGGTGTTGGGTTCGAACCAACGTAGGCTGAGCCGACGGTTTTACAGCCCGCTTGTTCTAGTTTGGCAACATGCAGTCTGAGCTGCGGTTATCCAGCCGATCGCCCGCGATGTGAACTTTCCTGTCCGCTATATGTCCGCACGTCCGGCAGCTCGGGGCGATTGAAAGCGCGGACAATCCACGGACAGCGTCCGCCCAAGCCCTCTACCAGGGTGCTTGCACATACCGGCACGGCCAGGGCTCCTGATCCGCACGGCTCCAGGTACGTCGCTCGCGTATCAGATCTTGATGACCTGAACATCGTGCATGTTGTCATAATCGGAATCCTGAGTCACGATCGGAACGCGATGGGCAATGGCCGTGGCCGCGATCCAGCTATCGTTGACCGGCACATTCCGGCCTGCCGCGCGAAGCCGCGATACCAGCAGCGCCCAGGCCTCGGAGACGGCCTCGTCGACCGCCAGCGCCTCGAACCGCTGAGCGAGCTGGTAGGTCGACAGCCTGCGGGACGCTGTCTCCGGGTCCTTAGCCTGCAGCACGCCGAGCCGCAGCTCACCAAGCGTGATCGCCGAGATACCCCACTCAAAATCGGCGAACCTGCCGGCATCGAATCGCGCCGCCTCCAGGCCGATGAACACCGACGTGTCGGCCAGCGCCCGCTGGGCCATCACCACGGCAGATCGTCAGTTGTCTCGGTCAGGGCCGCCCGCAGTTCCTCCGCCAGCCCGGTGGTATCTGGACCCAGCCGAGCGAGCTCGTGGCCGATCTCCGGCGCGGGCAGCCACTGCCGCCGCCGCGACAGCGGGATGATCCTTGCCACCGGGCGGTTGTCTCTCAGGACCTCGATCTCCTCGCCCGACTCCACGCGTCGCAGCACCTCCGCCGTGTGGTTACGAAGATCACGTGCCGGTATAGCGCTCATGCAACAAGTGTAGCCGTTAAGCTACGATCGTAGCAAGCCCGATCGGCGTGACCAGCGGCCTAGTCGCGTTGGATCATCTCTCTGCGCAGCAACACTATTCCCGGCTCGGCTTGATCACCGAGTATGCGCATGCCGCCTTACGTACGGAAGGCCTGTAGGTCACCTGCCAAAATCCCATTTCGAGCGGGACAGGTCTGGCTGTGACCTCATGGCACGTGCAGGATGAGGGTGTCATCGACGGCCCGCAGATCCTCCGGATCG
>Ga0335078_10012545_pt1 | contig 12574 bp, 14 predicted proteins | sample Lox_Sample_32_FD_206711 | JGI IMG/M metagenome (GOLD analysis project Ga0335078, IMG submission 206711) | Soil microbial communities from Loxahatchee National Wildlife Refuge, Florida, United States - Lox_Sample_3.2 | ecosystem: Environmental > Terrestrial > Soil > Wetlands | place: USA... | reverse complement strand
CCTGGATGCCCCCAACACCTCGGGCCTGGCCAATAGCGAAATGATCCCCGAAACCAGGATGCAGGGCCACATCCTCGAGGCGGACCGCGCGGGCCTGCAGGTAGCCGTGCACGCCATCGGCGACAAGGCCAACCATATCGTGTTGGGGATGTACGAAGAGGCCGCGCGGCAAGACGGCGCGCGCGACCGGCGCTTTCGGATCGAGCACGCCCAGCACCTGCGCATGGACGATATCCCGCGTTTCGGAAAGCTGCGCGTGATCGCTTCCATGCAGCCGTATCACTTGATCGACGACGGCCGCTGGGCCGAGAAGCGCATCGGCCCGGAGCGCGCCAAGGGCGCCTACGCCTTCCGCACGCTTCTGGATTCGGGCGCCGTGCTGGCCTTCGGATCCGATTGGGACGTGGCCCCCATGGAGCCGCTCATGGGCATCTACGCCGCCGCCACCCGACGCACGTTGGACGGCAAGCATCCCGGCGGTTGGGTGCCGGAGCAGAAGATCGGCGTGGCCGAGGCCATTCGCGCCTACACCATGGGCTCCGCCTACGCCAGCTTCGACGAGAAATGGAAAGGCTCGATTGAGCCCGGCAAGCTCGCGGACCTGGTGGTCGTGCCGGACGACATCCTCGGCATCGCCCCCGAGGATATCGCAAAAACGCGCGTCGAAACGACCGTTTTTGACGGGAAAGTGATCTTCGAGCGGACCCCGCGGTAGCCCGTCTCCGGCGGCTGCCGCCGCTCGTCGCGGCAGCCCGGCGCCTGCGGCTATGCGATCCCGTGCCGGCGCAGCAGCTCCACTCCGCGCGCGTTCCCGTGCTCGGCGGCCTTACCGGCATGCCGCCGGGCGGCGGCGTAATCCTCCTTCACCGCGTAAATCTCGGCGAGAGCCACGTGCGCCTCGGCGAACGCGCCATCGAGGCGCACGGCCTCGAGCAGCAGCGCCAACGCTTCGTCCTGCCGCAATTCGATGCGGTAGAGCTGCGCCAGGTTGTACCACGGCCGGGGATTTTCAGGCTCCCGAGCGATCCATTCCTTCTGCTCGCGAATGTGTCCGGCGGTCTCCTGGTCCAGCGCGAACCCGATCACCTCTTTGCGCCAGAAACTCACGGCTGTTCTCCTACCAGGACGACCCGCACATCCGCCACGTTCGTGTGCGTGGGGCCGGTTACGATCAGGTCGTCCAATCCTTCGAAGTAATGATAGGAATCGTTGCGCGCCAGGAATTCCGGAGCGCGCGCATCTCGCGCCAGCGTGCGGCCGTCGGCGATGGCGCCCGCCGCATCGGTGGGTCCATCCGATCCGTCCGTGCCCGCGCTGAGCACCACCACGTTCGGCAAGCCCGCAATGTCGATGGCCGCCGCCAGCACGAATTCCTGATTGCGCCCTCCCAGGCCATCGCCGCGCAGCGTGACCGTAGTCTCGCCGCCCGTGATGATGCAAGCGGGCCGTTTCAACGGCCGCCCCGAATGCACGATCTCTTTGGCGATGGCCGCGTGCATGCGGGCGATCTCGCGGGTTTCGCCCTCGATGCACGTCGACAGCACCAGCGTGTGGAATCCCGCCGCCCGGGCGCGCGCCGCGGCCCGATCCACCGCCAGCCGGTTGCTGCCCACCACCACGTTGCGCACCCGCGCGAAGATCGCGTCGCCGGGCTTGGGCGTTTCGGGAATCCCGCCGCGCGTGCCGCGTTCGATGCGCGCGCGGATGGCGGCCGGCACGCGATCGAGGATCCCGTACTTCTCCAGAATCCCGCGCGTCCGCTCGAATGTGGAACCGTCTGGCGCCGTGGGACCGGACCCGATCACGCCGGGATCGTCGCCGGTCACATCCGACAAGAGGAGCGACAGAACCTGCGCCGGATACGCCAGCCGCGCCAGTTGCCCGCCCTTGATCCGCGAAATGTGTTTCCGCACGGCGTTGATCTCGTGGATGCCGGCGCCGCATGCGAGCAACAATTTCGTGGTTTCCTGTTTTTCGTCGAGCGTGACGGGACCGGCGGGCAAAGGCAGCAGGGCCGACGCGCCTCCCGAGATCAGGCAGAGCACCAGATCGTCCGCTCCCGCGCCCGCGGCGATTTCCGCGATGCGCCGCGCTCCCTCTACACCCTGCCGGTCGGGCACCGGATGGCCGCACTCGAGCAGCTCGATCCGCCGCAGCGCGCCGGCGTGCCCATATTTGACGTTCAGGAGCCCGCGGGTGATGCGGCGGCCCAACACGCGCTCGGCGGCGCGCGCCATCGCCAAGCCGGCCTTGCCGGCCCCGACGACATAAATGTCGCGGTAACGCCCAAAATCCTCCGCGGCCAGCCGCGCAGCCACGGCTTGTCCGGGATCGGCCGCCGCAAGAGCCGCTTTCCAGATAGCGAGGGCCTGCTTGCGGAGCCTGGCTTCCAGCTTCATACCAAAATGCTCCGCGTCATTTGAATAACGGGAGGCCGAGCACAGCTACCACCGCCACGGCGGGATCGTCGCTCGAGATCGGGATGCGGAAATCGGCGCGCGCGTACCCTTCGCGGCGTTCCTCGAAAAGGCGCGCCATACGTTCCAGATCGCGCGCCAACGGCCGGTGATAGGTCTGTTCCACGCGGCTGCGCACGGTCGCGAAAGGGCAGTCCAGCCAGATGGTGATGCCGTTGTTTTCCACCAGCGCGTAGTTCTCGGGCTGGACAAAAGCGCCGCCCCCCAGCGCCATCACGGTCGGCCTCCCGCCTTCGATGGCCTTCACCCGCGCGCGCATCGCCGCGTGTTCCAGCCGCCGGAATTCCTTCTCGCCGCGCGTCTCGAAGATCTGCGCGATGGTCATGGCCTCGGCGGCCTCGATCTCTTCGTCCAGATCGACGAAGTGCCATCCCAGCCGTTCGGCGAGCAAGCGGCCGACCGTAGTCTTGCCGGATGCCATGAATCCGGTCAGGTAGATTCCCGGCGTGTTCTTCAACTTCAGAATCATACGTCGTGCAGAATCGCGGCCAGTTGCGCGTCCACTAATGCCGGGAACAGGCGCTCGGCCAGCACCAGCAGCCAGCCGGCCGGGGGCGCCATCACGGTGCGCGAGCCGCGCTCCACCCCGCGCGCGATGGCCTCCGCGCACTGCTCGGGCGTGATGGCGAATTGCTTGCGGCGCGCCACTTTCGGCGGCGGTCCGGCGCCGGCCGCGTGCTTCTGGAAATCCGTGCGGACATATCCGGGGCAGACCGTCATGGAGCGGATGCCGTCTTTCCGCAGCTCCATGCGCAGGCCGTCGGTGAGGGAGCACAGCGCGTACTTCGAGGCGGAATACAGGGTGAACCACGGCAGCGTGACCCGTCCGGCGATCGACGAAATATTCACGATCACGCCCGCGCCGCGCTTCCGCATGTGCGGGACCACCAGTTGCGCCAGCGCCAGCGGTGCGAAGAAATTCAGCTCGAACAAGCGGCGAGCATCCTCCATCGGCGCGTTCCACGCCGGCGCGTACAATCCCATGCCGGCGTTGTTGATCAGGATGTCGATGGCCCCGAAGCGCTCCAGCGTCGCCGCCACCGCCGCCGCGCGCGTCCCGGCCAGCGTAACATCGCCCGGGGTGATCAGCGCTTCCGGGCCGCCGGCCGCACGCAGCTTCTCCTCCGAGCGCGCCAGCAGCGAGAGCTTGGCGCCGCGCTTCCGGAAAACGGCTGCGCAGGCCGCGCCGATGCCCTCCGAAGCTCCGGTGATCAGAACTACCTTGCCGTCGATGCGCATTTACCTGGACCGTGGCGGAAGCCCGCGGCGGCACGCGAAACCGTGCGCCGCATCCGGCCCCGTTGCAGGATTGCCGGAACCGGCTCGAAACGCAATAATGGTAGCATGTCCTCGCGGCTGCTCCCGCTGTTTCCGCTGCAAGTGGTGGTCTTCCCGCGCACGCACCTGCCGCTGCACATCTTCGAAGAGCGCTACAAGGAAATGATCGCCAACGCCATGCGGGACAACTCCGAGTTCGGCATCGTACTGGCGAAGGAGGACGGCATCGTCAACGCCGGTTGTACGGTGATCGTGGAAAAAGTGCTGAAGCGCTACGAAGACGGGCGCATGGATATCGTAGCCTGCGGGCGCCGGCGCTTCGAGGTGGTCATGTTGAATGAAGAGAAGTCCTACCTGCGCGGCGAGGTCGAATTCTTCGACGACGATGAGGGCGGGCCGCCGCCGCTCGAGGTGCAGCACATGGCGCTGACGCAGTACAAGAGCCTGCTCGAATCCGGCGCCATGCAATCGCCGCTGGCCGAGCCCAACCTGGAGGATCCGCAGCTCAGCTTCCAACTGGCGCAAGGCATCCAGGACGTGGATTTTCTGAACACGCTGCTGCGGACGCGGTCGGAAACCCAGCGCCTGCGCGAGTTGAACGAGTTCCTCTCGCAGTACATCCCGCGGCAACGGCATGTCGCGCGGATGCGGCAGGTGGCCCCTCTCAACGGGTTCGGCGGTAAACCCGCCGGCCTCTGACCGGAAGATGTTCGCGCGACCCAGGCCCGCGCCGTTCGCCATTTCCGTGCTCACCCACGGATTCCTGCTGGCCTGGGTGGCTTCGGGTCCCGCGCCCGAAGAATCCAAGTCCCTTTATGCCCGGGTGATCCGGCCGCATGCCAGCAAGCTGGTGTGGTACAACTTTCGCGGCAAGCTGCCGAACGTGGCGCCCGCCACGCCCAACACCGCCGCCAGGCCGCCGCGCGCGGAGTTCAAAATCGCTTCGCAGGAGATCGTAGCCGGCTCCCCAAATGCGCCGCACGCCAGGCAATTCATCTGGCAGCCGGCTCCGAAACTGGAGCTCCAGCAGGACCTGCGGTCGCCGAACGTGGTTGCCCTGCACGCGCCGCAGATCGAGCCGCCGCCGAAGCCGAAGCTGTTCGTGCCGCCGCCGGAGACTCCCAAACCCGCGCCTGAAGCGTCCGCGCCGAAATTGGACGCTCCCCCGGAAATCCGCGTGGCGCGGAATCTCGCCGCGGCGGGAGCCATCGGCAATTTACTCGGAGTGAAGCCCGCCCGGCCGCAGCCGCGCGCCTTCGTAGCGCCGCGCGCCGGCCAGTCCGGTACGGGGAGCACGCCCGCGCTGCCGGCGCCGCCGCATGTCGAGGTCACCGCGAATTTGAAAACGGCGGAACGGTTTCCTTGGGGCGCCGAACCGGCCAAGCCGGCGCGCCGCACGTTCGAGCCGCCTGCCGGAAGCGGCAAGCCGAGCGCCCTGGGACCGCCCCTGCCCGACGCGCCGGCGCTGCCCGCCGCCGCATCCCCTTCCGACATCAGTATGGCGATTGTGGGTCTCGACCCCAGCCCTGCCGCCGCCGTGCCGTCGCCCGAGGGTTCGCGAAACGCGCAGTTCTCGGCCGGCCCCAAACTGCGCCCCACGGGCGGCGCGGACGGCTCCGTCGAAGGCGCCATGCTCACGGTCCCCGGTTTGCTGATCCGCAATGGCGTGGCCGGCGCCAAGCCGACATTGATGGCGCGCGCGGCGCCCACCTCCGCCGCCAATTTGCGCGCCGCGTTGCACGGCAGCCTGCCGGATGTCTCCGCCAACGCCGAACCGTGTCCCGCGGCCGTGCGTGTCTCCTCGGCTCCGGACCCCTGGCTCGCCGGCCGCCCCATCTACGAAATGAGCGTGCAAATGCCGAACATCACCAGCTACACCGGAAGTTGGCTGATCTGGTTCGCCGAACGGCGCCCGGAGTTCGGTGCGCCATCCTCCGGCCCTCGCGGACCGGTGAGCGCCCCCGTGCCCTTGCGAAAGGTCGACCCCAAGTATCTCCCTTCCGCAATCGCCGACCGCGTAGAGGGGACCGTGCGGCTGGCGGCGGTGATCCGCAAAGATGGACGCGTCGACGCGGTCAAGCTGCTGCTGCACCTGGACGACCGCCTGGATGAAAGCGCCGCGCAAGCCATCGATAAGTGGGAGTTCCAGCCCGCCATGTCCAACGGCAAGCCGGTGGATGTGGACGCCGTCATCGAGATCCCCTTCCGGCTCGCGCCCAAGGTGAAGCGCTGATGCGGCAGCACCTGGTCGTCGACGCCGACGATACCCTTTGGGAAAACAACATTTACTTCGAGCGCGCCTTCGACGAATTTGTGGAATACCTGGATCACTCCACGCTCTCCCCGGCGGAGATCCGCCGGGTCCTCGGTGAGATCGAGTTAGCCAACGCCAAGATACACGGCTACGGTTCTTTGAATTTCGGGAATAACCTGCGGCAATGCTACCGGCATCTCGCCGAACGGGACGTGTCCGAGGAAGATCTTAGCACCGTCATGTCGTTCGCCGAGCGGATTCTGGATTGCCCGATGGAAGTGATCGCGGGCGTCGCCGATACTCTGGAGTATCTGGCTCCGCGCCACGACCTGACTCTGTTCACCAAGGGCCATCCCGAGGAGCAGAAACTCAAAATCGACCGCTCCGGACTCGGAATCTACTTCGGCCACACGGCCATCGTGAAAGAGAAAGACGTCGCCGCGTACCGCGCCCTGGTCAAGGAGCGCGGCATCGATCCGGAGCTGGCCTGGATGGCCGGCAACAGCGCGAAGTCCGACATCAATCCGGCGCTCGAGGCGGGATTGAACGCCGTCTTCATTCCGCACTCGCATACGTGGGGTTTGGAGCGCCAGGAAATCCGGCCGGGCAAAGGCCGGTTACTGGTGCTGGAGCGGTTCGCGGATTTGTGCACTTACTTCTGATGTGGTCGAGTGACTAACATCAGTAACTCGGCTGCGGCTCTCGGTTCGTATGCCGGTGATCGCGCCTGGGCGGACGATCGCCCGTCCGTACTGCAAAACGATTGGCTCGCGTTGCACGCGCGCTGGACTCAGAGGGTGTTGCGGCGGCCGCTCCAGCAAGTCGTGCTGCTCGTCGTCAACCACGGGCGCAACCATCGCGGCGGGGTGTCCGGGTTTCTGCGCGCGATGGGCCGCGCCACCGAAGCTCGACTTAGCGTGTGACTGTCGCGCGGATACCAGCCCGGAGCAGGAACCGACTATTCGCAGATCAGGTTGATCTGGCCGATGCCGCCGCTGACGTTGACACGCACGGTGGCGTCGGAATTTCCCGGCGGTTCGTTCACCCAGCGATCCCCGCGCTTGGTCAAGCCGCGCGCGCTGATTTCCCCGAGCCCCCCGTGGGCTTCCACTTCCACCCGCGATCTGCGGGGCAGCCGCACGGTGGCTTCCCCGACTCCGCCACGCACCCGCACATCCAGATCGTTCCGGGGATGGCCGGTCAAATCCAGCTTCAGCTCTCCCGCGCCCATTTCGACATCCACGTTATGCAGCGCGAGCTGGCCCAAATTCAGGCGGCCCTCGCCGGCTCCCATCTTGACGCTGATATCCATGGGGACGTCTTCGTTCAACCGCAGATCCCACTGGTTCTTGTCGTTGTTGCCGATCGAATGATGGCTGGGCTGCTTGACGCTGAGCGTGCCGCGGGAACCACTCACCTCGTAATGCACCTCGGGCTGTCCGTCGGACGAACGGTAACGCAAGTCGGCGTCCAGGAGCGGCACGGCGCCGCCGTGCACCGTCAACTCGCCCGCGCCCATCTCAATCTCGACCTGGGCGGATTTGGCGCCCTTCAGATCGATGCTCTTGGACAGGTGCTCCACATTCGGCGTGTCGTGCACATCCACGTAACATCCGGCGCCCAACACCGCCAGCGCCACAGTTCCCCCCAGCAGCGCGATCGTCTTGAGTCTGGCTTGGTTCACAACGGGCCTCCAACCAAGAGCATACGCCAACGCGCGCCCGTGTGTTCCTTGATTGTTGGGGAAGGGATTGTTGAGGGGGGCGGGTGAATCGCCCGCCCGGCTACACTCTGCGCAGGACGCGCGCCGGCAAGGTGACGACGGCCCAAACCAGCTCCAGCACGCCTCCCACCGCCACGCCTACGATCCGGAAGGGCAACAGCAGCAGCCAGACGAGCGGATAGAGGATCAGCGCCACCAGGGCCAGCGGCCAGCAAAAGAACAGCATCACGCACCACACCAGGAACGTCAGCATAGGACTTCCCCGCGGAGCGCGGCCTCGGCGTTCTCCGCGTCGTCGAACAGCGGGACGATCTCGCCGATCCGGGTCATTTCCAGAACTTCGCGCACGCGCGCGTTCGGATTGGCCAGCATCAACTGTCCCCCGCGGCTCTGCAGGGCTTTGTGCAGTTCCACGACAAACGCCAGACCCGTCGAGTCGATATACGGGACCCCGCTTAGATCGACGACGGCCTTGACGATCCCGGCTTTTTGCAGGCAATTCTTCGCCGACAGAAATGCGACGTCGGAGCCGGTCACGAACCGGCCCGCGAGGCGCAGAACACATACGCCGTCACGAATCTGAGATTCCAAGCGCATACGAAACTCCGGAAGCTCGCGCCTCCCTTATGGTAGTGCCGCAACCTATTCAAAACGTTTCACCAATTAGACGATTGGGCGGCTGAAAAGGTTCATTAAAGTTCGTATATGGCAGAATAGAAACCACATGCCACAAACAGCGGATATCGTCATCATCGGCGGCGGCATCGTCGGTTCGAGCGTCGCCTGGCACCTCACCCAGGCGGGTTGCCGCAGCGTGCTGGTGATCGAGCGCGAAAGCCAGCAAGGCCTGGGATCCACGGGCAAAAGCATGGGCGGTGTGCGCGCGCAGTTTGCCACAGACGTCAACATCCGCATGTCGCTCTACTCTATTCCCGTGTTCGCGGCCTTTGAGGAGATCACCGGATATCCGTCCGGCTACAAGTCGCACGGCTACCTGTTCGTAGCCACTGCGCCCCGGCATGTCGAGTACTTGCGGCGGAACTTCGAGCGGCAGGTCGCCCTGGGTCTGCAGACCGTCGAGATGCTGGGCCCGGACGAGGTGCGCCGCATGGCGCCGCAACTGCGCGCCGACGATGTGCTGGGCGGCAGCTTCTGCGCGACGGACGGCTTCGTCGATCCTTACAGCGTCATGAAAGGCTTTATGGCCGCGGCCGCCGGTAACGGCGCTACGCTGTGGCGCGGCGTCGAAGTCACCGGCATCGATCGCGACGCGCGCGGTGTCGCCGGCGTCCGCACGTCCCAAGGTCCCGTCGCGACGCGCATCGTCGTCAACGCCGCCGGGCCCTGGGCCGCGCAGGTCGCTCTCCAGGCGGGCATCCAACTGCCGGTCGTTCCGCTGCGCCGCATGCTGGTGCCCACCGAACCCTTCCCCGGCTTACCCGAGCGGCTGCCGATGGTGATCGACATGACCACCGGCTTCCATTTCCGCCCCGAGGGGGTCGGCCTGCTGCTGGCCTGGAACGATCCGGAAGAAACCCCCGGCTTCAAGACCGCGTTCGATCCGGCATTCATCGAGAAGATCCTGACCCACGCGGTCGCGCGCGTGCCCTGCTTCGAGAATCTGCAGGTCAATCCGCACCGCGCTTGGGCGGGACTCTACGCCGTCACGCCCGATCATCACGCCATTATCGGTCCCGCCGCGGAAGTGCCCGGCCTGTTCTTCGCAAACGGGTTCAGTGGCCATGGCGTCATGCATTCTCCCGCGACCGGGCGCCTCACCGCCGACCTGCTCCTGCATGGATCGAGCACCCTGCTCGACGCCCGCGATTTGGGTTTCGCGCGCTTCGCCGAAGGCCGCCTGCTCGAAGAAACCGCCGTCCTCTGACGGGGCGCAAGCTCCCGCTCGCCGCGGCGGGAGTTTGGACATTTCGTCTCCCGCTCGTGGCGCGAGCTTCGGCTCGCCGCAGCGAACGTCAGTAAGCCGTGAACTTCCGGTCGGCCTTGATCGCGCGATCCCGGTTATCGAATCGCTCTTCCTTCTCCGCGATCACAAACTGCATGGCGCACCGCGGAGCTTTGCCGAGGTCCTCCACCGGATCGTAGAGAACGAACTTCGCCCGCACCGGCGCGCCCCGCAAATTGCGATCGCCTTGATTCCCGGCGCCCTCGCCCACGATGTCGGCGCGCCGGAACGCGATGTCTTCCGGCGGCGCGAACGGCGCGGTCTGCGGGCTCGCCGCCGCGATCAGGAACAGCAACGGCCAGCGCATGGCAGCCGAGCCTTTCACACAAGTGTTCGCTCGAACCGGCGGACCAGCCCCGCCGCCGCGCCCGGTAGCTCCTGCCGGGCGTTGTGGCATGATCGAATCATATGGAAATCACCTGGCTTGGACACGGCACTTTTCAATTCCGTCTGCCCTCCGGCGAAGTCATCCTGATGGATCCGTGGACCGAAGGAAATCCGGCCTACCCGCAGGGCCACCAGATCGAGCGCGTCGATACCATCTGCATTACGCACGGCCATTTCGATCACATCCATGACGCCGTGCCGCTGGCGAAGCAGTTCTCGCCGCAGGTGGTCGGGATTTTCGAAACATGCCATTGGCTCGAATCCCAGGGTGTGGCCAACACGCGGCCCATGAACAAGGGCGGCTCGCAGCAAGCCGGCGCCGTCACCGTCACCATGACGCACGCGGTGCACAGTTGCGGGATCCTCGACGACGGCAAGATCATCTACGGCGGCGAGGCCGCGGGATACGTGTTGCAATTCGAAGACGGGCGCGCGCTGTATTTCGCCGGCGACACCAATGTGTTCGCGGACATGCAACTGATCGCCCAGTTATATCATCCGGAACTGGCGTTCCTGCCCATCGGCGACCTGTATACGATGAGTCCCCGAGAAGCCGCCTTGGCTTGCCGGCTGCTGCAGCCCAAGCGAGTCGTGCCGATGCACTTCGGGACCTTTCCGGCGCTGACCGGGCGGCCGGACCAACTCGCCGGACTGATCCGCGACCTGCCCGGCGCCGAGGTGTGGACGCTGGAGGCGGGGAAAACGGTGGAGTGGTGAAGTGGCGCTAAGCTTCGACCGGGAATTGTCTCGCTCTTCACATTTGTCTCAAATTCGCCGGCCCGAAGCTCTTTAGGTTTCAGTGAAAATGCCCCGATTCAGTTGACCCCGCCGACGCGCTGCTGCCAACATGGTCACATGAAGGCCGTTGCCGTCTATCCCGCCGCGCACGACGTCAAGATCATCGAGCGCGCCGAGCCCCGCATCGCCGCGCCCACCCAAGTCAAGCTCCGCATGCTCGAAGTGGGCGTATGCGGCACCGATAAAGACATCTGCGCGTTTGCCCTTGGATCGCCGCCGCCGGGCGCGGATCATTTCATCCTCGGCCACGAATCCCTCGGCGAAGTCGTGGAGACCGGTCCGGCCGTCCCGGATCTGCGGGCGGGCGACCTGGTGGTGAGCACCGTGCGCCTGCCTTGCGCCGACGCCGCCTGCCCCGCCTGCCGCGCCGGCCATCCCGATTTCTGCACCACCGGCAACTACTCCGAGCACGGCATCAAGGACTTGGACGGCTTCATGACCGAGTTCGTCGTCGAGGACCGCGCCCGCCTCCATCCCGTGCCGCACGAGCTGCGCGAGGTGGCCGTCCTGGTCGAGCCGCTGACCATCGCCGAGAAGGCGCTGATCGAGGTGGACGAAATCCTGACGCGGCTGCCGTGGAATGCAGGCCGGCGCCGCGCCGTGGTGCTGGGCTCGGGTCCGGTCGGCTTGCTCGGGGCCATGGTGCTGGTGAACGCCGGCTACGAGACCTGCGTCTATTCCCGGTCGCCGAAGCCCAACGCAAAGGCCGCCGTCGCCGAAGCCGCCGGAGCCGTGTACATTTCTTCCCAAGAGGTTTCCATCGAGAAGATGGTCGAACAGGCGGGCCCCATTGACCTGATCTACGAAGCCGCGGGCGCGCCGCAATTCGCCTTCGAAGTGCTGAAATACCTGGGTCCCAACGGGATCTTCGTTTTCACGGGCGTGCCCCGCGCCGAAAAGCCGGTCGTGTTCGATACCGAGCGCATCATGTACAATCTCGTGCTGCGAAACCAGGTGGTGCTGGGGGTGGTGAACGCCGGCCCGCTGGCGTTCGACAATGCCGTGCGCGACATCGGAATCTTCGCCGCGCGCTGGCCCCATGCCGTGCGCGCTATGATCACAGGCAGGTATCCCATGGAGGCTTTCCGCGATCCTGTGATGGGCAAGGCCGGCGGGATCAAGAACGTGATCGCCATTTCCGGGGCGGGCCGGCCTTGATCGCCGAGCTGCAGCGGCTCTCCGCGGACGAGCGCCGCGAGAAGAATTGGAAGCGCTGGGGGCCGTATCTTTCCGGGCGGCAGTGGGGCACGGTGCGCGAGGATTACTCCGCCAACGGCGCCTGCTGGGACTACTTTCCGCACGATCACGCGCGCAGCCGCGCCTATCGCTGGGGCGAGGACGGCCTGCTCGGCATCTGCGACCGCGAGTGCCGTCTGTGCTTCGCCCTGGCCCTCTGGAACGGGCGCGATCCCATTCTCAAGGAGCGCCTCTTCGGCCTCGCCGGGCCGGAGGGCAATCACGGCGAAGACGTCAAAGAGTGCTATTACTTCCTGGACTCCACCCCCACGCACTCCTATATGAAGGCGCTCTACAAGTATCCGCAAGCCGCCTTTCCGTACAACTGGCTGCGGGAGGAAAACGCCCGGCGCGGCCGCGATCTGCCTGAGTTCGAACTGGAAGACACCGGCATCTTCGACGAGCAGCGCTACTTCGACGTCTTCGTGGAATACGGTAAGGCCGCGCCCGACGACTTG
>Ga0335078_10012544_pt1 | contig 12574 bp, 10 predicted proteins | sample Lox_Sample_32_FD_206711 | JGI IMG/M metagenome (GOLD analysis project Ga0335078, IMG submission 206711) | Soil microbial communities from Loxahatchee National Wildlife Refuge, Florida, United States - Lox_Sample_3.2 | ecosystem: Environmental > Terrestrial > Soil > Wetlands | place: USA... | reverse complement strand
CGCCGGCCGGCGACCTGGTGCCGCCCGCACTCGCCGCGCTCGACCGCGGCGGCACCCTGGCCATCGCCGGGATCTACCTGTCCGACATCCCGCCGCTGTCCTACGAGCGGTACCTGTTCCAGGAGCGCCAGCTGCGCAGCGTCACCTCGAACACGCGAGAGGACGCCCGCGAGTTCCTCGCGTTCGCCGCCGCGCACAAGCTGTCGGTCACCACGCACGCCTACCCGCTTGACGACGCCGACCGGGCCCTCGCCGACCTGAAGGCCGGCCGCTTCGACGGCGCCGCCGTCCTCGTCCCGTAGTCCCGGCGCCTCACGCCGAATCGACTAGGTCTGCGGGTATGCCGCGACGATCGACAAGCTCGGACCGTTTCGTACTGCGAGAGCCGGGCAACTGCTGCATCAGCTGTCGCACGTACTCCAACTGCTTGTCCCGCAAGGGCTGGACCCGGTGGCGCATCCTGGTCAAAGTTCCTGGCCGTTGCCACTCGGGGGACCAACTTATTTGCGGCTTGACGAGTTCGTAGGTCCGCTTCCGCGATCCGATGTAGCCGCCGTTCTGGAAATAGGCAGAGGCCGTCGCACCGACCCGCCAGGTCATCATGACACCGAGAACCTCATCAAACCCCGCGCCGATTACTGACCCCAGGATCGGGATAGCAGAGGCGAAGGCGGCGCTTGCATTCTCGCTCAACAGCTCGTTGGCGATGTCCTGAAGAAATTCGGTCCCGAAGTCGTTTGCGATGTTGGCCACCACCTGAGCTGCCTGCGGGTGGGCTGCCAGCTCGCGGGATATCTCCCGGAAGATCTCGGTGTGGCACTGCACGAGAGTATCGAGTGCGGCCTCATCGAAGCCGCGATGGATAAGCTCGCGGCCCTCCGCGGTCAGGGGCAACCTCCAGCGCACAAGCTGGGATTCCGTCTCATCCAAGTTCACCTGGTACACGGCGGCGAGGCACTCGGCCATCGCAGGGTAGATGACTGTGCCGGAGTAGACAAGTTGTGCCACTAGGGCGGCGAGATTACCGAAGGGAAGGAGGCCGAGAACCACCCCGGAGGTCACATCGACGGCTGCGTGGTGTCGGGCGAACCTCTCGATTACCTTCTCTGCCATAGCGTTGCGTTGGTCAAGGTGTTCCACCGCAGGAGAGTTCATTTCTGCACTTCTCCTTTTGTGGCAGGCCCGGGGTCCACATGGCTGAGCGCCGCGGCGGGCTCCCCGCTCCCAAGCCCGCCGCGGCTGACCCCGGGCCCCCTGCGGCAATGGCCTCGATAAGCGAGCGCACGGTCTCCAGCGTGGGCAGTTCCTCCGGAATGCCGTGCGCCAAGTTGTACGGTCGAATCACCGCTCCGCCGTACGCATCGACTCAGGCAGGTTGCGCGCCAAGAGCCCTGTTCGACGTTGTTGTTGGGGACAACCGTTTTTAGCGGTTCGGCACGCGTACTCCGTGATCCGCGATGGGCCACGGATGCGGAATAAGTCATGTGTGGTAAGTCCTTTGCCTTGGGAGCACCGCGCCTACCTACGTCTAAAAGGGTTACCGGGTCCTATACTTGGGGATAGGCGTTTCCTGTTGACATTTCGGCTGGAAACCAGAAACGGGCTCGTCTGAATGCTGGGGGGACACATGGAGGGAGTTCGGCCTTCGTCGCAGCCGAGTGGAACAGGGACTTTTGCTGCCTGCCTCCGGGAGCGGCGGCTGGCCGCAGGGCTCTCGCTGCGTGAGCTTTCCGCCGAGGTGCACTACAGCAAAGGCGAGCTCAGCAAGATCGAGAACGGGATCCGGCGGCCGACAACGGAATTCGCCCGTCGCTGCGACGTGGTCCTCGGCGCGCGGGGCGAACTCGCCGCACTGGTTCCTGCGACCGCCGCGCTATCCCAGAACCGGGCGGCAGCAGGAGACGTCCAGGGGGCTTCCCCCTTCGCTGGTCCAGAGGAATTCGAGTCTTGGTTCCGTGACTGGTCGGCCGCTGCCGCGATGTCGGCTCCCCTGGCGCCGGTCATCCTCCCACCCGCGACTGACCTGGTGACGCTAGAGGCGACATTTCATCGCGTACGCGACTTCGGGCGGGCCGTGAGCCCGCGATCGGTGCTGCCGCTCGCGGTCGGTCTCCTGCATGCCATCCGTTCCGAGTTGGCGGGCAGCGGTGACCGTGGCGGCTTGCTCAGGATGGGCGCGCGGGTAGCGATGTTCACCGGCTGGATGGCGCAGGAGGCAGGCCAGGACCAGGCCGCCATCCGCTGGTCCGACCTGGCCGCCGGGTTGGCCGAGGCGGACGGTGAGACGTCTTTCGTCCACTACGCGCGGGTCCGCAAGGCGCTGATCGAGCTCTACCGCAGCCAGGCGGGACACGCTGTGGAACTGGCCGTCGCCACCCGGTCCGGGACAGGCGTGGATCCTCGCGTCCGCAAGCTAGCGGCCCAGCGCGAGGCGCAGGGCTATGCGCTCGCCGGAGATGAGCGTGCCTGCCTGACGGTACTGGAAACCGCGTCCTCGTTCGGAACGAGCGCCGCCGGCGGTGACGATGAGCGGTGGTTCGGTTCGGCGGCAGTTCCCGACATGACCGAGTTGGTGACCGGCTGGTGCCTGTACGACCTCGGCCGGCCAGCCGAGGCTGACGCGCGGCTTGACGCCGGCCTGCGCCGCGTACCAGAGGAGGCGCACCGGGCGCGGGCACGGTTCGGCGTCCGCCAGGCACTCGCCCAGGTCTCCGGCGGGGACCTGGACCGGGCCTGCGGCACCATGACGCGGCTGTTGCCTGGGCTGCTGCGCACAGACTCGGCGACCATCAGGACAGATGTCGGCGCGTTCTCCCGGCAACTCGGGCGCTGGCGAGGGCACCCCGCTGTCCGCGAACTCCAGCCCGCGATCACCGCGATCTTGCTCGGCAGCCCGGTCACGCCTCCGATTCCCGTGTCGTCCTCCGGTGAGCGAGCCGGATAGTCACGGGCCCGCGCCGGCCCGGCACCTCGTGTTTATCTGCTTCCGCAGCTCCGACGCGGGATCGTACGCTTCGGTCTACCTGGACGAGGCGCTGACGGCTGCCTTCGGCGCCGCGCACGTTTTCCGCTCTAGCCGGTCCATCGGAGCTGGTGCCTCGTTTCCTGGCGTGATCGAGGACGGGCTGGCCCGTGCCGCCGTCCTGCTTGTGCTGATCGGCCGCGACTGGCTCGGCGCCCCGTCAGCGGCCGGCGCCCCTGGTGTCGGCGGTGCGGCCGGAATGCGCGCAGTGGACGAGCCGGAGGACTGGGTGCGGCACGAGATCGAAGTTTCCCTGCGCGCGGGCATCCCGGTAATCCCGGTCCTCCTCACCGGCGCCGAGCTTCCGGCGAAGTCTCAGCTTCCTCTCTCGATCGCGGATCTGGCTGACCGGCAGGCGATCCACCTGCGGCACCGCCACATCTCCCCGGATGCCGGGCACCTCATTGCGCAGATCCGGCGGGTCGCTCCGCACGTGGCCACCGTGCCAGCCGCCGACTCCGCGGGAGAACCCGGCCCCTGGGCGCGGCCGTTCCATGCGCTGATCGCGGAGAAGACCCGGGGTTTCGTCGGTCGCCAGCACGTCCTCGGCGCGGTCGACGACTGGCTGGCGGCTACGAGATGCGGGTACCTGACACTGCGCGCCGAACCGGGGTACGGCAAAAGCGCCATTGTCGCCCTGTACACGTCGCGGACGGGCTGCCTCGCTTACTTCAACCAGCGTGCGATCGGGCTGACGCGCGCCAGCCAGTTCCTGTGCTTCGTGCGCGAGCAGTTGTCCGGCCTGCTCGGCGATCCTGCAGACGGTTTCGCGGCCGCAGACACGACGGTGGTCGACGGCACGGGCCTGGCGGAACTGCTCGGCCGGGCCGTCAAGCGCGCGCCCGGCGGGAGGCTGGTCATCGCCGTCGACGCCCTGGACGAAGTCGATCTCGGCAGCCAGGACAGGGGCAGCAACATCCTGTACCTGCCGCCGCAACTCCCGGACGGCGTCTGCTTCCTGCTCACCAAGCGGGATGTCGCTCTCCCGCTTGTGGTCGACGTGCCCGCGCACACCATCGACCTCATGGCTCCCCAGTTCCACGCGGCCAACATGTCCGACGCGCGGGCCTACCTTGAGGCGGCGGCAGCCCTGCCCGGAGTGACGGGGTGGCTGGAAAGGCACCGGCTGACGGCGGCCGCATTCGTGGCCGAGCTTCAGCGATACAGCGCGGCCAACTTCATCTACCTGCACCACGTGGTACAGGACATCGACTCCGGCCGCTTCGAAGGCCGTGCGATCGACCGGCTGCCCGACGGACTGCAGGCCTACTACCTCGATCACTGGCATCGCATGGGCATGGACGCCGCCGAGCCGCCGGTGATCAAGCTCCGGGTGCTGTACGTCCTGCTCGAGTACCAGGAGCCAGCCACCATCGGCCGCCTGGCCAGCATGGTCGGTGCTAGCGAGGTCGAGGTCGCGGCCATCATCCGCCAGTGGCGGCAGTTCCTGCGCAGGGACGACGGCGGGCCGGAGCCTGCCTACAGCCTGTACCACGAGAGCTTCGCCGATTTCCTGCGCGGCGAAGAAACCCTCGCCGCCTCCCATGTGGACTTGGCGGAGGTAAACGGGCTGATCGCCGACCACCTGTATGAGAACCCTTGACCGCGCCAACGGCCCTGGCCGACCCGAGAAGCAGACTCGCGCACTTGCCGCGCACCGCCACCCGCGCACGCCGTACGGCTATTCTTACCGAGATCCTCACCGACTTCGGTTTCCTGGCCGCTAAGGCCCGCCACGTTGGTGTCCGCGAGCTCGTCGAAGATTTCGACCGGGCACTCGCGGCCGGGCTTGACCTGCCACCCGAGACGGCATCGGCGCTCACGGACATCCGGGCAGCGCTGCAGGGCGCGCTGCCTGTCGTGCTCGGCGACTGGAGCCAGCTCGCCGGGCAGCTACTCGGCCGTCTGGACGCTTCCGCGCCGGGGCTCGTCGCCGCTCTCCACTGCCAGGCGCGCAGCTGGCAGGGGCGGCCCTGGCTTGAGCCGACCAGCCCGACACTGCTGCGAGACAGTCAATCCGCATGGTACGTCGGCACGGCCCCGGGCGAGGTAGCCGATCTGACCGCGGTAGGTCCGGCCAGGTGCGCCGCGCTGACACCCGATGGCATCGTCCGGGTATGGAGTGTCCGTTCCGGTGACCTCGAGCAGACTCTGGTGTGCAATGCGCCCTCCCGCTGCGTCGCGGCCGACGCAGACGGTCGCATCCTCGTGATCGGCTCCGAAGACGGCACCGTATCCGTATGGGATGTCAGCGCCGGCGTGCTTGTCGGCCGGTTCCGCGCGCATCAGTGGGAGGTGACCGCGCTGGCGATGCTGCCGTCCGGGCCAGGCCTGGTCACCGGTGCAGCCGACGGCACCGTCACCCGCTGGGCGTCACTGAGCGGCCAGGACGGCACAGTGCTCGGCAAGCACCGCGGCTGGATCACCGGGATCACGGTAGCCGCAGCGGGCAGTCAGGTCCTCAGTTGCTCAAGCGACGGCCTCACGATGACCTGGCCCGCGCCCGGCCGCGTGCTGCTGACCGCCGGAACCTGGGCTAACGGCCTGGCGATTGCCCCGGACGGCACCGTCGCAGCCGTCGTTTGCGAGGACGGCAGCAGCGTGCTCTGCCCGCTGCCACAAAGCGGGGAACCGGATCGCCGGGAGAGCACGGCGGAACAGCCGGCGCGTGTTATGAGGTCCAGTGCCTGGGCGAGCGCGATCACTTTCGCCGGAACTGGCGGCCGGGTCGCGTCCGGCGACGCCGCTGGCGTCATCCAGGTCTGGGACATCGGCCGCCGTCAGATCGTCGGCACCCTGGAGGGACATGCGGGGCCGGTTACCGCGCTGACGCGGATGGCTGACGGGTCAGTGCTCTCCGGCGGTGCCGACGGCCGGATACTCCGCTGGGACTTCGACGGCAGCGGCCCTATCAGCCGGCGAGCGGACTGCCATCGCGACTGCGTGAGCGCGATCGCCGTCCATCCGGCGGAACGACGGGCAGTATCCGCCGGTCACGACGGAGAGATCCGCACGTGGTCGCTGCCGGACGGGAAACCGGTCGGCGTCTTTGCGCTGCACGGCTGGAAGTGCATGTCAGCCGCCTTTACCCCGGATGGACAGCAGGTCGTCTCAGGAGGCACCGACGGCAAGATCCGGCTGTGGGAGTGGCCGACCGGCCGAGCCGTCGCCGTGCTCGCCGGACACCGGAGCCCGGTGAACAGGGTGCTCGTCACCGGGGACGGGCGGCACGTGCTGTCCGCCTCCGACGACGCGACGATTCGAGCGTGGGACCTGCGCACAGGGGATGAGGAGCGGTGCTGGCTGGGACATCAGCAGGGCGTCCGCTGCATAGCGCTGACCCCTGATGACAGTCGGCTCGTTTCCGTCTCCGTCGACGGAACGGTGCGCATCTGGGAGCGGGGCGGTCGCCAGCTCTTCTGTCATGACGTCCACCGTGACTGGGTCAATGGCGTCGCGGTCACGCTAGACGGCCGGTGTGCACTGTCGGTGTCCGATTCCCCGGCAGCACGGCTGGTGCTCACCAGCATCAACACCGGTGAGATGCTGCTGCGCTGGGAGGGCCACGCCGCCGCGGCGTTCGCCGTCGCTACGGCGGCCGCGAGCAGTCTAGCGGTTACCGCCGGGCTCGACGGGCGCGTGCGGGCCTGGGACATGTCCGAAGCACCGGACCGGATGCCGCCGCTGACCTGTGAGTTCTCAGCGGGAGAGGAACTGTACGCGTGCGCCGTCGGCCCGGGCTGCCGTGTCGTCATGGCCGGCACCAAAAGCGGGCGCGTGCATACGCTCATCCGGCATGGAGGCAGTGGAGATGGCGGCTGACGGGGGACCGGCTCCGGTACCCGGCGGCGCGGCGGGGATGGAGTTCTTCTACAGCACGGAATCGATCAGGCTCGCGCTGGGCTGGCCCGACGCGGACCCAGATGACAGGAACTGGGCCAGCCTGGAACCGACGGGGCACATCGGGCTGGCGCGCGGCCGCAGCCGCACGGAGGTTGCTGCCCTGCTGCTCGCCAAGTACGCCAAGCTACCGGCCGACGGCCAGACCGAAGCCCTCCGCGTCCTTGACGCCTTGTACTGCGGTGTGCCAGCCGACGGGCGGAACGGCTGGCACACCCGGGAGGACTCGCTCCGCCAGTCGGTGACTGAAGTCTTCCGCTGGACCTCTATGGGCGGCGATCCCTGCGGCACCGGCCCGCTACGCCTGTGGTTCTCGGCCGAGTCGGCGTTGCTCGCGCGGCGCGGCGGCTATGCCAACCCTGCGCGCAATCACCTTGAGCCGCGCGGCCACCGGGACTGGTCAGCCGGTGTGCCGTTCTGGTCTGTTATCAGGGACCTAGCGGACAAGTCACGGGAGCAGTTCGAGCGCGCTGCCACTGCGGGCACGGCCGAGGCCGCTGGGTTCATCGCCGAGTTGCTATCGCGTTATGCGTCGTGGGGTGGTCGCCCGCGACCGGGCGGTCCTCCGCTGGCTGACCGTGGGCACTGGGAGGCAACCTGCGTTTCCTGGCTCAGCAGCGACCCGGCAAAGGCGTGGGAATATGCTGACGCGATGCTGCGTGACACCGCGTGGCGTCTGCTCAGCAGCGGGCGTGGCTGCCCTGACTAGCTGGATGACCGGCCAACATATGGCCAACGGCCGGCCTGAAGGCCGGCCGCTTCGACGGCGCCGCCGTCCTCGTCACCTAGGAGCCCGCTAGGTTGTGAGGTAGCAGGTGCCTGATGAGCACGGGACGGGAGAGAGCAGTGCCTAACGACTGGAATAACGGTGTGATCGCGGACTTCCGCGCCAACGGGGGCCGTGTCGGCGGCCCTTTCGATGGCGCGCCCATGGTCCTGCTGCACCACGTCGGCCGCAAGAGCGGCACGGAGTACGTCACCCCGCTCGTGTACCTGCCGGGCGACGACGACGCCTCGTTCTACGTCTTCGCCTCCAAGGCCGGCGCGCCGACCAACCCTGACTGGTACGACAACCTCATCGCGGCGGGTCACGCCACTGTCGAAGTGCTGACGAGCACCTACCAGGCGACGGTCACCGAGCTTCACGGCGACGAACGGGACCGCGTCTTCGCCGAGCAGGTCAAGCGCATGCCCGGCTTCGGCGAGTACGCGCAGAAGACCGACGGCATCCGCACGATCCCGGTGCTGCGGCTGACCCGCGGCTAACGCTGCGCGACGCCCTCACGGTCACTCCCTGCTGTGCAGGATGAGGAGGAACTCGGCGGTCGCCTCGCTGGAAAGCCCGCCGAGGAAGCCGAATCCGGCTGGCAGCGTGATATCCCAGCGCGCCGACGCGACCGGGAGCGACCCTGCGGCCTCGATCGTGGTCCCGTCTCGCCGGGCCGAGAGCGTGATCGTGACCGGCCGCGTGATGCCCCGCAGCGTGAGCTGTCCGGGGAACTCCGCGGTGACAGTCCGTCCGGCGCCGAATCCGGCGGGGAGCCGCACCGGGCCCGCGAGCGTGATCGTGGCATCCGGGTGCGCGGCCGCCTCCAGGCTGGCGGCGAACTGCGGACTGGGCTTGCCGCCGACCGTGATCGCGGTCAGGCCGATACGGAACACCGCGCTGGTGACCTGGCTGCCGACGATGACGGCCGTCCCGGTGAGGGCGGTCGTCCTGCCGGTCACGTCATTGCCGAAGCCGAGGGCGCTTTCCCTGACGCGGAACCCGGCAACAGAGCCCGCGGACACGTCCCAGGTGCCGTCGGCAGGCCCGGCCGGCGGCCTGGCGGGACCCGAGGGCAGCGTCAGCGGCGCCGCGGACGGCTGGGACTTGACGAAGATCGCGGTGCCTCCCACGACGATGACGGCGAGGAGTGCCACGCCGGCCAGCGTCCACCGCCACCAGCGGCGCCGGCGGCCCGGCCCGCTCACGGCTCGCCGCCCTCTCCAGGAACCACGCGGAACACGGGATAGCTCGGCGCGATGGCCGCGAAGTCAGCCGCCGGCGCGTGCCGGCTGACGGGGATGTGCGGGCGGCCGCCCGGCACCTTCCGCAGGTAGCGGCGCAAGATCTCGGGGCGCTCAGCCGGCGGCACCTCGACGAGACGGCAGTGGATGGCACGCCCGTGCCTGATAACCGCCTGGCCGCCCGCGGCCCGCACGTTCAGCACCCAGTTGCAGTGCTCGCCGAGCATCGAGACCAGGTACCACTGGCCAGCCAGGTCCGCCATGCCCAGGGGGAAGCGGACGATCCGGCCAGACTTGCGCCCTGTCACCTCGAGGCTTACCCACCGTCGTGGCCCGAGGCCAAGCCCGAACACGGTGGCCCACAGCAGCGCGAGGCGGCGCGCTCGGGGGTCGGCCCGGCCGCCCGGGTACATGGACCGCAGCCAGTCGCTGTGGGACGTCCAGGTCTTCATGGCCTCCTCCAAATATGCTTGGCAGCAGAGTCCAGGATCTGAAATATGATATTTCAAATCTAGAGTCCAAGGTCCCGTCCTCGGGGCCTCGACACGAGCAGGCAGGTAACAGTGCCAGATCAGGCGCAGGCCCCGACCGGCCTGGGGCGCCGCGGACGGCGGCTTCCCGACGAGGAGCTGCGGCGGCGGATGCTGCGGTCGGCCGCCGCCATGGTGCACCGCGCCGGGCTGACGGTCAGCCTGGACCACATCAGCTTCGAGGACGTGATCCGCGACGCGGACGTCTCGCGCAGCGCCGCCTACCGACGCTGGCCGTATAAGGACCTGTTCTATGGCGACCTGATCGAGGAGCTGGCCAAGGAGGGTGCGCCGCCGGGGATCGCGCACGCGGAGTACGCGCTGATCCAACAGGTCGTCAGGGAGTTCCCCGGCGAGCTTGACACGCCCGGGCAGCGCCACGAGCTGCTGACCGAGCTGTTCCGCCGGCTCGCGCTCATGGACTTCCAGGCCCTGGCCGGCTCACCGGAGTGGCAGACGTACATAGCCCTGCAGGCGGCATTCGGCTCCATCGCGGACGCTGAGCGGCGGGACCGCGTGCGCGCCGCCCTTGCCACGTCCGAGCAGGAACGCCGCGCCCGCGTCGCGGCAGCCTGGGAGCTGCTCGCCGACTTGTTCGGCTACCGGATCCGGCCGGAGACCGGCGCCAGCTTCGACATGCTGATCACGCTGGTTGACGCCACGCTGCGCGGGCTGACCATTATGGCCCAGCCGACCCCTGGGATCGCCGCGTCCCTGGTCAGCGCTAGCCCGTTCGGCGCGACGACCGCACGCGAGTGGTCACTGCCCGCCCTGGGCGCGGGCAGCGTCGCGACCGCGTTCCTCGAACCCGATCCCGCGATCACGTGGGACGGCGCGCGAGCCGCGCGCATCCGCCAGCTGCTGAGCAGCCTTGCCCCGCCCGATGAATGACTCGTGACCGGGCAGCTATCGCTTTCATCGCTAGGTTAGGGCTGAGCCCGGCAATCCCCGGGCGGCCTAAGCGATGAGCGATGAGAGCGATGAGGAGGCGCGGTGGCCTTGCACACGGCGTTCACCGAGATGTTCGGGCTGCGGCACCCGGTCGCGCTTGCCCCGATGGGCGGGTCGGCTGGCGGCGCGCTAGCGTCGGCCGTCTCCGCCGCTGGCGGGCTCGGCCTGCTCGGCGGCGGCAACGGCGACGCGGACTGGCTGGCCCGCGAGCTGCCGCTGGCGGCCGGCGGCCCGCGGCCCTGGGGCGTTGGCTTCCAGAGCTGGGCGGTCGGCGTGGACACGGTCTCTCGGTCCCTGGAGTACCGGCCGGATGCGGTGCTGCTCTCCTTCGGCGATCCCGCCCCGCTCGCCGGTCCGGCCCGCGCGGCGGGCACGCGGCTGATCATCCAGGTCACCACCCTCGCCGAGGCCAGGCAGGCGATAGAACTCGGCGCCGACGTCATCGTGGCGCAGGGCACCGAGGCCGGCGGGCACGGCGCCAGGCGCGGCTGGTCGACGCTGGCGTTCGTCCCGGTCGTCGCCGACCTGGCGGCGCCGGTCCCGGTGCTCGCCGCGGGCGGGATCGCCGACGGGCGCGGCCTGGCCGCCGCGCTGGCGCTCGGCGCGTCCGGTGCGCTGATCGGCACCCGGTTCCTCGCCACCGCCGAGGCGCTCATCGACCGGGCGGAGCAGCAGGCGATCATCGACGCGGGCGGTGAGGACACCGAGCGCGACGGGGTGCTCGACATCGCCCGCGGCTCGCGCTGGCCCCGCGAGTACACCGCGCGCACCCTGCGCCACCCGTTCCACGACGCATGGCGGGACAGGGAAGACGCGCTCGCCGCGAGCACCGAGGCGAAAGCCGACTACCGGCGCGGCGTGGCCAGCGGCGAGCTGCCGCGGCAGCCGGTCTGGGCCAGCCAGGCCATCGGCCTCATCACCGGCCCGCGGCCCGCCGCCGGCCTGGTCGCCGACATCGCCGCGCAGGCCGAGGACGCCCTGGCGCGGGCACTCGGGCGCTAGCAGGAAGGAACGGTGCGCGGTGGCTTATCCGGCGGGCCGCACGTCGAGGCTCAGGTCAAGCTCGTCGAGCACGCGTGCCGCTGCCGTGGCGTAGCCGTCGTCGGCGCAGGCCAGGCCGGCCTCGCCGAGGCCGAGCGGGCGGAAGGTGTCGATCATGATGGCCAGCTCCCGATGGAACGTGGTACCGAGCGCCTTCTCCATCACGCCGGGCATCGGGCCGTGGCCGAGCCCGGCAGGATGGACCGACACCGACCCGAGGCCGATGCCCGAGCCCCTGCGGGCCGCGTAGTCGCCGCCGCAGTAGAACATCACCTCGTCGCTGTCGGCGTTGACGTGGTAGTACGGCACCGGGATCCCGTCCGGGTGATAGTCCGCCATCCGCGGCACGAACGCGCACATGACGAAGTTGCGGCCCTCGAAGACCTGGTGCACCGGCGGCGGCTGGTGGATCCGGCCGACGATGGGCTCGAAGTCGGCCACGTTGAACCGGAACGGGTACAGGCAGCCCGCCCAGCCGTCCACGTCGAACGGGTGCCGCGCCGCATAGACCACGCTGCCCGCGATCCCGCCGGGCCCCGGCCCCTGGTGCTTGGTGTACACCGGCACGTCGCGGCCTTCCCTGATCAGCGGCTCCGCCGGGCCGAACAGGTCGCGCTCGGAGTATGGCGCGAACTCGGTCAGCTGGCCGTAACGGGACAGGTAGCGCGCTGGCGGCACGATGTGGCTGCTCGCCTCGACGCAGTACGCGCGCAGCGGCCCGTGTCCGGCGGGCACCCAGCGGTGCACCGTGCCGCGCGGTACCACCACGAAGTCGCCCTCGCCCGCCTCGACCGCGCCGAACACCGACTCGAGCACCGCCCGCCCGGACTCGAGGTACAGGCACTCGTCGCCGATCGCGTTGCGGTACAGCGGGCTCGGCGCGGTGGCCGCGACGTAGCTGACCCGCACGTCGTCGTTGCCGAGTACGAGCCTGCGGTGGCGCACCGCGTCGGGCGCGCTGCCCGGGCCGTCGCCGCCGCCGTAGCCGAGGTCGTGCAGCTTGAGGTGCAGCAGCCTGATCGGGTGGTTCGGCGTCAGCGCCTGGTCGGGGAGCGGCCAGTCGTCCGAGCCGCTGAACGCCGCCGGCACGCCGCGGTGATACAGCAGCGAGAACGTCGAG
>Ga0335078_10012543_pt1 | contig 12576 bp, 12 predicted proteins | sample Lox_Sample_32_FD_206711 | JGI IMG/M metagenome (GOLD analysis project Ga0335078, IMG submission 206711) | Soil microbial communities from Loxahatchee National Wildlife Refuge, Florida, United States - Lox_Sample_3.2 | ecosystem: Environmental > Terrestrial > Soil > Wetlands | place: USA... | reverse complement strand
CGTTGATCAGCGGTGCGAACGGGTCGCGCTTGCTCACGGCTTCCGGGTTTTCGGCAGGCTGAGCTCCCTCACCGGCCGGTGCAGCTGCCTCCGCCGCCGGTTTCGCGGGCGCCGATTTCGGCGCTTTGGGAGCCTTGGCTTTCGGAGCCGCGGCCTTTCCCTTGGCCGCAGGCTTCGGCTTTTTCGCAGCGGGAGCCTGCGCGCGGCTTCCCGAAGCGAAGCACAGAGACATCATCAGTACCGCCAAAAGAGTTCCGGTTGCCTTAACGAGTCTCATCGTTATGCCCTACTTTTTCTTTCCCGGCGGAGGAGGAGGCGCCTCTGCCGGACTCGTGAAGAAGGTCGTGATCGTAAAGGTCCCGGTGACTGTCGTTCCCGGCACCATTCGAAACTTTCCGCCGCCGGCACCCGTCGAGCCGATTGCTGCCAGCTTCAAGTCGCCGACGTTGATGATTCGCGACAGGCGCCCAAGCTTCGAGAAAAAGTCGAGAACGGAGTAGTAAGGCCCGTCCGCTTCGACATCGAAAGGCATCTCGAAGTAATAGGGCTTCTGAGCCACGGGTTTCGCCGTCAGCGTGCGAATCGACACGCCGGCGCCAACAGCCGACCGCTGAACCATCAGGATGAACTGGTCGGTTTCCTTGTCTTCCGGAACGATAGTCTGCAACGTCGCCAGCTGCTTTTGCAGCGCGTCCATTTCCGTTTGCAACTCCGCCCGGCGCTGCTTGTACACGCGCAAATTCTGGACTTCCGACTCGAGAGGCTTCAATTCGGCTTGGGAGGCTTCGAGCTGCGCGCGGATATTCGCCCAAGGCAACCCCGGGACGTACAGGCCGCCGACCGTCAGTAGGACGGCGACGCCGAAATAAAGCAGAGCCTGTAGAGGCCAGGGCCATTCGCGGAAGCTGCTCGCCATGGCTAGCTCCTCCCCTTGGCCGGCGCCGGCGGTGGCTGCGTGGATCCAGCCGGCTGGGCCTTAGCCTGGCCAGCCGGCTCCGTCCCCGGAGCGATGGCCACCGTCATCTCAAATCCGTAGGTTTCCACCCCGGCCTGGATGTCGTCTTCCTTGGCGCTCTTGATTTCGATCTTGTCGAAGTATCCCGAACGCTTCAGTTCGGTGATGAAATTGGCGACCGCGTTGATCGATCCGGCCTCACCCTTGATGCTGAGCGAATCGGACGTTCGATTCATTTCAGTCAGCCAGAGCTGGTCGACCCGAACCACGGTGTTGGCGACCATCTGAAGCAGATCCTGCGCCCCGCTGCGATTCTTCTGGAGCGTTTCGATCACGTCGATGCGCTGTTGCAGCACGGCCTTCTCGCTCTCGAACCTGTCCACATCCTGCTTGATCTGCTCGAGGCTGGCCTTTTCGGCGCGCAGAGCGGCGATCCGCTTATTGGCCGCGTCGAGGTCCCGCTTCTGCGAGAAGTAGACGACCGTAAGAATCACGCCCGCCACGGCGATCGCCGCAACAAAGAGGATGACTTGCAGAGTCGCCTCGAGGGGCACCGCCTGCTTGGCCGCCTTGGGGCGAGCCTGGCCGAGTAAGTTGATCCGAATCATGGCGTGTCAAAACTCCTCAGCGCGAGGCCGACGGCGATCGCCAAGCGCGGCGCCAACTCGCGTAGCTGGCTCTCGTCGTGACGCCCGGGATTGATGGCGATCTTCCGGAATGGGTAAAGCTCCTCGACCGGCATCGCAAACTCTTCCTTCAACAGATCGAGCAGGCCCGGAACGCGAGCCGTTCCTCCGGCGACCACGATCCGGCGGATGTTCTCGCCGCTGGCTGTCGCGCGGAAAAAGTCAAACGTCTTCTGAATTTCGAGAATCAGAATGTCGGACACCGAGCGAAGGATCGCGGTCCGCTGCTCTTCACTGACTCCGGCGTGCGTTCCGCCCATCTTGAGCTTCTCCGCATCCTCGAAGCTCAGATCGAGTTCTTTCTGCAGGGCGTCCGTATACTGGTTGCCGCCGACCGAAACGTCGCGGGTAAACAGCGGCGTCCAGCCGCGGATGATGTTGATGTTCATCACGCTCGCGCCGATATTGAGAAGCGCCACGACCTGCGATGGGTCGGGCTCATAATTCACTTCGTAGCAATTCTGGAGCGCGAAGGCGTCGATGTCCACCACCACCGGCGTCTTCCCCGCCTGGGCGAGCACGTTGGTGTGATTCAGGATCTTGTCTTTTTTTACCGCCACCAGAAGCACGTCCATCTGATTTTCCGTGGCTTCCAGAAGCTGGTGGCTGAGGTTCACGTCGGCGATGTCGAAGGGAATGTGCTGGCTGGCCTCGGCCTGTATCCGGTCGTAAAGCTCTTCTTCGGTCATCAGCGGCATGCTGACGCGCTTGACGATCACCGAGTGCCCCGAAACGGACGTCGCCACGTCTTTCGTCTTGATCTTCTGCGAATCGAAGATGGAAATGATTTTCTCGGCGACGGACGGAGCGTCCATAATGGCGCCGTCCACGACGGTATCCTGGGACAGCGGCTCCAAACCGAAGCTCACTAACTCGTATCCGTCTTTCGCTTTCTTCAATTCGACTGCCTTGACGGAACTCGAGCCAATATCCAGGCCAATCAACGATCTTGTCTTATTGAACATCCTGCGGCCCCTCGCTCTTCACCGTGCCGCAATTTGCAGCGGCAGCTGGACACGCCCTTGTCGGTTCGTCGGAATTCTGTGAAGCCCCACTCGCCCTTCGTTGCCCCTTCGCCCCTGCTCCCAGAACCAGCTTCTAAGACCGTGGAGAACCTTGGTACTGATAGGCCCGGTACGTTCCCCGTTGTTGCGTTTATCACATCCACCGACACGGACTGTCAACCGCCATATTGCTTGCGTGTGCTTTTGGTAAAACCCGGCCCACCGGACAGGAAGGCCCCGAATCAGCAAACATTCGGCGAAGGGAGGGTGGTCGAACGAAGTGAAAGCGAGGCAAAGCAACGCCTGGCGCTAACTTGCCTTAACCCGCAGGCTGGCGGCTACTTTTTCGGAGAGTCCAGCTTGAGCTGAGACCAGATCGAATCGATGCGGCTCTTTGTGGCGGCGTCCATCTTAATCTCGTCTGGCCAGCGGCCCGAGTAACCCTCTTCGGGCCACTTGCGCGTCGCGTCGATGCCCATCTTCGACCCGTAATCCTGGCGGCGGGCGGCGTGGTCGAGAGTATCCACGGGCCCTAACACGAACTGGATGTCCCGCTCCGGGTCAATCGCGCACAGGGCTTTCCACACGACCTCTCGCGGGTCTTGAACATTCACGTCGTGATCCACCACGACGATCACCTTGGTGAACATGGCCTGGCCCAGCGACCAGATGGCGTTCATCGTTTTTCGCGCATGGCCCGGATAGCTCTTGCGAATCGCGACGATCATGAGGTTTTGGAAAATCCCCTCGGCCGGCATGGCGACGTCGACGATTTCCGGGTGCTGCATCTTCATCACAGGCAGAAACACGCGCTCGATCATGTGCCCGATGAAGTAGTCCTCCTGAGGCGGCGGCCCCACGATCGTCGTCAAATACACGGGATCCTTGCGATGCGTGATGCAATCAACGCGGAACACCGGGTATTCCCCTTCCAGAGAATAGAATCCGGTGTGATCGCCGAAGGGCCCTTCCGTGCGCATCTCTCCCAAGTCCACATGGCCTTCCAGCACGATTTCTGCATTCGCTGGGACCTCCAGATCGACCGTTTTGCAGGCCACCAGTTCCACCGCATCGCGGCGCAGAAAACCGGAAAAAAGAAACTCGTCCATATCGGGAGGGACAGGAAGGATTCCCGCGAGGCACGTCGCCGGATCGGCGCCAATCGCAACCGCCACTTCCAGCGTTCCCTGCCGATTTTTGGCGCGAGCGCTTCGAAAATGTTCGGCCCCGTGCTTCTGCGTTTGCCAGTGCATGCCGGTCGTCCGCTCATCGAACACCTGCATCCGGTAGCAGCCCACGTTTCGCTTCCCTGTTTCGGGATTCTTCGTGATGACCATGGGCCATGTGATGTATCGCCCGCCGTCCTGCGGCCAGCACTGCAAAATTGGCAAATCGAAAAGCGAAAATCCCTCGGTCCGGACGACTTCCTGGCATTCGCCGCTTCGCACTGTTTTCGGGAAGACGCTGCCCAACTCGGCGAGTTTCGGCAGCATCTTGACGCGATCGAGAATGCCCTGCGGCGACTGCATATCGAGTATCGACGATATCCGCTCTGCGATCTCGTCCAGCGAGCTGACCTCCAACGCCAGACTCATCCGCCGCTCGGTTCCCACGAGATTCGTGACAGCGGGAATGCGCGATCCGCGCGACCGCTCGAACAGCAGTGCGGGTCCGCCCGCCTTCACCACCCGGTCCGTGATCTCGGTGATCTCCAGCACCGGATCAACTTCCGCGGAGATGCGGCGAAGCTCCCCTTCCTTTTCCAGTCTCTTCAGGAAATCCCGCAGGTCCCGGTACGCCACTTCCCCTCCCCATTCTGGCTATGAAGCCGCCCACTCTAACACGGAGACTCACGCCCGCAGAACTCCCGAATGGCCTCGATCCGGGTCCCACCTAAAGTAACCTGCGCCGGGGAATCTGCGTCTGTACAAACAGGGAGGAAGAGCGAGGCCAGCCATGGCGTCCCGTGCTCGGTCGACAACGCTTCCTGTACAATCGGAGACCCATGCCCCTGAAAGAGTCCTATCAAAACCACAAGAAGCTCTACCTGATCACGGCCGCGTGCTTCGTCCTAATTGTGGGTTACTGGTACTACGCGCGGGCTAAAGCCGCTGCCCCGAAGTATACGTCCACCATCATCCGCCGCGGCGATATCACGTCAGCTGTGCAAGCCACAGGCACGATCAACGCGCTGACGACCGTCTCGGTCGGCTCGTACGTTTCCGGCACCGTTCAATATATCTTCGCCGACTTCAACACGCGCGTGAAAAGCAACCAGGTGCTGGCCCAGCTCGATCCGGCAATCTACGAAGCGCAGGTGCTGCAGTCGCGAGGCAATCTCGAGAACGCCAAAGCCAATTTAGTGACGCTCGCTGCGAATGTCCAAGTGGATCAAGCGAACCTAGCTAAGGCGCAGGCCAACGTCACGTATCAGCAGGCGACCGCCAAGCGGTCCCAGGACTTGTTCTTGGCAGGGGTCGTTTCAGCGGACTCAAACGATCTGATTCAGTCTACGCTGAGCCAGGCCCAGGCCGATGTCGCTTCTGCTCAGGCGGCGCTCGAGCAAGGGAAAGCTCAGCTCGCACAGGCCCATGCGCAGGTCACTGCCATGCAAGGGGCCCTGGACGCATCCGAGACGAACCTCAAGTACACAACGATCCTCGCGCCGATCAACGGTACAGTCGTGGCGCGCAACATCGACGTCGGCCAGTCCGTGGCGGCCACTCTGCAGGCGCCGAACGTTTTCACTGTCGCGCAGGATTTGACGCGCATGCAGGTGTACGCGGCCACCGACGAGTCCGACACGGGCAACATCCACGTCGGCGCGCCAGTGACGTTTGCCGTCGATGCCTTCCCCAACGAACTGTTCCACGGCCGCGTGAGCACGGTGCGGCTGAATCCCACGACCGTTCAAAACGTCGTCACGTACAACACCGTGATCGATTTCAGCAACCCGGACGAGAAGCTTCTTCCCGGAGAAACAGCCTACGTCACCATCCCAACCGGTCACGCGAGCGACACGATCGAGATTCCCAATCCGGCTTTGACCTTCAAACCGAATCTCCAGAAGCAGGAGATTCAGGATCTCTACAAGCAGTACAACATCTCCCGCGAGGCTTCCACGACGCATCTCGGTGGATGGCAGGTCGTGTGGAAGCTGGCGCCCAATAAGAAAGATATGATCCCCGTCGCGGTGCAGTGCGGAATCACGGACTTTAGCAACACTCAGTTGCTGCAGGGCGACCTGCACGAAGGCGACGTGGTAATCATCGCCCAGCAGTCTCAACCTGGCGCGCCTAGTGGACAGCGCCCCCCAGGATTCGGCGGTGGCGGACCAGGACCGCGATAGCCGGGAGGCAGACGAGGTGGTTCGATGAATCCGAGAGAAGTGGTTCGCGTGGCGCTCAGGGCACTCGCGCGCAACAAGCTGCGGACGGTTCTGACGATGCTGGGCATCATCATCGGTGTCGGCGCCGTGATCTGCACGGTCGCCATCGGCCAGGGCGCGAGCCAGCAGGTTCAGCAACAAATTCAGTCGCTCGGCACGAACGTCATCATGGTGTTCGCCGGCAGCGTCAACACAAGCGGCGTGCGCATGGGAAGCGGGGCCACCAAGACGTTTACTGCGGACGACGCGCAGGCCATCCTCCAGCACGTGCCCGGAGTCACCGCGGTCTCGCCCATGCTGGGATCATCGGTTCAGGCAGTGAACGGCAATCAGAACTGGCTGACGCGCGCCAACGGCTCGTCGCAGGATTTCCCGCAGATTCGCAACTGGCCGGTTGTTACGGGGAGCTTTTTCTCTGCGCGCGACGTGGATATGGCAACCAACGTTTGCGTGATCGGCAAAACCGTCGGGACAAACCTCTTCGGTGATCAAGATCCCATCGGACAAATGATCCGCATCCAGAATCTTCCCTTTCGTATTCTCGGCGTGCTGCAGGAAAAGGGACAGTCCAGCAACGGCCAGGACCAGGACGACATCATTTTCATGCCGTACACGACCGTGCAGAAGAAAATCTCGGGCATCAGTTGGATTCAAATGGCCATGGTCGCCACAAGCAGCCAGGACATGAACCCATCGGTGCAAAACGGCATCGAGGCGCTCCTCCGGCAACGCCATCACTTGAGGACGGGAGAGGACAACGACTTCATCATCCGCAACCCAAGTGAAATGGCGCAGACCGCAACCGCAGCCGCAACCACGATGACTCTTCTTTTGGGCACGGTCGGCGCGGTTTCGCTGGTGGTAGGCGGCATCGGCATCATGAACATCATGCTGGTCTCGGTCACGGAGCGGACGCGGGAGATCGGAGTGCGCATGGCCGTCGGCGCAACCGAAGCGAACGTCAAGTGGCAATTCTTGAGCGAGGCGCTGGTGCTCAGCTCGCTCGGCGGGATCATCGGCATCATCGTGGGCATGGCGGCGTCCGCGCTCATTTCCAATTCGCTCGGCTGGCCCACCCTTGTGTCGAAGCTTTCGATTATCGTCGCTGTAGTCTTCTCGGCGCTCGTCGGGATCACATTCGGTTTTTACCCGGCGCTCAAGGCCGCACAACTCAATCCCATCGAGGCCCTTCGATATGAATAGCGGTCGCAGAAAAGTTTTCCGCCGCACGGTGACGACGTTCGTTTCCCTGCTTGCGGCATTGACGCTCATCCACGGAGCGTCCGCGCAAAATCAGCGCCCCGGCTATCCTTCTGGCGCGCCGCATTCGTCGCAACGCAAGCCGGGTGGCACACCTCCGCAGGGTCCGCCGCCGCAAGCGACGCCTCCGGCCGCCATGCCTGCGGTGGCGATACATCCGGTCCCGACGGGTGCTCCGGCACCGGGTAAGGCGACGGCCGCGGGCGAAAAGTTCTTCATCGTCGCCTCCGTGGACCTGCAGAAATCACAACTGCTGCTGAAAAATCCGAACGAGGTTACTCTGCTCGTGCTGGTCAACAACGCAACGAAATTCAGCGACGAGACCGGGAAACCTCTCAAGCTCTCCGATTTTCGAGCCGGGGACACCGTATGGATGACTTCGTCGTCTGGACAAGGCGAAGCAACTGCCCTGCGCGTCCGCAAGGGTCAGATGACGGTCGCGGATCTTCACCGCTACTATCTCGATTACGACGAGATCAAGTAGTCGGTCGCGGCCGATCGCAGCGCACAGCGGTTTCGCCCTGTTGCACCGGCAATTTTGCGGTGCTATTCTGCAGACGATCCAAGCCCGAGCGGGCGTAGTTCAATGGCAGAATAGAAGCTTCCCAAGCTTCGGACGTGGGTTCGATTCCCATCGCCCGCTCCAGATACTCACCAGCGCATCGGTCGCGAACGAACCTACCAGCTTTTTGTGTAGTATCCGGGACCGACGCGAAGATGGTGATGCCACGCCATCGGGAACGCCCACGAGACGAGCATGCCCAGGAGCACCTGTCCGAAAAACAGCGGGATGATGTTGCGCACGCGCCCGAACAGCCATGCCATCACTGCCCCACCCATGAAGGTGAGCGGCACGAGGACGGGATTCGGCCAGTGGCACGCGGCGAAGATAAACCCGGTCAGTCCGGCCGCCAGCCACTCCTTCCGCACGAGCGTCAACATGCGATTGTGCAGCAGCGAATTCAGCGCGACCTGCTGCAGGACGCAAAACGCGAAGTAGGCTTCGGTCCTGCGCCACGAAAATTGGCTCACCAGAGGGTGCCTTTGCGCGCCCAGCGCGAGCCCGATCGCGACCAGGACCGCTGCCATCGCGCCAAACGCGGCGAGCACCTGCTTTGTCGCGGCCGCGAGGTTGTCCGCGCGCCATCCAAGTGTCTTCGGCGTGTCTCGATGCAGCGCGAAACTGGCTGCGAGCCATACCACGAAAAACACCCACGTCCAGCGCGCCGTGAATTGCAGTTGCCAGATGAACCAAAGAATGAACGCGGGCAGAAGAATGACGTCGGCGCGCGACAGCCAGCGTTGCACGCGAAGGTTCATTTGTTGTTGGATGCGAGCGGCGGTCAGGCGATAGCGTGCGGGACGGCCTTTTTCCACTTTCCCTGCGACTTGAGGATCAGCTCGACGACTTCGCGGATCGCGCCTTCTCCTCCGCGCGCGACGGTGATGTAATGCGCCGCGCGTTTGGCCTCCACCGTGGCGTCGGCCACGGCGACGGCGAGGCCGGCGCGCTGCAAGAGCGGGATATCGGGAAGATCGTCGCCGACGTAAGCGACCTCTTCGTCCATGACACCAGCACGAACCAGAATCGCCTTGTACGAATCGAGCTTTTTCGCCTGGCCCTGAATCACGAACTCCATCGAGGCCTCGCGAGCGCGGCGCGTGGTGGCGGGAGAGTCGCGTCCGGTGATGAGGCCCGTGCGGATGCCCATGATTCCCGCGAGTTTGATGCCCGCGCCGTCGTGCGCGTTGAACATTTTCATTTCGGCGACGCTGCCGTCCGGGAACGACTGGAGGCAGACGTAGCGGGGAGTCATCGTGCCGTCCACGTCCATCAGCAGGACTTTGACGTTCTTGGCGCGGCGCATGACTTTTGCGGGGAATTTGATTTCGCGAATTGTGGTCACGGGCGAGTTCTCAAAATAGCTGCAATGTCCAGAGGTCGTGGAGGTGGACGACGCCTTCGAGACGGCCGGCGGCGTCCACGACCAGGACTGAAGTGATCTTCTTCTCTTCCATCAAACGCAACGCGGCGGCGGCGAGTTCGGTGCGCGGCATTGTGACGGGATTTTTCGTCATGCAATCGACGGCAGTGAGATCGAGGACATTTTCCCTGCGCCGCTGCATCACGCGGCGGAGGTCGCCGTCGGTGATGATGCCGAGCAGTTTTCCATCCGGCTGCGCGACAGCCGCCAGGCCGAGGCCCTTGCTGCTCATGATGTAAATCACATCCGGCATTTTCGTGCCGGGCAGGACGCGCGGAAGGTCGTCGCCCGTGTGCATGAGCGATTCGATGCGGCGGAGCTTCTTGCCGAGACGCCCGGCGGGATGCAGCGCCGCAAAATCCTCTTCCTTGAATTCGCGGCGGTCGAGCAGCGCGATTGCGAGCGCGTCGCCCATCGCCATCGCAGCTGCGGTGGAGGCTGTCGGCGCGAGATTGAGCGAGCAGGCTTCCTCTTTCACAGCGATGTCGAGAACGACGTCGCTGGCCGCGGCGAGAGTGGAGCGCGAATTCGCCGTCATCGCCACAATCTGAACGCCGATGCGCTTGGCCGGCTCGATCAGTTCGACCATTTCTTCGGTTTCGCCGCTGGAGGAAACCGCCAGCACAACGTCGCCCGCCGCCATCACGCCAAGATCGCCGTGCAACGCGTCGGCCGCATGTAGAAAGAGCGAAGGAGTGCCGGTACTCGCAAGCGTCGCGGCAATCTTTCGGCCGATGAGGCCCGATTTGCCGAGGCCGGTGACGACAACGCGGCCCTTGCAGGCGTGCAAAAGCTCGACGGCCTTTTCGAAGCGTGCGTCGAGCCGTTCGATCAGCCCTGCGATCGCGTCGGCCTCGATTCGCAGGACGCGCTTCGCCGTGGCGATCGTGTTTTTCGAGGCCGTCGGCGAGCTCATCGGGCGCGCCACCTCCGGCGCTCGACTTTGCGCGCAGCAACCGCACGCGGTTCCACCACGCGAGGCGCGGGCGCCGCGTCTGCTTCGCGCGCCAGAGCCGCGAAGCGCGTGATTTTTTCGAGCAGCGGCCGCAGCTTATCGAGAGCGAGCGCGTTGGTGCCGTCGGAGAGAGCTTTTGCGGGATTGTCGTGCACCTCGAGAAAAACGCCGTCGACTCCGATGGCCGCGCCCGCGCGCGCGAGCGGCTCGATGAACTCCGGCTGGCCGCCGCTGGACTTCCCCTCTCCGCCGGGCAGTTGCACCGAATGCGTCACGTCGAAGACGACCGGATATCCGAGCTTGCGCATTATGGGAAACGAGCGCATGTCCACGACAAGATTCTGGTAGCCGAACGAGGTGCCGCGCTCGGTAAGGATAATTTTTCCATTTCCGGTGCCCGCAACTTTTTCCACGGCATTGGCGATTTCAGCGGGCGCGAGGAATTGACCCTTCTTGATGTTTACCACGCGGCCCGAGCGCCCCGCGGCGACAAGCAGGTCCGTCTGACGCGAGAGAAAGGCCGGAATTTGCAGAACGTCGCAAACTTCCGCAGCGGGACCGACGTGCGAGATTTCGTGAACGTCGGTAAGGATCGGAAGGCCGGTGCGCTTCTTGATGGCCGCCAGGATTCGCAGGCCTTGCTCGAGACCCGGGCCGCGATAAGACGAAATCGAGGAACGATTGGCCTTGTCGTAAGAAGCTTTGAAGATCAGCGGCACGCCGAGCGAAGAGGCGATGCCCGCGATGCGCTCGGCGATCATCGTGGCGTGCGCTTCGGTTTCGATCACGCAGGGACCCGCGACCAGGAACAGCGGCGCTCTTCCGCCGACGCGGATTTTACCGACCTCGAAGCTGCGCGATGGATTCATGAAGCGCCTACGCCGAAACGCTCGCCCCAACCCGGATGAAGCGAGATACAGCGTTGTAATGCACCAGCGTATGCGGCTTCGCATCCGTTTTCAATGTGGAATTCGATTAGGCGAAGCGTGAAATGCGCGCCGGGCACTCGGGGGTTTATTGTCGGGTAGGAAACACGGCGATCGTTTATTTTGTGCAGGATACAGGGAATTCTATTCGGCAGCATTGTCGAGTAGAAATGAGTAGTGACGGGTGATTCGTGAGTAAAGATTCGTGCCTCGTGAGAGCGCAGTGGGGCCCTCATGGCCCGCCGCCACCTGCCCGCGCGGAGTGCAGTTTCTATAATCTTCATGCTTCACGGTAGCACGCTCGGGACCCCCAAAGAATTGCCCCGCGGAACGGGAAGAGTACAGTTCTAAAACTAGCTGTACTCTACGAGCCGACTCTGTGTCGCCGAACTTAGCGATTCAATGTCTTCGCCGATGAGTCGCGACCGTTGTGCGGCAGGCGCCAAGAAAGTTTGTCGGGCACGGCACGCTGTGCCCCTACGACAAGATCGGCGCCGCAAAGCCGTGGGGCGAGATGCTGTGAACGTGCGATAATGCGCGGCGCGAAAAATCGAGGGAAACGATGGCGACGAACCTGCCGAAGGAAGTGCTCGAAAGCGCGGATGTTACGGCGATCACGCAGTTGATTCTGCGAGAGCGCGAAAGCCGCGACCTATGGCGGTGGGACACGATGCGCCGGTGCTTTTGGCCGGACTCGCTGATCCGGGTGAGTTGGTTCAAGGGCAATGCCGAAGAGTTTGTGAACGGCTCGAAGGACATGGCGAAGCGGGGCGTGCCGGCGAAGCATCGACTGGGCCCGATTCTCGTGACACTTGCGGGCGCGCGGGCCGTCGCGAGCCTGGCGGCGATCATCGACCTGCCCGTGAAGATCAAAGGAGTTGAGGGAACGCTATCAGCTCACGCGCGGTTTCTTTATCGAACCGAAAAGCGCGGCGGACGTTGGGGCATCGTCGGATTCGATGCCTACTACATGCGCGACGAAATAACGCCGGCGATCCCGGGACAGACAATCTCGATCGATGCAGCGCAAGTCGCCGCCTTTCGACCGACGTACCGGATGCTTTCCTACTATTTGAAAAGCCAAGGCTTCGAGATCGACTCGAATCTTCCCGGAGAGGACCGGCCGGAACTGGTCTCCGCGCTGAATCAGGAGATTTTCGGCTGGGCGGGCTTGCCCATTCCGTCCTAGGCACAACCTCCGAAAGTCCAGAAGATCAATCAGCGGAGTGGGTGGGCTAGGACTTTCGGCCCCTAACCGCATATAATACCAGATTGAAGAAACTTTCTGGAGCGGCCTGGGGATCATCTAACTGACTCCGTATCAGTATGTTATAGCTTGCCATCCAACTTGGCATCGAAACACAACCTAACAAACCAGGTAACTTTTGCACGATTCGTGGCATCATATGGTCATGGC
>Ga0335078_10012542_pt1 | contig 12576 bp, 11 predicted proteins | sample Lox_Sample_32_FD_206711 | JGI IMG/M metagenome (GOLD analysis project Ga0335078, IMG submission 206711) | Soil microbial communities from Loxahatchee National Wildlife Refuge, Florida, United States - Lox_Sample_3.2 | ecosystem: Environmental > Terrestrial > Soil > Wetlands | place: USA... | reverse complement strand
TCGGAACACGGCTGCGGATGGAAATTTGCCGGGCGGGATTGGGCCCACCGCCAGCCTGGCGCGCGTTGCCGAAAATGGTTTCTTCGACCTGATCGGGTTGCACGCCGGCGCGCTCCATGGCAGCTTGGGCTGCGACCGCGCCCATATCGGCGGCGGTCAGCGAGGCGAGGGAGCCTCCAAATTTGCCGATCGGGGTGCGGACGGCAGAGAGGATGTAGACGTCGTGCAAAGGGCCTCCGGATGTAAGTCTAGCAGGGTTAAACCCGGCGGACTTGCATGTGGCAGAGGTTTTGAACAGCAGGTCCATGACTCGGCGCGACCCCGGATGGCGCAAGTTTGGCTCTGGGTGACAACGCGATGTGGCTTGCTTCCGGCTTGTTACACTGAAGGTTCATGCACTACATCTACGGCATCAATTCGGTGGCGGAGGCGTTGAAAGCGCGGGGCAGGGCATTTGCCTGGGTGGGAGTTGCGAAAGAGCGCCACGATCTGCGGTTGCAGAGAGTGGTGGAAGAGTGCCGGCGGCAAGGCGTCGCAGTGCGGTTTGTGGGGCGGGCGGAACTTGATCGGATGGCCGGGAACAATGCGCATCAAGGAGTGGTGGCAGTCACGTCGGCCAAGCAATACAACGATCTCGATGATGTTATCGAGGCGAAGCGGGGAGAGTTTTCACTCATTGTTGTTCTGGATGGAGTGGAGGATCCGCACAATCTGGGAGCCATTTTGCGCACGGCGGATGCGGCGGGGGCGAATGGAGTGGTGATTCCGGAGAGACGCGCGGCGGGAGTGACCGGGACGGTGACCAAGGCTTCGGCAGGAGCGAGCGAGCATTTGCCGATCGCGAAAGTGACCAACATTGCGCGCACCTTGGAGGATTTGAAAGCCAAGAATCTGTGGACGGTCGGGCTCGACGAACGAGGCACGCAGCCCTACGACTCGCTGGATTACAAGATGGATTGCGCGGTGGTGTTAGGAGCCGAAGGCAAAGGTCTACACGACCTGGTCGCCAAGAAATGCGATTTCCTGGTATCGATCCCCATGCTGGGGAAGGTGCCGTCGCTGAATGTATCCGTAGCCGCCGGAATTGTGCTGTATGAAGTGGTCCGGCAACGTCGAAAGCCTGCATGAAATTCTTGTGTGTTCTCCTGTTTCTTTGCGGTTCTGCATTCGCGCTGGATCGTGAAGCGTTCACTTTCACGAATTATGACCTGAATGTGCGGGTCGAACCGGAGCAGCAGCGTTTGGCGGTGCGCGGAAAAATCACGCTGCGCAACGATTCGGGGAAGCCGCAGAGTAATCTTTCGTTACAGATTTCATCCAGCCTGGATTGGCGGTCGATTCGGGCGAATGGGAAGGCAGCGCAATTTATCACGCAGGAATACGATTCCGATATCGACCACACGGGATCGTTTTCCGAGGCGATCGTCAGCTTCCCGAAAGAGATTCCAGCCAACGGGACGATCGAATTCGAAATCGGCTATGAGGGAACGGTTCCGCTCGATGCCTCGCGGCTAACCCGGGTTGGGGTGCCGGCCGACAAAGCCAAACACGCGGATTGGGACCAGATCAGCAAAGCCTTTACGGCGGTGCGCGGGATTGGCTACGTGACGTGGTATCCGGTTGGGACCGAAGATGCGAGTCTCAGCGATGGGAACACGGTCGAGGAGACGATTGGGCGCTGGCAGGCGAAAGAGGCGAATGCCGAGATGCTGGTCTCCTTGCAAAGCACAGCGGGGACTCCGATGTTTTCGGGGGCAAGCGCGGCCGGCAAAGCGGCCAAATTCAGTGTGCCGCAGTCGGGGCTTCTTGTGCCCACGTTTGTCATCACAAACGACGAGGTCCTTAAGGGCGCTGATGGAATTCGAGTCTTGTATCCCGAGGGGCAAAAAGACAGTGCGGAGTCATACGCCGATGTGGCCTCACAAGTCGAGCCTCTGTTTCAAGATGAACATCGGACGGCGGCTCTAGACATCATCAGTTTGCCGGATACCGAAGCGCAACCATTCGTGACAGCCGGCATGCTCTTAACGCCACTCAATTCTCCGATGACCAATGAGGCGGAGTTGGCCATTGTGTATGCAAAGGCCCGGCAGGTAGCACGATCTCCGCGGGCGTGGATTGAAGATGGGCTGGCGCATTATGCGCAGGCGAAATTCATTGAAACCCAAAAAGGACGGCAGGCGGCTGTGGATTATATGCAGTCCCACGCCAGCGGCTTGGTGGAAGCCGAGAAGAAGGCGGATGCCGCGCGCTCGTTAGTTATGTCGCCGGATGATGTTTATCTGCAAGTGAAGTCGATGTATGTGTGGTGGATGCTCGAGGACATGCTGGGCAAGAAGCTGGAGGCCACGCTGTCAAATTATCAGGCGGCGGAAGATAAAGATGTCAACTCCATGCCTCAGTTGATTGCAAAGGATAGTGACCGCGATCTGCAGTGGTTTTTCGAGGATTGGGTGTATCACGATCGCGGGTTGCCGGATTTCCGGGTGGATTCGGTGTTCGCGACGCCAGTTGCGACCGGGGGGGTTCTGGTTACCGTCAGCATTGAAAATTCAGGCAGTGCGGGGGCGGAAGTGCCGTTTGTGCTGCAGACGAAGACGACCGAGATCCGGAAGAGATTAGAGGTACGGGCCAAGTCGAAGGCGTCGATTCGGATCGAGACCCAGGCGGAGCCTGTGCAGGTGACCGTGAACGATGGGAGTGTGCCGGAAAGCGATATGAGCAATAACGCTTACAAAATTGAGGGATCAAGTCATTGAGGGATTGGGGGACAGACAGTTGATAACCACGGAGGGCACAGGGGAACACAGAGGACTCAGACCAGCGATAAAGACGAGGTATGGAAACGCTGATGCGAATCGCAGTGCTGCGCTCAGGATGACAGAGCGCTAGAGTATAGAGCGAAATCTGCCGATTAGGATCTGTAGTTATTGCGGAGAGAACGCGGTGGCATACATTCAATTTCTGGGAGCGGCGGGGACGGTAACCGGCTCGAAACATCTCGTCAACACGGTGTCGGATGCGAGCGGGCGGAGCGGATTTCAATTGCTGATCGATTGCGGGATGTTCCAAGGGCCGAAGGAATGGCGCGAACGGAACTGGCAGAACACACCGATTCCGGCGAATGAGATTGATGCGGTTGTGCTTACGCACGCCCACCTGGACCATTGCGGCTGGATTCCGCGACTGGTGAAGAACGGGTTTCGCGGGCCGATCTATGCCACTCCGGCCAGCATCGATTTGTGTGGCATTCTGCTGCCGGACTCGGGGCATCTGCAGGAAGAAGACGCGGCGTTTTACAACAAGCACCAGAAGTCGAAACACAAACCTGCGTTGCCGCTCTATACGCTGGACGAAGCGCGAGAGTGCCTGCAGTACTTTCGGCCGGTAGGGGCTGAAACCGTCACGCAGTTGTGCCCGGAGCTGTCGTTTCGTTTCGTGCGGGCAGCGCACATTTTGGGATCGGCGATGGTGGAGCTTACGCTGCGAACCAATGGAACCAGTCGACGACTGTTATTCACGGGAGATATTGGAAGAGTGCGCAACCAGAACATCGCGCCAGGAAAGGTGGTGCACTCGGGGCCGACGGAAGGCGAAAGCGCGGACCTCATGGTTATGGAGTCGACCTACGGCAACCGGCAGCATCCCACGGATGATCCGCGGCCAGGGTTAGCCATGCTGATTCGAGAGACCATTGAGCGGGGAGGCAGCGTGATCGTGCCGGCCTTTGCTGTCGAGCGCACGCAGAAATTCCTGTTCATGCTGAAAGAACTGATGGACTCAGGGCAGATTCCTCGTGTCCAGGTCTTCTGTGACAGTCCGATGGCCATTCAGGCGGTAGAAATTTTCATGAAGCATTCTGAAGAATACAGCGACGAGACGCGGCGGCTGGTGAATCAGAATGGATCGCCGCTGGAGTGGACGAATTTTCAGTTTGCGGCGACGCCGGAGCAGTCGAAGCGGATTAATGAGTATAAGAATCCGTGCATCATTGTTTCTTCGAGCGGCATGGTGACGGGAGGACGCATTCAGCATCATTTGGCGCAGAGGCTGCCGGATGATCGGAATACCGTGATCTTTATTGGCTTCCAGGCGCAGGGGACGCGGGGATTCACCATCAAGAGCGGCGGCTCGGAGGTCAAGATTTTCGGCGAGATCGTGCCCATTCACGCGCAGGTGGCGGCATTCGAGCAGTTCAGCGATCATGCCGACACGCCGGAGTTGCTGCAATGGCTGGGGACGTTCGCCAACAAGCCGAATGTCACTTATCTCGTGCATGGCGATCCGGCCGCGTCGTCGCAATTGCAAGAGACGCTGACGAAGGAATTGGGATGGAAAGTGCAGGTGGCGCAGTGGATGGAGAAAGTGCAGATTGTGTAATTTGGTAATCGGGTAATTTGCTATGACTGAAGCGGAATTGAAGAAGCACATTGAAGAGGCGGAGAAGAGTCCGAAGCAGATTGCGTCGGCGGTTTCAGGATTGCCGGACAAAGTGTTGCGCCACAAGCCGGCGCCGGACAAGTGGTGCATCCTGGAAATTCTGGCGCATCTGGCGGACATGGAATACCTGTATGCGTACCGTATGCGGCAGATGCTGGCGGACAAGAATCCGGTGATTGCGGTGATCGATCAGGATGCGTGGGCGAAGAATCTCGGGTACATGGAGTCGTCGGTGCCGGAGCTGGTTGCGCTCTATGGGTTAAATCGGCATGCCACGCTGCAGTTGCTGCGGAGGATAAAGGCGGGAGATCTGGAGAAGGCGGCACAGCATCCGGAGTTGAAGCGGGCAGTGACGCTCGCGGAGTACGTGGACATGATGTCGCGGCACGGGCCGAATCATTTGGAGCAGATAGAGCGACTGAAAAAAGAGGTGGGGAGAACGCCTTGATGCATCGGTGGTTTGGCTGAGGGAGAAGGGATTCTTCGACTACGCAAGCCGATTCGCTCGATTTCCCACGTCTCGCAAAAGCGGCGAGACGTTGGGGCACCCGCAAAATACAGAGATCCTGCGTCGGGAGTCGGTCGTGAACGACCGACTCCACTTCCTCCAGATGACAGCTTCCTTGGAGTGAAATTCCAAGGCTACGTCGCGAAAGCGCGCCGTAAGGGTGGGGAACCCGCTCAGCTTGAGAATGGTTTTAGGTTGGGTGGGCGTTGGTGAAGCGGACGAGGGCGCTAAGTTTGGTGGCGGCGGCGCCGGAGTCAATGGATTGGGCAGCGAGCGGGACCGCGGCTGCGAGATGATTGGCTTTGCCGCCAGCAACCAGGGCGGCGGCGGCATTCAGAAGGACGACGTCGCGTCGGGGGGATTTTCTTCCGCCCAGAATGTCACGAATGATGGCAGCGTTCTCGGCGGCGTTGCCGCCGGCGAGATCGTCGAGCGATCCTCGGTTTATAGCAAATTCTTCCGGCGTGACTTCGTAGCTGCGCACCTGGCCTTCGCGTACTTCGGCGATGCGAGTAGGGCCAGTGATGGTGATTTCATCCAAACCGTCCGATCCATGGACGACCATGGCACGGCGCAGGCCCAACATGCTGAGCGCTTCTGCAAGCTTCTCCACGAGTTCACTTGAATAAACGCCGACCACCTGGGCCGAAGCTTGCGCGGGGTTGGTTAGAGGGCCGAGAAGATTGAAAACGGTTCGCAGGCGAAGCTCGCGACGCGCGGGCTGAACGTATTTCATAGCCGAGTGCATGGCGGGAGCGAACAAGAAGCCGATGCCGATTTGCTCGAGGCAGGCGGCGAGACGTACCGGGGGAAGGTTGATATTGACACCGAGAGCTTCCATGACGTCGGCCGATCCGCATTGCGAAGTGACGCTGCGATTGCCGTGCTTGGCGACACGGACGCCCGCGCCGGCCACCACCAGCGCCGTGGCGGTCGAAATGTTGAAAGTTCCGCTGGCATCGCCTCCGGTTCCGCAGGTGTCGACGAGCGCGTCGCGTTCGGTTCCGCTGACATCGACAGTCGAGTTCTGATGAAGATTTAGAGGAGTCGCAGCTTGGCGGATAGCCTCCGCGAAGCCGACGATTTCTTCGACGGTTTCGCCCTTCATCTGAAGTGCGACCAGCAACGCGCCAATCTGGGCGTCGGTGCATTGGCCCGTAAGAACCTCCGACATCACGCCTCGTGCCTCATCGCGCGAGAGCGACTGGCGATGATTGGTGATGCGATGAAGGACCTCGGTGATCATTGAAGTGAGTATAAGGCCAGCATGATTTTGGTGCGTGGTTCATCCCATGTCTCGCAAAAGCGACGAGACATGGGGCACCCCGCGGGACAAAGGGCACCCGCGGGACATATGGCACCCGGCAGTTCAAATTGACACGAGAGTGCGCCGCGTCACGGATTGTGGTGATACGAAAGTTTGCTGTAAAGGGAGCCGTTCTATAAAATCGAATGTTTGGCGTATCGAAACTGCAAGCACGATCCTGCCTGGAAATATAATCAGGACTTCCTATGAAAATTCATGAGTATCAGGCCAAAGCTATCCTCAAAAAGTATGGTGTCGCAGTGCCTCGCGGAGAAATGTCGGAAACGCGGGAGCAGGCACAGGCCGCGGCGAAATCGCTGTTCGATAGCGGCGCTGCCGGCGTGGTGATTAAGGCGCAGATTCACGCGGGAGGCCGTGGTAAGGGCGGCGGCGTGAAAGTTGCGAAATCGGTCGAGGAAGCCGGCGAGATTGCCGAAAAAATTCTTGGCATGACGCTGGTGACGCATCAGACGGGAGCCGAGGGTCGTCTAGTGCGGCGCGTGTTAGTGGAAGAAACTCTGCCTATCGAGAAGGAGCTTTATCTCGGGATCGTGATCGATCGCACCGAAGCGAAGCCGGTGTTTATGGCGTCGGCGGCCGGGGGCATGGAGATTGAGCAGGTGGCGGCGCAGAATCCTGAGGCGATTCTGAAGGAGCATATTCAGCCGGGCATGGGGCTGGAGCAGTATCAGGCGCGCAAGCTGGCGTTCGCGTTGGGACTCAAGCCGCAGCAGATCAATGAAGCGGTACGTTTCATGACCGGGCTATATCGCGCGTTTCAGGAGAGCGATGCATCGCTCATGGAGATCAACCCGTTTGTGAGTTGCACGGACGGGCGGCTGTTCGCGCTCGATGCCAAGATTAATTTCGATGACAATGCATTGTTCCGGCATGCGGATATCAAGGCCTTGCGCGACATTACCGAAGAAGATCCGCTCGAGGTGGAGGCGTCGAAGTACAGCCTCAATTACATCAAGCTCGATGGCAACGTCGGCTGCATGGTGAATGGGGCCGGGCTGGCGATGGCGACGATGGACATCATTAAATACGCGGGCGGAATGCCGGCGAATTTTCTGGACGTTGGCGGCGGCGCGAATGCCGAGCAGGTGACGCACGCGTTTGAGATCCTGCTGAGCGACAAAAATGTGAAAGCGGTGCTGATCAATATTTTCGGTGGGATTCTGCGGGTGGATACGCTGGCCACGGGAGTGGTGGAGGCGGCGCGCAAGACGCATATCCAGTTGCCAATTGTGCTGCGTTTAGAGGGCACGAATGTCGAGGCAGGGCGGAAGATTCTGCAGGAATCCGGGCTGAATTTTACGGTAGCGGAAACGATGAAAGACGCTGCGGAGAAGGTGGTTGCGGCGGCAAATACATAGATCCTTCGTCGCAGTTTCTTCGCTGCGCGAAGTCACTGCTTCCTCAGGATGACAGCGGTTGAGGGAATTATGAGCATTCTTATTGATAAATCGACGCGAGTGATTGTGCAGGGATTGACCGGGCGGGAAGGGACATTTCACGCCAAAACCTGTGCGGAGTATGGGACGAAGATTGTTGGCGGAGTAACTCCGGGAAAGGGCGGAACGACGCACGAGGGCTGGCCGATTTTTAACACCGTGCAAGAGGCGGTGGACAAGACCGGCGCCGACGCTTCCGTCATTTTCGTGCCGCCGCCATATGCTGCCGACGCGATTATGGAAGCGGCCGATGCGGAAATCGAGTTGATCGTCTGCATCACCGAAGGGATTCCGACGCTCGACATGGTGCGGGCGTGGGAGTTCTTGCAGGACCGGCGGGCGCGGCTGATTGGTCCGAATTGTCCGGGGATTATTTCGCCGGGGAAGTGCAAGATCGGCATCATGCCGGGGCACATTCATCGGGAAGGGCCAGTGGGGATTGTGTCGCGCTCGGGCACGCTGACCTATGAAGCGGTGTATCAGTTGACGACGCGGAACATCGGGCAGTCGACGGCGATCGGAATTGGTGGGGATCCGATCATTGGGACGAATTTCCTGGATGCGCTGGAGTTGTTTAACAAAGATCCGCAGACCGAAGTGGTGGTGATGATCGGCGAAATCGGCGGCAATGCCGAGGAAACTGCCGCGGAGTTCGTGAAGGCGCGCATGAAAAAGCCGGTGGTCGGGTTTATTGCCGGGCAGACTGCGCCTCCGGGACGCCGCATGGGCCACGCCGGAGCGATTATTTCGGGCGGCAAGGGGACTGCGAAGGAAAAGATTGCGGCCATGGAAGCGGCGGGGATTCGGGTAGCGAAATCGCCGGCCGATATCGGCGATTCTGTAGTGGCAGCGATGGGAGTGAAAGTGTAGGAGCTAGTAGCTAGGAGCTAGGAAGAATCCTCTCAGGGAATTACAAATTAACGACTAACGACCAAGGACGAACGACTGGACCCATGAAAACTCTTGAACGAACTCTGACCATTATCAAGCCGGACGCGGTGGGCAGAAATGCAGTGGGCGACATCATTGAGCAGTTTGAGAAGCATTCATTTCGCATTCTGGCGATGAAGATGCTGGAAATTTCCAAGCACCAGGCAGAGCAGTTTTATGCGGTGCACGCGCACCGGCCGTTCTACAACTCGCTGACCACGTTCATGTCGAGTGGGCCGATCGTGGTGCTGGCGCTGGAGAAGGAAAACGCCATTGCGGATTTGCGCAAGCTGATGGGCGCGACCAATCCGGCCAATGCGGAAGAAGGCACGATCCGCAAGAAATGGGCCAGCAGCATTGAGCACAATGCGATCCATGGCTCCGATGCGGATGAGACGGCACGGTTCGAACTGAGTTATTTCTTCGCGGGATACGAGTTGGCGGGGTAGGGTAGGAGCTAGGAACTAGTAGCTAGTAGCTAGGGGCCAGGAGCCGAGAATGCCGTTAGTGCAGGTTACAATGTTGACCGGGCGGACGACGGAGCAGAAGCGCAAGTTGGCGCAGCGGATCACCGATGCGATGGTGGAAGAGGCAGGTGCGCGGCGGGAAGCGATTGTGGTGGCGTTTCATGAGGTCTCAAAAGAGAGTTACGCGTCGGGCGGGGTTTTGATGGCGGACAAAACGTAATTCAAGTTCGCGGGCCGCGCCACACGAGAAAGCTTAAGATCGACTGCGTGCCGTGTCCAGTAGGACGGGCACCTGGTCGACGATCTCAATGTCGAATCCCTCCAAAGCGGGAACTTTGCGCGGGTGATTGGTAAGCAGGCGAATCCGGCGCAAATTCAAATCCGACAAAATCTGCGCACCGATGCCGATTTCGCGCTGCGTCTTGCGTTCGCTCTCCGGTAATGCCGGCAGGCGCTTGTCGCGGTGAAACATCAGCACACTGCGATCGGCGATCTGCTCGACGGAAAATCCTTTGGAAGTCTGATGCAGGTAAATGAGTGCGCCCCGGCCTTCGCGGGCGATGGCCTGCATGGAACCTTCGATGGTGGCGCGGCAATCACAAGCGGTTGAGCCGAAGACATCGCCCATCATGCAATGAGAGTGCATGCGGACCAGAACCGGTTCGTCGCCCTTGAGTTCTCCGCGGACCAGCGCGACGTGCGATTCTCCGCCGGCGACCTCGCTCTCATAGGCGATGAGCCGGAACTCGCCGTAAGGCGTGCCAATCAGGGCTTCGCCGACGCGATGGACATAACGTTCATGCTGCATGCGGTAGCGGATGAGCTCGGCGACCGTGAGCATTTTCAGATCGTGCTCCTGACAGAACTCGATGAGATCGGGAACGCGGGCCATGGTTCCGTCATCGCGCATGATTTCGCAGATCACCCCAGCGGGGACGAGTCCGGCGAGGCGGGCAAGATCGACAGAAGCCTCGGTTTGTCCGGCACGCACCAGAACACCGCCTTTGCGGGCACGAAGCGGGAAGATGTGGCCGGGCCGGGCGAGATCGGACGGACGAGTCGCGGGATCAATGGCAATGGCGATGGTGCGGGCGCGATCGTAGGCGGAAATGCCGGTGGTTACGCCGTCGCGGGCGTCAATGGCTTCGCAGAAGGCGGTGCCGTAATTCGAGGTGTTTTCGGCCGTCATGGGGCCGATCCGCAGGTGCTCGAGGCGGTCTTCGGTAAGAGCGAGGCAGACCAGGCCGCGGCCGTACTTGGCCATGAAATTGATGGCTTCGGGGGTGACCTTCTCGGCGGCGAGGGTGAGATCGCCTTCGTTCTCGCGGTCTTCATCATCGATCACGACCACCATGCGTCCGCGGCGAATTTCATCGACCGCGGTCGGGACGTCGGTGAAGGAGGATGGCGAAGGCATAGAGCGATTGTATCAACCTATGCAAACGAACCACGCGCTTTTGGCTGCAGTAAGGAAGCGACCCAAACGCGCGCATTTTTGCGTGGCTCAAGAACGCTACGCATCGCGCGGCTCGCCCCGACCCCTCGCTGCACAAAAGAGGCTTGCTCGGGATGACAATGTCCAAAGCAAAAGGGCCGCCAGATGGGCGACCCTTCGATTCTGAGGCAACTCCGATTACAAGGTAGATTCGATTTCGAATCCCCAAGCTTCGAGCAAGGGCTCCGGAATGTATTTCGAATTCTTATTGCGCCGAGCCCATTCCCGCAACCGGGTGGAGCGCAGATACTGGTCCGGCGTGAGCTTGTACTCGCGTACAACCTGCTCAAACTCGGTAACGGTGGGGACAATTGGGCCGATGGGCTCAGGCTTGCCCCAGTTGGGATTTCCACGTCGTTTCGCCATGATAATTATGCCCTTCCTCTAAAATAACCGGGTACTGGAATTAGATTCGTCCTCTCAGGCGCGGGATTCACGCCATCTTGACCCGGATGTAGAAAAAAGCCGGTTCGCCAGAACCGCCAGACTAACTGGAAGTCGATGATTTTACAGGATTTGTTAGTTTTGTCAACGGAATATTTGTCTCAAAATGAGTTCAACGTAAGTACATGATTCTGCAACCGAAGGGAGCGGGCATCAGGTTCCCGGTATCAGGTCTCGGGTGACAGGTCTCAGGTGACGGACCGTTTGCAGTGGCGGGACGACGTTGCTCATCGAATTTGCTTGATGGTAGGGTATTAGTCCCGGTTCTACATCCACCCATTCACCCTGGAGGCAAGTCTTGGCAATCGCGAGCATCAATCCGGCCAATCAGCAAGTCTTGAAGACTTTCGAGGCGCTGACGGAATCCCAAATCGAAGAAAAAGTGCAGCGGGCCGCCGATACGTTTTTGGAGTACCGGAAGCTTCCATTTTCCGAGCGCGCCCGAATGATGCTGGTTGCGGGAGAAATCCTGGAAAAAGAAAAAGAAGCTCACGGCCGGTTGATGACCAGCGAAATGGGCAAAACCCTGCGCTCGGCAATCGATGAAGCCGCCAAATGTGCATGGGCCTGCCGCTACTACGCGGAAAACGCGGGAAAATTCCTGGCGGACGAAGTGGTGGAGACCAACGCAAAGAGAAGCTTTGTTCGCTATCAACCGATGGGCGTCATCCTCGCAATCATGCCCTGGAATTTCCCCTTCTGGCAGGTGGTACGTTTTGTGGCGCCGGCGCTGATGGCGGGAAACGTGGGTCTGCTGAAACATGCGTCGAATGTCCCGCAATGCGCTCTGAAGCTGGAGGAAATCTTCTGCCGGGCCGGTTTTCCGCAAGGAGTGTTTCAGACCCTGCTGATCGGTTCCAAGCAGGTGGACGCGGTATTGAGCGATGCGCGGATCGCGGCTGCCACGCTTACGGGCAGCGAACAAGCTGGAATTGAGGTTGGAACGAGCGCAGCCAGGCGGATCAAGAAAGTGGTTCTCGAGCTTGGAGGCAGCGATCCGTTTGTGGTGATGCCCAGTGCGAACCTAGAGGACGCGGTTGCGACAGGAGTGAAGGCCCGGGTGATTAATAACGGCCAATCGTGTATCGCCGCTAAACGGTTCATCGTGACGGAGGACATTTACGATCAGTTTGAGCGCAGGTTCGTCAGCAAAATGGAATCGCTGAAGGTCGGCGATCCGTTTGCGGCGGGCACCGATGTGGGACCGCTGGCAACGCCGCAAGGCGTGGAGGATCTAGATCGGGAAGTGAAGAAGACAGTCGCTACTGGGGCGCGGGTGCTGACTGGGGGTAAAAAGCTGGAAGGACCCGGTAATTTCTATGCTCCCACTGTGTTGGCTGACATACCCGAGAACTCGCCGGCGTATCGGGAAGAGCTGTTTGGGCCGGTCGCCAGCCTGTTCTGCGCCAGAAACCTTGAAGACGCCATCCGCATCGCCAACGATAGCCGGTTCGGACTTGGTGCGAGTGCCTGGACGAACGACGATAAGGAACGCGAGCGATTGGTTAACGAGCTTGAGGCGGGGATGG
>Ga0335078_10012541_pt1 | contig 12576 bp, 11 predicted proteins | sample Lox_Sample_32_FD_206711 | JGI IMG/M metagenome (GOLD analysis project Ga0335078, IMG submission 206711) | Soil microbial communities from Loxahatchee National Wildlife Refuge, Florida, United States - Lox_Sample_3.2 | ecosystem: Environmental > Terrestrial > Soil > Wetlands | place: USA... | reverse complement strand
CGAAAAAGTTACCGCGATCATTAATGGGTAGCTCACGCGTCGAGGCTGAGCACCAACGTCGGGGGCTCGATCACATGATCCGCGCGCAGCGGACGCACCGCCGTGCCGATCGCGAAGAACTCTGTGGTGTGCGCGCCCCACTGGTGGCTGTGCTGGCGTAGCTGCACGCCGACGATGCCCTCCGCATGCAGTGCCTCCGCCTCCGCCTGCATCCGGCTCATCGCCAGCTCGCGCGCGTCGTACAGGGCCTGGGTGAACTGCTCGATCTCCACGTTGCGCCCGATGTTGCCGAGGACGCCGCCCAGGCGCTGGTGCGCGATGTGGTAGACGCACGAGCCCATCACCATCCCGAGCGGCGCGTACCCGGCACGGATCAGCGTCCAGAAGTCCTGGCCGGACAGGTCGGACGTGAAGGGCTGGTTCTTGTTGTTCCGCCAGTTGGTGACCCCGCTGCCAGCGCTGCCGCCTGCGCCGGGCTCGGCCTTGACAGCGGTCCCGACGGCGATGAACTCGGCAATGTCGTTGCCGAACTCCTTGATCTCCACATCCAGCCGGACACCCACGATGCCGTCGGCGCCGAGCGCATCGGCCTCGGCCTCCATCCGCGTCATCGCGAGCTCGCGAGCGTGGTACATGGCCTGGGACAGGACGTTGAGTTCCTGGTTCTTACCCCACCGGCCAACCTGCAAGCCGACGTGGTAGATGGAGCTGCCGAGCACCAGGCCGAGGGGGCGGAAACCAGCCTCACGCACTAGCAGGAACTCGTTGACCGACAGGTCGGAGGTGAAGATGGCACCAGGCTTGCCTGGCTGAAGCTCGGCGAGGCGGCGCATCGCGTCCTGCGGGACGCCCTGCGCGGCCAGGCCCGCCTGCTGCTCGGTCATCGCGTCTCCCTCGGCTGCGTGCTCAGTATGTCCTGTCTGACCGGCGTGTCCTGCCTGACCGGCGTGTCCTGCCTGACCGGCGTGTCCTGCCTGACCGGCGTGTCCTGCCTGACCGGCGTGTCCTGCCTGACCGGCGTGTCCCGCGATTCAGGTTTTCCGCATGTCGTGTGCCCTGGATGTGTTCGGCGGATAGCTACCGTCAGCGCCCGAGCCTGACGCGAGCCGCCTGCCGTCTTTGCGGGTCCAGCGAGAGGATGGCGAGGCTCGGCGGTGGCAGCTGCGCGGTGCGGTCGAAACGGGTGATCGCGGTACCCACGAAGGTCGCCTCCGCGATGTGGTCGCGGCGGCCTTCCTGGGCGGGGCACTCCCGCTCACGCATCTGCAGCTCCATGCGCGACGTCACCACCGCGTCTGCCCCGTGGGCACGGGCGTCCCTCTCGAGCTGGACCCGCGCGTCGTGCCTGGCCGCATTCACCAGTTCGGTGAATCCAGTGATCTCGGTGTTGCCCGCACCCCACCTGGTCTGCCCCATGGTCTGCCAGTCGTCGTGCCGGGAGCCGATGGAGATGCCGAGAACTAGCCCAGCAGGTACCCAGCCGGTCATCATCAGTTTCGCGAAGTCCTGGCCGGAAAGGTGCGAGGTGAACGGGCTCTTCGGGGACACGGCGCCTGGTGCCCGGACCGCGGTTCCGAGCGCCTTGAACTCGAGGCCGCCGGCCGGGAATGGCCCGATGTCCAGGGAGACGCCGACCACACCGTGACCGCCCAGCGCCGCACACTCGGCGCTCATCCGGCCGATCGCCTTCCGCCGCGCCTCGTACATTGTCTGCACCAGCGGCCCGAACGACGCCCAGCCGCCGCGTCCGGACACCTGAGTTGTGGACTGCACCGGCGACATGCCCCCCCAGAAGGCACCACCGGCCCACGCACCTGGGCAGGAGTACCCCCCGGAATAGCCGACGTTGTAAACGGCGGCACCGAGCACCTGGCCCGCAGGCTCGAAACCCGCCGAGCGGATCGCGGCGAACTCTGCCGTAGACAGCGCGGACCCCCAGGTGCCGCTGCTCCGGATCTCAGCGATCCGTGCCTGCGCGGCGGGCGGGAGCCCTTGGCCGGGCTGGTAGCCGGTCATGCGCAACCCCTCTCCGCAGACGCCCACACATTACCGGCTGGGCGGGGGCGGAGAGTACCAGCCAGGCACCGGCCTTAGAGACCCGCGCCGGGCACCTGCCGGGCTCCTGCCGGCTAGGAGGCCTGCGCGCGGTACGCAGGCCCCAAACTGCACGGCTAGAACATCCGCGCATCGACGTCAATCGTCATCCTGCGCGTCCCACTCCTCGTTGCGGCGCCGGGCGATGTCGAGCGCGTGCTCGGCCTCTTCCTTGCTGTCGTAAGGCCCCAGCCGGTCCTTGGCCGGGCAGCCGGCTTCCGGCTCCACGGTCTTGTCCTTGATGCAGTACCACCAGCGCTGCGATTGGTCCATGTCAACTAGACTCGCAGCATATGACGACCCTACTCCAGCCGGGCCGGGTATCACCGCTGCGCGAGGTCCCGGAAAGCATCCCGCGGCCGGAGTACGTTGGCAAAAAACGTCCGCGGACAGGGGAACCCAACGTCAAGTCTGCCGAGGTCATCGAGCGTATGCGGGTCGCGGGCGGGATCGCCGCCCGCGCGCTCGAGGAGGTCGGACGGGCCGTCGCGCCGGGCGTGACCACAGACGAACTCGACCGGATCGGGCACGAGTTCCTGTGCGATCACGGGGCCTACCCGAGCACGCTTGGTTACCGGGGATACCCGAAGTCGCTTTGCACGTCGATCAACGAAGTGATCTGCCATGGCATACCCGACGACACGGTGATCAACGACGGCGACATAGTCAACGTGGACATCACCGCCTTCATCGGCGGCGTGCATGGGGACACCAATGCGACGTTCCTGGCAGGCGAAGTTAGCGACGAGTCACGGCTGCTTGTCGAGCGCACCAGGGAAGCGATGTACCGCGGCATCCGCGCGGTGGCGCCGGGCCGGCCGCTGAACGCCATCGGCCGGGTCATCGAGTCTTATGCGCGCCGTTTCGGCTACGGCGTGGTCAGGGACTTCACCGGGCACGGCATCGGCACCACGTTCCACTCCGGGCTGGTCGTGGCGCATTTCGACGATCCGTCCGAGCCGCTGATCATGGAGGCAGGGATGACGTTCACGATCGAGCCGATGCTCACGCTTGGCAAGATCGAATACGACATCTGGCCGGACGGCTGGACAGCCGTCACCAAGGACCGCAAGCGCACCGCTCAGTTCGAGCACACCATCCTCGTGAGTGACTTGGGCCACGAGATCCTCACCCTGCCGTAGATCCAGGCCGTGCGGCGGCAGTCCTGCCACGCACCCAAGCGGCGGCGGGCGCCGGCCATCCCTCCAGCACGAGGCAGCATCCGCACCGTGCGCGGGCACCGCACAGATCCTGCGTCCAACATCTGTCCGGCAGCTGAACCTAGCCGCTGCCGCATGCGTTCCTTGTTGCGTGAGCGCCTCCGCAAGGCCTTGGCACGCCGACCCGTATCCGTCGTACGGTGACACGGTGAGGCAAGGCCGTGAAGACCCGAGCGACACGCGGGCCGGCGAGCCAGCCGTAGCCGCGCGCTGGCACTAACCGTGGGCGTAGCCGCGGGCCAGACACGTCGGCGCTGGCTGCTCATCGCGGTCGGCGTGGCTATCACGTGCGCCCTTCCCGCCGCAGCCAGCGCGTTGCCGGCGGCGGCTGGGCGCTCGGCGAACCCGGTGGAGCTGCGTGCGCGGATGCTCGCCTCGGCGGACCTGCCGTACTCGGGATACGTGGAAAGTGATGGCGCTCTCGGCGTCCCGAACCTGGGCAAGCTGAGCGACATCACCGCGATGCTGGACGGCAGCACCCGCATGCGCGTCTGGCAAGCCTCGGCGTCGACGTGGCGGGCCGACGTCCTTTCCGACGCGGGTGAGCGCGACACCTATCAACTCCGGGGTAAGACCTACATCTGGGACTCGGGCGGCGAGCTGCTCACCGAGGTCACCGGCAACCAGCCGATCCGGCCTCCCCGCGCCGCCGATCTCCTGCCACCCGCCCTTGCGCTGCGCCTGCTGCATGACGCGGAGGGCACCGCACGGATCACCAGCCTCCCAGCTGAGCGGATCGCGGGCAGGGACGCCGGAGGTCTGCGGCTGCTTCCGACCGACCCGGCTACAACCATCGGCCAGATCGACATCTGGGCCGATTCAGTCAACGGACTGCCCCTGCAAGTCGAGATCATCGGCCGCGGCAGCGGGCAGGTGGTGCTGGCGAGCCGTTTCCTGCAGGTGGCCTTCAACCGGCCGTCCGGTCAGGTGCTGACCCCTGCGCACGGGCCAGGCACCGGCTTCACCGCGGCCAGTCCCGCCGACATCGCCAACGCTGCCGGCGACCTGGACGACGAGCAACTGCCCGGTTCCCTTGCAGGACGCTCACGGATACCATCGCCACCGGCATTCCAGGAGATCGGCATCTACGGCCGCGGCCTATCGACGTTCGCGGTAATCACCCTCAGCGGCCACAGCGGCCGGCGTGACCTTCGCAGCGCGGAACGCAACGGGGGAACCCCGTTAACCTTCGCGAAGGGGTTCGGCGTCCAGATCGCCACGCCGCTGATCACGGTCGTCCTTGCTCATCCATACGACTCCTTTGACACTTTCCTGATCGCGGGCATGGCCAGTCCTCAGTTGCTCGCGAAGGCCGCAGCGCAGCTCGCCGCGGAACCGGACCGTGACCTGTGATCGTCACCCGGGCTCTCACCAAGCGCTTCGGCCAGATCGTCGCGGTCGACTCCGTCGATCTCACCGTCGGTGACGGTGATCGTTACGGTCTCCTCGGCCCGAACGGCTCAGGCAAGACGACGCTGGTCCGGATGCTGCTCGGCCTCGTCTATGCGACGAAGGGCGAGATAGAGATCATGGGCCTGCGAATGCCAAAGCACGCTGGGCGCGTGCTTACCGAGATCGGGGCGCTGGTCGAGGAGCCTGCCGCCTATCCGCACATGTCCGGACGTGCCAACCTGGCACTGCTTGACGCCGCGGGACCCGGCGGGGAACGGGGGACGCGGCGCAGGCGCGTCGGTGCGGCGCTCGAGCGTGTCGGCCTCGCGGGCGCCGGCCGGCGGCCCGTCCGCGCCTACTCCCTCGGCATGCGGCAGCGGCTCGGCCTGGCCGCCGCACTGGTCCGCACACCGCGGCTTCTCATCCTCGACGAACCGTCCAATGGCCTCGACCCGCGGGGTATCCGCGACATCAGGGACCTGCTCATCGAGCTCAACCAGGCCGGGACCACGGTCTTCCTTTCCAGCCACCTTCTTGCCGAGGTGGAACGGCTGTGCACACGCGTGGGGATCCTCGACCGCGGCAAGCTCGTGGTGCAGGAAACGCTCTCGGCGCTGCAGGCACCAACCGGGCGCGTCGTGGTGACGAGCCCCGACGCCGATCGCGTGGCCGCGTTGCTCGACGGGCGCGTCGAGACCAGGGACGGTGCCCGGATCGTGGTACGCCACGAGGACGCGGCCGCGCTCAACGCGCGGCTGGTGGGCGAGTGCGTGCGGGTCACCGAGATCCGCCCGCAGCGCCGCTCGCTCGAGCAACTGGTACTCGAGACCACAGGCGCCGGCTCGGACCAGGTCGACGGGTCACCGGACACACACGGCACACCCCTCCGGAAAAACCCGCGGGAGTCAGAGCAATGATCGCTGTCGAGCTTCGTAAGCTCGTGCGCCGGCCGCGGACCTGGATAAGCATCGGCCTGATCTGCGCGCTCCCGGTCGCCGTCGCGATCTTCGTTTCGGTCAGCCACCTGGCGCCGCCGCCCGGCCAGGGGACAGCTTTCCTGTCCGCGATCCTGCAGGATGGTTCGCTGTACCCGGCCGCCGCGCTCGCCCTCGTGCTGCCGGTGTTCCTACCGGTCGCGGTCGCGGTCGTGGCGGGTGACGCTGTCGCGGGTGAGGCGACCGCGGGAACCCTGCGCTACCTGCTGATCCGGCCGATCGGACGCACCAGGTTCCTGGTTGCCAAGCTCGTCACGATCATCATGTTCGTCCTGATCGCCGTCGTCACGGTCGCCATCACCTCCTATCTGACCGGTGTCCTGCTGCTCGGCCCGGCAGTGCCCGCCGCGGTCGGCCAGCCGGGCGCCGGACAGCAACTGCAGACCGGTGGTGTCCAGGCCGGCTCGGCCGCCACGTCGCTTTCCGGCCCTCCGCTGACGGCACTGCAGCTAATCGAACGCGTCGGTGGCACCATCGCCTTCATCACGGTGTCGATGCTCGGAGTCGCCGCGATTGTCCTGTTCCTGTCCACGGTTACCGACTCGGCACTCGGCTCCGCGCTCGGCGGGCTCGCGGTGCTCATCGGGAGCGAGGTCCTGGCCACCCTGGACGCCGCTGCGTCGATACGACCGTACGTGCCGACCCGTTACTGGCTGGCCTGGATCGATTTCTTCCGTCAGCCGATCTTCTGGCGGGATATCCAGCGAGGATTCGGAATACAGGTGGTATACGTCGCCGTGTTCCTCGCGGCTGCCTGGGCGAATTTCGGCACCAAGGACATCACGACCTAGCCAGCGCTGCCGAGCGCCCGGAGGGACCCGCAATCCGCCGCGGCCGGCGCGGTCAGCGGGGCTGGGCCGAGGGCACGCACGACAATGCCCACGACAAGCGGATCGGACGGCAGCTGGCCGTGCTGGATCACGGCGCCGGGGCATACGCTCTGCAGCGGGACGTTCACCGCACCGGGCAGCCGGGCGGAATCGGGTGGCTGCACGGTCCGATCGTTGACGGTCCACAGCGACAGCCAAGCGGGCCTGCCCCCGAGCGGGATCCGGTCGAGCCTGGTCAGCAGGGCGCTGCCAGGCACAAGCTGCTGGCAGGCGACAGGGCAGGCCACCGGCCCCACGGCGGTGCCGACCGCCGCGAGTTCCGCGCCGTGCAACGGCGACCCCAGCGTGATGATCCGCCTGACCTTGCTCGCGCCCGCGTGCTCAACGTCCCACAGCCGGGTGACCACGCCACCGGCCGAGTACCCGAGCACGTCCACCGAGCGGGCGCCGCCGCGCAGTGCGCGGTTTACATAGCCGTTCAGCACGTCGGCCTGGGTCTCAAGGTCTCCGGTACCGCCCGAGGGAAGTGCCACGATCGTTGCCGCGTCACCCATGGCACGGATCCGTGCGGCGAGGGCGCCAAGCGATCTGGTGCTGCCCCCGTAGCCTGGTACGAGGACCACGGCAACGGGCGCCGACACGCCAGGCTCGGACTTACCCGGGTCTCCCGGCGCGGTCGCGTCACCCCCCTGTGCGGCCAGCCGGACCCCTGCGACGACGAACCCGGCGGCCAGCAGCAGTGTCGCGCCGACGAGAAGCCGCCGACGCGGGCTGAGCGCGGCAAACCACCGGTACGCCCGCAATCTCTTCCGTCCATCCTGCGCTGCCCGGCCAGCGCCATCCAATCCAGCTAAATCGCTTCTGCCGCCCGCTCGGGTCCCGGATTTCAGGGTACCGATGGGCCTGCCCGCCGGAGTCCGGCCATCGCGGGACCGGCGCTGCCCGGCGGCCGGTCAGACGGCTTGCCCGGCGGCCGGGCAACCGTCATGCACCTCGGCACGCCCCGCCCGGCGCCCGGCGGCGACGCGCAATGCCGTTCGGACCCGCAATGCGGTTCACTTGTGTGGTGTCACCAGAGGAGCTGATAAGGCTCGACCGCACGCACGCGTGGCACCCCTACGCCGCGATGCCGGGTAATCAGCGGCCCCTGTTGGTGGAGTCCGCGGAAGCCGTCCGGCTAAAGCTCTCCGAGCCCGTCGACGGGGTAGGCGAGCTGATCGATGGGATGTCGTCGTGGTGGGCCGCGATTCACGGGTACCGCCACCCTGTGCTCGACGAGGCCGTGCGCGACCAGCTTGGACGGATGAGCCATGTCATGTTTGGCGGGCTCACCCAGGAGCCGGCCATCCGCCTCTGCACACGGCTCGCCGAGATCACACCGGCAGGACTGGAACACGTGTTCCCCTGTGACTCGGGCTCGGTATCGGTTGAGGTCGCCATCAAGATGTGCCTGCAGTACTGGCGATCCGCCGGGCGGCAGGAAAAGAGCCGGCTGCTCACCTGGCGCGGCGGCTACCACGGCGACACGTTCCAGGCGATGTCGGTGTGCGACCCAGAGGGCGGCATGCACCGGATGTGGGCCGGGATACTGACTCCCCAGGTCTTCGCGGACACTCCACCCCCGGGGTTCGCCGCGGGCGTCGATCCCGCTTACGCGCAGCAACTGGCAGACTTGATCGCCCGTCACGCCCATGAACTCGCCGCGGTGATCGTGGAGCCCGTCGTGCAGGGCGCCGGCGGGATGCGCTTCCACGACCCCGGCTACGTCCGGGTGCTGCGCAAGGCCACCCGCGAGCACGGCGTACTGCTGATCCTCGACGAGATCGCCACCGGCTTCGGGCGCACCGGCACCCTCTTCGCGGCGGACCAGGCCGGCGTCAGCCCGGATGTAATGTGCCTCGGCAAGGCGCTGACCGGCGGTTACCTTTCAATGGCCGCCACGTTGTGCACGCCCGAGGTGGCGGGTGGGATCGGCCGCGGCGAGTTCCCTGTGCTCGCGCACGGGCCGACGTTCATGGGCAACCCGCTGGCCAGTGCCGTCGCAAACGCCTCGATCGATCTGCTGCTCGGCACCGGGAACGAGGCAAGCGGCTGGGCCGCGAACATCAACCGGATCCAGACCGCCCTTGGCAACGGGCTCGCGGCGGCGTCGGCCCTGCCCCACGTGACCGACGTCCGGGTGCTCGGAGCGATCGGCGTGGTGCAGCTGGACCATGCCGCGGACATCGCCGCGGCGACCCGTGCAGCGGTGCGTCACGGCGTCTGGCTGCGACCGTTCCGCGACCTGATTTACACGATGCCGCCGTACATCACGAGCAACGACGATCTGGCGTGCATCACGGCGGCCGTCACCGCCGCGGCGGCTGCGGCCTGACGTCCAGCTGGTCACGCTGTGCTCGGGCGCAGGTCGCTCGCCGCACCGACCGTGGAGTACCTGCGCCGGCTCGAGGCGGAGGACCGCTATCGCCGGCTCGTCACGCTGATCCCCGAGGTACAGCCCGCTCGGCCATGGCAGTGGATCACGCAAAACCAGCGCGGCAGGGTACTTGACCGTGCGATCAGGCGCGGCACTGCGTCGGCTGGTGGTCATGGCCGGCTGGCGCCGTCGGCTCCGCTGCCATGTATCGGGCATCCTTGAGGCATGAAACGCGGTCGGCTGCGCATCTATCTCGGCGCTGCACCTGGAGTTGGCAAAACCTACGCGATGCTCGGCGAGGGGCACCGGCGGCTGAAGCGCGGCACTGACGTGGTCGCGGGGTTCGTCGAAACCTACAACCGGCCGCTGACGGCGCAACTCCTCGAAGGTCTCGAGGTCATACCGCGCCGGCTGATGAGCTACCGTGGCACCGCGTTCGAGGAGATGGACATCGACGCGCTGCTCGCGCGGAAACCGCACGTCGCGCTCGTCGACGAACTCGCCCATTCGAACATCCCCGGCTCGCGGAACGCCAAGCGGTGGCAGGACGTCGAGGAACTGCTCGAGGTCGGCATCGAAGTGATCTCCACGGTGAATATCCAGCACCTGGAGTCGCTCAATGATGTCGTGGAGAAGATCACGGGGGTACCGCAGCGGGAAACCGTCCCGGACGCAGTGGTCCGCGCCGCCGAGCAGATCGAGATGGTCGACATGACCCCGGAGGCGCTGCGGCGGCGGATGGCCCACGGCAACGTGTACGCGCCAGAGAAGATCGACGCGGCGCTATCAAAGTATTTCCGGGTCGGGAACCTGACCGCGCTGCGCGAACTTGCCCTGCTGTGGGTCGCCGACCGGGTGGAAGAGGGCCTGCTGCAGTACCGGGCCGAGCACGAGATCGAGCAGACCTGGGAGGCGCGCGAGCGGGTGGTCGTCGCGCTCACCGGCGGCCCGGAAGGCGAAACGCTCATCCGCCGCGCGGCACGCATCGCCGCCCGCGCCGTCGGCGGGGACCTGCTCGCCCTGCATGTGACCAAGTCCGACGGCCTGACCGGCGCGAGCCCGGCGGCGCTCGCCGCCCAGCGCCGCCTCGTCGAGTCCCTCGGGGGATCCTACCACCAGGTGATCGGCGACGACATCCCGGCGGCATTGCTGACGTTCGCCCAAGCGGAGAGCGCGACCCAGCTCGTGCTCGGGGCGAGCAGGCGGTCGTGGCTGGGGGCGATCCTCAGCGGGCCTGGAATCGGCGCACGCACGATCCACGGGTCCGGCGACATCGACGTGCACATCGTTACCCACGCGCACATGGGCCGCAGGCGCGGGGTGCCACACCTGCACGGCAACCTGAGCCGACGGCGGAAAATCTACGGCTTCGCGATCGCCGCCGTGACGCTGCCCTTGCTCACCTTGCTCCTGACCAGCGTGCGCGCCAGCCTCAACCTGCTCAGCGACGCCCTGTGCTTCCTCGTCGCCGTGGTCATCGTGGCCCTCACCGGCGGGTTGTTTCCTGCCCTGTTCGCTGCCATCGCGGCGTCGCTACTGATCAACTATTTCTTCGTTCCGCCGCTGCACACATTCACCATCGACGACCCGAACAACGCCCTGGCCCTTGGCGTCTTCATCCTGGTCGGCGCGGCGGTCAGTTCGGTGGTCGACCTCGCCGCACGACGTACCAGGCAGGCCGCACGGGCGAGCGCGGAATCGCAGACCCTCGCGACCCTGGCCGGCACATTCGTGCGTGGCGAGGCCAGTGTGGACGCGATGCTCGAGCGGGTCCGCGAGGCGTTCGCGATGAAGTCGGCCAGCCTGCTCGAGCGGTCGGACGCCGCCGCCGGCACCGCCCCCCGCGGTCCTGCCTGCACATGGACAGTCGCCGCCTCGGCAGGCACCGGACCGGCGTCGCGTCCCGAGGACGCCGACGTGAACATGCCCGTCGGCGACGAGTTCTGCCTCGCACTGCGTGGGCGCTCGCTGCCCGCCGACGACCGGCGCGTACTCGGCGCGTTCGCGGCGCACGCCGCGGCCGCCGTCGAGCAGTACAGGCTCGCCGAGGCTGCGGAAGCTGCCAGGCCCATCGCCGAGGCAGACAGGCTGCGCGCGGCGCTGCTCGCGGCCGTCAGCCACGACCTGCGGACACCGCTCGCCGCCGCCAAGGCCGCCGTCAGCAGCCTGCGCAGCAGCGACGTCAGGTGGACCCCGGAGGAGTCAGGCGAGCTTCTCGCCAGCGCCGATGAGTCGATCGATCAGCTCTCGAGGCTCGTTGACAACCTGCTCGACATGAGCAGGCTGCAGGCGGGCGCGCTGTCGATGCAGACCATGCCGACCAGCCTGCCGGAGATCGTGGCGCACGCCCTGGCCGACCTCGGACCGCAGGCGCGGGGCATCAAGCTGGTCGCGTCGTTCGGTCTTCCGCTCGCACTCGCCGACCCGGCCCTGCTCGAACGCGTGGTGGTAAACCTCCTCACCAACGCCATCCGCTACTCCCCCGACGGCGCGCCGCCGACGGTCACCGCGAGCGCCCTTGGCGACAGGGTGGAGCTACGCGTGATCGACCGCGGCGCCGGCATCCCCGAAGCCGACCGGGACCGGATGTTCGCCCCGTTCGTGCGCCTGGACGGCCACGCCAATCCCGCCGGCGCGGGTCTCGGGCTTGCGCTATCTCGCGGCCTCACCGAGGCCATGCAGGGCACGCTTACGCCGGAAGACACACCTGGCGGCGGCCTGACCATGACGATCTCACTGCCCGTGGCATTTACTGCGGGCACAGACGGCACGCCAGCCACGCCAGCCACGTCGGCCAGGGATGGCACGCGGGCCGCCGGGACCGGGCAGGAGCGGGCATGAAACGCGTGCTCGTAGTGGACGACGAGCCGCAGATCGTCCGGGCACTGCGGATCAACCTACGGGCACGTCAATTCGAGGTGCACACCGCGGCGACCGGCACAGAGGCGCTGCGGGCCGCGGCCCGGTATCCGCCGGACGTCGTGCTGCTCGATCTCGGTCTGCCCGACCTGGACGGCGTCGAGGTGATTGAGGGGCTGCGCGGCTGGACCGATGCGCCGATCATCGTGCTTTCCGGCCGGTCCGACGCCACGGAAAAGGTGGAGGCGCTCGACGCGGGTGCGGACGACTACGTGACCAAACCGTTCGGCATGGACGAGCTGCTCGCCCGGATGCGGGCCGTCACCCGCCGCGTCCAAGCGCCCGGGGCCGAACCCCGGGTGACGCTCGGTGCCGCCACCGTTGACCTGGCCGCCCGGAGGGTGACTCGCTCGGAGAACGGCACGACCGCCGACGTCCGGCTTACCCCGACCGAATGGCACCTGATCGAGGTGCTGCTCCGGCACCCGGGAAAGCTGCTCAGCCAGCGCCAGCTACTCACAGAGGTGTGGGGCCCCGGCTACGCCGACGCCGGCGGCAATCTCCGGCTGTACATGGCGCAGCTCAGACGCAAGCTCGAACCAGATCCGTCCCGGCCGCGCTACCTGCTCACCGAACCGGGCATGGGCTACCGGTACCAGCCAGGAACCTGAGCGGATCGTAGCCCACGGTGACTAGGGCGTGGGCCGGGGGTATTTTGGAGCGCGGATCGGCGCCCCGAAAGACGGCCCGGGGCGGGGTGGGGGGGGGGC
>Ga0335078_10012540_pt1 | contig 12576 bp, 14 predicted proteins | sample Lox_Sample_32_FD_206711 | JGI IMG/M metagenome (GOLD analysis project Ga0335078, IMG submission 206711) | Soil microbial communities from Loxahatchee National Wildlife Refuge, Florida, United States - Lox_Sample_3.2 | ecosystem: Environmental > Terrestrial > Soil > Wetlands | place: USA... | reverse complement strand
GGGTGGGCCGGTATCGTGAAGGCGCTTACGTGCTGATGCAATTCAGCGCGGGGGCGGAGACGGTGAAAGAGTTCGAGCGGCGGCTGCGGGTGGCGGACCTGGCGATCAAGTTCCTGACCGTGCGCATTGATGAGACATTAAAGCGCCTGGAGAAGCGCAAGAAGGAGCGCGAGAAGCGGGCGCGCCGCAAGCCGGCGGCTCCGGCTGCGCCGGTTTCGGTGGCGCAACAGATGATGGGCGAGAGTCCCGCGGCGCCGGCCATGCCGGGCCTGCCCAAGGAGGCGTAAGGAGAGCACATGGCGGAATCCAAAGGAAGACCCGGCAGCGCGGCACAGCGCCCCACGGGCGGCGACAAGGCGGTGGCCACGCAGAAGAAGCAGTATTTCCGGCGCAAGAAAGTGTGCCGGTTCTGCGTGGAGAAGATCGACGACATCAACTACAAAGACGTGAAGCTGCTGCACGGCTTCGTGGCGGAGCGCGGTAAGATCGTGCCGCGGCGCATCTCGGGGGTGTGCGCGCCGCACCAGCGGCGGCTGACGGACGCCATCAAGAAGGCGCGCAACATCGCGCTGCTGCCGTTCGCGGCGCAGTTTTAGGAGACGGACATGGAAGTGATCCTGCGCGAAGATATCGAGCGGCTGGGCAACCGCGGCCAGGTAGTGAAGGTGGCCGACGGGTACGCCCGCAATTTTCTACTGCCCAAGCGGCTGGCGGTGGCGGCCACGGAATCGAACCGGAAGATCGTGGAGCAAGAGCGGCAGGCGCACCTGCGGCGGGAAGCCAAGCAGAAGAGCGAAGCCGAGGATCTGGGCAAGCTGCTGACCGGGGTGACGCTGACGATTGCGCAAAAGGCGGGTGAGAACGATCAGCTTTTCGGGTCGGTGACCGCCAAGGACGTGGCGGACGCGCTGGCCTTGCAGAATTACAACGTGGACCGGCGCAAGGTGCTGCTGGAGGAGCCCATCAAGCAGTTGGGCGAATTCAAGGTGCCGGTGCGGCTGCATCGGGACGTGACCGCGGAAGTGACGGTGCAGGTAGTGAAGGAAGAGTAGCGGGTCGGCCGTCGGCCCCTAAGCAGACGCTGACCAACGCGCCGCGCGGCTCTCAGGTGGCGTTTCATCGAGGCTGGTACAATGAAGAGCACGTACGGATAGCCGTAAGGAGGGATGTGACCATGGAGGTGCATTTCACCCCCGAACTGCAGGCAAAGATCTACCGTGTCGCCGCGGACATCCCGAGCGGTGCTGATCAATACGTGCAGGATCTGGTTGAGCACTATCTGGACCATGACGTATGGTTTCGTCAGAAGGTGAAGAGCAGCCTCGACCAGCTTGACGATGGGGAATTCCCTACTCACGAGGAAGTCGGCGAGTGTTTGAGAAAGACGTTCCAGCTCTAAATGCGGATTCGCTGGTCACCGGCGGCCGCGGAAGACATTCAACAGATCTGCAATTATATTCGGGCCGACAATCCTGAAGCTGCACAGCGTGTGGCCCAGCGGATTTTTGACCGCGCCACCGCGCTCGGAAGCCATCCGTTCCAAGGACGGCGCGGCCGCGTCGAGGGGACGCGCGAATTGCCGTTGCCTCCGCTCTCCCGTTCATCGTGGTCTCTCGGGTATTGGAAGACGACGGGACGGTCGAGATTATCAATATCATCCATGGTGCGCAGCGTTGGCCGCCCGCAAGTTAGAGCGGTGCAGGCCGGCACACCACGGACGGCTGGCATGTGGCGCGCTTTACTCCGAAACAACTTTCTTGCATAATGTTTTCAGGGCCGAAAGGCCCGGGAGAAGAATGGCATGAAGTATCACCCTTTGGGCGGCAACATGAAGTGCCCGTTCTGCGGCCAGGTGAAGCTGGTGTATAAGCGGCCGGGACTGAGCGGCGATGTCTACCGCTGCGCGGCGGAACTGGGCGGCTGCGAGCGCACCGTGGTGCACCGGCGGCGCAAGGGCGACGCGCGGTGCGGCGTGGTGGCGGTGCTGAATTTCGGGCACGTCGGTCCGTGGAACCCCTGTGCCGAGGCCGGCACGCCGGCGTCTGGTAGAATTGAAGTCAAATGATCCCGCTTGAAGAGCTAGAACGGCAGTACAGTCCCCTCCGCGAACAGGCGCTCGCCGTGCGGAGGTATCTTTGACGCCCCCGCGCAAAAATCCAGACTGCAAAAAATAGAGGAGAAGGTGGTGGAGCCGGGCTTCTGGAGCCAGCCGGAAAAGACCCAGAAGCTGATGCAGGAGCGCAAGCGCCTGGAAGAGAACCTCGGCAACGAGGAGCGCATCACGACCCTCACCAGCGACCTGGATACGCTGTTCGAGCTGGCGCGCGAAGGCGAGGACGTGAACGGCGATATCGAGCGCCACCTGCGCGCGTTCTCGGACCTTCTGGAGCGCGTCGAAACCGGCATGCTGCTTTCCGGGGAGAACGATCAGCGCAGCGCCATCATGACCATTCATCCGGGCGCCGGCGGCACGGAAAGCCAGGACTGGGCCGAGATGCTGCTGCGCATGTACCTGCGCTGGGCCGAGCGCGAACGCTTCGGCACGGTGATCACGGACCGGCTGGAGGGCGAGGGCGCGGGCATCAAGAGCGTCACCTTCGAGGTCAACGGCGGGAACGCTTATGGGCTGCTGCAGTCCGAGATCGGGGTGCACCGGCTGGTGCGCATCTCTCCGTTCGACGCCAACGCGCGGCGGCACACCTCGTTCGCCTCGGTGTTCGTGTATCCGCAGGTGGACGATGAGATCAAGATCGACATCAAGCTGGACGATCTACGCATCGACACGTTCCGCTCGAGCGGAGCGGGCGGGCAGCACGTGAACATGACGGACTCGGCGGTGCGCATCACGCACTTCCCGACGGGCATCGTGGTGCAGTGCCAGAACGAGCGCTCGCAGCACAAGAACCGCGACAGCGCCATGAAGCAGCTTCGGGCGCGGCTGTACGAATTCGAACTGGAGAAGAAGCGGGCGGAAGCCGCCAAGACGGAGGCGTCCAAGGCCGATATCAACTTCGGCAGCCAGATCCGCAGCTACGTGCTGGCGCCCTACCGCATGATCAAGGACCATCGCACGAAGCTGGCCGTCGGCGACGTAGACCGGGTGCTGGAGGGCGACATCGAGCCGCTGATTCACGCTTACCTGGTGTGGCGGAAGACGGGTAAGACGGCAGGCGACGGCAAGGATGATCTGCCCGAGTGAGCGGGGATGCGGAGATCCTGCGGCGGGCCGCGGAGTTGATCCGCTCGGGCAGGCTGGTTGCTTTTCCCACGGAGACGGTTTACGGCTTGGGGGCCAATGCCCTGGATGCGGCGGCGGTGGCGCGCATTTTCGCGGTGAAGGGGCGGCCGCGTACAAGCCCGCTGATTGTGCACGTGGATTCGGTTGCCATGGCGCGCGGGCTGGTGCTCGATTGGCCGGAGGCCGCCGCCCGACTGGCCGAGCGGTATTGGCCCGGGCCGCTGACGCTGGTGCTGCGGAAGCAACCCGCTATTCCGGATATCGTGACGGCCGGCCTACCGACCGCCGGCCTGCGCATGCCTGCCCATCCGCTGGCCCTGGCGCTGATTCGGGAGGCCGGCGTGCCGATCGCGGGTCCCAGCGCAAACCTGTTTACGCAGCTTTCGCCGACCACCGCCGAGCACGTGCGGCGGTCGCTGGGCGATGCGGTGGACCTGGTGCTGGATGGCGGTCCGGCGGTGGTGGGGATTGAATCGACGGTGCTGTCGCTGGCGGGGCGGGAGCCGATGCTGCTGCGGCCGGGCGTGATTCCCCTGCCCCAAATCGAGGCGCTGATCGGCGCGGTGCGTGTGGAAGCCAGTGGCGGCGCCGGCGCGCATGCTTCGCCGGGAATGCATCCGCGCCATTACCGGCCGCGAACGCCGCTGGTGTTGCTCGCGGGGGGGGATGCGCCGCCGCCTGGCAAGGGTGGATGGCTGCGGCTGGGCCGCGAGATGCCGGCTGAACCGGCTGCGTACGCCGCCGCACTGTATGCGGCCCTGCATCGCCTGGACGAGCAGGGGCTCGACTGGATCGCCGTCGAACGCCCGCCGGATACGCCGGAGTGGGCCGGGGTGATGGACCGGTTGAGCCGCGCGGCGCGGCGGTAGGGTTCTATACGCGGTCCAACGTTTCCTTTGTCATGGGGCCGCGCACGTTGCCGGTATTGAGGGTGCTGGCAGGCTCGAAGAGCAACACCTGCACCTCTTGCTCCGCCACGGGCCGGTGTTCGACGCCGCGCGGCACGATCAGAAACTCCCCCGCGCGCAGATCGATGGCGCGTTCTTCGCCGCCTTCGCGGTAATCCATGCGGAAGCTGCCGTCGACCACCAGAAACAACTCGTCTTCGGCATCGTGATGATGCCAGACGAACTCGCCTTGAAACTTGACCAACTTGACTTGCTGGCCGTTCAGCTCGCCGGCGATGCGCGGATTCCAGTGGTCCGCGATGAGCGACAGCTTCTCGGACAGATTTACCTTTTCCATAGGTGGTGCGCGTTCAGACCCGTTCGGCGCTCCACTTGGCCTGGCCGTACTCGCCCAGCCCGACCACGCCTTCCATATGGCGGCCCTCGACGTCGCCCGCGAAATCAAATTCCAGCTCCGATCCCTCGTAATGTTGCGTGCTATGGAACTGGACGCGGCGCCCTTCCACGGTGCCAGCCAGATCGCCGGACAGGATATCGCCGCGATGCACGCCGGAGAGATTCGCATCGTGCTGCTGGATGGAGAAGTGATGGCGCCCGGATCCGCGGAAGAACGTCAGCTCGGCGGTCCACTCACCGGTCACATCCACGGCGGGCGGCTGGAGTTCCGGAACGTCGATGTGCGGGGGACGGGCCAGCAGCTTGCGGATGGCGGCCGCCGCGATTCTGTCGTCGCCCGGCATCATCATGTAGGGCATGATGGTAAGGGAACTGGGCTGGTGGTCACGGCGGGTGCCGCTCGATCCTTCAACGGCGATGCGCGGCCGGCCGTGCCACAGAATCTCCTCGGCTTCCGTGCCGGTAATGCCCAACCGGGCCGTGTCCCAGACCAGGCGCAACCGCGGCGCGTGATTCGAGAGATCCGCGGGCTGGAGGATCTCGGTGGTCACGCCGGGCACCTGGGTTACCTGGGCGGCGATGTAGTCGAGCCAGGATTGCCACTGCTTCCACTCGGCGTCATGATCGCGCTTGACCCACATCTCGACGGCCGCCAGCATCCCCATAATTTCCTCTTTGCCGACCTTCAGCGAGCGGCCGAAGGAATGGTGGGGGGCGCTGTTGATCCAGGCTGCGCGGAGCAGGTCCTTCTGTCCCAGCAGCAGGCCGGCGGATTGCGGGCCGCGCAGACATTTGCCGCCGCTATAGCCCACCATGTGGGCGCCGTGTTGCAAATGAATACATGGGATGGTGAGGTTTTCGGCAGCGGCGTCCACCATCACGGGAACGCCCTTGCGGCGGGCTATGGCGCAGGCATTGGGGATAGACAGCTCGCCTGTTTCGGCTTCCGGACAGGAGAGGATCATCACCATGGCGGCGCGCGGCCCGAGGGCGGCTTCAAACTGGGCGGCGGTCACCACCTCGACCATCTTGACGCCCAGCATGCGCACGGCATGATCGTACTCGTTGCGGGAATAGTGGGGCACCACCACTTCATTTTTCAGGCCGTCAAGATAGGGCAGCCGCTGGAGCTTTTCCGGATCTCCGCCGGCAATGCAGGCGGAGGTCGCGTGGGTCAGCGCGGCCGCGCAGCCGGCGGTTACGATGCCCCATTCGGCCTGGGTGAGGTCGGCCAGGCGCTGGCCTACGGCGTCCATCAACTCGTCCATGTGGACGTAAGCGCGCGAGGCCGCATCCATCGCCTGCTTGACCTCGGGTAGAGTCTCGGAACCGGTAATAATTGTGTAAGTGCCGCGGCAGTTTACCAGCGGCGTCACCCCGATGGACTGGTACAGGTTCTCGCCCAACTCAAGGGAGCGGCCCGGCGCGGCCAGAGCGGGTTCCGGCAGCGATGCGGACGCTCCGGCGGCCGCCAGTGCGGCCCCCGAACGGAACAATTGGCGGCGGCTCATCTTCTTCGATGGCATCGAGGCCCTCCTCTTAGGTGATGCTAATCCGGTGTGGGGCTGAAAGCAAGGCAGGCGGGCTGCTGTGCTGTCCGGGCTAATTCTCGACATCCACTCCCTCACGGTCGTGGCTCAGAATCAGTGCTTCAGAGCCGCGGCGCGTTGGCAAGCGGTATGTGGGACGGTACACCGGTGCCGCATAGTGCCTGGGAGCGATTTCCGGGATGTAGGCGGTGTGCTAGAATCCAAAGTGCAGCACTGGGTTAGGTTTTGATGCCTGTAACGAAGGCGTGAGCGGTTGCGTCGAATGGCTAGGAGCGGCTGTCAGACAGCAACCGGATCACGTGTAACGAAGATGTCTGAAAACACTGAGAAGACCGAAAGCACCCCCGCAGTACCGTCCCCCGGAGCCGCAACACCACCAGACGCGGCACGCTTCAACCCTGATGAACATCTGAACCGTCTGCTGGCGCCGGACGTGGAAACACCCTGGTTCAAATCGCTGGTCGAAGGTGTCCGGGAGCTGATCCGGCCTACGAAACTCCCCCCGCTGGAAGTGACCTCGAAGCCGGTGGCGGTGAAAGACATCTGGGGCCTGTACGGCAAGAAGAAGTCGTCCAGCGCCTATTCGATGGCCATTCACATCAGCGTCGTGATTTTGCTGTTCACAGTACTTTCGAACAAGGCCGTGCAGCAGGCGGCTAAGGACCTGACCACCACGCTGATCGCGCCCGACCTGGCGCCGTACAAACCCACGCCAGGGCCGCAGAAGAAGTCGGGCGGCGGTGGGGGCGGCGGCGACCGGTCTCCGTTGCCAGCAGCCAAGGGCCGGTTGCCCAAAGTTTCGCCGCGGCAGTTCACGCCTCCGGTACAGGTGTACAACAACCCGAATCCCAAGCTTCCCATGGAGCCGACCATCATCGCTCCGCCGAACGTAAACATGCCGAACAACAACATGACGCAGTACGGCGATCCGCTGGCCAAGCTGGGTCCACCTTCGAACGGGCCGGGTTCGGGCGGCGGCATCGGGTCGGGTTCCGGAGGGGGCGTGGGGCCTGGTAGAGGCGGCGGATACGGTCCTGGCGAAGGCGGCGGTTTCGGCGGCGGTGTTTTCCGGGTCGGCGGCGGCGTGACGGCGCCCGTCCCGCTATACAAGCCCGAGCCGGAATATTCCGAAGAAGCGCGCAAGGCCAAGTATCAGGGCACGGTGGTGCTGTACATTGAAGTCGATCCGACCGGCCACCCGCGGAATCTGAGGGTGGTGCGCAGCCTGGGACTGGGTTTGGACGAGAAAGCCATCGAGGCGGTCGAAAAATGGAGGTTCCGCCCGGGCTATAAAGACGGCAAACCGGTCACGGTGGCGGCTACCATCGAAGTCAACTTCCGGCTGTTGTAGCTACTGTTTAGTAGCGGTCCAGGTTCCTTCGCCCAAGCCCTCGTATTCGACTTTTCCGGTCATTTTCTTGTCGCTCTCGACAGTCCCGGAATAGTGCGCGGCGCCGCTCTGTCCCTCGTAAGAGAAGTTGAATTTGAAGTCGATCTGGTCTCCCTTCACCGTTCCCTCGATGTCGGCCTTGCCGAACAGGCCGGTGTAGGTGCCGGTCAGTTTTTCGCCGTCCTGCTTGAAGACAAAAGAGGGGCTGCCGCTGCCGGCGGCCGTCTCGACGGCGAACTCCCAGTTGCCGGAGATATCGCGGGCCAGCAGCGGCGCGCACGCCAGTCCGGCGAGAAGCGTGATGAACAGTAGTCTGGACATGCAGTAGAGCATATCACCCTGGATTTCCGTTTTTGGCCGCGCGGCCGGCAGACGAAAATCTGGTGGAGAAAGGAAGCGGGGACAGAAGGGTGTCCGAGAAATCCGTTGAAAATGAGGCAGTTCCCGTTTTTCGCTTGTCCGGAAGAGGTAGCGATGGCGCTTCGCGCGCCGCCGGAGCCGCTCGGAGTGAGAAAGGGATCAGAGTCGGACAAACAGGTCTTAACCTATCGAAATCGGTGTATAATCGAAGGCGGCCAAGAAGTCAAAACGGAAATCTCGGTTCAGATGGTTACCGGCCCTCAAGGGCCGGCGAACAGGGCGAGCGATCCGTGCAGGCCTGGGGCGGCAACGATTGACTGACGGCGCCGAACCTGCGTGAAAGGAGGCTCTCCTTGGCGGTTAAAACGTGGAGTAACATTGAATGCTCATTCCATACACAGAACAAGCGTAATAATAACGGGGATTCCCACTACTTTGTGCTACCAAACAGAGTGAGGAGATACTGCCCCATCAACGGCCCGGGACACAAGGACATCACGAAGACTTCTGTTTGCTACCTCGATCCGGACAGCGTTATCAGGAACGCCATTTTGGACTGTTGGAGGCACCGCGAATACAGGGGCAAGATCCACATCGATAAGGTTGTTGGGGACTTTGTGATCTTCAAAGTGGACACGTACACCCTTCACGAGAACGTTCATAGGTCTACCACCGGCTTCTGTTTTATCAAACCTACTGATGGGTATGTTACCTTCGACTTCATCAATGACAGGGGAGCGATCTCTCATACTCACTTCGGCCACGCCGTCTATGGCATCGATAAGTTTGACCAAGAGGCGTTCAATACAGAACTAGGTGGCTGGTAGGCGCCAGGAGTCCTGGGCGTGAGGTCACGACGGGATCAGGAGGAATGGGCAATGAAAAACGGGAAGCCGGCGTAGGGTAGCCGGGACGGGCCCTCGGGACCTGGAGGTTGCGCCGATTCCGGATCACTACGTGCCGCCAGCCGCCAGCGTATAGAATTGGTTCTTGCCGGCAGACCCGTTTCACTTCGAAATCCAGGCCGAGTGCCGGGCGACCCACGCGCGCGCCGGATTGCTGCACACGCCGCACGGGACGGTGGAGACGCCCGTGTTCATGCCGGTCGGGACACAGGCCACTGTAAAAGGGCTGGCGCCACGGCAACTGGCCGAAGAACTGGATGCGCGCATCCTGCTGGCCAACACCTATCATCTTTACCTGCGGCCCGGCCCGGACCTGATCCGCGCGTTGGGCGGACTGCACCGCTTCATGTCCTGGCCGCGCGCGATCCTGACGGATTCGGGGGGATTCCAGGTTTTCAGCCTGAGCGGGCTGCGCAAGATCACCGATGACGGCGTGGTGTTTCAATCCCACTTGAACGGCGACACGCACACGTTTACGCCGGAATCGACCGTGGATACGCAACTGGCCTTCGGCAGCGACATCCTGATGGTACTGGACGAGTGCACGGAGTATCCGGTGAGCCACGAGTATGCGCGGACGGCGGCGGAGCGGACGGCGCGGTGGGCACGCGCGGCACACGCGCATTTCGAGAAGCGCCGAGCGAGTCTGGCCACGCGTCCCGCGCTATTCCCCATCGTGCAGGGTTCGATGTTCGCCGATCTGCGGCGGGCCTGCGCCGCGGACCTGGTGGAGCTGGGCGCGGACGGCTACGCCATCGGCGGGCTGTCGGTGGGCGAGCCGCGCGCCCTGAGTCTGGAGATGGTGGAGGCCACCGAAGACCTGCTGCCGGGCGGCCGGCCGCGGTACGCGATGGGGGTGGGCATGCCGGAGGAGTTGCCCGAATACGTGGCCCGGGGGGTGGACATGATGGACTGCGTGCTGCCTTCGCGCAACGCGCGCAACGGGTGTCTCTTCACCTCGCAGGGGGCCGTGCGCATCAAGCAGGCGCGCTATAAGAATGATGCCCGGCCGCTAGATCCGGCCTGCGGATGCTATACCTGCGCCACGTTTTCGCGGGCCTACCTGCGGCACTTGTTCCAGGCCGGCGAAATCCTGTACGCTGTGCTCGCAACGCTGCACAATGTCAAGCGCTACCTTGACATCATGCGTGAGATCAGGCACGCTATACTATCGGATAGGTTTCCAGAATATTTGCGGGCCGCGCGCGACGCGCCGGCCGAAATCGAATAGTCAGGCATCGTGTTCCCGGATCTGATTCTCCAAACATCGTCCCCAGGCGGTTCCCTGCTGGGCTTCCTTCCGATTCTGCTCATTTTCGGAATCTTTTATTTCCTGCTGTTCATGCCCATGCAGCGGCAGAAGAAACAGCAGCAGAAGATGCTGAAATCCCTGCAGAACGGGAACGTGGTCCTGACCAGCGGCGGCATCGTGGGGACCATTATTTCGATGGGCGACGACGATACCCTGGTGCTGCGGGTGAAGCCCGACAACGTCAAGCTGCAGGTGGCGCGGAGCGCCGTCTCCACCCTGATGACGGGCGAAAACAAGAAGTAGACTGTAGGACAATAGCATACGTAGCAAGGTGAATTTCCAATGCGAAGAAACGTAAGGGGCAGGACCGTTTTTATCATCGCGACGATCCTGGCGTGTGTGTTCGGCATCATCGGGTTTCCGCGGTCGGGGAGCTCGTTGATCGCGAACCTGAAACACAACATCCGGCTGGGGCTCGATCTGAAGGGCGGCAGCCACCTGGTACTACAGGTACAGGTGCAGGACGCCGTCAAGAGCGAAGCGGATGGGGCCATCGAGCGCATGAAAGAGGAGATGAGCAAGCAGCACGTGGATTACACCAGCATCATGCGCAACGACCCGGCCACGGTGGAACAAGCCGATAGCATCCAGATCGACGTGAAGGGCGTGCCGGCAACGAAGAGTGCGGATTTCCGAAGGCTGATCGCGGACCGCTTTTCGCAGTGGATCCTGACCCCGGTCAACGCCACCGACTACCGGATGAACATGCGGCCCACGGAACTGGTGGCGCTGAAGCGCGATACCGTGGAGCGGTCGCTGACCACCATCAGCAACCGCATCAACCAGCTTGGCCTTACGGAGCCTACGGTGCAGCAATATGGAGAGGCCGGCACGGCTTACGAGATTCTGGTGGAACTGCCGGGCGTGGACGATCCGGGGCGCGTGAAGGACATCATGCAGGCCACCGCCCAACTGGAGATCGACGCCGTGAAAGGCGGTCCATGGGCGAGCCAGGACGCGGCGCTGGCGCAGAAGGGCGGGATCCTGCCGCTGAATACCAAGCTGGTGAAGACGCGCGCCACGGGCGATCAGTCGGAGCAGTGGTACCTGCTGTCGCGGACGCCGGTGGTGCGCGGCACGGACCTGCGCAACGCGCGCGCCGGTCAGGGCGACTACGGCAAGTGGAACACCGAGTTCACGCTGAGTCCGGATGCCGGCAAGCGGTTTGGCCGCTTCACGGAGGCGAATATCGGAAACGACCTGGCGGTGGTGTTGGACAACGAGATCTACAGCGTGGCGGTAATCAAGTCGCGCATTGAGGACAGCGGACAGATCGAGAATATCGGCACCGAGCAGCAGGCCTCCGACCTGGCGCTGGTGCTGCGGGCGGGCGCGTTGCCGGCGGGCATCCAGATCCTGGACGAGAACTCGGTGGGACCCTCGCTGGGCGCCGATTCCATTCACGCGGGCATCGTGGCAGGCATAGCGGGCCTGGCGGCGGTGATCATCGCCATGCTGGTGTATTACAAGCGCGCCGGCGTGAACGCGGTGCTGGCGCTGTTTCTGAACACCGTCATTCTGGTGGCGGCGCTTTCGTACTTTAAAGCTGTGTTGACGCTGCCGGGCATTGCGGGGGTTATCCTGACGATCGGCATGGCGGTGGACAGCAATGTGCTGATTTTCGAGCGCATCCGGGAAGAATTGCGGGCCGGAAAGGCCATCGTATCGGCGGTGGATGCGGGCTTTTCAAAAGCCTGGTGGACGATTGTAGACACGCACGTTACCACGGTGGTTTCGTGCGCGTTCCTGTTCATTTTTGGGGAAGGGCCGGTGCGAGGTTTCGCGGTGACGCTGACGATCGGCCTCATCGCGAACATCTTCACGGCTGTGTTTGTGTCGAAGGTGATCTTCGACTACGAGCTGTTTCGCGGCCGGCAACTGACGGAATTGAGCATATAGGATGCGGGTGGTGGGTGGTGGGTGGTGGTTTTCGTGCCGCGGGCGCCTGGGTCGTGGACGGGCGGCGCCCACAACCCATCACCGATCATCCATAACCTGGCCGCTGCGGCGGCCCGTGGGAACTATCATGAGGAGTCCGGTGTCCAAGTGATGTAAAGCACCGGTATGGCGTCATTCGATGGAAATCTTCAAGAACACGAACTTCGACTTTCTGCGGTACAAGTGGCCGTTTATCGGCGCCTCGCTAGTGCTTTCGGTGTCCGGCATTGCGAGCATCATTTTGCATGGCGGTCTGCGGTACGGGATCGACTTCAAAGAAGGCACGCAGATGACCATCAAGTGGAATGGCCGGCCTCCCGAGGAGAAGATCCGGGCCGCGCTTTCCAAGAGGATCAAGGGCGAGGTCACGGTGCAGCCATTTACGGACATCGCTGCCCGGGACGAAGTGGTGATCGGCACGGAGCGCATGCCCGAGGAGCAGATGAACGCCGCCCGCAAGACCATGCAGGACACGCTGGAGTCGGCGTTCGGCCAGCCGCAGACGGGCAAGCTGGACTTCAACAACGCCGGTGCCACGGAGATCGCGGACCGGATCACGGTGCCTCTGCAGCAGTCCGG
>Ga0335078_10012539_pt1 | contig 12576 bp, 6 predicted proteins | sample Lox_Sample_32_FD_206711 | JGI IMG/M metagenome (GOLD analysis project Ga0335078, IMG submission 206711) | Soil microbial communities from Loxahatchee National Wildlife Refuge, Florida, United States - Lox_Sample_3.2 | ecosystem: Environmental > Terrestrial > Soil > Wetlands | place: USA: Florida... | reverse complement strand
CCCATGCCCGGAGAGCAGTTTCTCGGCCAGCTCGCGGCGGTCCAGCGCCGTCTCGCGCTCGCGCACCTGCTGGAACTCGCTCATGATCTCCAGCCGCTTCCAGGCGTTCGACAGGTAGCGCGCGAAGACCTCCAGCATGCGCACCATCTCGGCCAGTTGCGCCGTGGTGACAATGGGAACACGGTAGTAGGCCTCTTCGAGCCGCGCCATGTCGATGTGCGGCTGGCCTTCGAGAGCCGCACGAACGAGCGCGAACTTCTCCGGCGTGGGCGGCTCGGTGAGCACCTGGCCGCTGAAGAGCGTGCCCAGGTAGCGGTCTTCGCAGATCACCGGCACGGCGATGTCGGTGAGCCCCACGTGGCAGGGATAGACCTGGCTCTTGCCGCTGGCGCGGCATCGTTCCTTGGCCGGCTTGTCGCTGCGCGCGCAGGTCTGCTCCTCGTGCGCGCCAAAGCCGTGCACGAGATCGCAGAAATACGTGCTGGGGCTGGGAGAGCTTCTTCCGGTGCTGTCGGCGCCCAACGGCTGAATCTGCACCAGGGCGTCACCCGTGTTGACGCGCGGGCGCGAGGTGGGATCGAACAGCTCCAGGTCGTCGGCCCACATCAGCTCGACATTGCGGATGGGGCTGGAGGAGTTGATCAGAACGAGGAAATACGCGAAGAGCTCGAGGTCTTTCTTGAACTCCTGCTTCAGCGTTTCGTTTAACGCTTCCTTCTGCCGTTTCATGGGTCTGCGCCTAAAGGGGAATCAGGTGAGCGCAGCCAATGGTACTCGTTGCGAAAGACGGTTGAACAGCAAAAATCCGACAGAAAAGTGTCGAGATTTTGCGTTGACGAACAGGATTTTGATTTCGTAGCGACGGCATGGTGCGCAGATCACGGGTGCGCGCGGATCGTGAGCCCTCCATCCACGACCAGGTGCGTGCCGGTGATCCACTCCGAGCCGGGACCGGCGAGGAAGGCTACGGCGGCAGCCACGTCGCCGGGCCGGCCGACTCTGCCCAGCGGATGAAGGGCCCGTACCTCTCGCGCCAGCGCTTCGGGGTCAGGCGCAAGGCGAAGCCACTCGTCGAGCATCGGCGATTCGATGTAGCCCGGGCAAATGGCGTTGACGCGGATCTTTCTGGGGGCGAGTTCCAGCGCCAGGTTGCGGGTCAGCGCCACCAGCGCGGCCTTGGAACAGGCGTAGGCGATCGCGTTGGGAAAAGCATGGTCGGCGTGGATCGAGCTGATGTTGACGATGGCGCCGCCTTCGGAGGGAAACAGCGGCGCCAATGCCTGCGCCAGCAGGAACGGCGCGCGCTGGTTGACGGCGATCACGCGATCGTAAAGTTCGGCGGTGACCTCGGCCAGCGGCAGGTCGAACTCGATGCCCGCATTGTTGACGATCACGTCGACTTTGGATTCTTTCGCCGTGATCCCGGCGGCGAGTGCCGCGATCGCCGCCGGCTCGGCGAGGTCGATGACGATGGAGTGCACGCTGGGGCCGCCGCGCTTGCGCAGGCACGCGGCCGCCGCGACCAGCCCATCCGCGTTGCGATCGAGCAGGAACAGGCCGGCTCCGCGCGCGTGCAAATCTTCGGCGATGCCTCGGCCGATGCCCTGCGCCGCCCCGGTGACCACAGCGACCTTGGCGGCGAACTCACCGCTCACCTTCTCCGCGCTCATGGGGCTCTCCCGCCGTTTTCGAGCCCGGCGTCCTCAAGAAAGACGAGCTCCGAACTGAGGGGATTGGGCAAGTGTACTTCGAGCCCGGCGCCCATCAATTCCGCGCCCGTGGCTTCGGCATCTGTCGAGCTTCCGTCCTGGAAGTGCAGCCGGTAATGCTTTGCGCCATCGAGCCCGGCGAGCACGAAGCGATGCTCTGCTTCGTCGGCAGCGGTTCCGCGAAAGGCGAAGACCACGCCGGTGCCGCGCGCCGGGTCCCAGTATTCCATTCCGTCCCAGTGCACGCCGTCAGGCCGCGGAGAAATATGAAAGAGCTCGGCGTCGCGAATCAGCGGCCGCAGCTTCTCCTTGTAGAGCGCGAAGGCCTGGCGCGCCGCCTCGTGCTGCTCGGGGGTCCAGGCATTGGTGTCCTGCATGATGGTCTCCCAGCCCATCATGCCGCTGCGCAGCATGTAGAGGAAGTTCTCGGGCCGCGGCGTGGGCCACTTCTCCACGTAGCCCTCGAGCATTGCCGCCGGGAGGAGATGGCTGGTGTCGTAGAAGGCGCGGCGGTTCGAAAGCGGATCGTAGGTATCGGTGATGGAAAAGTAATCGCCGTGCGACGCGGAGCCGAAGTCGACCATGCGGCCGCCGTCGTTGCAGATTTCGAAGAGCAGCCCGGGATGCTCGCGGCGCGTCTGCGCATAGATGCTGTAGTAGGCGCGCACGGCGTGATAGCTCACGTCGGTCTCGTTCGGGGCATACACAAAATCGCCGCCCCACTCGTGCGAAACTCTCATGGCGGGGCCGGGCGGCGCATGGGGGTGGTCGCTGCGCGCGCAGCCCTGGGCCACCAGATAGCCGTCGTGCTCCAGCATGTCGAGGTGGTAGCTGTCGACGATGCGCTTGATTTCTTTGGCGAAATAATCGCGCGCGGCGGGAACGCCGACGTCGACGGTCTGGCCTTTGAACTCTTCCGGTTTCCAGTCCGGGCCCACGTCGGCCACCAGCCAGTCGCGCACCTTGGGATCGCGCACATTGAGCGCGCCGGGCTCGGTATCGAGCGCGGCCTGCGTCCAGTCCACCCACAGGCCGAAGCGCAGGCCGAGACGATGCGCCTCGTCGGCGATGGGCGCCAGGCCGTGGGGAAACTTGGCCGGGTTGGGATACCAGTCGCCCACGCCGCGGAACCAGCCGGCGTCCATGTGGAACATCTCCAGGCCCAGGTCGCGGGAGTCGTGAATCATGCGGATGGCGAGCGCTTCGTCGACCTTCATGCCGTTGCCCCAGCTATTGTTCACCAGCAGCGGGTAGTGCGGGTCCTTCCACGTGAGCGGATTACCAAGCGCGGTGCGCACCCACCGGCGAAGCTGATTGCCCGCGCCATCGGGACCCCCCGCAAACGCGCCGAGAAAAACCGTTGGCGTCGTGAAGCTTTCGCCGGGCTCGACACGGGAGCGAAATGGACCAGGATCGGGATCGAGGCCGAGCACCGTGTCCACATGATCTGCCGAGCGTTCCAATGAAATGCGAGTGCGGCCGCTGAATTCGATGCCGGCGTACCATCCGTCCTGAGGATGCTCGTCCGAGAAGACGAACTCGGCGGGAATGATCTCGCGGTTCTCATCGTGGACCGGATGCCAGTAGGTCGTGGATCGGCCCGTCCAGTTGTAGCCGTCAGAGACCGTGTCGAGATGTGTGCCGATCTGCGAAGGAGTGCTGGCGCCTTTCTCAACGTAAAGATTGCGCAGATCGGTGTGAGCGTCCGCGCGCCAGGCCAGGCGCAGCGAATCGATCATCGGCACCCAGATCTGCTGGCCGCCGAGATTCTCGACGGCGATGGTGTGCTCGATGGGACCGAATGCGGCTCGCGCCTCCCATTGCCAGCGCAGGCGCAGATGCGGCTGCGCCGATTCATAGACGAAGACAACACGATGGGCGTCCGCCGTGCAAAGTTCCGGCTTGAGCTGCCATTGAATGGGAACGCTTGCGCCGTTTTCCTCGACCGTGCTCGGCAATTCCTCCGAGTGCTCATTCCGCCACGGGCTGCCGGCGGGATTGGCAAGCTCGTCGAGCTTCGGCGCGCTCTGGCCGGCGCTCAACTCGATGCGCACGTCGCGCGTGGCGAGCGAGGCCGCGCGCGGCGAAATGTTCGACTGCGCGAAAATCGCGCAGTTTGCCTGCGCGGCTCCAGTCACCCCGATTGCGAAAAGCAGCCGAATGGCCCGCAACATCATTTCAAGACTCGCAGCGCAACAGATTCCATCTACGACTCGATCGCTTGTATTTGTACCACTTGGGGCGCCCCATCCTTGCGGCGTTTTTTTCGCCGCAAGGGCGGGATGAACGAACTCACGTGGTGAGAGACCCAGGAAAGCTCATAGCAAGCCGAGCTTTGTAACAGGGCACGACTTCAGTCGTGCCGAAAACGACGAAAGTTGAACGGGGCATGAAGCCCCTGAGGCGAAGTCTGGAAACTGCCTCCAACGGTAGCGATCAATGCGGCAGGCTGATGGCGTATAGATACCACGCCGCATGAGGAAGCCACTCCTCGCTCCATCGCCAGTCGTCGTCTTTGCCGGTCACGGCGAATCCCTGGTTGTAGGCGATGCCGTCTTCGCTGTCCAGCGCAGTGGTGATTCCGTTCACGATGGCGCCCGGAGCGCTGGTGTACTTGTAGGAGCGGAAGAACATGTATTGGGGATTGTTGTGGCCGCTGCCAATGAGCATGCAGGCGTCGAAGGGGTTGCGGCCGAGAATCCAGTGGAGCTGGTTCCAGGCATAAAGGCTAAGCTGTGTCTGCAGCTCCGGCCTGGCGGCGAAGAGCGGGAGCGCCATCCGCGCCGCGGCGGCCAGCGACGCCAGCCGCGCATTCTCGCCCTGCCACCACGGCGCGGCTTCGGTGTCGTGAGGAAAGAAAAACGCCGTGCGCACTTTGCCGTCGCCCATGCGCACCAGTTGGCGCGCATAACCGAAGGGGTTGTTCACTTCGGCGGTGACGGCGAGCTCCAAGCGCAGCGAGCGCTCGACGGCGTCGCGAACCGCGCTCTGCTCCGCAGGCGATGCGATCTCGTAGTAATTGAGCAGGCTGACCACAGGTAGTCCCGCGTCGGAAGGATGGAAGTACGGTCGCGTGCCGTTGTCGGCCCGCCAGTAGTCGCGCCAGGAGCCCTGCGTGTTGAGCCTGGCCATAAGGCTTTTGGCGCGCGCATCGGCCGCGGCGCGATATTCGTCCTTTTTTGTGGCGCGAAAGAGCTCGGTAGCCGCCATCAGCGCACAGTAATCGTCGAGAATGTTCTCCGTGCCGTCGTTGAGCAACTCGCGATTGTGCGCGTTGAGGAAATCGAAGGCCTCTTCCGCGGCTTCGAGATAGCGCCGGCGGGGAAAATCGCCGTCTTCGGGCATGGTGCTCGCCAAGGCCAGCGCCGCGATCGCCATTCCTCCGCCGGCGCGGAAGCCGGCCTCGTAGGCATGCGATCCGGTCGCCGCTGCGATCTGCTCGGTCGAGTCGGTCTTGCTCGTCTTGATCTTCGTGCGCCAGTTCGGGTTCCCGATCGCGCGGTCTTTGGCCAGTTTGCCGGGTCCGGGCGCGGAGACGGATTCAAAGAAAGAACCGTTCGGTCGCTTGATGCGCACCAGGTAATCGGCGCCGAAGAGACCCTCGTCGAGCATACGACGCTCGTACTCGGTGAAGTTGTCGTCGCCGCGCTCGAGAAGGATCCGGTAGCTCTTCAACAGGCTCCAGACTACCAGCGGCACTTGCTGCGGATTGAAGTACGAAGTGGGATTCTGATGCGAGAGATGGATGCCGTAATCTCCAGTCGCGTCGTACCAGCCGCCATGCACGTCGACGAACTCGCCCGGCTTGCCGGGGACGGCCAGATGCCTGTCGGCCTTGTCGAAATCGCCGGTGGCGCGCTGGCCCTTGAAGTAGAAGACGACATTGGAAAGCGTCTCCCGCTCCAGCAGGTTGTCCTCGATGGCGAAGGCGCAGGAATCGACTCGTCCCACATCGGAGAGGATGCGAAGGATGTAATGCCCGCTCTTCCGCCACGATGAGAAGTCGGCCGTCCAGAAGACGCGTCCGCCCCAATCGAAGACTTGGCCTGCCGGCTTGAGATCGCCGTGCAGCACGGTGGCGCCGGAATCCGCGTCGACCAGCGCAAAGTTCTTTGCGGCATCCTGCGACGTCCCCATTGCCAGCGCCTGCTTGGAGCCCATGCGCTCGTATCCGACCTGGTCCACGAGGATGCGCACCTGGGCCCGAGCAGGACCGCAAAACGTGGCGACCAGAAAAACAAGGTTCAGGAACCTGAGCTTTGCGATGGCACACACTCCTTCGCGGCGAAAGGAAGAATCCGCGCAGCTATTGTAAAAAAGAGGGGAGGGCATCGTTTGTACAGGAAGGGGCTCATGGCGCGACTCGGTTGTCTTCTGGCATTCCTCGCACTCTCGGCGATACCGCACGATGCAAGAGCATCTGCCGCACGGGAAGAGGCGATCGTCGCCTACATTTTTCCGCAGAACAGCGAACTTCAACCCGGCCAGGTTGACGCCGCCAGCCTGACGCGCATCAACTACGCGTTTTCCAATATCGTGAATGGGCGCATGGTGACGGGATACGCGAAAGACGCGGAGAACTTCGCCTATCTGGTCGCACTGAAACAGCAGAATCCTTCGCTCACCGTGCTGGTTTCGGTGGGCGGATGGCTGTGGTCGACAAACTTCTCCGACATGGCGGTCAGCCGGCAAAGCCGGGCGGTGTTCATTCAAAGCGTGATGGAGTTTCTCGCCCAATACAAGCTCGACGGCCTGGACATCGATTGGGAGTTTCCCGGCCAGCCGGGCTGGGGCCATCCCTATCGCAGCGAGGACAAGGAGAATTTCACGCTGCTGCTCAAAGAGCTTCGCGAGCAATTCGCCAAAGAGACTCGCAAAACGCGCAAGAAACTCTATCTCACCATCGCCGCGGGAGCTGACAGCGATTTCCTGGCCCATACCGAGATGGCGAAGGTGCAGCGCTACGTCGACACCGTGAACCTGATGTGTTACGACTTCTACGAACCCGATTCCGACAAGATCACCGGCAATCACGCGGCGCTCTTCACAGACCCGGCTGATCCCAAGAAGGCGTCAGCCGACGCTGCAGTGATCTTGTATGAAAAAGCGGGCGTGCCGGCCGGCAAAATCGTTCTGGGTCTGCCTTTCTACGGTCATGTGTGGGGCCAGGTCGCGGATACGAATCATGGCCTTTTCCAGCCTGGGAAACAACTGCCTCACGTCTTCGGGTCTTATGGAACGATTACGCAAACCATGCTGAACCAGGGCTTCGTCCGCTACTGGGACGCGAGCGCTTCTGTGCCCTATCTTTATAATCCGCAGAAGCAGATCTTCGTGTCGTATGAGGACCCTGAGTCGATCGCCGCAAAGTGCCGCTACATTGTCTCGCACAAACTCGGCGGAGTGATGTTCTGGGAGTACACGGGCGACCCGTCGGGCACATTGCTTCGCGCCATTAACGATTCGTTCGGCACGCACGTGACCGGGATCCTGGCCAAACCATGAGCACCGCGCCTGCTATCGAGACCGCAACACCAGCAGCCACCGGCGCCGCGCCGCGCGTCGTTTCCATCGATATCTTCCGCGGTCTGACGATCGCGGTGATGGTCTTCGTCAACGCGCTTGCCGACAATGTTCGCGGCCTTCCCTGGTGGACCTATCATGCGCATGCCAACTGGGACGCGATGACTTATGTCGACATGGTCTTCCCGTTCTTTCTCTTCATTGTCGGCATGTCGCTTCCGCTCTCGGTGGAGCAGCGGCTCAAGCGCGACGGGTCGATGGCCAAGCTCTGGCTGCACGTGGTGCTTCGCTCGTTGAGCCTGTTGGTTCTGGGGCTGATTCTGGCTAACTCGGAAAAGGCCGATGCGTCGCGGATGGGCGTCGACGGAAGCGTGTGGGCTCTGCTGGGATTGATCGGCGCGGCGTTGTATCTCAATGTCTATCCCAAGTCGGAGCGATTTCCGAATTACGCGAAATTCCCGCGAGCGCTTGGATTCATTGGGGTCGTTATCGCGTTGGCGATCTTTCGCCGCACTACGCAGGACGGCGAACCCGGATGGCTCGACTTCGCTTATCCCGAGATCCTGGGCCTGATCGCCTTTGCCTATTTCGCGGTCGCGATCCTTTATATTCCCACGCGTCGCTGGCGCTGGGCCGCTCCTGCGTGGTTCGCTCTGCTGGTTCTGTTCAATGCGGGGTGCGCAGCCAGGATCTTCGGTCTACCGCTTCACCTTCCGATTTATTTCTGGCCCTTCGACAACGGAGCGCACGCATCGATCGTGATGGGCGGGGTGGTCACGTCGCAGATCTTTCTCGGAGTGCGGCCCGGCGCCGAAGAGCGGCCCGCGGCCAAAAGCGCCACGATCTCCGCCATCGCTTTCGCCGTGATCGCGTTTGTGGCAGGATGGATTGCCGCTCCGCTGGGCATATCGAAGATTCGCGCCACTCCCGCGTGGTCGCTTTGGAGCGTCGGAGCGGCGGTGCTGGTTTTCACGGTACTTTACTGGATATGCGATCAATACCGTCGCACCGCCTGGGCGTTTCTGTTGCGGCCGGCAGGCGCCAACACCCTGCTCACCTATCTGCTGCCCGATCTCTGCGCCTATCTTTTCGGCGTGCTCGGCTTCACCTGGCTGGACACACACTTCACCTTCGGCTGGCCGGGAGTAGCGAAGACCGTGGGCTTCACGGTGGTCATTCTCGCCATCGCATGGGTGCTGACGCGAGCGAAGCTGCGATTGCAGCTATGATCCGAAGCAGCCTGCATACAGCCCGATTCCCGGTGGAGTTTTTCCCTTGACACTGCGGGTCTTCTTGATCCCTACTTCATGCAACGGGTTCAGCGCACTTGCCGGCGTAAGAGAAGGCTAAGGCACTGACTCGTCCTGTTTTAGCGGATTTGGAGGGGCCATGATCCAGGCATTGAAATCGGAAGTTGAATTGAATTCCATTCGAGCACTTGGCTTCATCCTGCTCTTGCTCCTGTTAATTATTCCGGCGACAGCGCTCGGGCAGGGGTATTTCGGCACGATCAGCGGAGAGTTGACGGACACAACGGGCGCAGTCATTCCCGGTGTCAAGGTGACCCTGCTCGACCAGGAAAAGGGGTACAGGACAACCGTTACCTCCGACAGCAGCGGACGATATCTCTTCCGCGATGTCCCCCCCGGCCTCTATACCGTCATCGCCGAAGCTCGAGGCTTTGAAAAGACCGAGCGTACCGGCATCCGAGTGGATATCAGCGAGAATCCGACCGCCAATCTGACCCTGAAAGTCGCCAGCTCGACGGAGACGGTGGAAGTTCAATCGCAAAGCCAGCATTTGGACATGGAAGACGCCACTACCGGCCTGGTGGTGAACCGGAATTTCATCAACGACCTGCCCCTCGTCGACCGTTACGTGATGGATCTGACGTCTTTGACTCCCGGCGTCACCGAGGCCGACGATCAGTGCTCGACAGGCTGCACCGGCACGAACTTCGTCTCTAACGGCAGCCGCAATTCCACTTCCGACGTGCTGATGGATGGCGCGACCATTACGAACTACGAGCCCAACGGCGGCATCACGAATGTCACGTACACGCCGTCGGCCGAGGCCGTGGAAGAGTTCCGCGTGGAGCAGTCGAACTTCAGCGCGGAGTACGGCTTTTCCGGAGCCTCGGTGGTGAACCTCATCACCCGCTCGGGAACGAACTCCTTCCATGGCAGCGCTTACGATTTTCTGCGCAATCAGCTCACCGATGCGAACAACTGGTTCAACAATCTGAATGGAATCCCCTTGCCGCCGGTGCACCGCAATAACTTTGGCGGCACCATCGGTGGGCCGATCTTCAAGGACAAGACTTTCTTCTTCTTCGATTACGACGGCACACGGCAAAGCTCGGCGGGCACTTACCAGGCAGGAGTCCCGACCACGGCCGAGCGGACCAATGGCGACTTCGGCGAAGTCTGCACTGCGCAGGGCGGATCGTTCGACTCCAAGGGCGAGTGCAGCGTGGCCGCGGGACAGATCTGGGATCCCTATACCGGCGTGTATGTGGCCAACGATCAGGGGGCCGGGGCCGTGCGCAGCGCGTTTATTCCCTACAACCGGATCGGCGATTACTCGAGCCCGGGAAACGCCAAACTCAAAGGCACGCCGTTCGAGTTACCCGGCGGGCGCGGGAACCTGATCGATCCGGTCGCGAAGCAACTGATGAATCTTTTCCCTCAGCCCACGCCCAATTTTGCCAACCCGACAATCTACGACAACTGGATCGGCTCCGGCGCGGGGCACTATCCCAACGACCAGTTCGATATCAAGATCGACCATCGATTCAGCTCAAAAAATCTGCTCAGCGGGAGATACTCGCAGCAATGGGCCAGTGCGGTGTCCTATAACTGCTTCCAGGATTTCGCCGACCCCTGCGCGGGCGGGCCCAATCGCACCGGAGCGCACCTGTTCACGCTCAACGACGTTCACACCTTCAATCCCACGTTGCAGCTCACCGCGATCCTCGGGTTTACGCGCGGAATGGAACGCATCAGCGCGTACAACGGCGCCGGGGGAGTTACCGACCCGCTGAACAAGCTCGGCTTTCCCGCGTATCTGAATGCGAACGGGTTCATTGGCGTGCCCGCGATCTTCATCGATCAGAATTCGTATTATTCGGCCGGCTACACCAATATCGGCGGCGACCCGTATGGCAATTACAAGCAGGGCCAGGACTCGGGGCAACTCACATTGGCCATCGACAAGGTATTCGGCAACCACGATATGAAGTTCGGCTTCGAAGGCCGCCTGCACCAGATGAATTACATCCAGACCAACGCTCCGGACGGCATCTTCAGCTTCGATCGGACCGGTACGTCGGGCTGTCCCTACGACTTTTCCACCTGCGGCGGCGATGGCATGGCCAGCTTCATGATGGGCCAGATGACGCAGTCCAACGGCGGCACTTATATCGAGATCCAGGACCAGCCGGCGACCCAAGACCATCAATATGCCTGGTATGCCCAGGAAAACTGGAAGGTGAGGAAGCAGCTTACGCTCAACCTGGGATTGCGCTACGACGTGTCGCTGCCGAGAACCGACCGCTATAATCGCCAGAACTGGTTCGATCCCACCGTAATGTCGCCGCTGCAGGTTCCGGGGCTGCCCACTCTGCATGGCGGCGAGGTCTTTGCCAGTTCGAAGCAGCGCACCATTGTGAATGGCGACTGGAAGGACATTCAGCCCCGCTTTGGCTTTGCGTATGAGATGACGCCGCGCACCGTGGTTCGCGGCGGATATGGCATCTACTACTCGCAGCCGCGCTCCGGCGCTACCGGCGTTGCTCCTTACGGCGCTCAGGGATTTAACCAGTACACCAGCGCGATCGTTACCTATAAGAGCGACGGCGCGACGCCTTATCTGCATTTGAGCAATCCCTATCCCAACGGGCTGATCCAGCCTCCTGGAAACCGCCTCGGCTTGATGAACGATGTAGGATTCGGCGCCAACGGGCCGCTGCGGAATGTGACCAATACGCCCTATGAGCAGAGCTGGAGCTTGGGGGTCGAGAGGCAGGCTCCCTACCAGATTTTCCTCACCGCGCTGTACGCGGGCAAAAAGGGCACGCACCTTTACTTCTCCGGCGCCAACTACATCAACCATCTCGGGCCACAGGTGGAAGGATTCTCGCTGGATCAGATCAATAACCTCACCAACTATGTCGACAATCCCTTCTACGGAATCATCACCGATCCCAACAGCGGCCTGTCGGCGTCACAGGTCCCGGAGTTCAGCCTCGAGCTGCCCTACCCCCAGTTCCCTGACGGTGTCAGCGTCGATGCGTTTCCGATCGCCGACTCGAGCTATCATTCGCTGCAACTGATGGCGGAAAAGCGCTATTCCAATGGCTTGCAATTCCTGATTACGTACGTGTGGTCGAAGTCCATCGACGATTCGTCGGCTCCCGACGACAACACCACCTGGCTGGGCAGCTTCACCAGCCTCCAGGACCCGAACAAACCGCAACTCGAGCGCAGCCTTTCCACCTTCGATATTCCCGCGGTGCTGCAATTCAGTTATCTCTACGACCTGCCGGTGGGACGCGGCCGGACATTCTTCAACCAGATGCCGGCAATCCTCGATGCCATCCTTGGCGGGTGGAAGACGAACGGCATCTGGCGCGTGGCCTGCGGCCGGCCGCTGGCATTCAGCACCTACGATGGAACATCGATCCCGACCTATGGAGGCCAGAGGCCCAACATCGTCGGCAAGCCCAAGCGCGCCGGCGGAAAAGACTCTGAGTGGATCAACAATTACTTCGCCAATCCTGAGGCCTTCCAGTTGCCGCCGGTCTACACCCTGGGAAACGCGCCCAGGGCGACCGCGCTGATCCGCTCGCCGCTGTCCTTCAACTCCAATCTGTCGGTCGAAAAGGACTTTTCGCTCGCCATGATTCACGAAGGGATGAAGTTCGAGCTGCGCCTGGAAGCGCAGAACGCACTGAATCATCCCGTCTTCGGCACGCCCGACACCTCGGTCGACGACCCCGATTTCGGGATCATCAGCTACACGTCCAACTCACCTCGGCAGGTGCAGCTCGGCATGAAGATTACGTTCTAGGTCGCTGACCGCGTGAATTCGCACCTTGGTGTTTCGGTTTCCCAGGTCTCAAAATCGAGACCTCGGGCACCCAGGATGGCGCAAAGTCAATCGGTCAGAGACCTAACGTCTCGAACCCCGGCAGCGGGGAACGGCGGGCGATCGGTCGATGCGTCAACCGCTCGCGTGCCGAGGCCTCAGCCACGGCCGCAGGTACACTGGGTGAGTGAACGCCGCAGCCGAACTGATCCAGCCCAGCCGCAAGCAATTCCTCGCGCTTGCCAAGGAGCACACG
>Ga0335078_10012538_pt1 | contig 12576 bp, 11 predicted proteins | sample Lox_Sample_32_FD_206711 | JGI IMG/M metagenome (GOLD analysis project Ga0335078, IMG submission 206711) | Soil microbial communities from Loxahatchee National Wildlife Refuge, Florida, United States - Lox_Sample_3.2 | ecosystem: Environmental > Terrestrial > Soil > Wetlands | place: USA... | reverse complement strand
CGGCGCCGGCGCTGGCGTCGACGAACAGGACCGCACCGGTCGCCACGATCGCCACCGCCACGAGGCCCCATCGCCGAACGCCGTCCACCGCCGTCCCCCTGGCTCCACTGGGGAGGCCCGGGCACGGCTCCGGCCGTCCCGACCGAACACCGGGACCCGGCAGCCCCACACCTGGGCACGAGTCTGGTGCCGCCCTGGCACCCTGTCAACGGACCGGTCCTGGTGCTCGAGGCGGAGGGTCGACGGGGTGCCCTTCGGGTTTGCTAGGCAAGGGACGCGCCGGCGAGACCGGCACGTGAGAGGGGAGCGCATCATGCGGGGCTTCAAGAATTTCCTCATGCAAGGCAACCTCATCGTCATCGCCGTCGGCCTGGTGGTGGCCACGGGCTTCAGCACGCTCATCAAGGCCTTTACCGACAGCGTCATCACCCCCCTCGTCAACGCCGCGGGTGGAGGGGGTGCCGGCGGCAAGGGTCTCGGGTGGACGATCAACGGCCAGCGCATCGATCTGGGCGCCTTCATCGCCGCGGTCGTGTACTTCGTGATCTTCATGGCCGTCATCTACTTCGCCCTGGTGGTCCCCTACCGCTCCTACATGCGGCGGCGGGGCGCATCGGTCTTCGCCGAGCCCGACCCCACCAAGACCTGCCCGAGCTGCCTGTCGAGCGACCTGCCCCTCGGCGCCACCCGCTGCAAGTACTGCACCTCGGAGCTGCAGCCGGCGGCGTGACCGCCGCTGCCCGCCGGCCGCCGGCCGGGGGAAGGCGGCACCCCCCGGCCGCAGCGGCCGGAGCGTGTCGCCACGACCTGGGCCGGTCCGACTGTTGAGCCGGGGCCGACGCGCCTAACGTCGCCCCTCGGTGCCCCCTCGCCCGTCCCGGGGACACCACCGCCCCGGGCCGAGTGAAAGCCGAGGACCCGTGCCCCTCATCCCCCTGCGACAGCGAGCCGCCTTCGGAAGGCTCCAGCAGCACTACGAGGAGGTGAAGGACCGGCACCTGCGCGACCTGTTCGGCGACGACCCCGGGCGCGGCGAGCGGTTCGTGGCCGAGGGCGCCGGCCTCTACCTGGACTACTCCAAGAACCGCGTCACCGACGAGACCATGGAGCTCCTCCTCGAGCTGGCCCGCGAGTCGCAGCTCGAGGAGCGCCGGGCCGCCATGTTCGCCGGGGAGCACATCAACGTCTCGGAGGACCGTGCCGTGCTGCACGTGGCGCTGCGCATGCCGGCCGACACCACCCTGGTGGTCGACGGGGCCGACGTGGTCGCCGAGGTCCACGCCGTGCTCGGCGCCATGGCGGCCTTCTGCGACCGGGTGCGCTCGGGTGCGTGGAGAGGGCACACGGGCAAGCCCATCCGCAACGTCGTCAACGTGGGCATCGGGGGCTCGGACCTGGGGCCGGTGATGGCCTACGAGGCGCTGCGCCACTACAGCCGGCGTGACCTCGTCTTCCGCTTCGTGTCCAACGTCGATGCCACCGACTTCGTCGAGGCGGTGGCGGACCTCGCCGCCGAGGAGACGTTGTTCATCATCTCCTCCAAGACCTTCGGCACGCTCGAGACCCTCACCAACGCCACCTCGGCGCGGGCCTGGGTCGTGGACCAGCTCGGCGACGAGGCAGCGGTGGCCAAGCACTTCGTGGCGGTGTCCACCAACGCCGAGCGGGTGGCGGCCTTCGGCATCGACACGGCCAACATGTTCGGCTTCTGGGACTGGGTGGGGGGCCGCTACTCCATGGACTCGGCCATCGGGCTGTCCACCATGCTGGCCGTGGGGCCCGAACACTTCGGCGAGATGCTCGCCGGGTTCCACGCCATGGACGAGCACTTCCGCACGGCCCCCCTCGAGCGCAACCTGCCCGTTCTGCTGGGCATGCTGGCGGTGTGGTACCGCGCCTGCTTCGGCGCCCAGACCTCGGGCGTCATGCCCTACGAGCAGTACCTGAAGCGCTTCCCCGCCTACCTCCAGCAGCTGACCATGGAGTCCAACGGCAAGCACGTGACCCTGGACGGGACCCGCGTCGACTACGACACGGGTGCGGTGTACTGGGGCGAGCCCGGGACCAACGGCCAGCACAGCTTCTACCAGCTGCTGCACCAGGGGACGACGCTCGTGCCCGTGGACCTGCTCGGCTTCGCCAAGAGCCTCAACCCCCTCGGCGACCACCACGACATCCTGTCGTCGAACGTCTTCGCCCAGGCCCAGGCGCTCGCCTTCGGCAAGACCGAGGACGAGGTCCGGGCCGAGGGCACGCCAGAGCACGTGGTGCCCCACCGGGTCATGGAGGGCAACCGCCCCACCAACGTCCTGCTGGCCGAGGTCCTCACCCCCGGGCTGCTCGGGACGCTGGTGGCGCTGTACGAGCACAGCGTGTTCACCCAGGGCGTGGTGTGGGACATCGACTCGTTCGACCAGTGGGGGGTCGAGCTGGGCAAGGTGCTGGCCGTGCAGATCGTCCCCGAGCTCACGAGCGCCGACGAACCGGCGCTGGCCCACGACTCGTCGACCAATGCCCTGATCCGGCGCTACCGGGCCCTCAAGGCCACGTGACCGGGCGCGGCGAACGCCGCGCCACCGATGCGACCCAAGGAGAGCGAGACGATGGCCACCGACACACCGATGCAGCTCGGCATGATCGGGCTCGGGCGCATGGGGGCCAACCTGGTCCGGCGCCTCCAGCACGACGGGCACCGCTGCGTGGTCTACGACGTGAACGCCGAGGCCGTGGCCGCCCTGGCCAAGGAGGGGGCCACGGGGGCGGGATCGCTGGCGGACTTCGTGGGCGCGCTCACCAAACCCCGGGCCGTGTGGATCATGGTGCCCGCCGCCATCGTCCAGCCCACCCTGGACGACCTCGCCGGGCTGCTCGAAGAGGGCGACATCGTCATCGACGGCGGCAACTCGTACTACCGCGACGACATCGCCCGCGCCGAGCAGCTCGCCGGCCGGGGCATCCACTACGTCGACTGCGGGACGAGCGGTGGCGTGTGGGGCCTCGAGCGCGGCTACTGCCTCATGATCGGGGGCGAGCCCGGGCCCGTCGGGCACCTCGACCCCATCTTCCGCACCATCGCCCCCGGGGAGGGCAGCGCCGAGCCCACGCCGGGGCGCACCCGGGACGGCACCGCCCCCCACGGGTACCTGCACTGCGGTCCCAACGGGGCCGGGCACTTCGTGAAGATGGTCCACAACGGCGTCGAGTACGGGATGATGGCCGCCATCGCCGAGGGGCTGAGCATCATCAAGCACGCCGACGCCGGCGCACGGGCACCGGTGGCGGCCGACGCCGAGAACACGCCGCTGCGCGACCCCGACGCCTACCGCTACGACATCGACGTGGGCGAGGTGGCCGAGCTGTGGCGGCGGGGGTCGGTGGTGGGGTCGTGGCTCGTGGACCTCACCGCCACCGCTTTCGCCCGCTCCCCCGGCCTCGAGGACTTCGCGGGCCGGGTCTCGGACTCGGGCGAGGGACGCTGGACCGTCGAGGCCGCCGTGGACCTGGGCGTGCCCGCCTCGGTCATCACGACCTCGCTCTTCCAGCGCTTCGAGTCACGGGGCAACGGCGACTTCACCGACAAGATCCTGTCGGCCATGCGCTCGGAGTTCGGGGGCCACGCCGAGCAGAAGGCCTGATGGTGGAGCGCACGCTCGTCGTCCTCCCCGATGCGCGGGCGCTGGCGGCGGCCGCCGCGCACTTCGTGGCGGACCACGCCCGTCGCGCCGTCGCCGAGCGCGGGACGTTCTCGCTGGCGGTGAGCGGCGGCGCCACCCCCTGGGCCATGTTCGCCGAGCTGGCCACCGAGGACGTGCCCTGGACGTCGGTGCGGATCTTCCAGGTCGACGAGCGCGTCGCCCCCGACGGCGACCCCGACCGCAATCTCACCCACCTGCGCCAGGCGCTCGGCACGGCGCCCGCCGAGGTCCTCCCCATGCCCGTGGCGGCCGCCGACCTCGACGCCGCCGCCGCCGACTACGCGGCGGGCCTGCCGGCGCGACTCGATCTCGTCCACCTGGGACTGGGCCCCGACGGCCACACCGCCTCCCTGGTGCCCGGCGACCCCGTGCTGGGCGTCACCGACCGGCTGGTGGCGCTGACGCAGCCCTATCAGGGGCACCGCCGCATGACCCTCACCTATCCGGCGCTGGCCCGGGCGCACGACGTCATGTGGCTCGTCAGCGGGGCCGACAAGCGGGCGGCCCTGGCCAAGCTGCGGGCCGGGGACCGGTCCGTCCCCGCCGCCGGCGTGGAGGCCGGCCATGCCACCATCTTCGCCGACACCGCCGCGACGGCGGCCTGACCGGAAGGGGCTGGCGTGCCACAGCGGTGCAGGCGGCGGCGGGGCTCAGTCCCCCCCGACGTCGATGCGCTCCACGGTGTCGCCCCGCCCCACCAGGACCGTGGCCACCATGGCGGGGGGGAACAGTCCGTGCTCGACCACGCCCACGATGGCCTCGAGATGGGCGGCCAGCTCGGCGGGGTCCCCGACGTCGCCGATGTAGTCGGCGATGACCCCGCCGTCGGGCGTGGGCGGCGCGTCGCGCAGGCGCACCTCGCCGCGCACGTGCGCCAGCGTCGACTCCAGGCCGAAGGCCAGCAGCTCGAGCGGGACCGGCGCGTGCAGCCTCGCCACCGGCTTGGAGGCGTCGGCGATCACGACGAAGCGCTCGGCTGCCAGGGCCACCACCTTCTCGCGGGTGTGGGCGCCGCCGCCGCCCTTCACCAGCCAGCCGTCGGCGTCGATCTGGTCGGCGCCGTCGATGGTCATGTCGAGGCGCTCCATGGTGAACGGCGCCATGCGCAGCCCGGCCGCCCCCGCCGCCGCCTCGGTGGCGGGGGACGTGGCCACGCACCGGATGGCGAGGCCCCGGGCGGCCAGGGCCGGGAACAGGTGGGCCACGGTGGTGCCCGTGCCCAACCCAACGGTCATGCCGTCGCGCACCAGGGCGGCCGCCGCCTCGGCGGCGAGGCGCTTCTCGCGTTCGGCCTGGGCGGACACCGCCGCACAGGATGGGCCGCCGCCGGGCCGGGGTGCAACCACCGGCCGCCGGGAGACGGACGGGCGGGCCGTTCCCGGGGGCGGCCGTGACGCCGGCCGCCCGCCGGGGGGGATCGCGCCTGGCCAACCACCCCGCCGACCACGTCATCGTGCTCGCCGGCGCCACCGGCGACCTGGCCAAGCGCAAGCTCCTCCCCGGGCTGTTCCACCTGTCGGTGACCGGCCTGCTCCCCGAGCGCTGCCGCATCATCGGCACGGCGCCCGCCCGCGGTGCGCCCTCGGCGGCCGGCTTCGTGGACCACGCCCGCCAGGCCGTCGAGCAGTTCGCCAGCGTGCAGCCGACTTCGGCGACCTGGGAGGCCTTCGCCTCCCTGCTGTCGTTCGCCGCTGCCGACACCGGCGACAGCGCCGCCCTGAGCGCCGCCGTCCACGCCGCTGAGGCCGACATCGGCGGCCGGCCGCAGCGCCTCTTCCACCTGGCGGTGCCGCCGGTCGCCTTCGCCTCGGTCGTCGCCATGCTGGGCGACTCGGGGCTCGCCGAGGGCGCCCGGGTCATCGTCGAGAAGCCCTTCGGCACCGACCTGGCGTCGGCGCGCGCCCTCAACGCCGCCATCCACCAGGTCTTCGACGAATCGAGGATCTTCCGCATCGACCACTTCCTGGGCAAGGAGTCGGTGGACAACATCCTCGCCTTCCGCTTCGCCAACGGTCTGTTCGAGCCGGTGTGGAACCGCGAGCACGTGGCCTACGTCCAGATCGACGTGCCCGAGCAGCTCACCATCGAGGGACGGGCCGGGTTCTACGAGGGAACCGGGGCCTTCCGGGACATGGTGGTGACGCACCTGTTCCAGGTCCTCGGGTTCGTGGCCATGGAGCCCCCCACCAACCTGGGGGCCAAGGCCCTGCGCGAGGAGAAGCAGAAGGTCTTCGACTCCATGCGCCCACTCCAGGTCCGCCACGTCGTGCGCGGGCAGTACGAGGGGTACCGCCACGAGCCCGGGGTGGCCCCCGACTCCCAGACCGAGACCTTCGTGGCCCTGCGGGCCGAGGTGGAGAACTGGCGCTGGGCCGGGGTCCCGTTCTCCCTGCGGACAGGCAAGGCGCTGCGCGCCGGGCGCCAGCTCGTGACGCTCGGGTTCCGGGAGCCCACGCTGCGCATGTTCCCCGTGCACGTGCACGCCCGGCCCGCCGGCCGGCTCAACGAGATCACCATCGACTTCGCCGACCCCGGATCGATCTCGTCGCGCTTTCTGGCCAAGGAGCCCGGCCCCGAGATGCGGCTGGGCGAGGCCAGCATGATCTTCCGCTACGAGGACTCGTTCTGCGCCTCGAACGACCTCGAGGGCTACGAGCGGCTCATCCTCGACGCCATGCTCGGTGACCAGTCGCTGTTCACGAGCGCCGAGCAGGTCGAGCGGCTGTGGGAGGTGTCCGCACCGCTACTCGAGGCGCCGCCGCCCGTCGAGCCCTACGCCGTGGGCTCGTGGGGACCGGCCTCCGCCGACGGCGTCGTCGCCCCCCACCACTGGCACCTCGCCGGGGACGGCTGAGGTGGCCGCCGTCGGGCTCGTGCTCGCCGACGTGGACGGCACCCTGGTGACGCCGGACAAGGTGCTCACCGACCGGGCCGTCGCCGCTGTGCGCCACCTGCACGACGCCGGGATCCGCTTCGCCGTGACGAGCGGGCGCCCGCCCCGCGGCATGGCGATGCTGGTCGGCCCGCTCGGCCTCGAGACCCCCATCGCCGCCTTCAACGGGGGGTGCATCGTGGGCCCCGACATGCAGGTGCTCGAGCAGCGCGTGGTCCCCGAGCACCTCGTGGTGCCCATCACCGACCTCATGGCCTCGTTCGACCTCACCGCCTGGCTCTACCGGGGGGCGGACTGGTACGTCCCGGACCGCACCGGGCCCCACGTCGAGCGCGAGGCGTGGACCGTGCAATTCGATCCCCTGGTCATGACCTCGCTGTCGGGTCTCACCGACGGGGTGGCCAAGATCGTCGGCGTGAGCGACGACCACGACGCCGTGGCCCGGGCGGCGGCGGCGGCCCACGACCGCTTCGGCGACCACGTCACGGCGGCCGCGTCCCAGCCGTACTACCTCGACGTGACCCATCCCGACGCCAACAAGGGCGCCGTGGCGCGCTACCTGGCGCGTCGCTTCGACCTCTCCACCGACGCCATCGCCACCATCGGGGACATGCCCAACGACGTGCTCATGTTCGCCCATTCAGGCCTGAGCATCGCCATGGGCAACGCCGACCCGCAGGTGCAGCGGGCCGCTCGCCGCATCACGGCCGCCAACGACGACGAGGGGTTCGCCAAGGCCATGGAACGCTTCGTCCTGCACACCGGGGCCGACTGAGCCAGGCCGCACGGCGCGCCCGGCCCGGCGCGCCGTGTGCCCCGGGTGCCCGGTTACGATGCGGATCGCACCCCGCCCGGCTCGTGGCCGTGTCGTGGGCGCGCACGCACGAGGAGGCGGCCATGGCGCAGCTGCGGATCGAGGGGGACGAGCTCGTGCTCGACCTCACCGGGTGGGAGAAGGTCGAGGCCGTCCGCGGTGACCAGCGCGTGCCCCTGCGCTCGGTGCGCAGCGTGGAGGTCCTCGACGACGCCCACGCTGCCGCCGACCGCATCGGTCTCCGGGTCGGCACGCGGATCCCCCGGGTGGTGGAGGTGGCGTCGGTGACCGGTCGCACCAGGTTCTTCGCCGCCGTGCACCGCGACACGCCGCGGGGGGTGCGGGTCGTGCTCGAGGGCGCCCCCTACGACGAGTGGATCGTGGGCTGCGAGGACCCCGAGGCCGTGGCGGCCATGCTGGCGCCCCCGGGCTGAGCGCGGCGCACCGGCGCCGCCACGCCCCGTCCCCCGGTCGGTCTCAGCCCGGTGCGCCGGCCGGGGCGGTCATCGGCGCCCGCAGACCGAGGGCGGCGGCCAGGAGGTTCTCCAGGTAGCGGGTGTAGGGCAGCGCCACGTGCGAGGTGTTGAAGTACACGTCGAAGTGCCCGATGACCGGGCTGCAGGTCCGGTCGCAGAACCAGGGCGTGACGTTCACGTAGCGCGACCGGGTGGCCAGGGCGGCGGCGCGCTCCGCCTGGTTGTAGCGCACCGGCGGTGTGGTGGCGCAGGCCTGGACGTCGTCGACGTACTGCGCCAGGCACACGGGACCGCCGGTGGTGGGGATGTTGCCCAGCACCGCCGTGGCCGTCCCCGGTGACCGCACGGCGTCCAGGAACGCCTCGAGGCCCCGCTGCCACTGGCGGGGCGTGTACTTGGCGCCGCCGGGGGCGCGGTTGAGCGCCTGCGACGCCACCACCAGGGCGGGATCGAGGGCGTGGATGCGCGCCAGGGCCCAGCGGTGCCACTGCGAGCACGCCCGCCAGGGCACGGTCCCCTCCCCGGCCACGCCCCGGGTGCGGGTGGCGAGCTCCCCGGCGGGGCACGCCGATTTGAACAGCACCACCAACCGGTACCCGTCGCGCGCGGCGATGTCGTCGAGCGCCTGGAACCACATGCCGGCGTGGGAGTCGCCGTAGAGGACGATCGTGCGCGCCGCGCCGCGGTCGCCGAAGCTGCACGCCGGGGCCGAGCTCTGGGAGAACGAGATCACGCAGCCCGACGACGCCGGCGGCTCCCCCAGGTTGGACGACGGCTGGGCGATGGCCGTGGCCACGGGTGGATCGAGCCCGGCCGGGACGGTGCGGATGCTGCGGGACCGGGCCACGAGGTGCAGCACCTGCGCGGCCGAGGCCGCCGGCGGTGTCGGCGCCAGGCGTGGGCCCGTCGCCGGGGTGGCGGCCGCCGCCACCTCGAGCGTGACGATGCCGAGGGTCCCCCCCACGAGGACCGCCCCGGCGCCCACGCTCGCCCAGCGGACCCGGCGCAGCAGCGCCGAGTGCCGGACGGGGTTCTCCACGAGCCGGTAGGTGGCCATCGACAGGGCCAGGGCCACCAGGTCCCATCCCAGGTTCGCGGGAACCCCGAGCGTCGTCCGGCCGGCGTGCTCGGCGGCGATCACCAGGATGGGCCAGTGCCACAGGTACAGCGAGTACGAGCGCCGCCCCAGCCAGCGAAACGGCGCCGTGCCCAGCACCGCCTCGGCACCGGCCGCCGGGGCCCGCACCCCGCCGGCGATGACCAGCCCGGCGCCCAGCACGGGCACCGCCGCCGACCAGCCGGGATAGGCGGTGCCCTTGCCGAAGGCCACGGCGGCCACGAGCACCGCCCCCAGTCCCAGCCACGTCGCCATCGCCGCCAGCTGCTCCGAGCGCGTGCGGAGCCAGGGCGTGGCCAGCGCCACCAGCACCCCCACGCCGAGCTCCCACGCCCGCGTGAAGGGCGAGAAGTAGGCCGACGTCGGGTGCGAGGAGGTGTCCAGGACCGAGAACACGAGGGAGGCGGCACTCACCGCGCCGACGCCCATCGCCAGGCGCGCCCGCAGACCGACGCTCGAGCCGGCGATGGCCAGCAGCAGGAACAGGGTGGGGAACACCACGTAGAACTGCTCTTCGACCCCGAGCGACCAGAAGTTCTGCAGCGGCGAGGGGGGCAGTCCCGAGCTCAGGTAGTCGGTCCCCACCACTGCGAAGTGGAAGTTGGCGAGAAAGATGCTCGCCCAGCGCCCGTCGCCGGCCACCCGCCCGCCCGCCGCCGACCCGACGAGGGCGTAGGCGAGGCCCACCGTGACGACGATCACGAGCGAGGCGGCGGGGATGATGCGCCGGCACCGCCGGCCGTAGAACGACAGGATCGAGGTCGCGCCCGACGCGGCGCGCTCGCGCAGGAGCACGCCGGTGATGACGAAACCCGAGATCACGAAGAAGACGTCCACCCCGATGTAGCCCCCGCCGAGCAGGGAGATGCCCGAGTGGTAGAGCACCACCAGGAGCACGGCCACCGCCCGCAGACCCTCGACGTCGGGCCGGAACGCCCGGTCGCCCGGAGCCGTGCCGGCCTCGTCGCCTGTGACCAGGAACCGCTCGGTCCTCGTCTCCGCCCCAGCGCCGGCCACCGACCCGTCCGCCCCCCTCGTTCGGAGACGTCAGGGTAGTCGCTGGCCACGAGCGCTCCCGCCTCCGGAGGCCCTGGGCGGTCAGCTGCCGCGGTCGGCCCGCGGGGGCCGCGCCGGGATCGGCATCGACGATGCCGGTGCTCGGGTCAGTGGGGATGCAGGCGCAGGCTCTGCACGCAGGTGCCGCCCTTGCTCGCGCTGCTGTCGCCGTTCGGGCACACGTCGTTGCGCCACAGGACACCGGTGAGGGTGGTATCGACGAGATGGGCGCTGCGGAGGTCCGACCCTGCGATCACGGCCCCGGTGAGGTTGGCATGGTCGAGGTTGGCGAACCGGAGCTCGGCGGCCCGCAAGACCACGCCCGAGAGGTTGGCTCCCCGGAGGTTCGCCCGCCCGAGATGGGCACTGGGCAAGCGCGCCCTCGACAGGTCGGCCCCGGCCAGATCGGCCCCGAAGAGGTACGCGTCCCCGAGGCGGGCCCCGGCGAGATCGGCTCTGGCCAGCTTGGCGTTGATGAGCTTGGCGGTGGGCCCGATGAGATAGCCGTCGACGAGCCGCCAGTTCTTGGGAAGCTGCGCGGGCCGTCCGACGAGTCCCCCGGTGACCACTCGGAACAGGTCCCCATCGAGATAGGCACCGGCGACGTCGCTGCGCTCCATCTTGACGTGCGCCAGGACGGCGTGGGTGAGGACCGCGCCACGGAGGTCCGCCCCGGGCAGCTGGGCGTTGGTGAGGTGCGCGAAACCCAGATTGGTATCGACGAACGACGCTCCGGCCAGATCCGCGTTGCCGAGCCGCGCATTGCTCAGATCGAGTCCGTCGAAGTTGCAGCCGGTCAAGACCGCGAACGGTGCCGGCACGCAGCGCACGGCAGCAACGGCACCCGTGGGCGCGCCACCGATGCTGGCCGCTGCCACGAGCACCAGAGCGAGCAGCGACAGCGACATGCGGACGATCCGACCCGTCATGACGGGCCAGCGGGGACGAAAGGAAGAGCTCGCCGTGTCATGTGCCCCCCTCGACGCTCCATCCGGTGCACCGACGTGCACGCCGTTCCCGCCCCTGTTGCATCGCCGGACCGGAGGTTCGACGACATCGTGATGCACGCGGGCACATACCCGGCCGAAGCCCCCCGAAACGCCCCGAGCGCGGCGTGGACGACGTCAGGCGTCACGCCGAAGCAGGCCGCCGGCCCCGGTCGTCAGCGTCATGGCGGCACACAGAGCGATGAGTCCGGTGCTGGCCCACGGGGAGGGGAGGCCGGCCATGGGCTGGGGCCGGAGCACGGGGTCCACCAACGTCACCGTGGGTCGTCGCGCACCAGATTGCCCGTGGGGTCCCACGCCGCCGCGGGCCGGACCTCGTGCAACCAGTGCGCGGCGGTCACCTGGTCGGCCACGATGCTCAGGCCGAGACCGATGACCACGAGTGCGAGGAGGCCGAGCGGGTTCGAACGGAGCGAGACGAACTCGTCCACTCGAAGGCCACGGCTGCCGGAGCCGGTAGCGCCCCGATCCCCCACCGCCAGGCTGCACGCCTGGACCATGCCAACGGCGCGACCCACTGCGGACCGTCGGTTCCCACCCCCTCCCGTGCGGCGGGCTCCCGCCGCCGGGACGGTCAGGCCCCCGACTGGGCCGTCGTCGCAGCACCGGCGAGACGGGGACGGCACCCGCCCCCGGTCCGGTCGTCACACCGTGCCGCCAAGTCGTCGACAGCGACCCCGAGCACCCTGGCCAGGGCCACGACCGTGAAGAAGGCGGGCGTCGGGATTCGGCCCGTCTCGATCTTCCGGAGTGTCTCGACCGAGATGCCCGCCGCCCCGGCCACGGCGCCCAAGGTGGCACCGCCGCGTGCGGCGCGCAGGGCGGCGCCCAGGCGCCGGCCACGGTCGATCTCGTCGGGTCGCAGCGGGAGTCGGACCACCGGACCCAATACTAATACCGGTATGATCGTTCGACAAGCCAGGGCGGGGACCCGGAGGCCACATGATCGAGTTGAAGACGCCCGGCGAGGTCACCCTCATGCGGGAGGCCGGACGCGTCGTGGCGGCGGCCCTGCGCGCCACGCGGGCCGCCGCCGGGGTCGGCGTCTCCCTGGACGAGCTCAACGGCGTCGCCGGCGCCGTGATCGCCGAGGCCGGGGCCACGCCGGCGTTCCTGCACTACCGGCCGCAATGGGCCCCGACCCCATTCCCGGGCGTGATCTGCACCAGCGTCAACGACGCCGTCGTCCACGGGATACCAGGGCCGACACGGTTGAGAGACGGCGACCTCGTGAGCATCGACTGCGGGGCCTTCCTCCACGGCTGGTGCGCGGACGCCGCCGTCAGCTTCATCGTGGGCACGCCCACAGACGCGGACCGCGAGCTGGTCGAGGCCACCGAGGCGGCCTTGCACCGAGGGATCGACGCCGCCCAGCCGGGAAACCGCCTGGGTGACATCGGGTGCGCCATCGGCGAAGGTGTGCGCCGGGCCGGATACGGGCTCCTCGCCGACCACGCCGGGCACGGCATCGGCCGGGCCATGCACGAAGCACCGTTCGTACCCAACGAGGGACGAGCC
>Ga0335078_10012537_pt1 | contig 12576 bp, 13 predicted proteins | sample Lox_Sample_32_FD_206711 | JGI IMG/M metagenome (GOLD analysis project Ga0335078, IMG submission 206711) | Soil microbial communities from Loxahatchee National Wildlife Refuge, Florida, United States - Lox_Sample_3.2 | ecosystem: Environmental > Terrestrial > Soil > Wetlands | place: USA... | reverse complement strand
CGCGATCGTGCCGCGGTTGCGGAAGTAGGTGACCAGAATGGCGAGCCCGATCGCCGCTTCCGCCGCCGCGACGGTCAGCACGAACAGAGCGAAGACCTGTCCGGTGAGGTCGCCCAGCGCCGTCGAGAAGGCCACGAGGTTCAGATTGACGGAGAGGAGGATCAGCTCCACCGACATCAAGATGATGATGATGTTCTTTCGGTTGAGCACGATTCCCGCGACGCCGAGCGTGAAGACGATCGCCGAGACGACGAGATAATGGGAAAGACCGATGTTCGTCATGGCGTTCATCCCTCCACGCCGACCCGCGAGCGCACCTTCTTAAGTTCGACGACGCTCTTGGCGGTGCGGGCGTTCTGTTCCGAGATGTTTTGGCGCTTCACATTGGGCCGGTGGTGCAGCGTCAGCGAAATCGCCCCGATCATCGCGGTGAGCAGCACCAGCCCCGCCGCCTGAAAGAAGATCACGTATTTCGTGTAGAGCACGCGGCCAAGCGCCGCGGTGTTGGTGACGTCCGCGACGATGGGCGAAGCCGCAGCTTCCCGCGCGCCGGGCGCCGAATGCCAATGCAGCGCGACGAAGCCCAGCTCGAGGAGCACGACCACGCCAACCGCCGCGCCGGCCGGCAGATATTTCTGGAAGCCCTGCCGCAGCTCGGCGAAATCGACATCGAGCATCATGACGACGAAGAGGAACAGCACCGCGACCGCGCCGACATAGACGACGACGAGCATCATGGCCAGGAACTCGGCGCCCTGCAGAAGGAAGAGGCCCGCGCCATTACAGAAGGCGAGGATCAGCCAGAGCACTGAATTGACGGGGTTGCGCGCGGCGATGACCCCGAAGGCCGAGGCGATCAGCACGGCGGAGAACAGGTAGAAGAATAGGGCGTCCACGGTCTCGTCCTTCGTGCTTTTAGCGGTAGGGCGCGTCGAGAGCGATGTTGCGGGCGATCTCGCGCTCCCAGCGCGCGCCGTTCTCGAGCAGGCGCTCCTTGTTGTAGTAAAGCTCCTCGCGCGTCTCGGTCGCGAATTCGGCGTTGGGCCCTTCGACGATCGCGTCGACCGGGCAGGCTTCTTGGCAGAAGCCGCAATAGATGCACTTGACCATGTCGATGTCGTAACGCGTCGTCCGACGCGTTCCGTCATTGCGGCGGGGTCCCGCTTCGATCGTGATCGCCTGGGCCGGGCAGATCGCCTCGCAAAGCTTGCAGGCGATGCAGCGCTCCTCCCCATTGGGGTAACGGCGCAACGCATGCTCACCTCGATAGCGCGGCGACTGCGGGTTCTTCTCGTGCGGGTAATTGAGCGTCGCCTTCGGCTTGAAGATGTAGCGAATCCCGAGAAAGAACGCGGCTACAAACTCCAGCAGGAACAGTGATTTCGCTTCCTGATCCAGTCTCATGGCTTCACCTCAACCAGCGGCCAGCGCGGGCCCGAACTGCACCGCGGCTGCGACCAGGACGACCATCACGAGCGAGATCGGCAGGAACACCTTCCAGCCGAGCCGCATCAGCTGATCGTAACGATAGCGCGGCACGATCGCCTTGGTCATCGCGAACATGAAGACGACGCTCCACAACTTGAGCAGGAACCAGAAGACGCCGGATCCGCCGATGAGCGGCGCCCCCGGAAACGGCGAGAGCCAGCCGCCGAGGAAGAGGATCGTCGTCAACGCCGACATGCCGAGAATGGCGACGAGCTCGGTCAAGAACTGCAGCAGGAACAGCGAGGCCGAATATTCGATCATGAAGCCCGCGACGAGCTCCGATTCCGCCTCGGCCAGATCGAAGGGCGGACGGTTCGTTTCCGCCAGGATCGAGACGAAGAAGATCACATACATCGGCAGGAGCCGCAGCCAGTACCAGCCGAGCACGCCGTATCTCGTGTCCTGCGCGTGGACGATGTCGGTCAAGTTGAGCGAGCCCGCGCAGAGCAGCACGGTCACGATCACGAAGCCGATCGAGACTTCATAGGAGACCATCTGCGCGGCGGAGCGCAGCGCTGAAAGGAACGGATATTTGGAGTTCGACGCCCAGCCGGCCATGATCACGCTGTAGACGCCGAGCGAGGAGACCGCGAAGAGGTAGAGCACGCCCACGTTGATGTCGGCGACGACCCAGCCCTCGTTGACCGGGATCACCGCCCAGGCGGCCATCGCGAGCACGACGCCGACGACCGGGGCGAGCACGAAGATGAACTTGTTCGTCGTGTCCGGGATCACCGGCTCCTTGAGCAGGAACTTGAAGAAGTCGGCGAAGGGCTGCAGCACGCCCCAGGGACCGACGACGTTCGGCCCACGCCGCAACTGCACCGCCGCCCAGATCTTGCGTTCGGCGTAAATCAGCACGGCCGTCGACAGCAGCACGCAGACGAGCAAGACGAGGCTCTTGATCGCGGCGAGCAGCGGCGGATGCTCGACGAGAAGGGAGACGACGGCCGAAATCAGGTCCTGCATTTCGATCTGGCTCCTATTCCGCCGCCTGCTGCAGCCGGCCCTTGGCGAGCGCCGAGCACTCCGCCATCACCGCGGAGGCTCTGGCGATCGGATTGGTGAGGTAAAAATCGGAGATCGCCGAGGCGAAGGGATGCGCCATCGCGATGGCGCCGCGCTGCGCCAAAGCGCCGATCGTCGCCGGGTCGGCTTTCTCGATGACGTCCACGCGCTGCAAATGCGGGCGGCGTTGAAACAGCGCCTTGCGCAATTGCGCGAGCGTGTCGAAGGGAAGCGGATCGCCGAGGGCCCCGGAGAGCGCGCGCAGGATCGCCCAGTCCTCGCGGGCGTCGCCGGGCGGAAAGCCGGCGCGCGCAGCGAGCTGCGGCCGCCCTTCGGTGTTGACGTAGAGGCCCGACTTCTCGGGGTAGGCCGCGCCGGGCAGCACTACGTCGGCCCGATGCGCGCCGCGGTCCCCGTGCGAACCGATATAGACGACGAAGGCGCCGGGGGCGACGTCGATCTCGTCGGCGCCGAGATTGAGGATGAGGTCGACCGCTCCAGGCGCGGCCATCTCCCAGGCGGCCTTGCCGCCGGCGCTGGGCGTGAATCCTAAATCCAAGGCGCCGACGCGGGCGGCCGCCGTGTGCAGCACGCCGAAGCCGTTCCAGCCGTCTCCCACGCCGCCCTGCTTCAGCGCCGCCTGGGCGGCCAGTCCCAACGCCGCCTCGCCGTCCTGACGAGAGAGCGCGCCCTGGCCGACCAGCACGATGCGTTTCTTGGCGCTCGACGCCGGGCTCTGCGCAAAGCGCAGCAGGGAATCCGGCCCCGCGCCGAGATATTCATAATCGTAGGTCAGATCGGCCTTTTCGCCGACGAGCGAGATCTTGAAGCCGCCCTTCAGCCAACGCTTGCGGATGCGCGCGTTGAGCACCGGCGCTTCCCTGCGTGGATTGGAGCCGACGATGAGTAGCCCGTCGGCTTCGTCAACGCCGGCGATCGTCGGGCTGAAGATATAGGAGCCGCGGCCCAGCGAAGGATCGAGCCGCGCGCCGTCCTGCCGGCAGTCGAGGTTCGGCGTTCCGAGCTTCTCGGCCAGAAGTTTTAAGGCGAAAATCTCCTCGACGGCGGGAAGATCGCCAACCAGAGCGCCAATGCGCGGAGCGGCCGTCGCCTTAATCTTCTTGGCGACGAGGTGCAGCGCCTCCTGCCAGGAGGCCGGCCGCAGCCGGCCGTTCTCACGCACATAGGGGCGGTCCAATCGTTGACGCGCGAGACCATCCACGGCCTGGCGGGTCTTGTCGGAAATCCACTCCTCGTTCACCGCGTCATTGGGGCGCGGCAGGATGCGCACGACCTCGCGACCGCGCGTGTCGACGCGAATCGCGGAGCCCAGCGCGTCATGCACGTCGACGCTCTCAGTCTTCTGATATTCCCAGGGGCGCGCGCGAAAATTCTGCGGCTTGGGCAGCAGCGCGCCGACGGGGCAGAGATCGGCGACATTGCCCTGCAGCTCGGAGGTCATCGCGGTTTGGAGATAGGTGGTGATCTCCATGTCCTCGCCGCGACCGATCGCGCCCATGTCGGCGGTGCCGGCGACTTCCGCGGTGAAGCGGACGCAACGCGTGCAATGAATGCAGCGGTTCATCTCGGTCTTGACCAGCGGCCCGATATACTTGTCCTCGACCGCCCGCTTGTTCTCGGCGAAGCGCGAGGAGTCGCCGCCGAACGCCAACGCCTGGTCCTGCAGATCGCACTCGCCGCCCTGATCGCAGATCGGGCAGTCGAGCGGATGGTTGACGAGCAGAAACTCCATGACGCCTTCGCGCGCCTTCCTCACCATCGGCGATTTGGTGAAGACTTCCGGCGGCGCGCCGTTCGGACCCGGACGCAAATCCTTGACGGCCATCGCGCAGGAGGCCTGGGGCTTGGGCGGGCCGCCCTTCACCTCGACGAGGCACATGCGACAATTACCGGCGACCGACAGGCGCTCGTGATAGCAAAATCGCGGCACTTCCGCGCCGGCGGTCTCGCAGGCTTGCAGCAACGTAAACTCGGGCGGAACGTCCACCTCGACGCCATCGACGAGAATCTTGGTCACTTGCCCTTCTCCAATCTGTCGACTCGCTGCTTCAAGGTTTCGTCACTCCGCCGCCACGGGAATCGGCTCGGCATGGGGATTAGCCGTATATTGATCGATGCGCTGCTCGATCACGTCGCGGAAATGCGTGATCAGCCCCTGCACCGGCCAGGCCGCCGCGTCGCCAAGCGCGCAGATCGTGTGGCCTTCGATCTTCTTCGACACGTCGAAGAGCATGTCGATCTCTTTCTTATGCGCGCGGCCTTCGACCATGCGCTGCATGACGCGCCACATCCAGCCCGTGCCCTCGCGGCACGGCGTGCATTGCCCGCAGCTCTCATGCTTGTAGAAATACGAAAGCCGCGCGATGGCGCGAATAATGTCGGTTGACTTGTCCATCACGATGACCGCCGCCGTTCCGAGACCGGAGCCGAGCTTGGCGAGGCTGTCGAAATCCATCGGGCAGTCGACGATCTCATGCGCCGGCACGCAGCGCACCGAGGAGCCGCCGGGGATCACCGCGAGAAGATTGTCCCAGCCGCCGCGAACGCCGCCGCAATGCGCGTCGATCAATTCGCGGAAAGAGATCGACATCGCCTCCTCGACGTTGCACGGGCGGTTCACATGGCCCGAAATGCTGAAGAGCTTCGTGCCCGTGTTGTTCGGCTTCCCGATGCCAGCGAACCACGCGTGGCCACGGCGCAAAATCGTGGGCGTGACCGCGATCGACTCGACGTTGTTGACCGTCGTCGGGCAGCCATACAGCCCGACGTTCGCCGGAAACGGCGGCTTCAGGCGCGGCATGCCCTTCTTGCCCTCGAGGCTCTCGAGCAGCGCGGTCTCCTCTCCGCAGATATAGGCGCCGGCGCCGTGATGCACGTAGAGGTCGAAGGGATAGCCGTGGATATTGTCCTTGCCGATGAGCTTCGCCTCGTAGGCCTCGTCCACGGCGCGCTGCAGCGCTTCACGCTCGGCGATGAACTCGCCGCGCACATAGATGTAGCAGGCGTGGGCCCCCATCGCGAAGGAGGCCACCATCGCGCCCTCGACCAGCGTATGCGGGTCGTTGCGCATGATCTCGCGATCCTTGCATGTGCCGGGCTCCGACTCGTCCGCGTTTATCACGAGATAATGCGGGCGCTGCGGATCGACCTCCTTGGGCATGAAGGACCACTTCAGGCCCGTGGAGAAGCCCGCGCCGCCGCGTCCGCGCAGGCCCGAGTTTTTCACCTCGGCGATGATCTTGTCACGTCCTTTGGCGAGCAGGGCCGTGGTGTCGTCCCACTGGCCGCGCTTCTTCGCGCCCGCAAGCGAACGGTCGCCTAGTCCGTAGAGATTGGTGAAGATGCGGTCTGCGTCGGAGAGCATGTCTTCTCTGTCCGTTTCGCTTCAATCGGTTATTTCGCGCCTTCGCCATAAAGCGAAGCGAGGCTCGTGAGCTTGCCCAGGGGCTCGGAGCTGACCCGGCCCGTCTGCGAGCCCGTCTTCACCGGCCGGCCGGCGGCGAGATTGTCGAGGAGCTTCTCGAAGCTCTCGACCGTCAGATCCTCGTAATAGTCGTCGTTGATCTGCACCATCGGCGCGTTGCAGCAGGCGCCGAGGCATTCCACCTCGAGCCAGGAGAAGAGCCCGTCGGCCGTCACCTGGCGCTGCGGTCCGACCCTGCGCTCGAGAACCTTGATCAGATCATCGGAACCGCTGAGCATGCAGGGCGTCGTGCCGCAGAGCTGGATATAGAACCTGCCCACAGGCTCGAGGTTGAACATCGTGTAAAAGGTCGCCACCTCCAGCACGCGGATATACGGCAGGCCGAGCCTATCCGCGACCGCCTCGATCGCCTTTTGCGGCAGCCAGTAATCATTCTGCTTTTGCGCCTGCCATAGCGCCGGCACGACCACGGAGGCCTGGCGTCCGTCGGGATATTTGGCGATGTGCTTCTCGAGCCACGCCTCGTTTTCCGGCGTGAAGGCGAAGCTCTCTGGCTGGTTTTCGGCAAGACGACGAATGGACATGCTATGTGATTTCCCAGCGCACGGAACCAAAGTGGTTGTTATCGTCGGCTCTGCTAATGACGCAGGTCTTGCGCGTCGCCGACGGCAACGATCATCGGTCCACTTCTCCAAAGACGATGTCGATTGATCCCAGAACGGCCGAGACGTCGGCGAGCAGGTGATGGCGGCAGAGGAAATCCATGCCTTGCAGATGCGCAAAGCCCGGCGCCCGGATCTTGCAGCGATACGGCCGGTCGCCGCCATCGGACACGAGATAGACCCCGAACTCGCCCTTCGGCGCCTCGACCGCGGCGTAGACCTCGCCGGCGGGAACCTTGAATCCCTCGGTGAAGAGCTTGAAGTGATGGATGAGCGCCTCCATCGAGCGCTTCATCTCGGCGCGGGACGGCGGCGCGATCTTATTGTTCGTCACCTGCACCGGACCCCGGTTCTTGGCCTCGAGCAGCTTGTTCACACATTGGCGCATGATGGAGGTCGACTGCCGCATCTCCTCCATGCGGATCACGGCGCGGTCGTAGCAGTCGCCGTTCTTGCCGACCGGAATGAGGAACTCCATGTCCTCGTAACAGTCGTAGGGCTGCGCCTTGCGCAGGTCCCAGGCGGCGCCCGAGCCGCGCAGCATGACGCCCGAGAAACCGAACTTATAGGCGTCCTCGAGCGAGATCACGCCGATGTCGGCGTTGCGCTGCTTGAAGATGCGGTTCTCGATGAAAAGCGCCTCGAGATCGTCGCACAGCTTGAGGAAGGGATCGCAGAAGGCGCCGATGTCGTCGACGAGCGCATCGGGCAGATCGCGCGCGACGCCGCCGGGGCGAAAATAATTGGCGTGCATGCGCGCGCCGCAGGCGCGCTCGTAGAACACCATCAGCTTCTCGCGCTCTTCATAACCCCAGAGCGGCGGCGTCAGCGCGCCGACGTCCATCGCCTGCGCCGTGACGTTGAGGAGATGCGAGAGCAGCCGGCCGATCTCGGCGTAGAGCACGCGGATGAGCTGGCCGCGATAGGGAACTTCGACGCAGAGCAACTTCTCGATCGCCAAGCAGAAAGCATGCTCCTGATTCATCGGCGCGCAATAGTCGAGCCGGTCGAAATAGGGCACGTTCTGCAGATAGGTGCGCGACTCCATCAGCTTCTCGGTGCCGCGATGCAGGAAGCCGACATGCGGATCGACACGCTCGACGACCTCGCCGTCGAGCTCGAGAATGAGTCGCAGCACGCCATGCGCGGCCGGATGCTGCGGCCCGAAGTTGATGTTGAAGTTGCGTAGCGGTTGCTGCTCAGTCATTTTTCAAGTCCTTAGGCGGCGCCGGAAGTCGATCGGCTTGAGCCTCCCTACCCTTGGTTCCTCGCCTTCTCGTCACCGGGCAGCTCATAGGCCGTTCCCTCCCAGGGCGAGGTGAAGTCGAATTGCCGATATTCCTGCGTCAGACGCACGGGGTCGTAGACGACCCGCTTTTGCTCGTCGTCGTAGCGAACCTCGACGAAGCCGGTCATCGGGAAATCCTTGCGCAGCGGATGGCCGTCGAAGCCGTAGTCCGTCATGATGCGGCGCAGATCCGGGTGCCCCGAGAACAGCACGCCGAAGAGATCATAGGTCTCGCGCTCGTACCAATCGGCGCCAGGATAGAGCGACGTCAGCGAAGCGACCGCATTGGTCTCGTCGGTGTGGGTTTTGAGGCGGATGCGGTGATTGTGCTTCGGGCTCTGCAAATGCGCCACCACCTCGAAGCGCTCCTCGCGCTCCGGATAGTCCACCGCGGTCACGTCGATGATGTTGACGAAGAGATAATCCGCGTCGTCACGCAGCGTCCTCGCCACGTCGAGCCATTTGTCGCGCGCGATCGTCAGCGTGAGCTCGCCAAAGGCGACCTTCGCCTCCATGACCGCGCCGCCGGTTGCGCCGGCGATTTTGGCGCCGAGGGCCTCGAGTTCGGAACTCATTCGCGTCCTTGCTGATTGGAGCGAGCGGCGAATAGCCGGGAGCGGATAGAAAACGCGCCGGTTCTATTCGCTACCCGCTACCCCCTTATTCGCGTCACCGTTCGATCGTTCCGGTGCGGCGGATCTTCTTCTGCAGCAGCAGCATGCCGTAAACGAGCGCTTCCGCCGAAGGCGGGCAGCCCGGCACATAGACGTCGACCGGAATGATCCGGTCGCAGCCGCGCACCACCGAGTAGGAATAGTGGTAGTAGCCGCCGCCATTGGCGCAGGAGCCCATCGAGATGACGTAGCGCGGCTCCGGCATCTGGTCATAGACCTTGCGCAGAGCGGGCGCCATCTTGTTGGTCAGCGTGCCGGCGATGATGATGCAGTCGGACTGACGCGGCGAGGCGCGCGGCGCGAAGCCAAAGCGCTCCATGTCATAACGCGGCATCGCCGCCTGGATCATCTCGACCGCGCAGCAGGCGAGGCCGAAGGTCATCCACATCAGCGAGCCGGTGCGCGCCCAAGTGATGAGATCGTCCGTCGCCGTTACGAAGAAGCCCTTGTCGGCGAGCTCATTGTTAATCTCGACGAAGAGCGGGTCCGTCGCGCCGACGGGCTTGCCCGTGCGCGGATCGATGAGACCCGCCGCCGCAGGAGCGACGAGCGTCCGGCGAGGCTGCTCAATCAATCCCATTCGAGCGCTCCCTTGCGCCATTCATAGACGAAGCCGACCGTCAGCACGCCGAGGAAGACCAGCATCGACCAGAATCCGAAGCCTCCGGCCTCCTTGAAGGCGATGGCCCAGGGGAAGAGGAAGGCGACCTCGAGGTCGAAGACGATGAAGAGCAGCGAGACGAGATAGAAGCGCACGTCGAATTTCATGCGCGCGTCGTTGAACGGGTTGAAGCCGCACTCATAGGCCGAGAGCTTTTCCGGATCGGGCGCCTTGAAGGCGACGAGGAACGGCACGACGAGCAGCGCGCCGGCGATCAGTAGCGCCAGCGCCCCGAAGATGATGAGCGGCACATATTGTTCAAAGAGGGGCGGCATCGACGCGCTCCGATAATTCTCGCGGTCAGCGGGCTATCTGTGGCGCTGCGGCCATCCGACAGGCGGGAGAGGCCCAGAGCGAAAGCCGCCTCGGCGGCGGGGGTTCCGTAACAAAGCGGCGCCGCGAAAGCAAGTGCGGAGACCGCCTTTGTTTCGACTGCGGGATTGCGGGTTCGAAGGCGGCGCCGTCGCCCAAGATTACGGCGCCTGCGAATTCATCCCGCGAGAGTAACGCAGAGCGCGGCGGCGCGCATTTCCTCGAGCCGGCAGCTGCGCCGCGCCAAGGCCTCGGCGTCCGCGCCCCAGACTCGAAGCTGATGATCCTCGTCTACATGCGCCGCGGCGAAGCCCGCGTCCGCGTCGATGTGGCGCAGCGCCACGGCCAGCGCGACGACGAGCGAGCCCGAAAGCGTCGTCATCGCATGAATGCCGGCGAGACGAAACGGCGCGGCGGCGCCGTCCCCGACGGTCTCATGGAGCAGCCGGGCGATCGCCTCCAGAGTATCGGTCGGTTGCGCGTGATGGATCACGCCCTCTGAGAGCGAGAACCGCGCGCCATGGCGATCGCGGAGGAAGGCCAAGAGCGGGTCCCAGGCCTCGCTCTGCGCTTCGACGAGCGCCTCGGGGTCGCCGGCGCGGTAGCAAACGAGGTCGGTGGCCGCATATTTCGCCGCATCCGCCTCGACCTCCGCGATCCGCGCGGCGACGCCGTCGAGCGCGGAATTGGCGAGGCGAGTGAGCCGCATGGTCGCGGGATCGACATGCTCCGCCTGCGCCTCCCATTCCCGGGCCACCGCCTGGGCCAGGGCCTCGCTCGGCAGCAGGAGCTGGGCTCGGGCCGGCGTGCGCAAGGGCTTGCCGTCGAGCAGCACCGCAAAGCCCTCGCCCAGCGGCGCGACCGCCGCCGTCTTATAAAAGCGTGCGAGCCTTTTGGGCTTGCCGCCCTCCGCCACGGCGCGCAAGGGATCGCGCTCGGAAGGGGCGACGAAGATCGTGGATGCAAGATCGCTTTCTTCTTCAGCCATGCGCTTTCAGCCTTCTGCCGGGTTCATGGGTCGCCGTTTAGCGAGCGACGGCGCAAATTTGCAGGCGCTCCGAGCTTTCGCAGCCGTGGACCGCTCCGGCGCCACGCCCGACGCCGAGGGCGGCACGCTCGACGATCTCCCCAAATACGCCTTGGCCTGAGCGCGCCGCGCTCACGCCTCCGGCGCGTGTTCGATCGGGTCGTAGGCCTTCTCGTCGAAGCCGAAGGCCTCCCAAGTCTTGCGCATATGTTCGGGAAGCGGCGCCGTCACGTCAATGACGCCGCCCTTGGGATGCGGGAGCAGGAGCCTTCGGGCTAGGAGATGGAGCTTTCGCTCCAGCCCCTCCGGCATCGCGCGCAGCGGATCGCGACGGCGCGCCTCGTCCTCCGGCCGATGGCCGTATTTGGGGTCGCCGAAGATCGGATGGCCGATCGCTTCCGCATGCGCGCGCAACTGATGGGTGCGGCCCGTGAGCGGCTTCATCGAGAGCCAGGCGCAGCGCGGGGCCGCCTTCTCGACGGTGGCGTAATAGGTCAGCGAATGCTGCGCGTCCGTCTCGCCGTGCCGCGCCACGCGCATCTTCTCGATGTCGCGCGTTGAGCCGGCGCCGGGCTTGCGCGGCGAGCGCTGGTCGCCCATGCCCTCCCCCTTGGCGAGGTAAAGCGAGATTCGCCCCTGCGCGAGCTTGGGCGCGCCCTCGACGAGCGCCCAGTAGATTTTCTTCGCCTGCCGCGAGCGAAAGGCTTCGCCCAGCGCCGCGGCGCTGCGGCGGTTCTTGGCGACGAGCAACACGCCGCTCGTGTCGCGGTCGAGCCGGTGCACGAGCACGGGTCGATTGTCGCCCTTGGCGAGCGCCTCGAGCATGCCGTCGATATGGCGCTTCGTGCCCGAGCCGCCTTGCACGGCGAGCCCGAAGGGCTTGTTGAGGACGAGCACGTCAGCGTCCTCATAGAGCGTCATCTCCGCGAGCGCGCGCGCGTCATCAGGGTCGGCGCGGGGCTTCGACGGCGCGGGAGCCGCCTCGAGATGGAGCGGCGGGATGCGGATCGTCTGGCCCTCTTCGAGCCGCGTCGAGGTCTCGACGCGCCGCCCGTCGACCCGCACTTCGCCCTTGCGGCAGATCTTGGCGAGATGCGCGAGCGAGAGCGTCGGCACGCGCCGCTTGAACCAGCGGTCGAGCCTAAGGCCTGCCTCGTCCTCGGTGACGACCGCCGAGGATACGCCGGCGCCGGGCGGCTTCGTCGCGGACTCGCTCACGCGCCCTCACTTCATGAAATCCGCGCAGCGCGGCGGGGCGCCGGCGCCCCAGGGGTGGATCGGGACCGCCGAGGTCGAATTCTCCGGGCTGCCTTCGACGATCTTGTCAGAATAGACCATATAGACGAGCACGTTGCGCCTGGCGTCGCAGCCTCTGACGATGTGCATGCGCTTGAAGAAGAGCGAGCGCTTCTCGCTGAACACCTCATCGCCTTGCGAGAATTTGCCGGTGAACCGGACGGGGCCAAATTGCCGGCAGGCCAGCGAGACGTCCGAGGTGTTCTCGGCGAGGCCGAGCGCGCCGCTGACGCCCCCCTTCTCATGCTCGGTATAATAGCAGACGACGCCATCGACGAGCGGATCGTCGATGCCATAGGTCGCGAGCTTATCGTTGGGCGTGAGCAGCTTGAAGTCGGTCGACTGGCGGAAGATCAATTCCGGCCCCTCCGCCAGCGCCGGAACGGCGCCAAGGAGCGCCGCCAGCGCGCAGAAGCAGACGGCCTTGGGCGAGGCGATGCGGGAAAAGCTCATCTCGGGTCCTCCGAAGCGCCGCCTTTGCGGTCGGCCCCCCGCCATATGGCAAGATCCGCGACAAGAAAAGCCGCGAGGTCGACGCCTCGCGGAGCGTCGATCGATTTCCCCCGCGGTCCCGCGTCCCTATTGGTGCAGCGCCTCGCCGTGCAGCGCGATGTCGAGGCCCTCGCGCTCCTGGTCCGAGCCGACGCGCAACGGCGCGAGCAGAGTCGTCAATTTCAGCACGACATATGTGCCGAGGGCGCACCAGAGCACGGTC
>Ga0335078_10012535_pt1 | contig 12579 bp, 9 predicted proteins | sample Lox_Sample_32_FD_206711 | JGI IMG/M metagenome (GOLD analysis project Ga0335078, IMG submission 206711) | Soil microbial communities from Loxahatchee National Wildlife Refuge, Florida, United States - Lox_Sample_3.2 | ecosystem: Environmental > Terrestrial > Soil > Wetlands | place: USA: Florida... | reverse complement strand
GGGCGACCGGGGACTATCCGGGCGCGGCCCGGGACCTGGAGGAGGCGCTGGGCATCGACCGGGACCTGGGCGACCGGGTCGGCCAGGCCAACGCCCTCAGCATCCTGGGAAGCGTGCGGCTGCTGACCGGGGACTATCCGGGCGCGGCCCGGGACCTGGAGGAGGCACTGGGCATCTACCGCGACATCGGCGATCGGGGCGGTGAGGTCGAGGCCCTCAACGAGGCCGGGACACTGCACCGGGTCCGCGGGGACCTACGCCACGCCGGGTCATGCCACCAGCAGGCCCTGGACCTGGCCCGCCAGACCGACAGCTCCTGCGATGAGGCACACGCGCTGGCGGGCCTGGGCCGGTGCGCGCTCGCCGCCGGCCACACCGCCGAAGCAGCAGACAGGCTGCGGCAGGCATGGGAGATCTTCCAGCGGATCGGCGCGGCCGAGGCCGCCGGGGTTTCCGCCGAACTCCAAGCTCTCACCGCTGCACGACCGGCCACGCCAAGGTCGTGACTTCCGGCGAACGCGCAGGTCGGATCCGGGAGAGCCTCCAAGGAGGTCATGCAGCAATTACGGCGTCACTTGCGACAGGCCCAGCCTTTAACATTCCCGGGATGGCCCAGCAGCCGCAACGCGCCTAGCGCGATTCTCGTATACCTTTCCTGACGGTCGCATCCCGTGCGTGCATAACTGGAGGTTCAGCGTGCAGTCACGCACGCATCCGGCACGGTACTCAACAGCGCCGAGTCGGCGATCTTGCTCTGCTGGTCTACATGAAAAGGTCGCGCGGCAATTTGGCAGTGGCGCAAACGCGCTGGCTCCATCGTGGAAGACTATGCATGGCTGTGCACGGGACGGCGGACGCCGGGATCCCCCTGGCCCGGGCCGAAGCAGTCCGGGACGGCCTGGGCGGCCCGGTCACGTTCACCCTCGTCGAGGGCGCGCCGCACGCCTCGAACGTGACCCACCCGGACGAGGTGAACCAGGCCGTCCTCGGGTTCCTGACCGGGCTGGACGGCGAGTAAGAGCGGCTGGGAAACGGCACGTGCCCCAGGGCCAGCTGCCGGCCGTCCGGCGCCAGTCCAGCTTGATCCGGACCCGGTACCACGATGTTCCTGGCACCGGCCGCGGGTTCAGCAGGTCAGGTGCAAGACGGCATTGGTGCGCGCTCCAGCCTCGGCCAGCACGCCGATCGCCTGTGCTGTGGGCAGGACGACCAGGTCGACCTTGCGGCGGCGGGCCTCGTCCCGGACCTGCTGCATGACCGGCAGCGCGCCGTCGGCGCCAGTGCCGATCACCAGCCGGCGGCACCGCCACGGGATGTCCTCCTCGGCGGAGAGCGGGGTGTGCCCGTACGCGCCGCGGAACTTCCGGGAGGCAGCCTTCTTGCGCTTGCGGATCGTCCCATGATCAATGATCAGGTCGTGATCGTAGATCACGCCGTCAACCCGGACCGAACCGAAGGAGTAGCCGGTGAATTGCATGCTGATGCTCCTTGTCCGCACCGGGATCGTACGGCCGGTACCGGCGGCGGGTCCAGATCCGCATGCGGTCATGTCCGTGCCCGATCAGCGCGCCACAGGCCGTCAGCCAGGCTCCGGTGAGGCTTGCGGCAGCCTCTGTTTGATCGTCTCGCCGGCGGTCTCAGGACAGCTGTTCCAGCAGGGCGGGCAGGTCGGCGAAGGAGTCCAGCACGTGGTCGGGAGTACCGCTGGCGGCGCGGTGCGTGCGCGGGAGGTACTTGCCGGTCTTGACCAGCACCCCGGTCAGTCCCTGGCGCTGGGCGGCGAGCACATCGCTGTCGATGTCGTCGCCCACCATCACGGCGCCGGCGGCGTCGGCGCCAAGGCGAGCCAGCGCGGTGGCGAAGAACGCCGCGGCGGGCTTGCCTGCCACCTCGGCCTCGGTGCCCGCGGCTTGTTCCAGGCCCGCGAGGAACGCGCCGGTGTCGAGCTGCAGCCCTTCGCTGGTGCGCCAGTACAGGCCGCGGTGCATGGCGACCAGCCTGGCTCCCCGCTGCAGGAGGCCGAAGGCCTGGTTGAGCGCCTGGTAGCTGAACTCCGGGCCGGCCCCTCCGACCAGCACCACCTGCGCCGGCTCGGGATCGCTTTCCCGGCCGAGGGTCAGGCCGGCCAGGTCCTCGGCGATGTCTCCGCTGTTGAGCAGCAGGCACCGGGCACCCGGGTAGCGGTCGTGCAGGTAGGCGGCGGCAATGACCGGCGCGGTGAGGACATCGCCGGCGGTGACCGGGAAGCCCGCCTCGGCCAGCACGCTGGCGATCGAGGCCCGGGTGCGGGAGGTGGTGTTGGTGACCAGGGCCAGCGGGACCCCGGCGGCGCGCAACTGGTGCAGGGCCGCGACCGCCCCGGGCAGCGGTTTCCACGAGACGGTCAGCACGCCATCGATGTCGATCAGCACCGCGCGCATGCGCTGACCATAACCGCTGCCGCCACGCCAGCCCAAGGCACCGGCAGTTGCCAGCAGGCCACTCCTGAAGCCCGCCGCCGGCAAGCCGCCATCAATGCTCCACGCAGCTGGATTCCATGACACCCGACATGCGGCAGATGCGGACATTCGCCCCAAGGGCGGCGATGTATAAATATACAGAACAGGCGACCATCCAATAGGCCATACCGGACTGCCGAGAGGCCTCGCCAACGGCCAAATAACCGCGCGCCGACCCGCCTTACCTGCATCTAATGGGCGGCTGCAGGCTTGTGAAAGGACTCCCGTTGGACAGGCCAGATGGATTGTTCTGGCTGCAGGTTGGCAGCCTGAACGCAGATTGTCAGCCTGGTCGAAGTCGGCCGCTCGTAGCCGATGATCGGATGTTTCCCACCATTTTGTTCAGGGCCATGCGGCACTCAGTCACTGGAAGGCGGCGTGGATGTCTTGCTCGGTGGCGGCCTCTGAGACGACGAGGAGTTCGTCGCCGGGTTGCAGCCGGAACTTGGGGCTGGGGACGGTGGGTTCGCCGTTGCGGATGACGGCGGCGACGACGGTGCCGGTGGGTAGGGTGATGCCGGCGAGGGCGTGGCCCACGGCGCGGGAATGAGGCGTGATCGCGGTTTCGATGACGTTGACTCCTGCCTTGCTGAGGCGGAGCAGCGCGACTGTGTCGGTGGTGCCGGTCGCTTCCTCGATCAGCGAGATCAGCGGTGTGGCCGCGGGGACGGCGATGTCGACACCCCAGCGGCGGTCGAACAGCCAGCCGTTGTCGGTGTCGTTGATCCGGGCGGCGACGCGGGGTACGGCGAACTGACGCTTGGCGAGCAGGCTGATGACGAGGTTATCCTCGTCGTCGCCGGTCGCGGCCACGAGCAGATCCGTGGTGAGGGCGCCGGCGTCTTCGAGGACGGTGGGTTCGCAGGCGTCACCGGCCACTAGGCGCGCGGAGATGTGGCCCTCGAGTTCGGCGATGCGGTCGTCGTCGATATCGATGAGGCTGACTTCCTCGCCGGCGGCGGTGAGGACCTGGGCGATCTGGGTACCGAGCCGGCCGGCACCGACGACGAGGACCTTCATGTTCCGAGCTCCTTGTTGAGGAAGCCGCGCAGCCGGCCGAGGGCGGTGGCATCGACGGCGAACGTGACGAGGTCGTCGGGTTCGGCCACGGCGCCGTGAGTGGGGAGCAGTGAGCGGCCGCCTCTGGAAAGCGCCGAGGAACAGGAATCGGCGCACCACTGCGGTCGAGAACAGCGGCTCGCGCGGCGAACGAGGTGGCCGCTGCATGACATCGGGCTCAGGTGGCTCCGCGCCGAGCGCCAGCGCTGGCAGCACGTCCGAGCCAAGGTCGATCGCCAGGATCTGCACGGCGCTGATCGGGACGAGCGGGAACCCGACGAACGTCGCGGCCAGGATCGGAGCGAGCTCACCGATGTTGTGGCTGAACAGGTAGATCAGGAACTTCCGGATGTTCTGGTACACCGAACGTCCAAGACGCACCGCGGCGGCGATCGAGGCGAACGAGTCATCCAGCAGCACCATCACCGCGGCTTCACGGGCGACGTCGGTGCCCGAGGCGCCCATCGCCACGCCGATGTCAGCGCGTTTGAGAGCGGGGGCGTCGTTCGCCCCGTCTCCGGTGACCGCGACGACTTCGGCCCGGCTTTGCAGCACGGCGACGACCCTCATCTTGTGCTCGGGACTGACCCGGCACAGCAGCAGCTCGGCCGGGCCGGCCAGCATCTCGCTGAGAGCGCCGTCGTCCAGGGCATCAAGCTGGGTCCCGGTTACCACGGCCGGGTGCGGCTGCTGCACGATGCCCACGTGGCGGGCGATCGCCTCAGCAGTCAGCGGGTGGTCGCCGGTCATCATGACGATGCGGATCCCTGCCTGCCGGCAGGCGCGCACCGAGTCGACGACCTCTGGCCGCGGCGGGTCGCGCATGGCGACCAGCCCCAGGAAGGTGAGGCCCGACTCCGTGTCGTCCTGCGCGACACGAGGGTTCTCGACCCGCCGCCAGGCGGCCGCCAGCACCCGAAATCCCCGCGCTGCCATCTCGTCGCCCGCAGCCGTCACCGCCGAGCGCAGCTGGCCGGTGAGCGGGCAGCCGTCACCGTCCGCGCCGATGTGCGTGCACCGGGCCAGCAGCTCGGCGGGCGCGCCCTTGACGTAGGCGACGTAGCTGCCGTCGGCGTGGTTCACGGTGCTCATCAGCTTGCGGGTGGAGTCGAACGGGAACTCGGCAACCCTTGGGGCCTTGGACTCCTCCGCCGCCAGGTCCAGTCCGGCCTTCGCCGCGGCGACCAGCAATGCGCCCTCGGTCGTGTCGCCGAGCACCCGCCAGCCATCCTGGCCCGACGGCGGGAGAAGCCGGGCGTTGCTGCACAGGGCGGCCGCCCTCAGCAGCGGGCGGACCGGGCCCGGGTCGGTGATCTCGCCAGCCGGCCGGTACCCGACCCCCGACACCGCGTGCAGCCCGCCGTCTGCCCAGACCTGGGTGACGGTCATCTCCGCCTTGGTCAGAGTGCCGGTCTTGTCGGTGCAGATGACGGTGGTGGAGCCGAGCGCCTCGACCGCCAGCAGCCGCTTAACCAGGGCGCGCCGGCGTGCCATCCGCCGCACCCCGATCGCCAGGGACACTGAGAGCGTGGCGGGCAGGCCCTCCGGCACGAGCGCGACCATCACGCCGAGCGCAAACACGAATGTCTCGACCAACGGCTGGCCGCTAGGCACCCGCACGGCGAACACCAGCGCTCCGATGACCAGCGCCACCGCCCCGACCCGGCGGGCCATCGTCGCGACCTGACGCTGCAGGGGCGTCCTTTGCTGGGGCGCCTCATCCGCCAGCCGGAAGATCCGCCCGAACTCGGTCGCCGCCGCGGTGGCGGCAACCACTGCCTTCCCGGCCCCGGCCGCAACCACCGTGCCCATGAACACGCAGTTGCGCGCCTGGAGCAAAGGCGTGCCGCCCGCCACGGGGTCGGTGGTCCGGCCGACCGGCTCGCTCTCCCCGGTCAACGCCGCGTTGTTCACCGCCAGCTCGTGTGCCTCGATCACCCGGCAGTCAGCCGGGACGGCGTCACCGGCCTCGAGCAGCACCACGTCACCGGGTACCAGCTCGCCGACCGGCACCTCCCGCCGTTCACCATCCCGCAGCAACCGGCAGGTGTGCGGAACCATCTCCTGCAGCGTCTCGGCTGTCCGCTCCGCGGAATACTCCTGCGCGAACCCGATCACTGCATTGAGCACGACCACGCAAAGGATCGCCACCGCCAACTGCAAGTTGCTGACGTCACCGGGCTGCAAGGCGTAGGCAAGGAACGTGATCCCCGACGCGACCAGCAGCACTACGGCAAACAGGTCCGTGAACTGCGCAGCGAACCGGCGCCAGATCCGGCGCCGCCGCGGACGAGGCAACTCGTTGGCTCCGAAGCGCTCGCGCCGCGCAGCCACCTCTGCGTAGGGCAAACCCCTCGCCGAGGACCCCAACACGGTCAGCGCGTCACGCACGGGCAACGCTTGCACCTGCAGGTCGGCCGCATCCGGCACCGCGCCTGCCTCCCGCCCGGACCGGCCGAGCGTCACCGCGTCCATCCCGACAGACCCGTCAAACCAGCTCCCTAGCGGCCGCGAATCACCCTGACCGGCAGCCTACGAACGGTGACCGTCCTCCGCACAGGGCCAAACGACCCATCGGCTCGCCATCAGGGACCAGCGCCTGACACAGGCGCTACCAGGTCGCAGGCTGCGCTTGGCGACCGCGACCAGCGGCATGACCACCAGCGCCGCCGCCATGACCGCCATCCCGGCCATGGACTGCTCCGGCCGGTGCTGGCTGGCCAGATCAGTGACGCTCTCGACGACCAGGCAGGCGGCCAGCGTGCTGGGGATCGCCGGGTCGCGCCTGAGCGCCGCCGTCCCTGCCCGTGTGCGGCTGGCCGGGTACGGCCTGCTGATGCTGGCGCTGGCGGCCACCACGACCGTGCGCCGCCGCTCCCAGCCCACGGCGGCGCACGACAGGGGCCGGGTTCCCGGTTTTCGTGCCGCTCGCGGCACCGCGTTCTGCAGGGCAGGCACCTGCCGTATCGGGCCTGGGACACTGTGGTCATGACATGTGGGCAGCGCCGGAGGCTGGTGCTGGTCCGGCATGCCGAGGCGGCCGGGCCCGGGGCGCCACATCATGACCGGCCGCTTGCCCGCCGAGGTCACCGGGATGCTCCCGCCGTGGGGCGGTGGCTCCGGGATGCGCGCTGCGTTCCGGACCAGGTTTTGTGCTCGACAGCCCGCCGGGCTCGTGAGACATGGCAGCTCCCCGCGGTCGCGCTCGGGGCTGCGGTACCTGTGATATTTGATCACGACATTTATGACGCGTCCCCGGCCGGGCTGATCGGCATCATCCGCGGCCCGCCTTCTGCGGCCCGGACCGTGGTGGTGGCCGGGCATGACCCGGCTGTCCGGGTACTCGCGCTCATGCTGGCAGGACCTGGCACCAGTGCGGCCGGTGGTTCCGCGGACGTCACACTGGGGCCGGACGTCCTGGACCGCATGAGGGCCGGGTTCCCCACCGCTGCGATCGCCGTTCTGGAGGTCAGCGGACCCTGGTCCCAGCTCGGCCCAGGGCGGGCACGCCTGACCGGTTTCGTGACTCCAGGTGAGATGGGTACCGCAGGCACCCGGATGCGAGTCTTGTGACCGGCAATCCGCCCGGGAGCCACGTCCGTGCGTCCCCTTGCTGGGTCAGCACGGCGAGTCAGCCTGGTCTGCCAGTGGCGCCGACGGGACGGCAGCAGGGTGTCAACTCTGCTGCCTGATCATCGAGACGAGCGCTGTCGCCGGTGAGACCAGCGCGTCGACCCCCACGAGTGGTTGAAGAGCTCGTCGTTGGCCGGGTCGTTAACGCGGGCGATGACCCGCGGGACGTTGAAGCGCCTTTGGCGAGAAGCGATATGACGAGGTTGTCCTCATCGGACTGCGTGCAGGCGACCAGGACATCCGCCCGGAGCGCCCCGGCGGCCTCGAGGGTCGATAGGACCAGCGCGTCCCCGCGCACGGCGCGCAGGCCGGCCTTGGCGAGCGCCGATTCGCGCCCGGGCTCGGTGTCGATGACCGTGACCTCATCCCGGCCCTGTGGAGCGCATCGGCGACCTGCTCTATTCGTCTACATGAGAAGGTTGCGCAGCAATTGCCGCTGCGACGTAAGCGCGCAGGCTGAACAGGAAGGTTATGCACGTCTATGCATAAACGCGTGCATAGGCAACGCCCTCATTTCGACGCATGTGAGCAAGTGGATACTCACGCTCACCAGCGCTCAGATCATCCGTTCACGCGCGGCAGACCGAGCTGGTAGCGGCGCTGCCGGTCATATCGGCGGCGATGCACACGGTTGAATGCGACCGGCGTTGGCTATTCGCTGAAGTCCTCAGCGCTGCCCGGGGTGTCCAGGGCCGGCGTCGCGAGCGGTGGTGGTGAAGCGGTGCCAGTAGGTCGCGGGAGCTATCTTCAGGTGGCGGCGGAAGGCGCGCCGTCGAGCGGCATGCGCGCGGCGAGTTCCTTACGCTGGCGGGGCGGGCGGGGGCGCCGACGGGGAGGAGGGGAAACGCTGGGCGGCAGCCGCCAGATAGACGGCCAGCGCGAGCACGCAGGCGCACAGTGCGGCCGAGGACAGGGCGAGTGCGGGGCGCAGCCCGACCACCGCGCCGAACAGGCCGACGGTGAACCCGCTGCCGATCCGCATCCCGTTGGCGCTGGTGCTGTAGACGCCGATCACCTGGCCCTTCTTCTCGCGAGGCGCGCGCAACTGCGTGACCGTCTGGGTGATCGACAGCACGGCCAGGTTGGCGACGCCGCCGATGACGAGCAACGGGGCGGCCACCAGGTAATCGTGGCTGACCGCGAACAAGACGGTCGACGCGCCGTAGACGACGGTGGACCATAGCGCCGCGCGGACCGAGAGCCTGATCCAGCCGGTGCCCTCGAGCAGCAGGCCGCCGAGCACGCCGCCCAGGCCGTTGGCGAACAGCAGCACGCCATAGGCCGCGCCGCTTGCGATACCGGTCGTGGTGTCCGCGATGGTGGGCATTACCGTCTGCATGGCCGCGCCGATGAAGAACGAGCCGAGCCCAGCGAGGATGATCATGGTGGCGAGCACCCGGTCCTTGCTGACGTCCCTGAACGCCTTCGCGGCGGCCAGCACGCCCACGCGCTCCCTGGCGACGATGCCGTACCGCGTGTGGCCGGTGAACTTGGTCCGCGCGGCCAGCAGCGTCAGGGGCAGGTAGAACGCGATGTTGACCCAGATGCCGTGGATGGGGCCGAGCCCGAGCAGCAGTGCCGAGCCGACCACCGGGCCCAACAGGATGCCGAGCGACCGGGCCGTCGAGTTGAGCCTGATCGCGCTCGGCAGGTCGGCTGTGCCTACGAAGTCCTCAAGCAGCAGCTGCTCCGGCGGCGCCCACAGCGCCCCGGCCATGCCGTGCAGGATCAGCAGGATGCACGCGTCCCAGACGGTGAGCGTGCCAGTGGCGAACAAGATGCCCCAGGTCAGCGATACGACCATGAACAGCGCCTGCGAGCCTTGGATGAGCTTGCGGCAGTCGCCCGGCAGGCGGGGTTGCGCAGTGCGGCGAACCTGGCCGGCTGGGCCTGCAGGAGGCCCGGCACCACCTCGGGCTGCGGGGCGGCCGACTCGGGGTCTAGGACCGGGATATGAGAAGGGACGCCGCACGCAGCACACACGCGCGCTACTTTACCGGGAGATCGTTAGAGCGGCTAACGGTCAGCGGCTGCCGCGGCTAGCCAGAGCCTGACCGCCGCAGTTGACGGCCGCTGGCGATCGCACCACGATTATGACGACTGTTACCTAGCAGGAGGGGACCCATGATCCTGATTAACATCAAGATGCAGATCCGGCCCGAGAAGATGGACGAGTGGCTGGCGCTGGCCGACTCCTACGCCAAGGACGTCAACTCCGAGGACGGCTGCTTGTTCTTCCAGTTCGCCCGGAGTCTTACCGACGACAACGAGTTCGTCTGCATCGAGGGTTTCAAGGATGCCGAGGCGGGTGGCACGCACGTCAAGCAGCCCTACGTGAAGAAGTTCTTCGACACCGCACCCGACTTGGTGGCGGCGCAGCCGCAGATCATCTACATCGACACTCCGCATGACGGCTTCGGCCCGATGGGCGAGATCAAGCCTCGCTGACCGGCTACAGCACACCTGCCGACCCCGGCTCAGCCGTGCGGCCGTCGTCTTGCTGGCGGCGGTAGCTTGGGCGGCATGGGAGCGAAGGACCATCTGGCGGCGCGGGAAGAGCCTGGCGAGCCGGCGGCGCTGGCCGACCGGCTGTTCCGTGACATGGCCGGCGCGCTGGAACTGCTCACCGTGTATCTGGGCGAGCGGCTGGGCCTGTACCAGGCGCTGTATGCCGGCGGGCCGGCCACCTCCGCGGAACTGGCCGCCCGGACGGGCACCACCGAGCGGTACATCCGGGAATGGCTGGAACATCACGCCGCTAGCGGGCTGCTGGAAGTGGATGATCCGGCGGCTGGGCCGCTGGCTCGCCGGTACTGGCTGCCACCGGGACACGCCCCTGTTCTCGCCGATACCGGCGATGTGCGCTACCAGGCGTTCACCGGTACCGAGATAGTCCGCGCCGCGCGCTGGATGCCGGAAGTGGCCGACGCGGTCCGAAGCGGCGGCGCACCGCCTGCGCTGCCGTGGGGGCCTGAGGGCCGGCCGGAGTTCAACCGGGCGGTGTTCCTCAACCTGCTGGCCAGGCAATGGCTGCCGGCCATCGCGGACGTGGACCTGCGGCTGCGCAGCGAGCCGCCCGCACGGGTGGCGGACCTGGCTTGCGGAACGGGCTGGTCCAGTATCGCCATGGCACAGGCGTATCCGCTGGTCAGCGTCGACGGCTTCGACCTGGACGCGGACGCGATCCAGGCCGCCCGGCGCAATGCGCACGAAGCTGGCCTGGCAGACCGTGTCACGTTCACCGTCGCTGACGTGTCCGGCTCCAGTGGGCCCGGCCAGTACGACCTGGTGACGATCATCGAAGGGCTGCACGACATGTCCCGCCCGGCGGATGCGCTGCGCGCGGCACGCGGGATGCTCACCGAACCGGGCTGCGTCATCGTCGCCGATGAGCTGGTCGAGGACGAGTTCACCGCCCCCGCTTCCATCGAGGAGCAGTGTCACTACGCCTGGAGCGTGGTCGCCTGCCTTCCCGCCGTCATGGGCGACCCAGGCACCGCCGCGACCGGAGCCGTGATGCGACCCGCCACGCTGCGCCGGTACGCCATGGAAGCCGGCTTCCAGAGCCTGGAAATCCTCCCCGTCCAGGCGGGACTGCTGCGCTTCTACCGGCTGACACCGGCCTGGCGCAGTCAGGGCTGACGGCCTGCCTGGTACCGGGGAAGTACCCTTGGGCGATGTTCTCGCCGCAAGGCCCGTCCCTGCGTGAACTGGCGATGCAGGCGCTGTCCTCGGTCGAGGGCGGCTACGACCTGCTTGCCCCGAAGTTCGACCACACGCCTTTTCGCACTCCCGACAGCGTGCTTGACGCGACCGCCGGCGCATTGCGCCCGTTCGGCCCGTTCGGCCCGGGATTGGACGTGTGCTGCGGCACCGGCGCGGGCACGCGGGTCCTGAGATCCCTGTGCCAGGGACCGGTCACAGGCGTCGATTTCAGCACTGGCATGCTCGCGCAGGCGCGCCGTACGCACCCGGACGCCAGGTGGGTACGGGCTGACGTCCGGGCCCTTTCCTTCGCCGGGGCCTTCGACCTGGCGGTCAGTTTCGGAGCACTCGGGCACTTCCTGCCCGCCGAACGGCCCGCGCTGTTCGCCGGCGTGTACCGTGCGCTGCGGCCTGGCGGGGTTTTCGCTTTCCCAATCGGTGCGCCGCAGCCCATCACCTCAAGCTGGTACTGGACACTGCTCGGGTTCGACCTGGCTATGCGGGTCCGCAATGCCGTGTGGCGTCCCTCGTTCGTCATGTACTACCGCACCTGCCCGCTGCGCGCGGTCTGCAACGACCTGACAATGTCCGGGTTCACCGTGACCACCGTCCCCTTGACCGCCCTAGGCCGACGCGAGGACGGCAGCCCGCAGTACCGGCTGGTCCTCGCGCGCAGAGCCAGCGCGGCCTGACTGCCGCCGGCCGTCTGGGTGAACCAGCAGGCGATGGGCGGATATTCGGTCGCCTGCGTTGCCGGGGTCGTTCACACTGGCCGGATGGGGCGAACCGTCAGCGCCGTGGTGACCTGGGGCGAGGCTTATCTCGGGGTGATCGGCCCGTTTCCTGTGAGCCTCCCGTGGTGGTCGGAGGTGGAGCCTGTCGCGGAGCATCTGCGCGAGGCGCTCGGCGTCCCTGTGTTCGTGTTGCGCCTGCTGCTGGTCGAAGGCGGGGAGGGCGGCCGCGATGGTCACGTTACCTATCACGTGGCCGCGCTCAGCCGCCCGGCACCCGGCCTGCTGGCCGGACGGCCGGTTGATCAGGCGGCGCTGACCCGGCCCGAAGACCTGCGTGCGCCGTGGGCCCGGGTGGAGGGCATCGGCGAGGTGCTCGGCTGGGCGGCTGAGGTGCTCGGCGCCGCGGGCCGCCGTCATCCGGGTAATTGCCGCCCACCTCAGAGACGGCGCGGCGGCGTCCTGGCAGGGCCTGGTCTTCGACTTCAACGGCGTCGTCTTCGACGGCGGCGACTTCCGCGACGCCGAGTTCTCCGGCGGCCTGGCCGTCTTCGACAACGCCAGGTTCTCCAGCGGCACGGTCCGCTTCAACCGCGCCAGGTTCTCCGGCGGCGAGGTCTACTTCGGCGGAGCCACGTTCACCGGCGGCACGGTCCGCTTCAACCGCGCCAGGTTCTCCGGCGGCACGGTCAGCTTCCGCGACACCGAACTCTCCGGCGGCGCGGTCGACTTCGGTCGCGCCAGGTTCTCCGGCGGCACGGTCCTGTTCCACGGCGCCGGGTTCTCCGGCGGCACGGCCGGCTTCGACGATGCCGAGTTCTCCGGTGGCACGGTCGACTTCAGTCACGCCAGGTTCTCCGGCGGCACGGTCGACTTCAGCGCTGTTCACGACTGGTCGTTCCCGCCCGTATTCCCCTGGACAGACACGCCTCCCTCAGGCGTGAAACTCCCCG
>Ga0335078_10012533_pt1 | contig 12580 bp, 10 predicted proteins | sample Lox_Sample_32_FD_206711 | JGI IMG/M metagenome (GOLD analysis project Ga0335078, IMG submission 206711) | Soil microbial communities from Loxahatchee National Wildlife Refuge, Florida, United States - Lox_Sample_3.2 | ecosystem: Environmental > Terrestrial > Soil > Wetlands | place: USA... | reverse complement strand
AACAAAAAGGAGCAAAAGGTTTTGCTCCGTTTTGTGACAACTTGCTATTTCTTAGCGTGTTGCGTCGGCTCCGGCAAGATTTAGTGAATTCGGTTTGCCGCTTTGCAAGCAGGGGGTCGCCGGTTCGATCCCGGCCACGTCCACCAATTTTTTCAATGACTTGAGCGTGCGTTCTGTCCTTTCATCCTCAGCACTGTAGGCAAAATTGTGGGCGGTCAAAGCCTCACAATCCAACCGGCGTGCCCGCAGGTTCCATCGTGAGGAATCGCTGTTTCGTGTGCAATCGCATCCCAGCGCTAGAGAACCTGAGGCTAGCTGCGTGAGTCGGCCCTTTGACGTCCATCGGACTGATCAGCGGAGATTCTGACCGTTTGACTTTCAACTAAACGATCAGTCTGGCGCCCAGTCTGTTCGCAATGGCGTCCAGGTTGCGCTCCGATACCGACGGCAGCGCGTGACGCCGAACGCAGGCCAACGCCGCCGGGTTGGCGCGCGTTTTGGTCACATCGAGTAGAACGTCAAACAACGGACCATCAGGACTTCCGATTTCAATCACGCCAACGTAGCGGGAAAGCGCGATCTCACAAAGCAATGTATAAAGGCCGCTGTTTGACGGCCCGAATTCAAGCGACAGCTTTCGGTATTCAGTCCCGTTGAAATAGCGCGTGTCGAGTCCCACTCGGCGACCGAATTGCGGGAATAGCTGACCGGCCGTTTCTGCGAGCGCGAGCCCCAATTGCCTCATGCGAGTTGCGGTCAACCGTAGCTTAGCCGGGACTGGCACGATCATCGCATCTAGAATCGCGTGCTCCATCTCGTTCTCAGTCCTCGGCCAACGGATACGAAGCGCCCTTCGAATCCTTGTCGGGCGCCTGCGTGTAGCCGTAGAGATCTGCGGAAGCATACGGACCGAGCCGATCGTCATGAATGTAGACGGTCGACACGCCGGACGCGATATCTCGAAAATGAAGACCAGGGTCCGACTGCGGCTGAGCGGCACCTAACTTAACTCCTACCGCGCAGACCGTGTGGCCCATACCTTGCATCGTTTGGATCGCGAGCACGGGAGCAAATCCGGAAGTGATGTAGCTCAAGAGCTGCGCACGATCTTGAACAGAGAGGACTGCCCTCGTAACGGAGGCGTGGCGGATGGCGTCGCTGCAGTAGCTGTTGCAAAGGGTGTTAGTGCGGGTGTTGGTGTCGTAAGAAGCGCGCTCACTACGACACCCGAAGCCGCAACTGCTACCGTTGTGCACTTCACAAGCGACGCGGGCGTTGCGGCCATTACCGACGCTGGTAACATGTTGAAGGCGGGTACTTGCGTTACGACGCCCGAATCGATACCTGCGGGTGCGGCCAGCGGACAAAATCGATTATTTTTGTATCCCTACGCGGGACCGGGTGGGCGCAATTATCTAAAGCAAACGGGCACTCTACGAGACCCAAAGGCATCCAGAATAGATCCGAAAGAAGGAGCGGTCGTCCAGTTCTATTGCGAGGACGCTGACAGGTCCGGTAAGAGAGATGATCTATATTTCGAGGGGCGAAGTGCACTTTGATAAGGACAAGCAATGTTGGTATACCATTGTCAATCAGCAGAGCTTTCATCACCGACCTGAGGAAGAGCAGCGCTGATGACTAGAGCGAAAGAACTCTAAATCAGCACGACTTGAGAGGCCCGATTCGCTTGTAGATAATTTTTGTAGCTGCTAGAGCACAAAGATCTGAACAATTGTTCGTCGAGTGAAATTCGGTAAGGCGAGACGCCGGTGTTTCAAACACGTCCGCCGAATCAATTGGCGTTCAAGCGATTTGCTTCCTCAGTTTGCACGGTACCATAAGACGTTCGCCTCACTTCCGCGAGGTTTCGCTTGCGCGCAGATTCTGTTTTTTCATCCCCAGCGCTGTCGGCAAACTGTAGTGGTCAAATTCCTACGATCCAACTGGGTTTGGCTGAATCCAGAAGACTTCGAGGGCAAGGCGTCGTGCCGAAAAAGATTCGTGTTGTTCAATTTGGAGTGGGGCCGATCGGGGCTTCGATAGCGCGCTTGATGCGCGAGAAGTCCGCGCTCGAAATTGTTGGAGCGGTGGATAAGGATCCGGCCAAGGCCGGGCGCGACCTTGGAGAAATTGTGGGGGCGACGGATGCACCCTGGGGCGTGGCGATCGTGCCCGATATAGCGGCGGCTTTAGAAAAGCCGGTCGATGTGGTGGTCCACAGCACTTCTTCCCATCTTGCAAACGTCATGAGCGAACTTCGCGCTTGTCTTTCGGCAGGCTGCTGCGTCGTTTCGACGTGCGAGGAGCTCGCCTATCCATTCCGGAAGTATCCCGCCCTTTCGGCGGAACTTGATAGCGCGGCGCGAGACGAAGGTGTGGCTCTGGTTGGAACGGGCGTCAATCCCGGATTCGTGATGGACAAGTTGGTGCTGACGCTTTCGGCTGCGTGCCAGCGGGTGGATTGGGCGCGCGCCACTCGGATTGTAGATGCATCGAAACGGCGTTTGCCTTTGCAGCAGAAAATAGGAGCGGGGATGACGCCGGACGAATTTTGCGAGCAGGTCGCGGCGGGCAAAATCAAACATCATGGGCTGCCGGAGTCGATAGCCATGGTGGCGGACGGCCTCGGCTTCGCGCTCGACGACATCTCGGAAACGATTGAGCCAATCGTCGCAGAGCAGAACGTCAAAACGGAATTTCTCGAAGTTGCCGCGGGGCGGGTCGCGGGAGTGCATCAGATTGCGCGCGGGACGTTCGGCGGCAAGGAAAAAATCTTCATGGAGCTGAAGATGTACGTCGGTGCAAAAGATCCGTCCGACACGGTCGAGTTGCGAGGCCAGCCGAATCTCACTCTCACAGTTCCGGGAGGCACACACGGCGACGTGGCCACGGCGGCCATCGCAGTCAACACGATTCCGGCAATTCTGGCCGCACCGGCGGGGCTTTGCACGGTCCGCGATTTGCCTCTCGCGTATTTTCCGGCGACGAAGATCGGCTAGCAGCAACTGGCGATTTGGAGCGAAGCGCCGATGCGTCCGATTGGATTGATGTAAGATCGAGCCAGAGCGCTGCCGTCCCGTCGATTTGGCCGACACACAATGGACTCCCATCCACGCGAAACTACGCAGCAGGAAATTGAACTGAGCACTACGTCTACGGATCGCGTACGCGGTTCGTTCCGGATGCTCTTTCTCTACGACATCGCCGAAGCCATCGATTTGCAGGCGTTGAAGCAGGTGATGGGCCCGCGCGGCGGCGAGCGCGAACCGAAATTGGGACGCGGCACTCCGGAACACATTCGTTTTGAGGCGCCGCCGTTCCTGGAACGCGCAGAGCCCGTGCGTTTACCGACAGGACAGGAGGCTGGCTGTTCGCTGCGTTACTACTCATTTGCCGTGGTTGCCCTGCAACTTGAACTGCCATTTGAAGGCACGTGGAACGAACTGATACGCGAGGCGGGTCGGTGGAATGGCCCTGCGGACCTCGAGCCCGAGGTGCGCGCCCTGGTGCGGAAACATGTGGAGCGCGCAGGCGCGGCCGTGACGCGGCCTCATAAAGAGTGGCTCTATGAGAGCTATTTGGTTGTCAACGTTGAGCCGACAACAGGGTCCTCAGGCGGCGTGGTGGCGGGCCAGTCGCTTTTGAAGGCGCGCAGCAATGAGATTGCGGCAATCGTCTGGGGCGAGGATCGCCCGCTGTCGCAGCCCGAGGTGGAAGAAGTCTGCCGCGCGAGCCTGTCCTATTATCCGAGCGACCTCATCGTCATCAGCTCCTCGGGAGCGTTCGTTTATGACCGACCCGATGAAGCGGTTTCCGCGACGCAAGTGCTGGAATACGCGAAGATGCAACTGCTGGAGCTTCGTTATTACGATCGCGTGATGAGCCGAGTGCTCACGCAGCTTTACGATGCCATGGAAAGAAATCGCAGTGTTTTTGCGCGCTGGACACTCTCGCGCGACGCGCGGCGGATCAACCGCGTCCGGCTGGACGTGGCGGAGCTGACGGAGCGGATTGACAACGACATTAAATTCGTGAGCGACGTTTACTACGCGCGCGTCCATCGGCTGGCAGCGAGCCGCATGGGCGTGGCCGAATACCGCTCGCTCGTCGACGAAAAGCTCAGCACGGCGCGCGAACTCTACGAATTCATGGTGGATGAATTCAACGAAGCGCGATCGTTCGTGCTGGAGTTTGTTGTCACGATACTCGCCCTGCTCGACGTGATTTACCTGATCCGCGGCCACTAAGATTCGCCCCCAACACTGAAATGGGCGGCGGCTGTGGGATAATCGCGAGAATGTCTCATCGTCAGGATCCGAATAAGAGCGAATTCAGCTGTGATCAGCTAAGCGCACTTGCGGCGCAGCCTGGCTTTGCTTTGCTGCGCGACGGGTCGAGTTGGCGGCTTTATAGCGAGCCGCGAGAAATTCTGACTGCCGACGATGGGCCATGCCTGGCGGAGTCGCTACGACGAATTGAAGAACACGTGACGCGCGGCGGCGAAGCAGCAGGGCTTCTGCGGTACGAGGCGGGATACGCGCTCGAGCCGCGACTGAATCCGTTGCTCGGCAGGAACTCGGAGGCTCTTTCGTGGTTTGGACTGTATGACAAATGCACTGTTTTGGACCGAGATCCCATTCCCGCGCGTGAGGATTGCGTCCAAATCGAAAAGCTTCGTCTGGCGATCACGCGCGACAGATACTGCGAAAAAATCGAAGAGATTCGGGATCTGATTGCAGCGGGCGAGGTGTATCAGGTTAATTTTACGACGCGCGTCGAATTCGAAACGGCGTGCAGCGCGTGGGAGTTGTTCTGCCGGCTCGTGCGAAGCCATCCCGTCCCGTACGCGGCATTTCTGAACCTCGGCGACCAGCAGATCGTTTCGCTCTCGCCCGAGCTTTTCTTCGAAGTCAAAGCCCGGCGCATCACGGTGAAGCCGATGAAAGGAACAGCGCCACGCGGGCGAACTCTCGCTGAAGATATCGCTGCGGGCGAGCGGCTGCGCGCCGACGCAAAGAATCGCGCCGAGAATGTGATGATCGTCGACTTGATGCGCAACGATTTAGGCCGGATTTGCCGGACGGGCACGGTCGAGACGCCCAGGCTCTTTCACGTGGAACGGTATCCGAGTGTGTGGCAGATGACTTCGACTGTTCGCGGAGAATTGAGGGAAGACTGCAGCGTTGAATCGATCGTCCGCGCGCTTTTCCCTTCGGGGTCCGTGACGGGCGCTCCCAAAATACGCGCGATGGAACACATCGCGGCACTGGAAGACGCGGCGCGCGGCGCGTACACAGGCGCGATCGGCTTTTTCGCGCCGCAGCGATCCGTGTTTAACGTGGCGATTCGCACGGCGGTCATGCGAGGCTGCTCGGCGATGGCGGGCATCGGCGGAGGGATTACCTATGGGTCGTCGGCGCTCGCGGAATGGGAGGAATGCCACTGGAAAGCGGCGTTTCTGACTCACAGCGAGCCTGAGTTCAGGCTTCTCGAGACGATGCTATGGGATCGCGAGTATCACCTGCTCCAGAGCCATCTCACCCGGATGCGCGAATCCGCGGAATATTTCGGGTTTCGGTTTCATGAAACGGAAATGCGGAATGCGCTTCAGAATCTTGCAGCGGGCTTCGGCAAAACGCCGCAGCGAGTCCGAATTACGCTCGGGCGTGACGGAGGGATTGAAATCGAACATCGGGACTACGCGAGAGAGCAGTTCGGGCGCGTGCGGCTCTCCCCTCTCCAGATGCTAAGCACCAATCGATTTCTTTTTCACAAGACGACGAACCGTCGCGTCTACGACGAAGAATTCAGGGCCGCGAGAGCAGCGAAATGCGACGACGCGCTTTTCTTCAACGAACGGAGTGAACTGACGGAGGGCGCGGCTCACAACGTGTTCGTCGTGAAGGACGGAATTTGGCGGACGCCGCCGGTTACGTGCGGATTGCTGGCAGGAGTTCAGCGCGCGCAAGTTCTGCGGGAAAATCCAAATGCGATGGAGGGGCTTCTGACGCTCGATGATCTTTTCGATGCTGACGAGATTTACCTTTGCAATAGCGTCCGCGGGTTTCATCGCGTCGAGCTTGTTCACGAGGACGCGCCGGTTCGATCATCCACTGAGCTCGATCTCGCTCAGCCGAGTCGCAAAATCATTAGTGCGAAGTAACAAGCTACTGCGGGGGTTCTGTCCTTACGCTTTCAGGATGCGCCTCTCCAAAAACGCATGACTGCTGAAAAATCGGGGTCGTCCTTCGCGGCATCTTTCACTTTGCTGTACGTTGAGTAAGCTGCGGCACCGGCAGGAAGCGCGACGTTATGTTCGCGAGCGAGTTCGAGCGCGAGACGAACATCCTTGTGCATCAATCGCAAGGGGAAGCTGGGCGGGAATTCGTTCTTGAGCATCAGCGGCGCCTTCACATCGAGGAGCGGGGCACGGCCCATGCTGGATTGCATCACTTCCACGAGCCGCCCAGCCGGAACTCCGGCCGACGTAGCCAGCGCCAGCGATTCCGCAAACGCGTTCACTTCCAGGGCCAGGAGCAGATTCATGGCCAGCTTCACCGTCTGACCCGCACCGTTCGGGCCGAGCAGGAAGAATTTCTTCCCCATGGCCTCAAGCACAGGCTTGGCCCGCTCGAGAACCTCGGCTTTGCCGCCGATCATGAACACCAGGTCTCCTTTTTCCGCGCCCCATGTGCCGCCGGTGACGGGCGCGTCGAGAAAATCGATTGCGCGTTTGGAGCAGGCATCCGCGACGCGCCGAGCCAGATCCGGGGAGACCGTGCTTGAATCGATCAACAAGCTGCCGGACCGAAGGCCATCGATCGCTCCGTTGGCTCCCCAGAGCACCTCTTCAAGCGCGGGAGGATCGCTGACGATGGTAATGAGCGTGTCCGCCCGAGCTGCGGCATCGCGGGGAGAGGCAGCAAGATTTGCGCCCGCGCGCACGAGATCGTCCGCTTTCGCGCGCGTACGATTCCATACGATGAGCGGGAATCCCGCGCGGAGCACATTCTGGGCCATGGGCTTGCCCATAAGGCCCAAACCGATGAATCCGATTGTTGGCTTCATAGCTAGTCGGCTTGCAGCGACCTTAGATAATCGCAAAGATTCTTGATGCGCTGCTTCACGACATTTTCGTTGCGCTTATCGCGGTAACGAAAAATTGGTCCCCACGTCGGCATGTCCGCTGAACCGTGCGACGGGAAGCCGGGTCCGAATTCCAGCACGCCCGATACGTACTCGTAGGGAAATTTCCCGTCGTGACGCTTCGCGAGGGTGGTCAGATCAGCTGCTGGGACCTTGAGGACGGCAGCCAACGGGCCATGCCCCTTCGCATCGGCGCCATGGCATGCCGCGCAGTATTGCTCGTACATCTCTTTGCCGGTGGGAACGTAAGTTGAGGGGAGTTGGGTGTCGTTGACAGAAGGACCTGCCCTCAAAGTCCAGGCTAACATCAGCGCACCAATGACGGCGATCGTTCGTGGCATCCGTCGCGGCTCCTAAAATTCGGCTGCTTCACCTTATGCTGTGTTCCGATTCAAATCAATAGATTGCGCATGGGCGGCTGCGATAAGCTGCCGACCGCTGGGCACGGCGCCATCGTCGCATCCACGCGTCAGGAGAATTTGAACTGAACAAACCCGGCATCACAATCGATATTCCCGGATTCGGGCGGCGCGAAATTCGCGCGGTGATCAGCGACTTCACCGGAACTCTCTCGCGCGAGGGAAAGCTCACGCCGGGACTGAAGCCGCTCTTGCTGCGCCTGGCGAAACTCGTTGACCTCGAAATCGTGACAGGCGACACGTACGGCACGGCCGGCCAGCAGCTTCGCGGAATCGCAGCGCCTAACCTGCTCAAGCCAAAAAAACAGGACGTTCAGAAACGAAGCTTCGCGAAGCGATTCGATCTAGAGCAGGTTGTCGCTTTCGGGAACGGCAACAATGACCGGCTGCTCCTGCGTGCCGTGAAGCAAGGAGGCGGGGTTGCCATCGCAATCGATAACGGCGAAGGCTGCGCCATCGACGCGCTGATGAACGCGCATATTTTTGTCACGGGCGCCGTGAGCGCCTTCAATCTGCTGCTGAACCCGACAGCTTTGAAGGCCACACTGCGTTTTTAAAGCGGGCGCATTCACGACGCGTGCGATTTGCCGGCGAGCCACTCTTCGGCCAGGATGGCGTAGAGATAGGAGTCTCGCCATTCGCCTTTCTCCAGGACGTCTTTGCGAAAATGCGCTTCGCGGCGCATTCCGAGTTTCTCCATAACGCGATAGGATGCACGATTGCGGGGATCGCACGTAGCCCAGACACGATGCAAGTTGAGAACACGAAACGCCGCGTCGACTGCCGCGCGAGCAGCCTCGACCGTGTAGCCCTGGCCCCAATAGGCGCGGTTCAGAACGTAGCCCAAATCCGCCGCGCGATTCTGCTCGTCTTTAATTCGGAGGCCGATTGAGCCGATCAAGCGGCGCTCGGCCTTTAGCTCGATCCCCAGAGCGACTTCAGCGCGTGGCCAGCTCTGCTGCGCTTTCAATGCCCTTTCGAGATAAATGCGAGTCGCGTCGGGGGTGTTCGGCCCCCAGATCATCAGGCGAACGACTTCCGGGTCGCTCGCGTAAGCGTGAATGTCATCCTGATCAGCGGGGCGGAATTCGCGCAAAAGCAACCGCTCCGTCTCGATGGGGAACCAGGGATTCATAGGCCGATTCTAACGGGACGCGTTCGGGCCAAACAAGAAGCGATGGAGCACGCGACCGATTAGCTGTTCGCCTTGTATTCGCCTATGGTTTCTCTGGTAAAATGGCCGCCGTCGAATGATGCCGGAAAAAGCCATCTCGAAAGAATCGGCGTTCCCATTGAACGCCGAGCAGCGCGCCGCGGTCGAACACGGCGAAGGGCCGTTGCTCGTCGTCGCAGGCGCGGGGACGGGCAAAACGCGCGTCATTACGGAACGCATCCGGAACCTCCTCGAATCAGATCCGACGCTGCCCGGCGAAAGCATTCTCGGTCTGACGTTCACGAACAAAGCTGCCGGCGAAATGAAGCACCGCGTGGTGAAGGCCGTGGGCGAGCGGGCAGAAGGCGTGTGGCTCAGCACGTTCCACAAATTCTGCCTCGAAAAAATTCTGCAGAGCGTGAATCCCGACGTGCAGCCGGTGGAGGACATCGATCACCAGATTCTGATGCGGCGCAATATCGCGGAACTCGGATTGGTGCTCTTCCGCCGAATTGCGGAGCCTGCGGAGTTTCTGAAGGATTTCGGCGCGTTTTTTTCGCGTTGCCAGGATGAACTCGTCAGCCCGGACGATTACCAGGATTACGTCAGTCGGCTGCGCGCCGATTTTGAAAGCCGCAAGAGGAATTTGGAATCGGATGAGAAGTCGATCGCGGAAGAAAGCGTCGCTCGCCAGGAAGAACTGGCGCGAGTGTATCGCGTGAGCGAGCGGCTGCTGCGGGAACGAAGTCTTTGTTCGTTTGGCGGCCAATTGCAACGCGCTGTGGGCGTTTTGCGTTCCGACGCGGAATTGCGGGCGCGCATGCAAGACCAGTATCGTTACGTGCTCGTCGACGAGTTTCAGGATACGAATATCGCCCAGCTCGAACTGCTCTGGCTGCTTGCAGGCGGGCACCGCAACATCCTGGCGGTAGGCGACGACGATCAGGCGATTTACCGCTTCCGGGGAGCTTCCTTCGGCAGCTTCACAATTTTTCTCGAGCGCTTCTGCGGCGTTCAGAAAGCGCGCGGCCCGGAAACGTTGAAGAAATTTCTCGTTTCGCTTTCGCAGAATTACCGCTCGTCACAAAGAATCTTGCGCGTTGCGGGCGAAATCATTTCTCACAACGAGAACTCGCCGCTACTGCCGCCGAAGAATCTGACGACGGACAATTCCGAAGGCGACAAGATTCGTGTAGCTGAGTTTGCCGCACCGCAAGAAGAAGCCCATTGGATCGCCGCGGAGATCGACCGGCTGCACGCGGCGGGCGCGGCCTGGCGAACCTTTGCCGTGCTCTACCGCAAGCACAATCATCGCGAGCAACTACTGCTTGCGCTCCGGCGCCGCGAAATACCGTTCGTGATCCGCAAGTCCTCGATTCTCGCGACCACGATCGTGCGGGATTTGCTGGCATGGCTGCGTTCGATCGCGTTCCCGGCCGACAACATTTCATGCGTCCGCGTTCTCGCAGCGCCGTACTGGGAATTGCAGCCTCGGGACCTGGTTCGCTTTGCCGAACGGGCCAGCAAGAACCGCAGGCCGATGTGGGATGAAGTGGAAGCCGCGGCGGCGGATCCAGCGTTCTCGCATCACAAGCTGGGCGAGCTTCTTGAATGGATGCGCGTGCTGCGGCAGAACGCCAAGACCAAACTCGCGACTGAGCTCGTCGATGAACTGGTTGCGGGACTCGGGATCGCGCCGTTTCCATCGGAGACGGACGGTCGGCACGTCGAGCGGCTCGTCGAGTTCATCAAAGAATGGCAGCGAAAGAGCGGGCACAACCGGCTTCGCGATTTCGTTGAGTATCTGAACTACTTCGACGAGCTCGATGGACAAATCGAAATCGACGAGGAAACCGCCGAGGACGCAGTGCAACTGATGACCGTGCACTCGGCGAAGGGCCTCGAGTTCCCGCACGTATTCGTCATGCGCCTCAGCAGAAACGATTTTCCCTCCGGGCCAAGGCAGCCGAAACTCGAGTTTCCTCCAGAGCTGATGAAAGAAGAACAACCGAAGGGCGATTTTCAAAAGCAGGAGGAGCGTCGGCTGTTTTACGTAGCGCTTACGCGGGCGCAGAAGCGGCTGACGCTTTCCACCGTCACGGGAGGCAGGAAGAAGCCTTCTCCGTTTTTGGAAGATATCCTGGCGAATCCGAAAATTCAGAAATTCGATGTGGCGAAATCGGAGCCGAAAGTTGAGGTACCGCCGTCAGAAGAAGTCGCGGCGCCCGCGCCCGGGCCATCGGAAAGCCTATTGCTTTTCCCGCTGACGACGGAGCGAACGCGAGCCTATTCCGAAATCGCGCTTTGGGCAAAATCGTATCATCCGCCTCGTCCTGAGCCGCTGCAACTGAGCGCATCAGCCATCAACGCATACGAAGCCTGTCCGATGAAATATCTCCTCCAACATGTCTGGAATCTGCGCGGCGGCGCGACGGCGCCATTGACCTTTGGGAACGTGATGCACACGACGGTGCGCGAATTCGTCAGCGAAGCGCGTAAACGCCAGCAGGTGCATCTGGACGAACTGCTGGCCATATACGAACGCGAGTGGTTGTCCGCCGGATTTGCAGACGATTATCAAGAGCAGGAATACAAAAAGGCCGGGCGCGAGCAGCTGCAAGTGTTTCATGGGAGCTTCTGCAGCGAGCCGCCTGAGGTGCTGCACCAGGAAAAAACGTTCGAGCTGTCGCTTGAGGACAATGTGGTGGTGACCGGGCGCATCGATCAAATCAACCGGCTGGATGGGCGCCGAATTGAAATTGTGGATTACAAGACAGGCAACGTGCGCGACGCAAAAAAACTGGCGGACGATATTCAGTTGAGCATCTATGCGCTCGCTGCGCGCGAGGTTCTTGAATTGGAGCCGGAGCGCCTGGTGCTTCACTTCCTGGTGAGCAACGAAGCGGTGGCATCGTCGCGCGATGCGAAGGCGCTTAGCGCCGCAAAAGAGCGGATCGGAGACGTAGCGAATCAGATTCGCGCGGGCGAATTCTCACCGAAGCCCGGCTACATTTGCAACTACTGCGATTTCAAGCCGCTTTGCCCCGCGCACGAACAGCTCACGTCCATCAAACCGAGGAACGCCAAATGAAAGCGGCTTGCGTTCGCTGCAGGTTGCATGGTTGAGAAGCGCGGGACAACTTCTGCCGCAAAATAAAACGGGGCGCCCGATGAGGCGCCCGTTTTATTTTCTCGAAGGCTCCTGAGTTCGAAGCCTGGAGTGGTTCCGCGCATGAACTACAGTGGAACTTTCTCCCGCAAGCGCAGCATGCGCCACTTGCAGTTCCATCTATAGGGGCGGGAGCGTGTGAAGTCAAGGAGAAAAAAGCCGGAGTGGCGCGTACGAAAATACGCAAACGAAAATCAGTGGCCCGCGGCGATGGCGCTCTCGTAATATCCGCGCCGCGTCTCCACAGTCAGCTCAGGGCGGCGCACGCGAACTTCGAGATCGTGGTAATCGCGTCCGGGGGGAACGTCGTCGGGAGAAAAAGTGAGCGTGTATTCGTTGCGAGCTTGCTCGGTCACGTTGGAATAAAGGCGATCGAGATCTTCCTGTTTCGATCCGAAGTACGTATCGCCGCCGGTGGAAACCGCATATTTTTCGAGATTCGATTCGCCGCGCTGCACGACGGACTTGCCCACCGGTACGCTGTGCACGACCGAGATCGAATAAACGGAGATATCCGATTCGAGCAGCAGATGCAGGGTTTGTTCGAAGGTGTGGTTATTGCGTCCAGCGTTGTTTCCGTCCGAAATTATGAAGATAATCTTGCGGCGGTCGCGGCCGCGGTCCTTGAGCATCTGCGCGCCGGAGAAAACGGCGTCATCCAGAGCGTTCTGCTTTTTGTAACGGCCGGAGCCG
>Ga0335078_10012532_pt1 | contig 12580 bp, 10 predicted proteins | sample Lox_Sample_32_FD_206711 | JGI IMG/M metagenome (GOLD analysis project Ga0335078, IMG submission 206711) | Soil microbial communities from Loxahatchee National Wildlife Refuge, Florida, United States - Lox_Sample_3.2 | ecosystem: Environmental > Terrestrial > Soil > Wetlands | place: USA... | reverse complement strand
GTTGCTTCGGTAGTGAGGGGGCTGGACGTAGAACTCGCGGTTCAGCAGTCCCGACAGCGTGCGCCGCGGTCCGAGCACACGCTCCACGACCTCGTCGAGGCGGGCAAGCGGACCGAGTCCCGCCGCCCGCGTCGCCTGCAACACGTGCCGCTCGAACGACATCGCGTCCCGGAGCGACTCCGGTCTCGGCACCGGCGCGAGCAACTCGATCTCAGACAGAGCGTGCATGAACGGCCCCTCAGCGCCATCGCGTCGCGACAGCAGCTCCTCGAGCTCTCGACGTGCTCCGGGACCGGCCCGAAGGAACGCCAGCATGCTCTCAGACCACGACGGTGCCACCCCCAGCCTCCGCTCGGCCATGACTCGCACATCCAGCATCCGCTCGTCCACCAGCACCCCCAGCCGCTCCACACCGTCGTCGCGATACGTGGCCAGGCGCATGCCCGGATCCTAACCACGGCTGCCGCGGTCGGGCCAACGGAATCTGCGGTCGGCCGCTCGGACGAGATCGCGCGCAGGAAAGGATGAGGCGAGAGAGCGCGGTCGGGACCCGTCCCAGTTGCCTTTACCCCCTCCCCTGCCGAGGAAGCGGCCTCGCCGGTAGATCCGACGCCACTGCTGTCGCGCAGCCAAGCTACTCCATCGGCGTGACCCAGTCAGGCGCGGAGGAGCGAGCTGAGCGCCCGGCGAAGACCTGCCCCGGTTGGGCCGGGAATGTCGCTTGCGACGCCGCCAACCGTGCAACACGCGGAACAGGCGAATCGTGCCGCCTGGGTCGGGACCGACCGCCACCCGTCGTGCCGCGCGCGTGACGCCCAAAGGAAGCTACACTGGCAGCCAAGGCTGGGCGATCACGCCCGGCGAAAGCAGTGCCGGCGTTCGTAGCAGTTGCCCTCAGCACCTTCCGCGTTTCGCAGCACAACAATCTCCCGGGAGGGAATTATGGCAACTGGAACCGTGAAGTGGTTCAGCGACGAGAAGGGTTTCGGGTTCATCACGCCCGATGACCGGGGCAAGGACCTGTTCGTCCATCATTCGTCGATCTCCGGCAACGGCTTCAAGTCGCTCGCCGAGGGCGCGAAGGTGTCCTACGACGCCGAGCGGGGCCCCAAGGGCCCGGCTGCCAAGAACGTTCAGACGATCTGAGCGGATAAGTCGTAGCTGTTGACGGCCCGCGATGGCGCGGGCCGTCTTGCGTTCAGGCGCGACGCGCCTGCATCTCCATGCGGCCTGTATCGCCGTCCGATCTCTCGGTGTCCGCACGCGTGGGCAGCGCGGCTGCTGCGGACGATCGCTTCCGTGCTCGGGACCCCGCGGACCGCGCGATCGGATTGGCCAACGGCATCACGAGGTCGGCGACGCCAGGCAATCGCGTCGCCACGTTTGCGATGGCCGGCCAGTGCCAGCAGCGCTCGCAATCGTTCGACCGCGCACGCGTCGGAGCTCTCGATCGCGATGCCCGGTTGCCCAGGTTGCGTGCCGTTCGAGTCCGCGGGCTGGAACGAAGCCGTTAGACTGAGGTCGCGCCGCCAACGCGACCCCGAGAGCCTATGTTTGCGCTGCACGGAGCGCGGCGGCGAGCTCGCCGGCGGTCTGGAAACGCTGCGCGGGGTCCTCATCCGTCGCCGTGCGGACTATGCCCGCGTGGGCGGCGAGGACGTCGGGGACGAGTTCGCGGATGGAGGGCATCGAGGTGTTGAGGTGGTCCCAAAGGACCTTCATTCCCTCGCTGTCCTTGAATGGCCTTTGACCGCTTTGCAGATGGAACAGAACGCAGCCGAGCGAGTGGACGTCGGCGCGGCCGCATTGACCTCTGGCGGGGACCAGAAGCCTGTTATGAACGCGTGCTCCGGAACCGGTTCCTCGGCCACGAGGATGTTGACCATGTTGACATCGCTGTGGACGACACCGCGCTCGTGGACGACACCGAGCGCATCGGCTACCTGGGCGAGGAGGTTTCTGGCTCGGGCCGGATCGATCCGGTGGGCAGCGTCCCTCAGCTGCGAGAGTGGGCGGACCTTGAGCAGCACGCTGGCCATGCGCCCCCACGGATCCTCGCGCAAGAAGTCGCTGATTCGGTATCCCGGTGGGGCGGGTGGTAGCTCCTGCTCGCCGCCCTCCGGTCTGCCGGAGACGATCTCGTCCAGCAGCTCCTTGACCGCGGCGCCGGAGTGGACCGCGAGCGCCTGCCTGCGGGCGATCGTCGAGGAGCGCGCTTGTGTCTGGCATCGCCGCGCCGCCGATGAGCGCCACCCGTCCGCCCGCGCGACGGGATCGACCTCGTCCCGGAGGGGTCGACGCATACGCGGAGCAGCGGCACCGCTTCAGGCGCTCTACTCGGCCCGGCGGGCGGGTTCGCTGAGAACCAACCGGCCGCTGTTAGCGCTCACAATTTAGGTTTGGGCGCCCGCTACGGGGGTATCTCGCGCCTGCGTTCAGCAGCCACCGGAGAGGGAGGTGAGGTCGATGGGCCTCGGGATCATTCGCGTCGGTGCGTGCGTCGTGACGACGGTCATGTTCGCCGCGCCGGCGGCGACCGCCGCAGTGCAGACCACGCCCACCGACGTCGGTCCCGCCTCGCTGAGCGAAGGCGCCGGCGACCCGAATCTGGGCACCGCCAACCAGGGCGGGCGAACCATCAACTTCGACGAGGGCTGGCGCTTCAAGCTGGTCAACACCGCGAACGCCACCGATCCGAGCGGCGTTTACGGCGACTCGACCAATCCCAAGGCCGCCGCGCCCGACTTCCCCGACTCCACCTGGGAGCGCGTGACGCTCCCGCACGACTGGAGCATCACCCAGCTTCCGGAGCCCAGCCAGACCAACGCCACCGGCTACTTCCCCGGCGGCCTGGGCTGGTACCGAAAGACGTTCACGCTGCCGCCGTCGATGACGGGCAAGGAGATCACCGTCGACTTCGACGGCGTGTACGACAACTCGTACGTCTACCTCAACGGACAGCTGCTCGGAAACCACCCCTACGGCTACACGGGCTACAGCTACGACATCAGCGGCCTGGCCCACACCGACGGCCACACCCCCAACGTGCTCGCCGTGGTCGTCCAGAACCAGGAGCCGAGCAGCCGCTGGTACTCCGGCAGTGGCATCACCCGGCACGTCCATCTCACCGTGGTCGACCCGGTCCATATCGCGCGCTGGGGCACCTTTGTCACCACGCCGAATCTGGCCACGACGATCCAGGCAGGCTACGCCGACGTGCACGTCGCCACGCAGATCGCCAACGACACGGGTGCGAGCACGACCGCCAGCATCGCCTACACCGTCACGGACCCCAGCGGCCGAACGGTGGCGCACGGCACGTCCGGCCCCCTCACCGCGCCCGCGGACGGCGCCACCGGCACGATCGACCTCAAGGTCAACCATCCGCATCTATGGTCCACGACCGATCCGGCGCTCTACACGCTCCGAACCCAAGTCATCAGCGGCCACGAGCAAGTAGACAGCGCCAGCACTACATTTGGCATCCGCTGGCTGGTCTTCGACCCGAGCACGGGCATCAGCCTGAACGGCAAGCCGCTCAAGCTGCACGGAGTCGACCTGCACAACGACGAGGGCGCGCTCGGCTCGGTCGATAACTACGACGCGCTGTGGCGCCAGATGAGTGCGCTCAAGGCGATGGGCGTCAACGCCTTCCGGACCTCGCACAACCCGCCCTCGCCGGAGATGATCGACGTCTGCCAGCGACTCGGCATCGTGATGATGGTCGAGGCGTTCGACACGTGGGATGTCGGCGGGACGGGAAAGCTCCCGTTTGACTACCACCTGTACTTCAACCAGTGGAGCGACTACGACATCAAGGAGATGGTCAACGAGGCGAAGAACTCGCCGGCGGTGATCATGTGGTCGATCGGCAACGAGATCCCCAATTGGGGGACCTCGCAGGCCGTGCCGGTCGAGCAGCAACTGATCGACGACATCCACTCCATCGATACCACCCGGCCCGTGGTCGCCGGTTCTGATCGATACCGCAGCGTTCCAGGGACCGGGTCCGCGACCGAGCAGATGCTTCTGAAACTCGACGGTCTCGGGCTCAACTACGACACCGCCAACGCGATCGACGGGCTGCATGCGAAGTACCCGAACACGTTCTTCTTCGAGTCCGAGTCCTCGTCGGAGACCTCGACCCGCGGCTACTACCAGGACGCGAGCCTGCTCAATACGGGCCAGAACTTCACGCCCGGAAAGGAGGAGCTGTCCTCCTATGACAACAACCTCGACGACTGGACGCTGAGTGGCGACTACAGCCTGAAGAAGGATCGTGACCGCCAGTTCTTCGCCGGTCAGTTCGTGTGGTCGGGCTGGGACTACATCGGCGAGCCGACCCCGTACTCGACCTTCCCCGTGAAGACCTCGTTCTTCGGCCTCGAGGACACCGCGGGCTTCCCCAAGGATCAGTACTACCTGTTCAAATCCCAGTGGAACCCCGCCCCGATGGTCCACATCCTCCCGATGAACTGGACCGACTACCAGCCGGGCCAGGTCGTTCCGGTCTGGATCTACGCCAACGCACCAACCGTGGAGCTGTTCCTCAACGGAACCTCGCTCGGCGCGAAGTCGTTCACCGATAAGACCACCACCTTCGGCGCGCACTACCTCGAGACGACCGAATGTCCCGGCGACGATAAGAACTACACCGGTGGCGCCTGCCCGGGCAGCTACCAGAGCCCGAACGGAAGCTCGGGCAAGCTGCACCTGACCTGGAACGTCCCGTTCCAGCCGGGACGGCTCGTGGCCGTCGCCAAGGACGCGAGCGGCCACACGGTCGCCCGTGATGAGGTCCAGACGGCGGGACAGCCGGACGCCATACGCCTTACCACGGACAACACATCCCTGCTGGCCGACGGCAAGTCGCTGGCGTACGTCACGGCTCACGTCCTCGACGACCATGGCGTCCAGGTTCCGGACGCCGACAACACGATGCATATCGCGGTCAGCGGCGCCGGCACGTTCGCCGGCGCCGACAACGGCAAGGAGGACGACGCCGAGGGGTACAAGTCGACCACGCACGACGCGTTCAACGGCTTGATGCTCGCGATTGCGCAGGCCTCGACTCGGCCGGGTCCGATCCACGTGACCCTCACCTCGCCGGGCCTGCGCGGCGCCGAGATCACGCTGCAGTCGAGCCGTCACCCGAGCGGGGGCGATCGCGGCGCGGACCAGCGACAGCTACCGCGCACTCCCGCGACGCCGCCGCCCAGCAGCCTCGCCCCGATGGCCGATGCGAGCTTCAGCGGCGGCGTATTCTCGGGCTTCAGCTCGGACTTCGGCGTGAGCACGACACTGCCCGCGACGATGCTCGACAACGACCCCTCGACCTTCTGGTCGAATCGCTACAGCAAGGTGCAGACGCAGAATCTGAACGCGGTGACCAATGCCCGCCCAGAGGACTGGGTCAGCGTCACCTGGGCTCCGCCCAAGCAGGTCAGCTCGCTCCAGCCCTCGTTCATCACCGACGCCAACGACGAGCTGCCTGCCGCCGTGACCGTGTACTACCGAAGCGGCCAGGATTGGGTGCCCGTCACCGGCCAGCAGGTGAGCTTCGCCGGCGCGTCGAACACGCCGTCCACGATCACCTTCGATCCCGTGACCACAACCGCGCTCAAGCTCGATATGACCAGCCGGGCGCCGTACGACCCGACGACCGGCAACCTGGCGATCTCCGAGCTGCGAATTCCGGCGGTGAACTGAAAGCCCGACCGCTCGGCGCAACGGACCGATCGCCTGCCCGACGACCTCGAGCACACACGGCTCGTCGATCACGGCTCGAGCGGCAACAAGAGCGAAGCCCGGCCGAAGTGGCTCGAGAGCTTCGGCGCCGCTCGCGTGGTGTCTCGCCGATCGTCGAGCCCCGTCTGGACTCGCGGGTCAACCGCTATCCGCACCAGCTGTGATATCAGACTGAAGCCAGGTGCTCCAGTGCTCCCGCCCAGCGTGGCCGGCCTTCGGCGGTCGTGATCTCCCAGTGCACGAACTTCGTTGGTCCCATGAGTGGCCTGAGCGAGCTCATCAAACCGACGTGCGGCGGTGTCCGCACGAACGCTTCAAGCGCGGACCGGTCCGTCCACACCGACAGGGTCCAGTAGTCCCGGGCCAACGGCCTCGCGCGCAGCGTGTAACAGACCAGCCCCTCCGCGTCGATCAGCTGCTTGCGCACCGCCGCGACCCCGCGAAAGAAGCGCACCGTCGACGTGATCCGAACCAGCGGCAGGTGGGACGCGATCACCAGGTACGCGCGACCCGGCTCCATGTTGGTACGCACGGTCCACGGAGGCTCCGGCACCGCGCGAATCTAGCAATCGTCGCCGTCCGGGCCGGACGCTCCTGGTCACGTCTCGCTCCTCCAAGCTGGGTGAGTGGCCACGGCGAAAGACCCGGCGGCACGGTGCATGAGCACGAGCCACGCGGCCAGCGTCGTGACCGGAAGCCGACCGCGGCTCAACGATCCGCCGCACTCTGTTGGCGCCCGGCAGCACCTGCGAGCGGCCGGGCGCAGCTCTGCTCTAGGGGGTTACGATGTTTTGATCGACGCCGAGGCGAGCGTGCTGAAGGACAGCTCGGCCTGGGGGTCGGTCACGACGACGCGGTAGTAACCGGGCAGCGCGAACGTCTGCGGCCCGAACGAGGTTCCGGAGACCGGTCCGGACAGCAGCGAGTAGCTCGAGCCATCGGGCGACCACCGGACTTTGAACTGGGCGCCGAAACCGGTGGCGCCGGCATTGATCGTGACCGAGTGGAACGCGTAGGGCGCGGCTACGACGAGTCGCTGCCCGGGCTGGAGCAGCTTTGAGCAGGCCCCGAGGCAGTCGGGTGCCTGGAGGTCGCTCGGGTCGGGCGTCGGGGCGGGGACGACCGCTACCGACTGAGCGTTGGGGGAGGCGGCCGGCGCGGACCAGGACGTGGCGGCGAGGGCGCTGCCGCCGGACCCAAGGATCAGGGCGCCGGTGATCAGGGGAACGCGGAGACGCTTGACGGCGAAGAACATGGAACACCTTTCAGTTCATGTGTGAGGGATTCAGTGCACCGTCCCGTGCACTGATTCCTATTCGTTCGGGATTTCCGCTTGGATCACCGTCGCTAGGGGCGAGGGTGCGTCAGCCCGACTGGGGCCGAGCGCGCTGCACTGACGGGACGCCAGGACGCCTCGGATCGTGACGGCTTATGGAGACTTGCCCATGGGGTCGGCTGCAACCCGAGGTGACAGCCCACGGCCGTTGCACTGGAACCTCGCTCGACGACACCGAACGCTACTGTCGCCACGGCGCGGTGGGGAGTCTTTTGGCCGCGGCCGATCTCGGTGCGTGGCCGGTAGTCGCGATCGGGGATGGGCATTGGGCGGGATACGCCAACGCTGGTGCCCTTGCTCACTGCTTCGGCGTCCGTTCGCTTCGGGATGACGGGCGCTACCCGTGAGCAGTTTGGCGGGGGGGTATGCTCCACCACTACGACGACGGCTTACGCCCGCTCGACCGGTCGTAGGCCGCAGAATGAGAGGAGGGGACATGCAGCACCCACCCGATTCGACTGCGATCGACAACGCACCGAACGAGATCTCAGGCTCGTCTTGCTCGCGGCGTGCGTTGCTGGCCGCAGCGGGCGCCGGCGCGGCCGGGATCGCGCTGTCGACCGCCCCCACAGCGCTTGCGCGTCCCGACGCCGGCGATGCGAGCGCCACACAGCAGGTGGTCAACGTAGCGGCCACGATCGAGGTGCTGACCACGGTGATCACGACCACCGCGCTACAGAAGCTGACACTGCCGGCGGCGGCGGTTGCGACCGTGGGAGCGGCGTCGCGCGAGGAACTCGACCACTTCAATGTCCTCACCCAGCAGTTCGGCGGACATCCCGCTACCCGCCGGGTCTGGATCCCGGATGCGCTATTCGCGACCCCCACGGCGCTGTTCACCGGACTGGTGGTCGGCGAGCAGATCTGCATCAACCTGTACCTCGTCGCGACCACTGTCTGGGCCGCAGAAGGGAACTCCAGATTGGCCCGGGCCGGAGCCGAACTGGTCGGCAACGAGGCCGTGCACCGCGCGCTGGCGCGCCAGGCGCTGAACCTACAGCCCAACGATCGGGCCTTCATGAAGTACAACCAGCCCGAGCCCGCGCCGGGACCTGGTCACGGCATGCCCGGTTTCACGACCGCGACCGGCGCGATCAAGCAGTTTCAGGCGGCGGGCTTCGGGTTTGGGACGAAGGGAAAAGGCGCCGGTGCGTTCTACGAGTTCGACACGGTGATCAAGAAGACACCGAACCCGTCATTCGTGAACACCCCGACACCACACTGACGATTGATCACGAGCACAACTACTTGAGGAGCGCTCACGAGCAGGGTCGGCGTCGTCCGTGAACATCCCTCACCAGCGCCGGCGCTCCGGTCCCGCGAGCAGCAGTCAGCGCCATGACGCCCGAGCGTAGGGGCCGCAGGGGCGGCGATTGCTCTCGTTCTTCGGACCGGATCACGCGACGCGCCGGACGGGCGCGGACTGCCCGCCTTCACGAAACCTGAGCATCTCGCCCGGCCGGTTCCGTCGTGTCCGGACTTCTCCTTCGCGTCTCCGGCCGGTGAGGGCGGCAGTCCGCGTCCCGGGTTCTCCTGCGGCGACATTGCAGAAGTGGCGCCAACCGCAGTAGTGGACGAGCGCGCGCGAGAGAGACAACGGAGGGCGAGGTTCGTGCTTGATCTTCGTGATGGGACCTGATACCGGCTCGCCGGGGGTCGAGCCTCGTTTGCAGGGCGGGGCTGGGAGCGGGACCATCATGTGCGATGAGCTGTTTTGCGCGGCGAGCCCCGGCGATGGCAGCGGACCCATCCTGCTGGGCGCGCAGGTTGGCGCCCGGGAATGGAACGCAGAGCAGCTGGGCCTGCTCTCCCTCGGCGCGGGACGCGGAGTCTCCGGCCGAGTGATGGCTGACGCGTCAACGGCCATGGGCGCTTCGCCGGTCTTGGTCGGCAGAGCTTCGGAGCTGAGGACGTTGACTGCGATCGTCAGGGAGGCGCGGGAGGGGCGGGCGCGAGGCGTGCTGGTGCGTGGGGCGCCGGGGGTCGGCAAGACTCGGCTCCTGCGCGAGGTGGCGAGTGAATCGGCCGGGCGGGGTGTCCGGGTCGCCCGCTCCAACTGCCTACCGCTCACGACGGCGCTGCCGTTCGATCCTGTTCTGGGGTTGCTGCGGTCGCTGGGAGAGCCGCTTCCGCCGGGGGTGACCGAGTCGCCGCGCGATTTGTTTGGGATGGTGGTCGACAGGTTGGAGCGCGCGACTGTGGACGGGCCTTTGCTGCTGGGCCTCGATGACCTGCAGTGGAGTGATGCGGGCACGATCGATCTGGTGCATTACTGCTTGGCGCGACTGACCGATCTCCCGATCGCATGGCTGATAGCGGCGCGGCCGGCCGAGTCCGTCGACCGGCTTGCGCACCGACTGATGCGGGCGGGGGCGTTGGGGCAGCTTGAGCTGGGGCCCCTGTCGGCCGGGGACGTGGGCCGGTTGGCCGGGGCGATCCTAGGGGAGGCTCGGGTGAGCGACCGGCTCGCGAGCGTGTTGTATGCGCGTACTGGCGGCAATCCCTTTCTGTGCGAGGAGCTGTTGCGGGCGCTCGGGGACGTCGCGGCGCCAGAAGATTCGAGCAGTGATCGGACCAGTGCAATCGATCGGCTCGTGCCAGCCTCGGTGAGCGAAGCGATCGAGGAGCGCGCCTCGCGGTTGCCGGCGACTGCGCAGGACGCGCTCGGGTGGGCGGTGGTGCTGCCGGAACCGTTCACGTTCAAGGAGCTTCAGGCAGTCGGCGGCGAGGAGCTGGGGACCGCACCGGAGTCGCTGGCGGCGGCAAGCTTTCTCAGCAGCGATGGCGAGCGACGCTGGAGCTTCGTGCACGCGATCGCCCGCGATGCTGTGTACCAGCGGCTGCCGGAGGGTGAGCGCGTCCGCCGCCACGGAGTGGTCGCCGACGCGCTTACCGATGGTCCGCTCGAGCGCCGGGCGCCGCAGCTGGTTTCTGCGCAGCGCTGGCGCGAGGCAGCGGAAGCCTATCTGCGGCTCGCCCGGACCGCCGTGGATCGCGGCCGGGGCGTAGACGCCGTTGAGCTCTGCCAGCGCGCGGGAGCGCTGGCCGCGGAGGGCGACGCTGAGCGCCTGCGCCGAGACGCGAAGGCGGGAGAAGTGCTGGCGCTGCTGCGGGCCGGCGAGACGGAACGGGCTGCCGAGCTGGCCGGCGTCGTACTGGCCCGGCTGCGGGCTGACGGTGAGCCCGACGAGCGCCTCGGTTTCCTGAGCGGCTACGCGATCGCGCTAAATGATGACGCCAGGGACCGCGATCGAGCGCGAGAGGCGCTGAGCGAGGCCGAGCTGCTGATCGCAGACGCCGACGGCCCGGTGCTCGCCGAGGCGCTGGCGGTGCGCGCGTTCGTTCGGATCCGCGATGAGGGCAGCGCGAGCGTCCTAGCGGACGCCGAGCGCGCCGCGCAACTCGCCGAGGGCGCCGATGATCCCCCGCTACTGGCACGCGCGCTGAACACCCTGGGGAGTGTGGTCGGTCGTACGCGCGGCGCACGAGAGGGGATGGCGATCCTGGAGCGGGCCGTGACGGCGGCACGTGCGGCTGACCTGCCGGCGCTGGAGGCGCGCGCCCGCCTCAGCCTCTCCTACCTCGCCGCGGGTGCGGGCGATATCAAGGCGAGCGAAGCTCACGCACGTAAGGGGCTCGAGGTCGATGGCGTGCCTGCAGGCCTGGCCGTGATCCTGCGCGTGAACATCGGCAGCGCCCGTTTGGATCTCGGCGACTTCGACGGTGCCCTCGCCCACGGGCTCGCCGCGCTGCGCGAGGCGACGCGCCTCGGCGGCCCGCGCGCCGAGGCAGTGGCCGCGCTCGCGCTGGGACACGTGTACCTAGAGCGAGGCGACCTGCCGGCGGCCCGCCGGCTGCTCGAGAGCCATGCGGCGGCGTCTGACCGAAGCGACTCACGCCGCGCGGCAGAGCTGTGGGGGATGCTGCTCGAGGAGGAGGGGGCGCCGGCACAGGCACTCGCCCGGTTCCAGGAGGGGGCCGCGTACGCGGGTGAGCACACTGCAGCGTGGTGCCTGACCCGCGTGGCACGCACCGCGGTCGCGGTCGGTGAGCTGACGGCGGCACGCGACGCGCTCACGCGGCTCGACGCGCTCGCGGAGCGCTGGCCCGTCGCTGAGTGGCTCCGGGACGAGGCTCGTGGCTGGCTGGCGGTCGGCGAGAACCGGCCCGCCAAAGCGGCGGCGGCGTTTCGCGCGGCAGCGGCGGCGGCGTGCACACAGGAGGCCTACGAGGCCGCGCGCCTGCGCCTGGAAGCGGCGCGGCTTACCGGCGACCGCGATCAGGTCCGAGGAGCAATCGATGCATTCGAGGGGATGGGCGCCGCGCGCGCTGCCGACCGCGCGCGTGCGGTCGCGCGGTCGCTCGGGATGCGGCCCGGCCGTCGGCGCGCCCCAGCCGGCGCGCTCAGCGCCCGCGAGCAGGAGATTACCCAGCTCGTCGCCGCCGGGCAGACCAACGCCGAGATTGCCGCCGCGTTGTATCTCAGCCCGCGGACCGTCGAGCACTACGTCAGCAACATCCTCACCAAGCTTGGCTACCGCTCCCGAGTGCAGATCGCCAGCGAAGCCGCCGCCGGGCGCCTACCCGGGAGCGGAGCGACCACCCCGAGCACCAACTGACAGGCAGCCACAGCCGCCCGAGCAGGAGCACGCTACTCATAGCCGGCGGACCTACCCAGGGGTATCTGCGCGCTCGTCCCGCCCGCCGCAGCCGCACCACCCAAAAGAGGACGGCGAACCTCTGGCACCGCGGCTAAAGGAGGGTGATCCCACCCTAAAACGACCCGCTCGATCGACCTAATCTCACGGGCCGTCGTGGTCGGCGGCGTCTTCTGGTGTCAGTGGCCAGTGACGAGTCGGCTGCAGGCGTCAGAAACTCAGCAAATGGAGGTAGCCCCATGTTCGCCACAAACCGAGACCGCTCGCGACGCATCGCCCGCCGGCATTTCGCCAAGAGTCTCGCAACACTCGCCGTGGCATGCACCGGGTCCGTGATCGTAGCGTCAGGGGCTTCAGCCTCTACAGCGTGTGTATATGGAGACTTCGGGATAAGCGACACGTACCAGCCATGCGTGCGCGATGAGCAGGTCCTGTTGAACGACCTCCGCTCCGCTCACCTTCCTGGTCCCAATCAGCTGCTCGCGACCGATGGCTACTACGGAATCCACACTGCCAATGACGTTTCCTCGTTCAACTACGTCTATGGCGTCCGAACCAAGTACGTCGGCGAAACCACTCCTGAGACCTGGGGGTTCGTGTGTGTCGCCGCCGGTGAACACGGATTCCGCGGTGCCTACTGGCAAGCTGCAGGGTGCCCCACGTTCGGGTAGTAGCTCCTGATTGGCAGCAAGGAAACTCTCCGCCACATTGCGCCGAGTTCGGCAAGCTTCACGTCGGTCCGCGATCGGCCGGCGCCGTCCCCGGTCCTGCCGCCTACGGCCGTGGAGGTCACAACGCCACGACTACCGACGCGAACCTCGCCCTGCGACGGATTAAT
>Ga0335078_10012531_pt1 | contig 12580 bp, 8 predicted proteins | sample Lox_Sample_32_FD_206711 | JGI IMG/M metagenome (GOLD analysis project Ga0335078, IMG submission 206711) | Soil microbial communities from Loxahatchee National Wildlife Refuge, Florida, United States - Lox_Sample_3.2 | ecosystem: Environmental > Terrestrial > Soil > Wetlands | place: USA: Florida... | reverse complement strand
TTTGTCTACGGCCAGATGACGATCGACTATCAACCCCAGAACGCTCAGGGACAAGCCGACGGCGGCGCAATCCATGGCGGATGGGACGTTACCACCAACCAAAAGGCGTAAAGCAACCTTGCCAGCGACGCCAAAGTGGCCGCTGGGGCTGGCTGGCATCCATACGCTCAAAGACATACGGCGGACGCTCGAAGGAGTGTCCGCCCTTTGTCGCTATGGCGATGGCACATCCGGCGGCACGGGGAGCCTCCTATGACAGCCAGAGAATACTATCAGGCCGGCAAACTCGCCGAGGCGATTCAGGCTTTGGGCGCGGATCTGCGCAACGATCCGGCCGACTCCAAAAAGCGTATCTTCCTGTTTGAGCTGCTGTGCTTCGCAGGCGAATACGATCGCGCGGAAAAACATCTGGAAGTGCTGGGCCAGTCTGGTCCGGACGCGGCGACCGGCGCGCTTCTATACCGCGCGGCCCTGGCCGCGGAGCGCTCGCGGCGCGATCTTTTCGAGAAGAAGGAATATCCGGGACCGCCCGCCCACGACGTCGAGGTGCGGGGGACCTGCAACGGGAAACCCTTCGAGTCTTTTGTTGATGCCGATCCGCGCATCGGACCACGCATCGAGATGTTCGCGGCCGGGCAATACATGTGGCTTCCGCTGGCGCACGTGGCGTCGATCGAGATCCAGGCGCCGAAGCGGCTGCGCGATCTCTTGTGGGCGCCGGCGCTGGTGCGGACCGGGAAAGCCTTCAAGGGCCAGGAACTGGGTGAGGTTCTGATGCCCGTGCTTTCGCCTTTCAGCTTCCGCCACGCCGACGACGCCGTGCGGCTGGGCCGTTCCACCGTTTGGGAAGCCGAAGCCGACGGGGTGTTCCCCTACGGCCAGAAGATGTTCGAAGTGGACGGCGAGGATTTGCCCATTCTGGAATTGCGCAAACTGGAAATCGCCCAACCGGAAGACGCGGAAGAGGAACATGCGGCGGGCGAAAGCAGTAGCGCCGCCCAATAAACCAGCACGGGTTTTCCATGTCACGATGTGAATTATGCCCCGTTGGGAACCGGAACAAACCGTCACCCAGTCGGTCATCGAGCGCCTGATCGATCTGGACCCCTCCAGCAACGTGGAGACGCCCCCTACTCGCGCGCAATCCGTCCGCCAACTGAAAGCTTCTCTTCGCCGCGATTTGGAATGGCTGCTGAATACGCGGCGGACGCCGGAGCCCGCCGGCGACGAATACAAAGAAGCCTCGCGATCGCTGTTCAACTTTGGACTGCCCGACATCACCTCGTTCAGTTGGGACAACACCCGCGACCGTAACCGCCTGGGCCGCTTCATCGAGGACGTCGTGGGAATGTTCGAGCCGCGCATTACCCGCCTGAGGGTGGTTCCGCTGGAGGCCGACGTCTCTTCGCGGCACATTCTGCGGTTTCAGATCGAAGGAATGTTGGACATGGACCCCGCGCCGGAGCATGTTTCCTTCGACACGGTCCTGCAACTCACCAGCGGCGAATACCAGGTAAAAGGTGAGCCCGGTGCGTGACGAGCTGCTGCTGTACTACGAACGCGAGCTGACGTTTCTGCGGCAGATGGGCGCGGAATTCGCGGCCAAATATCCGAAGATCGCCTCGCGCCTCATCCTGGAAGCCGACAAGTGCGAGGACCCGCACGTGGAACGCATGCTGGAAGCTTTTGCGTTTCTTGCGGCCCGCGTCCACCTGAAAATCGACGACGAATTTCCGGAAATCACTGAAGCTCTGCTCAATGTGCTCTACCCGCACTATCTGCGGCCCATCCCTTCGATGTCGATCGTCGAGTTCCGCATGGACTACGAGCAGGTTTCGCCGGAGAAGGGGCTGGTGCTCGACCGCGGCGCCATCCTGCGTTCGCGGCCGATCAACGGCGTGCCTTGCAAGTTCCGCACCTGCTACGACGTTACCTTCTGGCCGGTAGAGGTGGGCGATGCCGAATGGAAGACGCCGGACCGGCTGCAGCCCGCCATCCGGTCGTCGGAAGCGGCCCACGCGGTGCGCATCGAACTGCGGTGCGCCGGCGAGGTGACCTTCCCCAAACTGGCCCTCGATTCACTGCGGTTTTATCTGAACGGCGAAGCCAACCTGATTTACAGCCTGTACGAAGCGCTCTGCAACAACTGCGTGCAGATCATGGTGCGCGACCCGAACCCCAGGTCGAAAACGCCGCCGGTGATTCTGCCGGCAAATTCGCTGCAGGCGGTCGGTTTCGGCGAAAACGACGGCATGATGCCGTATCCGCGGCGCTCCTTCATCGGCTATGGGTTGCTGCAGGAGTATTTCTGCTTCCCGCAGAAGTTCTTCTTCATCGACATCCACAATCTGGACCGGGTTTGCGCCGCCAATTTCGGAAACCGGGTGGAGCTGATCCTGCTGCTGTCGCCGTTCGAGCGCAGCGACCGCAAGCAGATGCTGGAACTGGGAGTCAATTCCAAGACTTTCCGGCTGAATTGCGCGCCGATCGTGAACCTGTTCCCGCAGACCGCCGAGCCGATTCTGTTGAGCCACGCCAGATTCGACTACCCGGTGATTCCCGACGTAAACCGCCGGACGTCGATGGAAGTGTTTCAGGTGAACGAAGTGGTGAGCACGGCTCCGGGCGAAGAAGAAGTGATCAAGTTCGAGCCGTTTTATTCCTTCCGGCACGGCGCCAGCCGCTCGAAAGTTCAGGCATTCTGGCACGCCCGCCGCGGCCCTTCGGGATTTCGCGACGACGAAGGCACGGAAGTAACGCTGTCGCTGGTGGACCTCTCCTGCCGGCCGGTCCGCCCCGATCTGGACACGCTGACCGTGCGCACCATCTGTTCCAATCGCGACCTGCCGTCGCGGCTGCCGTTCGGCAATGACACCGGCGATTTCGAGATCGACGGGGCGTCGGCGGTGAAGAGCACGGTGGCTCTGATCAAACCCACCGACACGCTGCGCTCGCCCAACGGGAAGGACTCGTTGTGGCGCCTGACGTCGCATCTCTCGCTCAATTACCTGTCGCTGGTCAGCGAAGGGCGGGAGGCGCTGCAGGAAATCCTGCGGCTGTACAATTTCACCGGATCGACGTATTCGGAGCGGCAGATTTCCGGCATTTGGAGCCTGGAAAGCAAACGCCATTTCGCGCGCGTAGCCGAGGAGGGCATGGCGGGAGTCTCGTTCGCCCGCGGGACCCTGGTCGATATTGAATTCGACGAGGATCAATTCGTGGGCGGCGGTGTCTATCTGTTTGCGGCGGTGCTGGAGTATTTTCTGGGGCTGTATGTATCCATCAACAGCTTCAGTCAACTGCGTGTGCGGACGCGGCAGCGGAAGGAGGTGCTCAGGCAATGGCTACCACGGGCCGGGCGGAAAATTCTGATGTAGCCTCGCGCGAGAGCGTCGACCTGGAACGCTGGCCGGTGGCGCTGACCATCGACAAGGAGCCGTGGCGATTCGAGTTCTTCCAGATGGTGCGGCTGCTGCATCGGATGTATCCGAATCGCAAGGTGGTGGGGCGCTTCACCAATCCGCACGAGGAAGTGGCGCGTTTCTGCGCGCATGTGTCGGTAGTGTTTCCCGCCAGCGAAATCCAGGCAATGCGCCGGCCGGCGAACGGGCCGGTGGTGCTGACCGTGAATTTCATGGGCCTGACGGGTCCGCTGGGCGCGCTCCCGCTGGCCTACAGCAACCTGATGATCGAGCGCGTGCGCGCCAAAGACGGCACGATGCGCGATTTCTTCGATCTCTTCAATCACCGCATCATTTCCCTGTTCTGCCAGGCGTGGGAGAAGTATCGCTTTTCGATTCCCTATGAGCGCGGCGAACGGGACCGCTTCTCGTTCCAGGTTCGCGCGCTCATCGGCCTGGGAACGCCGGGCCTGGAAAACCGCCAGCGCGTTCCGGACGATACGCTGCTGTACTTCAGCGGCCTGCTTTCGGCGCACACGCGTTCCGCCACGGGGCTCCGGCAGTTGCTGATAGACTATTTCGGAGTTCAGGTCGAGCTGGAGCAGTATGTCGGCGCGTGGTACCCCGTAGAAACCGATCTGCAATGTTGCCTGGGACTGGACAAATCGGATTCCGAGCGCCTGAACCTGGGGGCGCTGGTGGGTGACGAGATCTGGGATCAACAGTCCAAGGTGCGGCTGCGCGTAGGTCCTTTGACGCTCCATCAATATCTCGACTTTCTGCCCGGCGGCGAAGCACACTCGGAAATTCGCGCGTTGACGGCATTCTTCGCGAAGGGCGAATTCGATGTAGAACTGCAGCTTGTACTGCGCCGGGACGAAGTTCCTCCCTGCGAGTTGAAATCGGGCGGCCAAGCCTACCCGCAGTTGGGATGGACGAGTTGGGTGAAAACCGCACCATTTACGCGCGATCCCGGCGAAACTGTTTTGGAGTTATTAACCGGACGTTGATTTTCATAGGAGAGATAGATCATGGGTGTAAGCCTGAAATCGATTGTTTCCAAGCTGAATGACACGACGCGTACAGCTCTGGAAGGCGCCGCCGGTTTGTGCCTGGCGCGGACTCATTATGACGTCGAAATCGAACATTTCCTCCTCAAACTACTCGACACCACCGACAGCGATTTCGCCAAAATCGTCAAGCAATTCGGCGTGGATAAAGCCCGGCTATCGGGTGAATTATCGCGCGCCCTGGATAAATTGAAGACCGGCAACGCCCGGACGCCGTCATTCAGCCCCAGCCTCTTCACCATGCTGACCGAAGCCTGGACCGTCGGGTCGCTGGAATTCGGCGCGTTCCAGGTGCGCACGGGGTTCGCCGTTATGGCGCTGGTCTCGCACGAGGATCTGTCGCGCATCGTTCGCGAGGTCAGCAAAGAGCTGCAGAAGATCGAGCCGGAGGCGCTGCGCAAGCAGATGCCGGCGATTCTGGCCGATTCGCTGGAATACGCGATGGAAGCTCCCACGGCTGCGGCTGCGGGTGCGGCGGGAGCGCCCGGCGTGCCGAAGATGGGCGGCAAGACGCCGAATCTCGATCAGTACACCGTCAACCTGACCGAAAACGCGCGCAAAGGCAAGATCGACCCGGTGCTGGGGCGCGATTTCGAAATCCGGCAGATCGTCGACATCCTGACGCGGCGGCGCCAGAATAATCCGATTCTCACCGGCGAAGCGGGCGTCGGAAAGACCGCGGTGGTGGAAGGCTTCGCCTACCGCATCGTGCAGGGCGACGTGCCGCCGGTGCTGCGCAACGTTACGTTGCGGACGCTCGACCTGGCCCTGCTGCAGGCGGGCGCCGGTATCAAAGGCGAGTTCGAAAACCGGCTGAAGAATCTGATCGAGGAAGTGAAGTCGTCTCCCACGCCGATCATTCTGTTCATCGACGAAGCCCACACCATGATCGGCGCGGGCGGACAGGCCGGACAGGGCGACGCCGCCAACCTGCTCAAGCCGGCCCTGGCGCGCGGTGAATTGCGCACCATCGCCGCCACCACCTGGTCGGAATATAAAAAGTACTTCGAGAAGGATCCGGCGCTGGCCCGGCGGTTCCAGGTGGTCAAGGTGGAGGAGCCCACCGAAGCCTCCTGCAACGTGATGATGCGGGCGGTCTCGCCTTTCCTGGAGAAGCATCATAGCGTGCGAATCCTGGACGAGGGCGTGGCTGCCGCGGTGAAACTGTCGCACCGCTATCTGCCGGACCGCCAGTTACCCGACAAGGCGGTCAGCGTCCTCGATACGGCCTGCGCGCGTCTTTCACTGGGGCAGAACGCCACGCCGCCCGCCATCGAAGACGCCACGCGGGAGATCGACGATTGCGACGTGCAGACTCGCGTGCTGGAGCGGGAAGCGGCGCTGGGCGCCGATCATGCCGAGCGGCTGGCGGCCATCGCCAGGAAGAAGGCCGCTACCGAAGCGACCTTGGCGGAATTGAAGGCTCGCTGGGAAAAAGAGCGCGACCTGGTGAGTAAGATCCGCGAGATTCGCGCCAGGCTGGAAGGCGAATCGAAACCGGCACAGGCGCCGGCCGCCGCGTCCACGGCGCCGGCGGCAGCCGCGGCGGGAGCCTCGGCGACGCCGGTGGATTCCGCGGCCGCAAGCGCGCAGGCCGCCCCTGCCGCCGCACTGCCGGCCGATCCCGCGGTGCTGCGCGAGGAGCTGAAGAAACTCGATTCCGAGCTGGAGCACCTGCAGGGCGAGAATCCCCTGATGCGCATCTGCGTGGACGCGCAGATTGTGGGCGATGTCATCTCCGGATGGACCGGTATTCCGATCGGCCGCATGCTGAAGGACGAAGTGCAGGCCATTCTCGAGCTGGAAGGCGTCCTCGCCAAGCGCGTCATTGGCCAGGACCATGCCCTCGGAATGATCGCCGAGCGCATCCGCACGTCCAAAGCGGGCATGGAGGATCCCAGCAAGCCGATCGGCGTCTTCATGCTGGTCGGGCCGTCGGGCGTCGGCAAGACGGAGACCGCCATCACGCTCGCCGACCAGCTTTATGGCGGCGAACGCAGCATGATCACCATCAACATGTCGGAGTTCCAGGAAGCGCACACCGTTTCGACGCTCAAGGGCTCGCCTCCGGGATATGTGGGCTACGGCGAAGGCGGAGTTCTGACCGAAGCCGTCCGCCGCAAACCGTATTCGGTGGTGCTGCTGGATGAAGTGGAGAAGGCCCATCCCGATGTTCTGGAGCTGTTCTTCCAGGTATTCGACAAGGGCAAGATGGAAGACGGCGAAGGCCGCGAGATCGATTTCAAAAACACCATCATCATCCTCACTTCCAACGCCGGAACCGACACCCTGATGAAGCTGACCGCCGATCCGGAAACCATGCCCAGTTCGGAAGGGTTGGTGAAGGCGCTGAAACCCGAACTGAACAAGATTTTCAAGCCGGCGTTCCTCGGCCGCATGGTGATCATTCCCTACTTCCCGATTCGCGACGAGGCGATGAAGCAGATTGTCCGGCTGAAGATCGGCAAGATCCAGAAGCGGCTGCAGGAGACGCACAAGATCGCCCTTACGCATGACGACGCGGTGATCGACGAAGTGGCCAAGCGCTGCACCGAGGTGGAGTCGGGCGCGCGCAACGTCGACAACATTCTGACCAACACCATGCTGCCGGAAATTTCGCGCAACATTTTGAGCCGCATGGCAGAGCGGCAAAAGCTGGCTCCGATTCACGTATCCATCGGCGCCGACGGCAACTTTACTTATAACTAGCACCACGCGGGCAGGCGGTTGATTTTTTCCGTTTGCCGATTTTTGAAACCTGCGACAGGCCGCGAAAATCCGACGGCCTGTCCTACCTGTCGGAGGACGCTTTGGACTACCAAGAAACCGATCGGCCGATGAGGCTGACCACACCACTGGGCCCGAACAAGTTATTTCCCGTGGAGATGCACGGGCGCGAGGCCATTTCCGAGCTCTTTAACTTCCGCATCGAATGCGTCTGGGCCGACGATTCCGCGCTGGATTTTTCGCAGCTCATCGGGCAGAACATCACGCTGGAGATGGACCTGGCGGCGGGGACGCGCTACATCAACGGCATCGTGCAATCGCTGGCGCAGGGAATACACGATCCGGAACGCAACATCACGCATTACTTCCTCGACGTCGTGCCGGAGATGTGGCTGCTGACGCGCGATATTCAGTGCCGCATTTTCCAGAACAAGAGCGTCCCGGACATTATTCAGGCGGTTTGGAGCAAAGTCGGCCTGACCTCGACTTTGAAGAAAACGCTCACCGGCACGCATAGCCAGCGCGACTACACGGTGCAGTTCGACGAATCGGACTTTAATTTCATCTGCCGGCTGATGGAATCGGAGGGCATCTTCTATTACTTCCAGCACGAAAGCGGGAAGCATACCTGCGTGATAGCCGACAGCAACTCGGCATTCCAATCGATTCCGGGGAATTCGACAGTAAAGTTCGACGAAACCCAGGGAGCGATTCGCGATGAAAGCAAGATCCACCAGTGGACCAAGGTGCAGGAGCTCCGCTCCGGCAAATACAGCCTGCAGGACTGGAATTTCGAAACGCCCAGCACCAGTCTTCTGGTGAACCAGCCCACCATCCTCAAGGCGACCGGCAGCAGCAAGCTGGAGATCTACGAATTTCCCGGCGGCTACATGCAGAAGGGGGACGGCGAAACCATCTCCAAGATGCGCATGAACGATGAAGAATCGCCCGCCATCATCGTGAAAGGACTGAGCCTGCACGGCGCATTTTGTCCAGCCTACAAATTCACCCTGAGCTACGATTTCTCCGACAACAACAAGGAATTTGTCCTGCTCAGCGTGGAGCATGCCGCCAAGCAGCCGGTGCATGTGGGCACGGACGAGGATTTCGAATACACCAACGCGTTTACCTGCATGGAATCCAGCATCGTCTATCGTCCATCCAGGGTTTCGCCGCCACCGCGGGTGAAAGGGCTGCATTGCGCCATCGTGGTCGGTCCCGCGGGCGAGGAAATTTACACCGACAAGTACAGCCGCGTGAAGGTGCAATTCCCCTGGGACCGCGACGGCAAGAACGACGAGAACAGCTCCTGCTGGATCCGCGTGGCCACGTTTTGGGCCGGTAAGAACTGGGGCGGCATCCACGTTCCCCGCATCGGGCAGGAAGTGCTGGTGGATTTCGTGGACGGCGACGTCGACCGGCCGCTGATTATCGGCAGCGTGTACAACGCCAACACCATGCCTCCGTATGCCCTGCCCGCCAACATGACGCAAAGCGGCGTGCAGAGCCGCAGCAGCAAGGGTGGCGCCGCGGCCAACTATAACGAGATCCGGTTCGAAGACAAGATGGGCAGCGAAATGGTCACGCTCCACGCCGAGAAGGACCAGACCATCGAGGTGGAGCACGACGAATCGCATTGGGTCGGCCACGATCGCACGAAGAAGGTGGATCACGATGAGACGGTGACTATCGGCAATAACCGGACGGAGACCGTCAAGGTCGACGAGACCATCACCGTCCAGGGGAAGCGCACGGAGACCGTCACCGGCAACGAGACGATCACGGTGGATCAGGGCAACCGCTCGCTCACGGTCAGCATGGGCAATGATTCCACCGATATCAAGATGGGAAATCAATCGACCAACGTCGACCTCGGCAAAATCGACGAAACGGCGATGCAATCGATCACATTGACGGTGGGTCAAAGCAGCATTAAGATCGACCAGATGGGTGTTACGATTCAGGGGATGATGATCAAGATCAACGGTCAGATCCAGGTGCAGGTGCAGGGAATGATGACCCAGATCCAGGGATCCGCCATGTTGCAGGAGCAGGGCGGAATCATCATGATCAACTGATATGGGGGAAGCGCCACAGCCAATACCGAAAGTCGTCGCCATCAGCACCGTCGCCGAGCTCGGCGATGAGGCCATGGCCTTGCTGCGTCCCGACGTGCCGCCGGCCGACTTTATCCAACTGCTTGCCGGGAAGAAGCTGTACGCCGACGCGGTGCGCTTCCTGGCCCACGCGTTGCCGAAGCGGGAGGCCGTGTGGTGGGCCTGGGTGTCGGCGCGGCGCGCGGCCGGACCGGAACCGCCTCCGAAGATCAAGGCGTCGCTACAGGCGACCGAGAAGTGGATCGCCGACCCGAAGGAAGAAAATCGGCGCGCGGCCATGGCGGCGGCGCAAACCGCCGACCTCGGCACCGCCGCTGGCTGCGCGGGCCTGGCGGCATTTTTCAGCGGCGGCAGCCTGGCGCCGCCGGAAGCTCCGCCGGTTCCGCCAGGCGAATACCTGACGGCCAAAGCGGTCGCGGGCGCGATCATTTTCAGCTGCCTGGCGACGGAACCGGAAAAAGGACCGGAGAAGTTTCAGGCCGCCATCGCGCAAGGCGTGGACGTCACCACACGCATCAAGCTCTGGGAACAAGCGTAGGAAGGAGTTTCTATGGGGATGCCGGCTTCTCGTCTTACCGATATGCATGTTTGTCCGATGGTGACCGTACTGGTGCCGCACGTTGGCGGGCCGATCGTCGGTCCGGGCGCCCCAACGGTTCTGATCGGCGGCTTGCCCGCGGCCCGGGTCTCCGATATGGCCGTGTGCGTGGGACCGCCGGACGTCATCGCGCTCGGGTCCTTCACCGTGCTCACCATGAGCATGCCGCAAGCCCGCATTATGGACATGACCGCTCACGGCGGCATGATCGTCCTCGGCATGCCGACGGTGCTGGTCGGGCCGTAGCGATCCGTCCTGATTCCGCTGCCGGCAGGCGTTGAAAGGGCCGCTCGATCTGGTTTGGTCGAAAACACGGTTCGCGCCCGAACTGCATATGCAATCTCACCTTTAGGGCGGCTGATTGCGGGGGCCGACCAGGCCGACTGCCAGTCGGCCGCAGGCTGCCAGCCTGCCCCACAAGACCGTGCGGGTTTCATTGCCTTTGAGGGGCCGAAGGCCGGTTGTGACGGGTTACAAACCTGCCCCACATCAGAGCCTTCGATACAATGGGTGGCTTATGCGGTTCTCCTGGCGATCGATTCTTGTTCGCACGGCGCTGGTGGCGAGCGTCATCTCGCTCGGCGTCCTCCTGAACTCCCAACCGGCTCCCCGGCAGCGCGTCGGACCATTGCCCGATGGCGGATTCCTGCTCAACAGCTTCTGGAAGGTGGCGCCGGCCGGCAAGCAGGTGCCGCTCGATACGCTGCCCATGGCATCGGCGCTTTCTCCCGACGGGAAGTACCTGCTGGTGCTCAACGGCGGCTACAATCCGCCCTCGATTTCGGTCATCCATACCGCGTCGGGCGAGGTGGTGGGCAAGACGCCGGTTCCCGACGCCTGGCTGGGAATCACCTTTTCGGAGAAGGGCGATCGCGTATACGTCGGCGGAGGATCGCAGGCGGCGGTTTTCGAATTCGCATTCGCCGATGGCAAGCTCACGCCGTCGCGCACCTTCGAAGTGACGCCGAAGGCCCAGCGCAAGAAGGACGATTTCGTGGGCGACGTCGCGTTCGCGCCCGGCGGCCACCTGCTGTACTGCGCCGAGTTGTACAAGAACGATATTGTCGTGGTCAACGCGCTCTCGGGCGTTGTCCTCGGCCGCTATAAGACCGGACGCCGGCCCTACCGTATCGTGTTTCATCCCGACGGCCAATCCTACTTCGTCAGCCTGTGGGCGGACGGGTCGGTCGGCCACTACCAGACCGCCAACGGCGATCTGCTCATGCGGATTCCGGTGGCTGCGCACCCCACGGATATGGTGTGGAGGGCGGGCAAGCCGGCGGAGAGCGCGCCCGGCGAGGCTACCTGGGAGGCCCGTTTGTTCGTGGCGGCCGCCAACACCAACAGCGTGTATGCCATTGGAATCACGTCCGGACAGCAGACCAGCCTGGTGGAGAGCATCAACCTGGCGATGTGGCCGCGGCAGCCGATGGGCATGACGCCGTCCGGCCTGGCGCTCAGCCCCGATGGCAAGCGCCTTTTCGTGGCCTGTTCGGATGGCAATGTGGCGGGCGTCGTGGATGTCTCGCAGGATCGCAGCCGCGTGGAAGGCTTCATCCCCACCGGCTGGTATCCGACCGCCGTGCGCGTCCTGCCTTCGGGAACGCTGGTGGTGTTGAACGGCAAAGGCGTGCGGTCGTATCCGAATCCCGGGTATCTCGGACCGCGCCGCCCCGAGGCGCAGCACGTGGGATCGCCGGCGGCCGAGTTCGTCGCCCATCTGCAGACGGGCACCGCCTCGTGGATCGCGCCCTTCAGCGACGAGCAACTGGCCAAGTGGACCGATCAGGCGCTGGCCAACTCGCCCTACAGCGACGCCAAACTGGACGAGCCCCATCCCATGCCGCCGATCCAGCATGTGATTTACATCGTGAAGGAGAATCGCACCTACGACCAGGTGTTGGGCGACATGAAGGAGGGCAACGGCGACGCGTCGCTGGCATTGTTCACCGAAAACATCACGCCCAACCTCCACAAGATCGCGCGTGAGTTCGTGCTGCTGGATAATTTCTACGTGTCGGCCGACGTGAGCGCCGACGGCCACAACTGGTCGACCGCGGCCATCTCGCCGGATTACGTCAATAAACTGTGGCCCAACAATTATGCCAATCGCCGCTCGACCTACGATTTCGAAGAGCAGGACCCGGCGTCGCTGCCGCCGGCCGGCTACATCTGGACGCAGGCCGCGATGGCGGGGCTTTCCATCCGCAACTTCGGGTATATGGTGGAAAACAAGGAGGCGATCGCGCCGACCGGCAGCGACCAGGTGGACAAGATCGACGATCCGACACTGGCCAAATACACCAACCGGAATTTCCGCAGCTTCGACTTGAAATACCCCGATATCGAGCGCGCCAAAGTCTTTCTGAGCGAGTTCGCGGAATACGAAAAGTCCGGCCAGATGCCGCGGCTGATCGTCATGCGCCTGGGCAACGATCACACCGAGGGAACGCGTGCCGGAGCGCTTTCGCCGTCGGCGCTGGCGGCCGACAACGACCAGTCGATCGGCATGATTGCCGAGGCGGTATCCAAATCGCGCTTCTGGACCAGCACTCTGATCTGCGTCCTGGAGGATGACGCCCAGAACGGCCCCGATCACGTGGATTCTCATCGATCGACGGCATACCTGATTTCGGCCTACATCAAGCGGCACACCGTGGACAGCAC
>Ga0335078_10012530_pt1 | contig 12581 bp, 10 predicted proteins | sample Lox_Sample_32_FD_206711 | JGI IMG/M metagenome (GOLD analysis project Ga0335078, IMG submission 206711) | Soil microbial communities from Loxahatchee National Wildlife Refuge, Florida, United States - Lox_Sample_3.2 | ecosystem: Environmental > Terrestrial > Soil > Wetlands | place: USA... | reverse complement strand
GACGGGGCCATCCTCGACCTGCGGACGCGGACGCTCCGTGCGGTTCACACCCCAGGCCACACCCGCGGCCATCTCATCTACCACGACGCCGCCGCCGGGATCATCTTCGCGGGCGATCATGTGCTGCCGCACATCACGCCTTCGATCGGATTCGAGCCCGCGGCCCACCGGATGGCGCTGCGCGACTACCTTGCTTCGCTGGCTCGGACGCTGACCCTGCCCGATGCGCGGCTGCTGCCTGCCCACGGCCCGGTCACCGGCAGCGTGCATGCCAGGGTGAACGAACTGCTGGCGCACCACGACCTGCGCCTGGCTGAGACCAGCGCGGCAGTGCGGGCCGGCCACGCGAGCGCGTACCAGGCGGCAAGGGCGCTGATGTGGACAAGGCGCGAGCGGGCCTTCGCAGACCTGGACCTGTTCAGCCAGATCATGGCGGTCAACGAAACCGCCGCGCACATGGAAGTTCTCGCTGCCCGTGGCGAACTGGCCCGCGAGGTCGGTGCCGACGGCACCGAGCTCTACCAGATCGCCCCGCCGGAGCTCAGCTGACAAGCCGAAGGGCCGGGCCTGGCGGGAGGTCAGGCCCAGCCCCTCGAAAACCGGAGCCCTTCGACGTCGGGAGGCGCGTCTAGCTGGCGAAGTCAAGCAGCGGCTGTGCGCGGCTCGGGTGCCGCAGCTTGGACAGCGACTGCTTCTCCAGCTGCCTGATCCGCTCGCGGGTCAGGCCGAGCGCGCGGCCGATCTCGTCCAGCGTGTGCGGGTTGCCGTCGTAAAGACCGAACCTCATCGCCATGATCGTCGCCTCGCGCGGCGTCAGCGCGTCGAGCGCCGAACGCAGCTGCTCCGCCATCAGCTGGCGGTCCACAAGCTCGGAGGCCTCGGGCGCGTCAACGTCCTCGATGAGGTCACCGATCGACGTCTCGCCGTCCTCGCCAATGGTGGAGTCCAGGCTGATCGGCTGCCGGCTGGTGCGCAGCAGCTCCTCGATCTGGTCCGGCGTCCGGTCAAGCTCGACGGCAAGCTCCTCGGGAGTCGGCTCCCGGCCCAGGCGCTGGTGCATGTCGCGCTCGACCCGGCTCAGCTTGCTGAGCATCTCGAGCACGTGCACCGGCAGCCGGATAGTCCGGGCCGAGTCCGCGAAGCCGCGCTGGATGGCCTGCCGGATCCACCACATGGCGTAGGTGGAGAACTTATAGCCCTTGGTGTAGTCGAACTTCTCGACCGCCCTGATCAGGCCGAGGTTGCCCTCCTGCACCACGTCCAGCAGGGACAGCCCGCGGTCGCTGTACTTCTTGGCAACCGACACGACCAGGCGCAGGTTGGCCTCGAGCATGTGCGCCTTGGCGCGGCGGCCGTCCTCGGCGACCAGCTCCAGGTCACGCCGGAGGTCATCGTCCAGGCCGGTCGCGGTGTCCAGCTTGTGCTCGGCGAACAGGCCGGCCTCGATCCGCTTGGCCAGGTCCACCTCCTGCTCGGCCGTGAGCAGGCTGGTGCGCCCGATGGACTTGAGGTAGGTGTGCACCGAGTCGCCCATCGCGGGCGTCTGGTCGTCGAGGTCAGCCTCTGCAAGCTTGTCGACTTCGGCCAGCGCCGCTGCCTCCGCCTCGAGGTTCACAACGTCGGCGTCGGCCAGGTCGAGGTCGGCCTCGTCTTCGCTGTCGGCGTCGTCGGCGTCCTTCACAGCGCGCGCCGCACCCGACGCGGTGCGCGCCGGACGGCTCTTGGCAGCCTTGGTGTCGTCGGCAAGCTCGTTGGCCAGCCGTACCCCAGCCTCGCTCAGCTCGCGCAGGATCGACCGACCCTCGGCAGGCGTCAGGCCGGCCTCGTCAAAAGCGTTCCTCAGCTCCGCAAGAGACAGGTGACCCTGGCTCCGCCCGCGCTGGATCAGGTCGTCCACGCGGGTCGTACTCGCCTCGTCATCCGAATCGGCGACAGGTCGAACGCGCTCGATCGTCGACGTCGCCATGGCGATCCGCGGCATGAGGCACCTCCCTCCTCCTACTAACGCACACAACACACACGTCGTTCACGGCTTTCGGCAAGTACCCCTCGCCGCCCCACGTAGTCATCGGCTGGGGTTCAAAGTCCGGGCATTAATTAGTAACGTTCTCCGCCTCAGTTTGTTCCCGCCGAAGCAGCTCCTGCCTGAGCCGGGCGATGTCGTGTTTCCCACTGGGAAGCATCGGAATGACATCGACCTCGACGACCCTGTTCGGAGCAGCGTAACGCGGCAGGCGCTGCTGCACATGCAGACGCATCAATTCCAACGTCGGCGCGTCCCGCGGATCTTCCGGGACGACCACCGCGACGACCGTTTCGCCCCATTTCGGATCGGGCTGTCCCACCACCGCCACGTCCCGCACCCCGGGAAGGCTCTGCAGCACCGCCGCCACCTCGCCGGGGACCACCTTGTGGCCGCCGGTATTGATGATGTCGTCGGCCCGGCCCCGCACCGTCAGCCGCCCGGCCTCGTCGACCGCCCCTAGGTCGCCGGTGCGGAACCAGCCGTCGCGAAGCTCCTGCCCGCCTGTGCGGTAACCGGAGAACAGCACGGGGCCCGCGATCCATATCCGGCCCGGGGCATCGTCGTCGTCGCGGACCGCCACCCGCACGCCGTCCAGCGGCTGCCCGTCGTAGACGCAGCCGCCGCAGGTCTCGGTCATCCCGTAGGTGGTCACGACCGGTATCCCGGCAGCCCGCGCGGCCTCGAGCAGACCGGCGGGCGCGGCCGCCCCGCCGAGCAGCACCGACCGGAACCCGGCCAGCGGCCCCGGCGCACGCTCCTCGGCGATCAGCCGCGCGAGCTGCGCAGGTACCAGCGACACATGGGCGCAGCCGCAGGCAGCGACGGTCTGCGCGTCGGCCCGCTCGGCCAGCACCGGCTCCGTGCCGCTGACCAGCGAGCGGACGAGTACCTGGAGCCCCGCGATGTGCGTGGCCGGCAGGCAGCACAGCCAGCGCTCGCCGGGCCGGGCGCCGACCCTGGCCAGCGAGGCCCGCGCCGAGTGCAGCAGCGCCGCCGCGCTGAGCTCGACCCCCTTGGGGCCGCCCGTGGATCCGGAGGTGCCGATCACGACCGCCGTACCTTCGGCGACCGCCTTCTTTTGGCCAGAACAGACCGCGGTGACACCCCCGGCATCCTCCACGGTGTCAGGAGCGAGGGCCTCGACGAGCTCCGCGAGCCTGGCCGCGGGCAGCGCCGCATCCAGCGGCAGGATGGCCGGCCCGCTGCCCTCAAGCGCGGCGGCGAGCAGCTCGAGCAGCCGCGGGGTCGCACTCTCGACGAGGACCGCGTGCAACTGGCGTGTTTGGGCGGATTGTCCCCCCGGGTCGGCGCTGCGCATTGTCACGATCGTTAAGGTTAGATCCCGGACTTGACACGGCATCCTGGAGGTTACGAGTGATCGAATGGCAGCGGTCCGGCCCGGAACCCGGCAAGGACTACTCCGACATCCTCTACGACACCGCCGAGGGAATCGCGAAGATCACCATCAACCGGCCCGAAGTGCGCAACGCGTTCCGTCCCACAACCTTGTTCGAGCTCTCGCACGCGTTCAACGTCGCGCGCGACGACCCGGACATCGGTGTGATCATTCTCACCGGTGCCGGCGATCAGGCGTTCTGCTCCGGCGGGGACCAGAAGATCCGCGGCGACGACGGCTATGTCGACGATCACGGCGTCGGCCGGCTCAACGTGCTCGACCTCCAGGTGCAGATCAGGCGCACCCCCAAGCCGGTGATCGCGATGGTGGCCGGCTACGCCATCGGCGGCGGCCACGTGCTGCACGTGTGCTGCGACCTGACGATCGCCGCGGACAACGCGATCTTCGGCCAGACCGGCCCGAAGGTAGGCTCCTTTGACGGCGGCTACGGGTCCTGGCTGCTCGCAGCGACGGTCGGGCTGAAGAAGGCACGCGAGATCTGGTACCTGTGCCGCCAGTACGACGCTCAGCAGGCGCTGGAGATGGGCCTGGTCAACACCGTGGTCCCGCTGGCCTCGCTGGAGGAGGAGACGGTCAGCTGGGCGAGCGAGATGCTCGCCAAATCGCCGCTGGCGCTGCGCATGCTGAAGGGCGCCCTCAACGCGGTAACCGACGGCGCAGCCGGAATGCAGCAGTTCGCCGGCGACGCCACCATGCTCTACTACATGAGCGAGGAGGCCCAGGAGGGCCGCAACGCCTACCAGCAGAAGCGAACCCCCGACTTCGCCCGCTTCCCCCGCCGCCCATGATCCCCCCGCCCCCCACCTTCGGCCCCATACCCACCCCGCGACCACCTCTCCTGCCCCATGCGCCCCACCCATTCGAGCGACGCTCATCGTGGGCCAAAACTTCCCCTATAGGGGATGTAACGACCCACGATCACGGGATTTGGGCATGACGGCCGGGCCGGGGGAGTTGCGGGCGTTCGCCATTCCGATGCGGGTGAGATTCCGGGGGATCACGGTGCGGGAGGGAGCGCTGATCGAGGGGCCTGAGGGATGGGGGGAGTTCTCGCCGTTCGCCGAGTACGGGCCAAAGGAGTGCAGCCGGTGGCTGGCCAGCGCGCTTGAGTCCGCGACACAGCGGTGGCCGGAACCAGTCAGGGACCGGGTGCCGGTGAACGTGACCGTTCCCGCGGTCGGGCCGGAGCAGGCGAGGCAGATCGTCGCGGCGTCCGGGTGCCAGACGGCGAAGGTCAAGGTGGCCGAGCGCGGCCAGGCCGAGGCGGAGGACATCGAGCGGGTCGAGGCGGTTCGCGAGGCGCTCGGGCCGGACGGCAAGATCAGGGTAGACGCCAACGGCGGCTGGGAGGTCGGCCAGGCCGCGCGAATGCTCGGGCTGCTGGCCCGGTTCGGGCTCGAGTACGCCGAGCAGCCCTGCGCCTCCCTGGGCGAACTCGCCCAGCTGCGTCGACAAATCGATATCCCGGTGGCCGCCGACGAGTCCATAAGGAAGGCCGCCGACCCACTCCGGGTGCGGGCGGCGGAGGCGGCCGACATCGTGGTGCTGAAGGTGCAGCCGCTCGGCGGAGTCCGCGCGGCGCTGCAGGTGGCGGAGGCCTGCGGCCTGCCGGTGGTGGTGTCGAGCGCGGTAGACACCTCGATCGGGCTCGCCGCGGGCGTCGCGCTCGCCGCCGCGCTTCCCGAGCTTCCCTATGCTTGCGGGCTGGCCACGATGTCACTGCTGGTCGGTGACGTCACCGCCGATCCGCTCGTGCCGGAATCCGGAGCGCTGCCGGTACGCCGCCCTACGGTCGACGAGGCGGCGCTGGCCCGCTGGGAGGCCGGCCCGGCCCCGTGGCGGGAGCGAGCCGCCGCCGCCGCGCGGTTCCTGCCTGAGCCTGCGGCGATCCCGGGGCGGACGTGAATCCGGCTACCGCGTTCGGCTTGACCCTTGCCGATGAGCTGATCCGGTGCGGGCTGCGGGACGTTGTGCTGGCGCCGGGGTCGCGCAGCACCCCGCTGGCGATGGCGTTCTTCGACGCCGAACGGCGCGGCCTGATCCGGTTGCACGTGCGGATCGACGAGCGATCCGCGTCGTTCGCCGCGCTGGGCATGGCCAAGTTGGCCCGGCGCCCGGCGGCGGTGCTGTGCACCTCGGGCACGGCGGCGGCGAACTTTCACCCGGCCGTGATCGAGGCGGACGAGTCTGCCGTTCCGCTGCTCGTGCTCACCGCAGACCGGCCCCCCGAACTTAGGGCGACCGGCGCGAACCAGGCGATCGACCAGGTCAAGCTCTATGGCAGCGCGGTGCGCTGGTTCTGTGAAGTCGGTGTCCCGGAACGGAAGAAGGGCGCGGTCGGCTACTGGCGATCAGTGGCGTGCCAAGCCTGGTCGCTTGCCTCTGGCAGCGCAGGCGCCCTGCCCGGCCCCGTCCACCTCAACCTCGCCCTTCGTGATCCACTCACCCCCGACCTCCCTGGCGTACCAGGCAGCGAGGACTGGCCGGAACCCCTGGGTGGACGTGCTGGCGGACAAGCATGGACGGCGATCGGTGAGCCGCAGACCTCGAGAACAGGACTCGACCTGCCGTGGACCGAACGGGGGGCGGTGATCTGCGGGGATGGTGACTACGACGCCGCGGCGCTCGTCGAACTCGCGGAGCGGGCCGGCTGGCCGGTGCTCGCGGAGCCGTCGTCTGGGGCCAGGCACGGGCCGAACGCTCTGTCGGCCTACCAGTACCTGCTCACGACGGAGGACTTTACGGCCGCGCACCGGCCGGACGTGCTCGTGTCGGCGGGGCGGCCCGGGCTCTCCCGGGCGCAACTGGCCTTCCTCGGCATGCCGGCCGGCCGGCATGTGGTCATCGCGCAGGGTCCGGGCCGCTGGGCCGATCCGCAGCGAGCCGCCACCGACGTCGCGACAGGGATCCGGCTCACCGGCGCCCCGTTCGGATCCCGCCAGACGGGCTGGCTGGACGGATGGCGCCGCGCAAACGAGGCGGCGCGGCGCGCAGTGGACGCCGTGCTCGACTCAGGCGACACCCTCTCCGAGCCCCGGCTGGCCAGGGACCTCGGCCACGGATTGCCGGAAGGCGCGCTGCTATGGACGGGATCGAGCCTGCCCGTCAGGGACCTCGACTGCCATCTGGCGCCCCGCGCTGACATCCGCGTGCTGGCCAGCAGGGGAGCCAGCGGCATCGACGGCACCACGTCGGCGGCGATCGGTGCCGCTCTTGCTCACGACGGCCCCGCGTTCGCGCTGATCGGCGACCTGGCCTTCCTGCACGACGCGCCCGGCCTGGCGCTCGGGTCCGGTGAGCCCAGGCCCGACCTGTGCCTGATCGTCGTCAACAACGACGGCGGAGGAATCTTCTCCGCGCTGGAGCAGGCCGCCTTCCCCGGATCGTTCGAGCGGCTCTTCGGCACCCCGCACGGGACGAACCTGCGTCACCTGGCCGCCGCCTTCGGCCTGCCCTACCAACGGCTTGAGCACCCAGACGACCTGGTGAAGGCACTGCCCGGGGTCGGCCTTCGGATCGTCGAGGCGAACACGGACCGCGCCGCCGGCACGGCGCTGCGCGCCGACCTGCGCCGCGAGGCGGCCAAGGCTATCCGCGCCGCGGAAGACGGCCGCCACGAGAAGGAGTGAAAAACCCGCGGTGTCGGCAGCGGGTAATCCGGGTCGGCGGGTACGTGATAATTGGCAGTGTCATGACCCTTACCCAGCTGAACGCGTTCGTCTTGGTCGCACGGCTTGGCTCGGTGACCGCCGCTGCCAACGCGCTCGGGGTCAGTGAGTCCGCGGTCTCCCAGGCGCTGTCCGCGCTCCGCCTGCACCTAGGCGACCAGCTTGTCACTCGGGGGCCTGTCGGAATGACGCTGACGGCAGGAGGCTCCAGGCTGCTGGCCACCGCGTCGCAGATCGTGGTGCTCGGCGCCGAGGCGCATGCCGCTGTCCGCGCCGCACAGGGCGCGCCCGAGCAGCTTCGGGTGGTGTCCACCTCCACCATCGCCGAGTTCGTGATCAGCCCGCTGACGGAGGCGTTTACCCGGCGCTTCGCGGGCACAGTCGAGGTATCGGCCGGCGTGGCGGTGACCAAGGAGATGAGCGTCCTGATCGCCAACCGCCTAGCGGACGTGGCGATCGGTTCGGCTGTTCCCGACGATCCAGGCCTCGCCCTGGTGACCGAGCCGATCTTCAGGTACCGGCTGGTGGTGGTGACCGCCGGGCACACCCGGCCCCGGAGCAGCGCTCGCCAGTGGCTGTGGCTTGTCGACCCGTCCGGTGCCGATCCCGGCAGCGAGACCGGCCAGATGCTCGCGAGCCTGGGCATTCCCGAGGACAGGATCAGGGTCTTCCCCAACCAGACCGCGGCCTGGGCGGCTGCGGCCGACGGGACCGGCGTGGCCCCGGCGGTGGAGCACTTGGTCGCCCAGCAGGTGCGCCGCGGTGAGCTCTCGGTGGTCGAGCAGCCCGGCTGCCGGATTGAAGCGTGCTGGCACGTCACCCTGCTGGAAAGGCAGCATCAGAGCGCCGCGGCAAGTTCGTTCAAGCGCTACCTCGGCACGCCGGAGGCCATGCACCTGATGCGATCGCCGACTGGCGGCGTGCCGCCGTCGCGGTTCCGGCCGCCTGTCTACGTCACGATCTGGAGCTAGGACCTGCCCGGCGCACCCCTTAAGCAAGCACTTATTCGCCTGTTGCGGGGCAGTGGACCCAAGCGGATCATGTTGACGCGTCACAACTGACGGCAGGTCCGTCAAAACTGTCCAGTGGCAGGAGCATGCGGCATGCGCATTGAGTCGGACGGGCACAGCCGCGGTAACCCGCGGCTTTACGAGCTGATCGAACACGCCCCTAAGACGGGGAAGAGCCCGACCGTCTGGGCCTGGCCCGAGCTGATCGACTATCTCAAGGTGGCCGGCCAGCCGGTGGCGGGGCCCTGGCCACCGCACCAGGAGCCCCGGCCGGACCCGGATTATGAGTCACTCCCGACGGCCGTGCCCGATCCAGAATCCGAGCGTTAGGACCAGGAGGATCATATGTATCCCTCGCGGTTCCGCTATGAGGCGCCGCGTTCGCTCGACGAGGCGATTGGCCTGCTGCAGACGGGCGGCGATTACGCCAAGGTCCTGGCGGGCGGCCAGAGCCTGGTCCCGCTGATGAAGCTGCGCTTCGCCTCGCCTGAGCTCGTGGTGGACATCAACAACGTGCCGGGCCTCGACTACCATCGGGCCGACTCTGACGGCACCCTGCACATCGGCGCGCTGTGCCGGCACGCCGACCTGGAGCGCTCGGACCTGCTGAAGACGACGCAGCCCACCATGGCCTCGGCGGCCCCGCTGATCGCAGACCCCATCGTCCGCAACAGGGGAACGCTGGTCGGCTCGCTGTGCCATGCCGACCCGCAGGGGGACTGGGCATCGGTGGTGCTCGCACTCGGCGGCTCGGTGATGGCGCGGGGACCGCGCGGCACCCGGGTCATCCCGCTGGCGGACTTCGTCACCGGGCCTTTCGAGAACGTCCTGGAACCGGACGAGATCGCGGTGGAGGCGGTGATTCCGGCCGCGAAGGGAGCCCGCTCCGGTGGTTACCTCAAGCTCGAGCGGCGGGTCGGCGACTTCGCCACCGTGGGGGTCGCGGTCGCGGTCGAGACCACCGGCGAGAACGTAACCAGGGCGGGCATCGCCCTGACCGGCGTCGGCGGGTCGACCATCGGGGCCACCGAGGCCGCCGCGGCGCTCGTAGGCGGGCCCCTTACCGCCGACCGCATCGCGCAGGCCGCCGACCTGGCGGCGCAGGCCGCGCGGCCGAGGACCGATCATCGCGGCAGCGCGGAATACAAGCGTCACATGGTGCGCACCTTCGTGGTCCGCATCCTGGGCCGCGGCCCCGTGGCAGGGGAGAGGGCGGCAGAGGAGAGGGCAGCCTGACCATGACGATCGTTTACGACGACACCGAAACCCAGGGCGACGTCCCGGTACGCAGGATCAGGTTCACCATCAACGGCGAGAAGAAGATCGCCGAGGTGGAGCCGCGGCTGCTGCTTGCTCACCTGATCCGGCGCGGCCTCGGGCTGACCGGCACCCACACCGGCTGCGACACGACCAACTGCGGCGCCTGCACGGTGCTCGTCGACGGCCGCCCGGTCAAGTCCTGCACCATGCTCGCCGTGCAGGTCGACGGGCACGAGGTCAGCACGGTCGAGGGACTCGCCACGGCCAGCGAACTGCACCCGCTGCAGGAGGGCTTCAAGGAGGAGCACGGGCTGCAGTGCGGGTTCTGCACGCCGGGCATGATGATGGCCGCCAAGGCTCTTCTCGACTCCAACCCCGACCCCACCGAAGAAGAAATCCGATGGGCGCTGTCCGGCAACCTATGCCGCTGCACCGGCTACCAGAACATCGTGAAGTCAGTGTTGTGGGCAGCCGCCAAGCTCAGGTCCGAGTCGGCCGGTTAGCGGGGAGGAAGACCATGTCACAGGCACTGGACGAAATCAAGATCGGCGGACTGGGCGCGAGCCGCAAGCGTGTCGAGGACAACCGCTTCATCCGCGGCAAGGGCAACTACACCGACGACATCACCCTGCCCGGCATGCTGCACATGGAGATCCTGCGCAGCCCGCTGGCGCACGCCAGGATCAGGTCGATCGACGCCAGCAAGGCGTGGGACATTCCCGGCGTGCACTTGGTCCTGACCGGGGAGATGATGGCGACCAGGAACCTGGCCTGGATGCCTACCCTGTCCTACGACACCCAGGCGGTGCTCGCCACCGACAAGGTGCGGTTCCAGGGCCAGGAGGTGGCCTGCGTCATCGCCGATGACCCGTATATCGCCAAGGATGCGTGCGAGGCCATCGAGGTCGACTACGAGCCCCTGCCGGTCATCGTCAACCCCGAGCAGGCCCTCGCCGAAGGCGCGCCTGTCATCAGGGATGACAAGGAGAACCAGCAAAACAACGTCGTCTTCGACTGGGAAGTCGGCGACGCGGCGGGCACCGACCGGGCATTCGAGCAGGCCGACGTGATCTCGAGGCTGAAGCTGCACTACCCGCGCTCGCACCCATCGCCGATCGAGTGCTGCGGGTCCATAGCGGACTTTAACCGAGCCACGTCGAAGCTCACCGTGTACATGACAACCCAGGCGCCGCACATCATCCGCGCTGCGGTGGCGCTCGTGGCGGAGTTGCCTGAGCACATGATCCGTATCATCTCCCCGGACATCGGCGGCGGTTTCGGCAACAAGGTCCCCGTCTACCCCGGCTACGTGTGTTCGATCCTGGCCTCGATCCTGCTCGAGCGGCCGGTGAAGTGGATCGAGGACAAGACGGGCAACCTCATCTCCACCGGTTTCGCCCGTGACATCTACCTGAGCGGTGAGATGGCGCTGCGGCGGGATGGCAAGATCCTCGCGGTGCGGATGAACTGCGACTCCGACCACGGCGCGTTCTTCTCCGACGCCCAGCCGAGCAAGTTCAAGATCGGGCTGCTGCATTCCGCGTTCGCCGCCTACGACATCCCGGTAGCGCACCTGACCGACCGGGGCACCTACACCAACAAGGCGCCGGGCGGCGTCGCCTACCGCTGCTCGTTCCGCGTCACCGAGGCGATGTTCTTCCAGGAACGGATGATGCAGGCCGCGGCGGACGACCTGGGCATGGACCAGGCCGAGTTCAGGCGGATGAACTTCGTCAGGGACGACGACTTCCCGCACCGGACCCCGTTCGGCTTCCTGACCGACTCCGGCCAGTACGCCAAGTGCCTGGATGTCGGGCTGAAGGCCATCGGCTACGAGGATTTCAGGCGCGAGCAGGCCGAGGCAAGGAAGCAGGGCAGGCTGCTCGGCCTCGGGATTTCCACGATGACCGAGCCTCTGGGCGCGGGCAACAGCCGCGAGTACGACATCCTCGGCATCAAGATGTTCGACTCGGCCGAGCTCAAGGTGCATATGACCGGCAAGGCCATCGTCAGGACCGGCGCCAAGACCCAGGGGCAGGGGCACGAGACGACCTGGGCGCAGATCGTCAGCCATGAGCTCGGCATCCCGGCCGAGGACATAGTGGTCGAGGAAGGCGACACCGACACCGCTCCGTTCGGTATGGGCACCTATGCCTCCCGCAGCACGCCGGTGGCGGGCGCAGCAGTCGCGATGGTGGCCCGCAAGATCCGCGCCAAGGCGCGCAAGCTCGCGGCGCACCTGCTCGAGGTGTCCGAGGAAGACATCGAGTGGGAGCTCGGCAGGTTCTACGTCCGCAGCGCCCCCGATCGCGGCGTGACCATCCAGGAATGCGCGATGGCCGCCTACAGCAACATGCCGGACGGCATGGAGCCCGGCCTCGAGAACACCGCGTACTACGACCCGCCCAACCTCACCTGGCCCTTCGCCGTCTACATCGCCACCGTCGAGGTCGACCCTGAAACCGGGGTCTGGGATGTGCTGAAGCTCGTCGCCGTCGACGACTGCGGGGTCCGGATCAACCCGATGATCGTGGAAGGGCAGATCATGGGCGGCCTCACCGAGGCCTACGCCATGGCCAACATGCAGTTCATCACCTTCGACGCAGAAGGGAACTGCGTGGGCTCGAACTACATGGACTACCTGCTGCCGAGCGCCTGGGAGACCCCGGGCTTCGAGCTGCACAGCGAGGTGGTCACGCCATGCCCGCACCACCCCATCGGAGCCAAGGGCATCGGCGAGTGCGCCGCGGTCGGCGGCCCGGCGGCCTACGTCAATGCGGTGATGGACGCACTGTCGCAGACCGGTGTCCGCAATATCGACATGCCGCTGCTGCCGGACCGGGTCTGGGAGGCCATCACCTATTCCCGTGACGTCTCCGGCGCGCCGCCTGTCCGCTCGGACGACTGACTGCGGGAGAACTCATGGAAGGCTTGGATGTCCTGGCGGAGATGGGCGAGCTGACCCGTCTCGGGCAGGCCTTCGCCCTGGCGACAGTGGTCTGGCGCCAGGGCCCGTCGTCCAGCCAGCCGGGCTCGCGCGCGATCATCACCGCCGACGGCGAGCTGCGCGGCTGGATCGGCGGCGCCTGCGCCGAGCCCGTCGTGATCCGCGAGGCGCAGCGGGTGATAGCCGACGGGACCGCCCGGCTGCTGCTGCTCGGCACTCCGGACCAGTTCGGCGAGGCGGTGCCGGACGGCAT
>Ga0335078_10012529_pt1 | contig 12582 bp, 6 predicted proteins | sample Lox_Sample_32_FD_206711 | JGI IMG/M metagenome (GOLD analysis project Ga0335078, IMG submission 206711) | Soil microbial communities from Loxahatchee National Wildlife Refuge, Florida, United States - Lox_Sample_3.2 | ecosystem: Environmental > Terrestrial > Soil > Wetlands | place: USA: Florida... | reverse complement strand
AGTAAGTGTCGCGGCAAGCCCCGCCAGCTTGAACTTCGGCAGCCAAAACGTACAGACTCCTGGCCAGCCCCAGATAGTGACCGTTACTTCCACCGGCGTTGCCTCAGCCGCCTTTGGGCCGAGCACTTTGTCTGGCCTGAACCCGAGCGACTTCGCCATTACTAACGACGCCTGCTCCGGCCTTCACCTCCCCAACGGAGGAACTTGCCAAGTCAGCGTCGTTTTCAATCCGACCGCCGTTGGCGCGCGCGCGGCGAGCTTGCAGATCAATGACAATGCCACCGACTCACCGCAGACCGTGTCTCTGAGTGGCAATGGTGCCAGCCTTTCGGTCACTCCTTCGTCGTTCGATTTCGGTTCGGAGACGCTGGGATTTACTACGTCGCCGGTCCCGGTGACGGTGACCAACGGAACCGCTGCGCCAATCACTATCGTTTCTGCATCTTTCACCGGCGCCAATCCAGGCGACTTTGCCGACGCGTCCGACAGCTGCACTGGCGTAGCCCTTGCTTCCCAGGCCTCTTGCACTTTTAACGTGACGTTCACCCCGGCTGCTGTCGGTTCTCGCAGCGCAATCTTAAGCATCTCTTCCACGGCACCGGATTCGCAGCGTGCAGTGAATCTAAGCGGAACGGGAATTGCACCAGTTGTTCTAGCATCCGTCTCGCCGGGGTCGTTTGACTTCGGCTCGGTCACGATCGGCAGTTCCTCGCAAGCTCTGAGCGTTTCGCTCACCAGCTCAGGGACTGCTCCCCTCATCGTGACCAGTGTCGCTTTGACAGGCAACCAGCCTCGCGATTTTGTGCTCGCTAGCGACACATGCACAGGCGCCACGCTTGCCCCCAGCCAGAACTGCACGCTTCAAATTACCTTCGCGCCAACAGACGCCTGCAACGCGAGCGCCTCTATCTCGATTACAGACAATTCCCCCAACAGTCCGCAAGGTGTAAATCTCACTGGCATCGGAAACCCAGGAGCGCTTGCTCCTTTTCAATTCATCTTGTATTGCACGTCGAATGCGGCGGAGCCCCAGGATCTTTCGGCATCAGTGGACGGCCGCGTATGGTTCGACGAATTTGGATCTATCTATGAGCCTGGCGCCTTGGGAATGGTCTCCACTGAAAGCGGTGTTCACGAACAATCAAGCGCCGTTTACTCCGGCTGGAGGCCAAGCTATCTGACGCTTGCCCCGGATGGCTCCTACGCGTACATGCAGGGACGCGGCGAAGGGTACCCGCTTTATCTTGATGTCGTCAGCGCAGCAGGCGTCAAAGACGAGTATTTGCCAAGCGTTAACACGGGACCTATGGGATTGGGACCCGACGGCGCCTTTTGGTACTCCAACTTATTCTCTTGTCCCAACCTGACTCCAGGAGCCAATCCTGTGATCGGGCGGTACCTTCCTGGCCAAGCTCCCGTGAATTATGAGGCCGGCTTTTATTGGCTCGCGGCAGCCACGAATGATCATTATTGCATTGAGCCAAGCTTGGTCACAGCGGGACCGGACGGAACTGTATGGATCGGCTTGACCAACGCCCCTGCGATTCCTGAGGTTCCTGAGGTTCCGCTGGGCTTCTTGCGCATGAGCACCGACGGAGTCTTCGTTGACTACATTCCGACCGACGTCCCCCCGTCTGCGGCGGCGATCGGCTCAGACGGCAGTCTGTATGTTCTTATGGGTAACCCGCAATGTACCCTCGAGAAGTTCGATGCAGCTGGCAGTGTTACGGTCCTGCCCCTGGGTACCACCAGCTCCTCCCAAACCACCGACATCTTTCTTTCTAGCTGCGCTTCCATCGCCAGTGGACCGGACGGGCAGCTGTGGATGATCGGCTCCTACTGGAACGGGGCGAGTTTTGTCCCCTCGATGGTTTCATTCAACCCCTCAACTGGCGCCATCAACTCCTATCCCGCACCCGCTACCCGATATCTCACCGCCGGGCCAGATGAGGGTATATGGTTCAGCACAGTGCCAAGTGATGTCGGGCGTTTCGACCTCGGCGGAGGGCCTGCGGCTGCGTTTGTCACTCCTAAAGTCCTGGGACTTCCCTCTACTCCGGCCGGTGTATCCTCCGGCTCGCAACAAGTTACGATGCTCAGTTCCGGCACTGGACCGCTGACTATTTCGAGCGTTTCCCTTGGGGGAGCCAATCCCGATCAGTTCGTCATCACCAATGATGGATGCACGGGGAAGGTCTTGGCGCCCGGCGCATCCTGCACGGTGCTGGTCGCGTCCAAGCCTTCGCAGAACGGAAGCCATGTCGCCACTCTTCTATTCAACGACGACTCCAAGTTCTCTCCGCAGGTTGTGAGACTTGCGGAGTTCACCTTGCCTCCGCCGCCCGTCGTGAGTCCGGCTGCGCTTACATTCGCCGCCACTGCCCTCGGGACGCAGAGCGCCACAAAGACGCTCACGCTATCCAACCCTTGGACCAAACCTGTCCCTGTTTCCTCAGTAGGCCTCGGCGGAGCCGACCCCGGCGACTTCACCATCTCGGCCGATCAGTGCTCGGCTACCAGCGTTCCCGCTGGCGGTTCTTGCACCGTGACCGTTCAGTTCGCGCCCACTGCTTCGGGGACGCGCACCGCGACGGTGTCCTTCACTGATGCTGCCAATCCGCCAATTCAAACCGCCTCTCTGACCGGAGACGGAACGAGTGGAGGAACGGGTGGAGGAACGGGTGGAGGAACGGGTGGGACCGGCGGCTCCGGAGGTAGCGGCGGGGGCGGCACCAATCCACCCTCTGAGCCTGCTACAGACCTCGTCCTGGCGGCAGGGCCGAATAATGTCCCCTTTGCCGTGATTGACTTTACGAATCCTAGTAGTCCAAACGTTGGGAATCCCAATCCTGGTTATTTGGGTGGCTCCGCTGTGGATTGCAGCGGCGCTCATGCTGCGGTCGGCAACCAGAACGGCGGGAACGTTGTGATTTACGACCTCAGTAATGCCGCTAGTCCCGCAAAGCTGGGCAGCATAGACACCGGATTTGGTGGCATCGGCGCGATAAAAGTTGATGGCAATCGGGTTCTGGTTGGCGAGTTAAATCCCATAAACTCGCGCGTCGCATTAATTGACGTGAGCAATCCGACCGCACCTCAGCTAGTCTCCACTATCAACGTAGGTGCAACGGTTTCTAGCGTTACCTCGCTTGGGCTCTCCGGGTCTAAGGCAGTTGCCGCGGGTCCCAATAACTCCACGATTGCGATTATTGACTATACTGACCCGGCCCACCCGACCCTGATTTCTTTCAACCCGCAAATAGCGGTAGGCCTTGCGGGCTTGACCGTCGACCTCGATGGCAATTTGGCAGCAGTAGGAGCGCAAACGAATTCGCAAATCGCGCTCGTCGATATTACGGGACCCACGGTGCTTGGCACTGTGAGTAGCGGGCTTTTGGGCGGCGTGGCTGGAGTACAAACCCCCTCGATCAGCATCAAGGGTTTCCAAGTTGCGGTAGGCTCAAGCAACTTCCAAAACGTCGCGCTCATCGACTTCACCAATCCTTCCAGTCCCATCGTTTCAGACTTCGACCCGGACTCGAGCCTTTCAAGCGGTTGGACCGTCAACCGTACTCCTGGACTTCTCGCCATTGGCGAGATTAACGGTTTCGAGGTGGAACTGTTCAGCCTCTCCGGAAATTCGGCGACCTTCTTGGGAAGGGCAAACAGCAATGTCGCTTCCCCGAGCACAGTCTGCATGCTTCAGATCAACTCCAACGCGACACCGGTCGGCAGTAATGTTGTGGTTCAACCGAAGGACACCTCTACCGGAAAGAGTCCCGTGACTGTCACATTCCCCGGCGTGACCCAAGCAGGCCAAACGACTCTGACGAGTAGCAACAGCGGTCAACAGCCCCCAGATAACTTTAAGCTGGGAAATCCCGCCACGTACTATGATCTGACCACTACCGCGTCGTTCACGCCACCAGCAACGGTCTGTATTAGCTACGCAGGTGTCCAATACGGCGACCCATCTTCTATCCAGCTCTTTCACTTTGTGAACAATGCTTGGGTAAAAATTACGACGTTCAACGACACGGTTAACCAGCTCATCTGTGGAACGACGAGTTCGTTCTCACCGTTCGCAGTATTCGAGCCGCTCCCCGTGCTCACGATTACTGCCAATAGCGCTTCGCGACAATACGGCGCGGCTGATCCGGTCTTTACTGCCTCCTACTCCGGATTTGTGAACGGCGACAGCGCTGCGACCCTCTCGGGTCAGCTCTCTTGCACGAGCAATTCAACGCCTGCAAGTCCGGTCGGCTCATACACCATCGATTGTTCAAGCTCTAATCTAAGCTCACCGACCTACACAATCGCTTACTCCACGGGTGTGCTTACTGTCACGCCTGCTCCGCTGACGGTCGCCGGCAACAACACCGCGCGGCCCTACGGCGCCACTAATCCTGTCTTCACAGGAACCATCGCCGGCCTCGTGAACGGCGATGCGATCACCGCGACCTATACCACGACGGCGACTCCGGCGAGCCCTGTGGGTATGTACGCGATCGTTCCCACGCTGGTGGATCCATCGGGCAAACTGGCCAATTACAACGTCACTTCCCTCAACGGCACATTGACCATTATTCAAGCCTCGACGAGTACTGCGTTGAGCGTGACGCCCAGTCCGTCGAACTTCGGACAATCGGTGACCCTGACCGCGACGATCTCGCCGCTCGCACCTGGCGCGGGGACGCCTACAGGAACGATAACCTTTTCCGATGGCGGCACCACCCTAGGCACCAGCATGGTCAGCACTGCCGATACCGCGACGTTCACCACTTCGGCGCTCGCCGGAGGCAGCCACCTCCTGACTGCTTCTTACAGCGGCGATGCCAATTTCACCGGCAGTTCTTCCTCGACTGTGAGCGATGAAGTGCGTTGCGGCGTTTTGCTGAGCATCTCCCCATCCACTGCCCCCGAAGGGGGGATCGTCATCGTGACCGCGAAGGTAGTCTCCTGCTCGACGCAGACGCAAACCGTAGTTGTTCAATTCACTCTGGACGGGCCGTCACAGCCGAGCTGCAGCACTAGCAAGTCGGCGATGTTCACGACGCCGCCGTTCCCCTTGCTGCCAAAGACTTCCCAGACCCTTTCGTTCCCGTTCAAGGTTCCGAAAGTCGCGTGTCCGGGAACTCATACCATCACCGCAACGACTCTGGTCAACGGCATAAATCTTAACACTTCAACCGCCTCACTGACCATCACGGCGCACTAGCATTGGTGCCCGCCGGCGTAACCGCCGTTTTTCACCCACGGCGCCCGACGTCGTCGATGGCACTGACCGTCGAGCGCTTTCCCAGGCACTGCCTTTCCACGGTGGAACGAGTCGCGAGAAACGTGAAACGGCTGGCACGGCGGCGGCCAGCCGCTGTGCTGGACGGCCACGGCGGTGTTGGAGGCGGAGAGAAAGCTCCGCAGAGTGAAAGGCTATCGGGAACTGCCGTTGTTTCATCGCAAACCGAATCCGTCATTGACGCAACAAGCCCAGGTCGCATAACGTGCACTCCTCCGAGAGCCGCCACTTTCAACTAAACTTGGGACGATTTCCCCAGTCTTGGACTCGCAGCATAAAGGAACCACGCCAACGCAGAGCAAAAACCTGCTAAGGGGAAGAGCGATTGGAAAGGGGCAAGCCAAAAGTATGGGGTTCCAAGGAGCAACCAACCCCACAAACTGAAATGGAAAACAAGCGGTACGACGCTAGCCCAACCCGGAAAAAACCATTTGCCGTACAAAAACAGCACAACACAGATTGTCGTGATCAGGAGTTCCAACCAGAGCAGGACGCGTGTGGGCCCGGACACAATGACAGTTAGTCTGTACAGATGGGCGCGGTAAAACCAAGCGGCCGGCAGGCCAATCAATGACAGTATTCCAGCGACCGAGCGAAGGAATTCGCTCGATAAGGTGGTGCTGGACAAGACCCTAAGAAGCAAGAAGATGCCTAAGGCCACCCCTAAAGCCAGAAGCAGGAAGGCCAGATTGCCGCCAACAGCACTGTGAGGATGCAGGTGTAGGAGGTTGTTGATCCACGCCTTTATTGCTAGTTCGCTTGCAACGTAGTTGGCTTGGGCCATAACCCATCTGATCAGCAGTCCGTAGTTGATGGAGAATAGGGCTTCGTGAACGATTCGAAAGCGGTTTGTGGATGCTGGTCGATTTTTGTTTGTTAGCATCGAGATATCACCTTGTGTGCTCCTAGGGTTTCTTGTTGCCTAGGATGTTGGTTGAGCTCACGTCGGCATTTCCGTGCTCCCAATGAATCGGAGTCTTGTTGGCATCGGTTCCGACGCCGGTAAATACCCATGGAGCGTTGGAGCCATCGCAGGATCCCGCATTATAAGTATCCATCGAGCTATCATCTAACCCGAAGGACCCCACGACCTTGGAGCGAAATCCATTATCAAGTTGATGTGCTATCTCGTGAGCCGCGTTGTTGCCCATTCCCTCGCCGATTGCCCTAAGCAGAGCGTCCGTTGGGTTCCCGTTTGTCGCGTTGATGGCGTATTATGCCTGAGATATATTAGCTTGATAGTATACTCTACTAACCGCAAGGTCATTGCCTTCAGTAGCGCCGCAGGCGATCGCTGGTTGGTCTCCAACGATGTAAACAGTGTTTGATCCTTCGCGTCCTGAGCCGACATGGACGTTGTACGGCGCAAAAGCGGTTTGAAGCGCGCTCAGGGCACTTGATTTTATCGTCGCTATCTGCTGACTGTTCAAGGTGATTACGTTATGCGGCAGGTCATTCGCGCGAATGTTGAACGGGACGTCTTGATTCGTGTCTCGAAGGCCCGTGCAGCTTGGGTTGCCACACCAGATGACTTCAAAGTCGAACCTCGAGGCGTTTTGGACCTCCGGGTCTCCCGAGGGTTCGCCCCAAAATTCAGTATCAAAAGCGAATGGTCCGGCGAAACAGGAGTTCGGTCCGCCAGCTGAGCCCGGGAAACCGAGCCATGTGCCATCACCGAAATATTGAATTCTCTGCGACGCCACGTGTCTGTAGTGGGAACACCATTCGAATCAAAACGGACTACTGTATCGACCGATGAGCTCTGATCGGTGATCTTTCCCACGAAGCCATCCCCCGCCGACGAGCTGATGATTGAGAAGGCGGCCTGCGTAGGGGAGGGGTAGCTCCAGGCAGGTTGGCCAGAATTAATGTCGAACGACACGGCAGTTAAGCCGTTTGTGGCAAACGCAACGCCGTTCCCACCCAAAACAATTTGTGTGGGTTGCCCAAAGCTCTGGTTTGGGAACAGGATCTGGGAAGTGTCGGTTCCACCAAACGTTAAGTTCGTATGTGTCAAAGCTTAAGTTACTGTTCTGACCCCCTCACGTGTCACAGTTTTCGATGGGCACACTTTCCGATTTGTTCGATCTCTTTCCTATCTCCTAGCAAGGGTTGGGGTCCGGGGAAGGGGACGGCGTCGCGTACCACCAGTTTCGCCTGCCAGCCGGCAAGGCAAATTTTATTGTGCTAAGCGGACGTCGTGTAGAAACTTCTGAAAGCGCGGATCGGAGCGCAGGCGATCGTACATAGGGTCGACTTTGAGGGTAGTCAGAGGAGAGCGCGCGTAGTAGCATTTTTGCAGCCAGGCGAAAGTTTCGTCTTTGTTGTCCATAGCAATGTGAGCCATCAACATGGCCGCCGGGTCCAGAAACTTTCGCTGGTCCAGGTGTTGCAATTTTTGCAGACTGCGCCGAGCTTGAGCCATCTGCCCGGAGCGTGCGTATACGTAGACTTGTACAGCCAAGGGCCAAGGGGAATCGACTACTCGTTTCCATTTGTCGACGTCGGCCAGCGCTTCGGTGAATAAGCCTTTTTCCACGAGCGGAAAAATCACAATGTAAGCGCGTGGGAAGTTCGGCTCCATTTCCAATACTCTGCGAAATTCCTCAATGGAGCGATCATATTGCCGTGAGAAATATAGCAGTGCCGCGAAATCCGCAGAGACGATCAGCGATAGGGGATCGAGCTTACGGGCGCGCTCGCTCTCGGCAAACGCCTCGTCGAAGCGACCCTCAAAACCGAGACACTCGGCATACCAATGGTGCGCGGTAGCGTAGCCCGGATCGATTTGGATGGCTCGTCGGTATTCGCGCTCGGCTGTCGTCCAATCCCAATCGTAGTTTTGAGCGATCACGGCAAGTGAGACGTGCGCTCCCGCGAGCGAATCGTTGATTTGCAACGCCTTCAAAGCCGCAGCGCGCGCTTTCGGCATGAACTCCGAGGGCGGAGCGTAACCATAACTGCTCAGCAGCGCGAACGTGTCCGCCAGACCAGCATATGCCGGGGCGTAGTTGGGGTCTTTGTCGATAGCTAGCTGAAAATATTCGGCAGCCTGATGAAAACTCTGCGGGTTCCGCTTGTTCCAGAAATATCGTCCTTTCAGATAGAGATCGTACACTTCATAAGACGTTGGTTGAGCGGCAAGCGTGGCGCGCTCGTTCGCCGTGTGGCGGCCATCGCCAAGAGCCAACTGAATCTCTTCCCCGACTTCGTGTGCGATCTCGCCCTGGAGCGCCAAGAGATTGCTAAGCTCGCGATCGTACTGCCGCGACCAGAGCGGAACCTGGTCTTTCACTTGAATGAGCTGAACGTCGATTCGCACTCTGTCGGCACCACGCCGAACGCTGCCTTCGAGCACGTACTGCACCCCCAGATCCTGGGCGATCTGAGGCAATTGTACGGAGGTGTTTTTGTAGTGCATTACCGACATGCGTGCGATCACGCCAAACCGGCTCGGGTCCATGCGACCCAGCTGGGCGATCATTTCTTCCGTAAGGCCATCGCTGAAATAATCCTGGGACGCATCCCCGGTGAGGTTCTCAAACGGCAGAACTGCAAACAGAATCTTGCTTGAAGGGAGTTTGTGCCGCTCTCGCATGCGCGAAGAATGGACGTATGCTACAACCGACACGAGCGCAATCGCGGTTCCCAGAGCGATCCCCCGACGCGAAAAATGCTTTTGTGGCTTGCTGTGTAGCGAGGGTATGTGTGGTGCCGCAGCTTCCTGATCCGATGATGTTACGGCCACTAATTCGGGTTCCGGAGGAGCCGCGCGGAGAGATCGCTCACTGACTTCCACCGGGGCTACGAAGCGGTAGCCGATCTTGACTAGCGTTTCGATATAACGACCTTCTGCTGCGGAATCCCCCAACGCGGCTCGCAGCTCCATTACCGAACTGTTGAGGCCGCGCTCGAAATCAACGAAAGTATCTGAGGTCCAAAGCTCCTGACGAAGCTCTTCGCGGGTTACCACGTCCCCCGCTCGACTAAGCAGCAAGTTCAGAATCTGCAAAGGCTGAGGGCGAATCTTCAGCCTCGACCCGTGTTTGAAGAGTTCGCGAGTCCGAGGACGGGATTCGTAGGGTCCAAAGCGGAAAATGGGATCGCGGGGTGCCATCGCCGGCCAAAGAACGTACCGGGGATGATGCACTAACAGCCGGCCGTTGGCAAATTAAAATTCTTGTAATGAGAGAGTTAGGCCCTTATCTAGAATTCACGCAGTCCTTACACCACAACTATTGCCTTAAACCTTCGAGTCTGAGATTCCAGGGCGCCTCTTGAGCAGAGGCAGAATTCGGCGAGCTGCGATTGCTTACGATAAGCACGTCGCGATCAGCTCGAGAGCATCAGCGTGTACAGGGTGTTCCCCCAAATTGTTCTTGGAGACGGCAATGAAAAGTAGACCTCAATTTTCCAAGCTCTTCGCACTGTTTTTCGCAGTCATCGTCCTTGACGCTGGCGCTTACGCTCAAGATTCCAAGGCCTCCACCAGACAAGTAGTGGCAACCATTGCTGGACGGACAATCTATGAAGATGAGTTGCTGCCATTGCTGGAAGAACAACTGCAGCAACTTCGGAACCAAGCGTATGAATTGAAGAGCCGCGCCCTCGAAAAGCTGATTGACCAGAAGTTGCTGGAAGCCGCCGCAAGCCGGAAAGGCGTCACGACCGACGTCCTCCTTGAGCAAGAGGTTTCGTCAAGAGTGTCGGATCCAACCGATTCCGAAATCCAAGCTTTTTACTTAGGACAGCGAGAGCGGCGGCCGCTGGAGGAAATGAAGCCGCGGCTTCGGGAGGCATTGAAGCAGGCCCGGTTGGACCATGCGAAAGAAGTGTATATCGAGCAACTTCGCCGCGAATCCGCGGTGGCAGTGCTGTTGGTGCCGCCCAAGGTGGAAGTTGGCTATGACCCCTCGCGCGTCCGCGGGAATCCCGACGCGCCGATTACCATCGTGGAGTTTTCCGACTTCGAATGTCCCTTTTGCCGGGGCTCGGAAGAGCTGATCAAAAACCTGCTTTTGAAATACGGCGACAGAGTCAAAGTGGCCTACCGGGATTTTCCGTTGCGGCAGAACCACTCGCACGCGGAGACGGCGGCGGAGGCCGCGCACTGCGCCAATGAGCAAGGCAAATTCTGGGCCTACCACGATTTGTTGTTCGGCAATCCCGCCAAGCTCGATAATGGCGGTCTTCTGGAACAAGCCCACACGGCCGGGCTCAACGAAGCGCAATTTCTCTCCTGCCTGAACACGGGAAAGTACCGGTCCGCAGTAGACGCGGACGTGAAGGCTGGAGTGCGAGCGCACGTCGGTGGCACTCCCGCATTTTTCATCAATGGGGTGTCTATCGCCGGCGCGCAATCGGCGGCGGTTTTCGAGAAGACGATTGATGCGGAGCTCGCCCGCTTGAGTATGCGGAGCACGCAGGGTAACCCGCAGGGCAAGTAGGCCAGGCCGCGGGCAGACGGCCGAGATTTTGTCGTGGGTGATGCAGCGAGGACCCGATGTTGAACACGCGTGTGGTCTCGAACGATTTACGCGGAACAGGTGGTTGCCAAGCGCCCAACCTCGGACTGGGACGGAGTTCTCTATGCCGTTCCGTTCGGCGGTTTCTGACGACATTCGCGCTGCTGGCGCTCGCGATTCCCGCAGTGACCTCGCGTGTGCATGCCGATGTCGGAACCAATCCCGTCGTCTTTCGCCCACAAACCTTTGTACGAACGAAGGGCAATCCGAACAGCTATACCGCGACCTTCAAGGTGCCTGGCTGGGTTGTGGCTCCTTTCAACATGCACGTGGTCAATGGCAATCCTGACGGACGCGAGCGGGTCTCGTCGGCCACGGTCGTGCTGAACGGCGTGCAGGTGCTCGGTCCATCGGACCTGAGCCAGAGCGTCGGCACGCTGGACGTCCCGGCGTCTCCTGTGACCGGCGACAACACGTTGCAGGTCACCCTCAGCGGCACCCCCGGCGCGGAAATCACCATCACCATCTCGGCCACGAACGCCGATCAGGTACCGCCGCAGGTAACCATCGTCACGCCGGCTAACGGCAGTTACATTAACACCGCAACGCCGCGAATCCAGATTACTTATTCCAAAGCGCCAGGATTCGATGACGACAGGCATTCCGAATGCGATGAAACTACGCTCAAGATAACACTCGATGGCGTGGACCGCACCAAGCTGTTCACCATTCGCAAGGGCGACGCGACGGCTACGATACCTGCCAGCTTGGCACTAACGCCCGGGCTGCACACACTCGTCGCCACGCTCTACAACGAGGCACGAAACCAGGGGAGCGCAACCTCGCAGTTCACGGTTGTCCTAAACGCGCCAACGATTCAAATCGTGCAGCCTGTGCTTGGGGCATATCTGAATACCACCACTCCGGCCATCACCATTCAGTATTCCGCCAGCGGGGGCATCAATCTCTCCAGTCTCAAAGTCCTGGTGAACGGCGCCGATCTCTCCTCTCTGTTTACGAAAACCAATACGAATGCCACCGCAACACTTCCTCCGGCCAACGCGCTCCCGCAAGGTGCCAATCAAATTGTGGCCTCGATTCAAGATCTTGCCGGGAACCAGGCCAGCGCCTCGACCTCCTTCAATACTGATACCACCCCACCGACTGTTTCTTTCTCCCACCCGGTGCCCAGCTCCTATTTCGGTTCGTCAACCGTAGCGGTTGCTGTGCAATATGCCGATGATCAGGCCATTGATCCTACGCAACTCAAAGTCACAGTTGATGGGATTGCACTGCCTATGACGGCTTTGCCGACCAGTGCGACCGGCACTGCTTCTGGCCTCGCCAATGGCGCTCACCTGCTCCTAGCGACGATCAAGGATTTGGCGGGTAATGCTGCCTCGGCCCAAATCACATTCTATGTAGACACCACCATCCCCACCATTCACATTTCTCAGCCTGCATCAAACGCCCTTCTTAACACGCATACTCCACAAGTGATGATTGATTACACCGATGTGGGAGGGGTGGATCTGACCACGTTGAATGTTCTCGTTAATGGCGCAAACGCTTCAAGTCTATTCACCGCCACTTCAACAAGCGCTTCCGCCCAGCTAACCAGTGCCTTTGCCCTCCCTGATGGTCAAAATACGATTACGGCACAGATTGCGAATCTTGCTGGGAGTGTAGGAACGGCAACCTCCACCTTCCTGGTAGATACCACACCTCCTACGATTGCAATTCAGGCTCCGTCAGCGAGAACCAACAGCAACGCGCCAACGGTGACGATCACCTATTCCGATGCGACGTCAGGGGTGAATC
>Ga0335078_10012528_pt1 | contig 12583 bp, 7 predicted proteins | sample Lox_Sample_32_FD_206711 | JGI IMG/M metagenome (GOLD analysis project Ga0335078, IMG submission 206711) | Soil microbial communities from Loxahatchee National Wildlife Refuge, Florida, United States - Lox_Sample_3.2 | ecosystem: Environmental > Terrestrial > Soil > Wetlands | place: USA: Florida... | reverse complement strand
CCGCCGTCCTTCTCGAAATAGAAGAGGCGGTAACTCAGGATGCCGAAGCGGGCCAGCGCCTCGCGGATGGCGGGTTCCACCGTGCCCAGATCCTCCCCCACCACCACCACGCGATTGCGAACGCTTTCCAGCGCCAGCAGGCGCAGATAATCGTCCGTGAGTTCCCGTACATACGCGCCCTGGCCGGCGTCGCAGCCGTCCGGAATCCAGTACAGGCGGAACAGGCGCATGACGTGATCCATGCGCAAGGCGCCGCCGTGGCGGCAGTTCTTGCGGATGGACTCGGCGAACAGCCGGTAGCCGTCATCGCGGTGGCGTTCGGAATTGGGAGGCGGAAAACCCCAGTCCTGCCCGCGCGGCGAAAAATCGTCGGGCGGCGAGCCCACGCGGCAGCCTTCGGCGAAAAAGCGGCGATGCGCCCAGAGGTCCGAGCCGAAACGATCGGTGGCCAGAGCCAGGTCATGATACAGCCCGATGGCGAGCCGCCGGCCGCGCGCGTGCTCCTGGGCGCGCTGCAACTGGCGGTCGATCTGCCATTGCACGTACTCATAAAACAGAACCGAACGCCAGTGCTTCTTGCGGAACGCCGCGGTTTGAGGACTCTCCGGATCGTGGTACTCAGGCGGCCACTGCGGCCAGGTCCACGCCTCCGGGTCGCGGCGGTGCACGTGCTCGTCGAGCGCGCAGTAGGTGGAGAATCTCTCGAGCAGCGGCCCTTCGCGCTTCCGGAACGCCTCGAAATCCGCCGCCCGCACCGAACCGGAGCGCCATTCCCTCAGAAACTGAAGGAACAGCAGCTTGAGAAATCGCAGCTTGAGCGCGGCCACCCGCTCGTATTCCACCAGGGGAGCCGTGCGCAGCTCTTCGATCTCCGCGCAGACGTCGCCCTGGTGCCGCAGGCTTCGGGCGCGGTGCGAGCGCGCGAAATCCTCGATGCCTTCCACGTCAAGATACAGAAAATTCTGATACAGAATCGAATTCGGAGAATACGGGCTGGTATTGAACGGCTGCCGGTTGTGGATGGCGTGCAGGGGGTTGAGCGCGACAAAGCTGGCCTGCAGACCGTCGGCCACCCAATCGACCACCGACAGCAGATCGCGGAAATCGCCGCAGCCCCAGTTGTGAGCGGAGCGCACGCCGTAGAGGCTGAGGGCCACACCGGCGGCGCGTCCGTCGGAACCGAGCGCGGGTTGGGTCCAGGTGCGGTCGGGGGTCACGATGTAGCGGGTCTGGGCGGTGTCCGGGCCCACCGTGACCGAAACCTCGTGGTAGCCGAGCGGCAGGTCGTCCGGAAGGCGTACCTGCACGCGGATCCACGAACGGCCGTCAATCTCCGCGGAACCGGTTTCGGCCAGCTCGCCCAAGGGCGGGACGAATTCGGAAAAAGCGCCGTCTTCGCGCTGCAGCCGCACGTGCGCGCGTTCGGAAAGCATCTCCGCCGGCACCCGCAGAGTCAGGAAATGCGGCTTCGATTCGGAAGCCACCACCACCGGCGGCAGCAGACGCGCCCATTCGCGGCGGGCCCGGTCGGCGAGGCTGTGTACCAGGTCGTCGGCCGTCTCCGCGGCCACCCCCATGGATTTCAAGACGGCCTGCTTCACCCGCGCCTCGGTGACATGGTAGTTGCCCCAAATATCCCAATAGCCGCCCTCGATTCCAAAGGCGGCGGCGGCGCTATCCAGCAGTTGGTTGAAGTCCTCGGGCATCGCGGGCGGGGTCATCTTCGATTTTACAAGACCGCCTCCCTCCATGCGAGAATAAAAGACATGGAAAAGCCTCTGGCTAGCGGTCCGGTGGACTTGTTCGCGCGGGTAGATGACTACACGGTGGCCAACGCGGCCGCCGTCTCTTCCGACGGAATTGTGTTTACCACCCTCAACCTGGCGGTTAACTGGGCGCGCAAGAACTCCATCTGGCCCATGGCCTTCGGCCTGGCCTGCTGCGCGATTGAAATGATGTCCATGAGCGCTTCGCGTTTCGACATCGCGCGTTTCGGCGCCGAGGTGTTTCGCGGCTCCCCGCGCCAGGCGGATCTGATGATCATCGCCGGCCGCGTGTCGAACAAGATGGCGCCCGTGGTGCGCCACCTCTACCAGCAGATGCCCGAGCCCAAGTGGGTCATCTCGATGGGCGCCTGCGCCACCTCCACCGGCGTCTTCAACAATTACGCGCTGGTGCCGGTCAACCAGGTGATCCCGGTGGACGTGTTCGTGCCGGGCTGCCCCCCGCGTCCCGAGCAGCTCATTTATGCCATCATGCTGCTCCAGGAGAAGATCGAAAAGCAGGGCGGCACCGTGAAGCAAGTATTGAACCTGGCGTAACGCACCGGCCTCTGGCAGCGTCGTAAGATCGGGAGAAAATTTGCGATTTGGGAACTTTTTGTCCCCAACCGGCAAGTCCTATGTAGATGGAGGGGCCGGTTGGTGAGCGAAAAGGGCCTTCGCGGTGACCGAATGAACGAGGACCAATTGGAAGCCAGAGAACGAGAGGTCCTGGCAGCCGCCGCGGTGGGCGATAACATTGCTTTGAATCTGGCCTTGGACGGGAATGGCAACCCCATTGCCGTGGCCACGGCACTGCTGGTTGGTCTCCAGCATTGCGCCGATCGAATCAGCATCGACACTTTGAGGCGCCTGGCCTTCTTGCTCGATCAATCCTCTGTAACCGGACCCGGCGGGTCTCGGCGCGACATCATCTCCTGCGTGGAGATCCGGCGCCTCGCGCGCGCGGAAATGAAGCGAAGGGGCGAGTGGTCTATGCGAGACCGGCTTCGCGCCATCCCTTTGGCGGGGTCGCTGCCTTCCCAGGCCTCCGCGCGGCTGTCCCGATCCGGTGCGCGGACTCCAGACTAGCTGTCACGTCGCCGCGCGCCTTGGCCGATCATCCCGAGATCGGCCAGCACGGCCACGATGATCGCAACCAGGTACAGGCCCGCCAGCGGATGCCGGCCATTCACCACCCAGGCGTAGACGATGGTGGTCAGCGGCAGGAAGAGAAATCCCAGCGCCACCAGCAGCAGCGAGTGATAGGCCCGCTGCAGAACACTAGTAAAGAGGAAGAGCAGCACAATCGCCAGCCGCGGGAACACCAACGCGGTCAGCACAACCAGGCAGGGCATAAAGGCACTCCCATTGTAAGGGGAGGCCGGCGGGTCCATCCAAGTTACGGTCGAGCGGCGACGGACGGCCGGTCGAGCGAGGCCCGCCACTCGGTCTCCAGCCGGGATAAGGGCTCGCCATACACCTGGGCAATCGAGCGGTACCCGAGGTGCCACAATTTCCGAAGGCGGGCCAGGCCGCGGGTTTCGCGCAGATACTTCACAAAGCTTCCGAGTTCCGGATAGATTTTGGTCGATGGATAGAGGGAGGCGTTCCAGTTGGGGTTAACCAGGTTCGGCAGGGGAAGATATCCGTGGCTCGCCAGAAGCGCCCGGCACTGGCTGTCGACGTCCAGCCCGGCGGCGTAGGCGGCGAAGCCCTCCGCAATCCACGGCTCGGCCGGCCCCCAAAGCGTGGTCAGGATCTCGTGGTTGAGTTCGTGGGCCAGAGCCTCGGGATGGCCGGAGACGAAGAACACCGCGTGGGCCTTGGGTTCGGACGCCCCATACGCCGAGACGTGCAACAGTTTCCGCAGCCGCGCCACGGACTCCAACCGGAAAATATAGATGAGCGGCTCCGACGTGTAATTCGATTCTCCAGCCAGCCGAAGGGTGGCAGCGAGGCTTTGCCAGGTATCGCGACGGACGGCGGCCTGACTCGACTCGAGCCCGGGAGGATCGCAAAACCGGAAGGTCCGCTCTCCTTGACACGTCCAGCGGAACCCCGGTTGCGCGAGATACGGGCGCACCGCCGGAGCTTCCGGACGGGCTGCCGCGGAAAGCCAAGCCGCCGCGACCAGCGCAGTCACCGCGGCCCAAGCTGGTTGGACCCTGACCACTGTCGGGCCAGCTTACCACAGGCGGCTCTCCTCGCGAGCCCGGAAGTCTAGTATCTGGGTGGGGCAGGCGCTTCCGCCTGCCCGAACCCCGCGCTCACGCGCGGGGCTGAATCGGGCTGCACCGGTGACTCGCCGGCGTTCAGCCCCGCGTGTAAGCGCGGGGTTGTTTATCGTGCAAATGGCCAATCTTCAGGGGCAGGCGGAAGCGCCGCCAGCACGAGCGGGGAAGGGCGGCATCAGAATGTAATTCCCAGCAAGAACTCCATTTGGTTACGGTTGCTGCTGATCGCATCATCCCGGTTAGCTGCCAGGAAGTGCGTTGTGTTCCACCGAGTGTAACGGACCTCCGGTTCGAGATGCACGGGCCGGAGGGAAAGATCCAATCCCGCTCCGCCTACTATCCCGAACACCGTACTGTGATGCAGTTCGAGCGGACTGCCAGAGATATCGACCTGGAGGTTGTTTATTCTTATCAGAAATGCATCCTGGCGCGCGCCCGCCAAAGTGTCGACTGCGGCGCCCGCATCTGCGAACAGGCGCACCCCCTTTCCGGGCAAACGATACTTCACCAGTACCGGAACCTCCCAGTCACCTGTGCTGACCTTGTTGGCGGTGTACGGGCCACCAGAATACCCGTAGTGACGGTACAATCCGTCAGCTTCCAGCGCGAAACCAAGGGGCAAGGACACTTCCAAAGCGCCGCCAACGATGTAGCGATTGATTGAGGGCAGATAACCGTCCGCACTGATAAAGGCCGTGATCGGAATGCCGCCCTTGATACCTACCGAAACAGGCTGCGCCGCTCCCGGTAGAACCATAACAATTAGGAACAACGGCAATAGCCGGCTGGCGTTCAAAACCCCGCATGCCTCAACTCCGATTCTAACTCCCGAATCGGAGCGATTCGCCGGCGGGCCGCCCCTACTGCACGGGCGGCTCGAAATAGGCTTGCGCCAGCTCGGGCTTTTCGCGGATGGCGCGCCGCCAGCAGGAGCGGGCTTCGTCTTCCTGGCCGAGAGCCATCAGGGCGTGTCCCATGTTGAGCAGGGCTTCGGCGAATTTCGGATGCTCGCCGAGCGCTTTCTGGTAGAACTTGACGGCTTCCTCGTGCTGGCCCTGCTTCTGGCAGATCAGCGCCGCATTGTAGTAGAGCTCGGGACTGTGCTCGCCGAGCTCGATCAGACGGCGATGCAGCTCGAAGGCTTCGCCGTAGTCTTCCTGCTCCAGAGCCAGGGCCGCCAGGCCGCGCACCGCGTCCGAGGAATCGGACCGCAGCATCAGCGCCTCCTGGAAGCACCGGCGTGCCTGGTCCGCCTCGCCCACGCGGGCATAGGCGATGCCGGCGTTGAGATAGGCCTCGGGCCATTCCGCCCGCTGCTGAATGCACGCCTGGAACGCCTCGGCGCTGGCCGCGTATTCGCCGCGCAACAGCCGCAGGTAACCCAACCGGAAAGTCGCATCGCACCACTCGGGCGCATCCGCGGGAATCTGCGAGTAGAGCTTCTCGGCGTGGCTGCGCTCTCCCTGCTGCTCCAGAACCAGCGCCAGGTTCCAGAGCGTTCCGGGCTGGTTTGGCTCGATCTGCAAGGCCTTGTCGTAGGAGGCCCGCGCGGCCGCCATGTCGTTCAGCTCCTGCTGCACCACGCCGAGGTTCAGGTAGGCCTGCGCCGAATCGGGCTTCAGCCCGGTGGCCTCTTTGTAGGCCTGCGCCGCTTTCTGGAAACTGCCGGTCTTGTGATACGCCACCCCCAGGTTGAACCAGTTCTCATACCGTTCGGGGGCGGCCTCCGAGAGGCTCTTGCAGTGCTGCGCGGCCGCCTGGTAGTCTCCATCGGCGAAGGCCACGCTGGCCAGCGCTTCCAGCGCCACCGGAGACTCCGGCTGCAGTTCGGCCAGCATCTCCGCGTACCGGCGCACGGCCTCGTGGTCGTGGTTCTCCAGATACATGGCCACCAGATTGGAGAGCGCTTCTTCGCAGCGCGGATTACGCGCCAGGATTTTGCGGTAGAACTCGGTGGCTTCGGCGATCTGGCCGCTCTGCTGCAAGCCCACCGCTTTGCCGAACAGGGCCTGCTCGTTGTCGGGGAACAGGTTCAGATAGCGGTCCAGGATCTCGACCGCTTCCCGCGGCTGCCCGATGTGGACCAGGCAGATGCCCAGCCCGAGCAAGGCCTCGGACCGCGTGCCGTCGATTTCGAAGGCGCCACGGAACGATTCCGCCGCGCCCGCCCAGTCCTTCAGATTTCCCTGGCACACTCCCAGGTTGAAGTGCGCGGTCCGATGCTGCGGCTCCATCTCAACCAGGCGCGCGTAGGTGCCGGCGGCGGCCTGGTAGTCGCGCATCTCGTACTGGATGTGGCCTAGCGCGGAGTACATCCCGGCGTCCTGCTCGCCGGCTTCAATGGCGCGGGCCAGCAGTTTGGCGGCGCTCTCCAGCTTGCCTTCCAGGTGCAGGGACACGGCCTTGGACAGCGTGCGGCTGACGCGCTTCTGATGCTTCGGGTCGTTGATCGGCGTGACGCCGGGCGGTAGGGTCTCTAGCGCCTCTGATTCTCCCGTCAAGAACTCCACTTTTCGATTCCCCCCTTCACTGAGGCCCTCCCCCGCTGCATTTCGTCGAACCCGGGCGAAACCGTCTCCGCCACCCAGACCGCCGGCGCCGAGGGCGCCGGAAGCGGACGTTGGGGCGCGGGTAGCGGAATCTCGGGCCGCTCCAGCCAGGCGGTGTCGCGGCTCTCCGCGCCGCCAGCCAGGTACCCGCAGAGCCGGCCCAGCCAGTCGTCGTTCTTCGTTACCTTCATCCAGTAGATCCGCGCGCGCGCGCCGGCTTCGGAAAAGAATCCCACGCCGCCGGCCATCAGCGCATCGTCGGTCCATTCATCCACTTCCTGGCCTTCGATGGAAGCCGTGAAATGGCTGCCCTTCACGTCCACGGCGACGTGGTACGGCGTGTCGTTGTGCACCATCACCGACAGCGGCATCTCCACCTTTTTGCCCGGTCTGCCGCCCACCACCGGGTAATGGACCATGGAGATGATGGGCCGCAATCCCGGCTGCACCACGTTGAACTTCATGGCGTAATAATTCTGCGGATCCTGGCCGCGCACCACCCAGCTCATACTCTTGCTTTCGAGCTGCCCGAAAAACTCCATGCGATAGTCGGTGAAGTGGAGCGTCGGCTGGAACAACGCCAACTGGCCGGGGCGAACGTAGCCGTCCGGATGCCGCGACCATCCCGGGGCCCAGCTCTTGGCTTTCATGCCCCAGGCCTCCATGCCTTTGTCGAACGCGTCGCTCATCTGCACGGCGGCACGCGCGGCGGCTCTCTGCTTGACCCACGCCACGGGACTCGACATCAGGCTGGGCGCCGGCCGCGGCGCCGCGTCCGCGGTTCCAGCGCTCGAACTCGAGGAACCCGAGCCCATCGGCGAAGCCGAGGCGACCTCGTTCGAGGTGTCGCGGTTCAGCAGATCTCTTCCAAACTTTCCGGCGCTGGCCCCGAACCACAACGCCATCGTCACCGTCACCGAGGCCGCGATGGCCGTGAGGGCGTGGCGTATCGCCTTGCGGCGTGCCGCATCCGGCATGCTCAGGATTCGGGCGAGGCCGGGCTTGCGGTCCTGCTTGGCCGACAGGTCCTCCAGACGATCGAAGATCGGCCGCACGGCGAACCGCGGCGCCTGCACGCCGACCGTGCGCTGAACCCACTGCAGCCGGGCCAGCGGAGATTCGGGTCCCGTCTGGCAGTGATACTCGACCGTCAGCAGGTCGCCGTAGGGCACGGCTTCCAGACTCTGGCTGTCGAAGTCGCCGGTCGCATAAGGCGCTTGCGGAATTCCGCTCCGCGCCCCCAGATCGGGAAACCGCAGCGCCGGCGTGCCGGCCACGGGCGCGGAGGAATGCGCCGCCGGAGCCGCTTGCACAGGCGTCAGGGTGGGAGCCTTGGGGGCGGCCGGCCGTGGCGGTAGAGCCTCGACGGAGCGCGCCTTGGCCGCGGGGACTTCTTCCGCCGCGGTTTCCCGTGCCATGGCATCGGGCGCCAACTCCAGCACCAGGGGGACCATTTGCGGTTGCGTTCCGGCAAACGCGGCCGGCGTCAGGACCGCGGTCGGCTGAACTTCCCGCGTGACGGGTTCGCTTTCGGGAGCCGCCGTCCAGAGCTTGCTCGGCGCGGCCAGCGCGGGGTACGGTATCTCCAGGCCCGCCAGGTTCGGAGCGACGCCCCGGAACCCCGCCAGCGCGGAAACCGGCGCCGCCGGCCGCGCCTCCACATCCAACAGTCGCGGCGCGGCGGCGGGCAAATACTCTGCGTGCAGGGCCGGCTGCAGCGACGGAGCGGGAGCGGACAGCGGCGATGGCTCGCACAACGCGGCCCGCGCGGGCAAGGCGCCGGCGGCCGACGGTCGCACCGAGCTGACCGCCGGCTCGGGTTGTTGCCCGGGCATCCAGCTTTCCCGAAGCGGCGCCGGCTCCGCAGATTCGTGCTGCGTGGGTTGAGGCGGTACGCCAGCGGGCAGCGTCTGCGGCAGGCGCAGTTTCGCCGCGATTGGGATCGCTCCCGCCAGCGAAGGCTGCAGGGTGCCGGCCGCCGGCTGCAGCGCCGGCCCCGGCATCCAGGCTTCGCGCAGTTGCGGCGGCGGAGGGGCCGCGGGCTCGGCCGCGCGGGCCATTTCCTCGCAGTCTGCCGCGGGCAAGGCCAGGCCGGGCAACGCCAGTTCGACCTTCCGCGGGCTGGGCGGCAAAGCTTCGGCGGTGCGGCTGCCCCGCGCCGTCTCCCTGGGCGTCCGGTTATCGAGCGCGATGGGCGGGCTGAGAAGCCCGCCTTCGAGCGACCGAAGCACTACGGCGCCCAGCGCCGCCGCAGGCATGGCGAACCGCTCGCCGCCCGCGCGTTTGCCGAAATACGGAAGGGCTTCCGGAGCAGCCAGGCCGGCCGGGCGCGCCCCGGACAGGTCGTAGGCGGTCAGCGAGAATCGAGCAAAAAAGCTGCCGCCCGCCTCCGGAATCGCCAGCGTCCAGGCGTGAGGGAAGCGCGGACGATACCCGCTGATGGAGGTGAAGTCGAACGGAGCCCGCGAGCGTTCCACCCTCCCCGCTTGCAGCCGGGCCGGATCGCGAAACGGCGCAATCCCAGCCGGGACAGTCTCCGGCTCACCCACGCGGACCAGGACCTTCTGCAGCCTATCCTTATACTGCTTCCGGTGCTTCGGGCTGCAAAACTCCCGGTCCCGTAGGATCCGGATGGGACCGATATCTTTGCCGCAAAATAAGCAGGCCACGGCTACGTACTAGTACCCGGTGCGATTATAGCTTTGGAAGGACTCGGAAATCGCGTTCTAACTCAGCCAAGAATACCCATAAGCAGCGTCATTACAGGCAGCTTATCGATGGTTAACAGGTGATCCCTGCGGGGGAGAAAAAAGTCAAAAGTCAAAAGGCAAAAGTCAAAAGTCAAAAGTGATTCGGTATGCCTCGCCTGCGGCTCGGCGGCTTCTGATGGCGCCGGCGAATCGGCGGGGTTCCAACTTGATATGATGTATGCCGTTATCTACCGGCTGGGGCAGCCACAATCTCCCGTTTTGGGGAGTCATCGTGAAGGAGCAGGCATCCATGAAAACCACGGCGATTCGAGTTGCGCGTTTGATGCTGGCGGCGGCGGCAGTGACGGCAATTTCCGCCCAGGCGCCCGCCAATCGGGGCGGGGCCCCGGCGCCTCAACAGGATTTCAGCAAGGTCGAGATTAAGACCACCAAGATCAGCTCCAACTTCTACACCCTCGAAGGGCAAGGCGGAACCATCGGCGTCCTGACCGGCCCGGACGGAGTCTTCCAGGTGGACGCGCAATTCGCCCCGTTGAGCGACAAGATTGCAGCGGCCATCCGCCAGGTCTCGAACGGCCGCTTCCGCTTTCTGGTGAATACCCACGTGCACGGCGACCACACCGGCGGCGACGAGAACTTCGCCAAGCTGGGCGCCACCATCCTCGCCCGCCCCGAGTTGCGCGCACGCCTGGCGCAAGCCCCCGGAGCCGTGCCGGCCGCGCTCCCCATGGTCACCTATGACGGCCCCGTGACGTTCCATATGAACGGCGAGGTCATCGAGCTGATTCCGATACCGCAGGCGCACACCGATGGCGACACTCTGGTTCACTTCGTCAACAACGACATCCTCATGACCGGCGATTACTACCGCTCGCTGGGCTACCCCAACATCGACCGCAACAACGGCGGGTCGCTGGAGGGCATGCTTCGCGGCCTGGCCCGGACCGTCGCCATGGCGGGCCCCACCACCAAGATCATCCCCGGGCACGGCGAGATGGTCGACCGAAATGCGGTGGCAGCGCACCGCGACATGATCCTGGTGCTGCGCGACCGGGTGGCGAACCTGATCCAGCAGGGCAAGACGCAGGAAGAAGTGCTGGCCGCGAAGGTGACGGCCGATTACGATGCGCGCGTCCCCAGCGCCTCCACCACCTCCGACCGCTTCGTCGGGCAGTTGTACGCCGAGCTGAAGACGCCGAAGTAGGGCCGGTTGGCAACCGGCGGCGGGTTGGTAACCCGCCTGCCCCTATCGCAGCCGCAAACTGTTCGTCACCACAGTCACGCTCGAGGAGCGCCATGGCCGCCGAGGAACACTCGCTGGCTGAATTGCGTTCCCACCTTGCCACGGAGATAGTCCTATCAGAAGAGACCTGAGAGAAAAGCTTCCCAGTGGAGTGTCGCGGCGAGAGCGTTAGCATCAGAAGTGGATCTCGCGAGCGGGCCAGGCCGATTGCCAATCGGCCGCGGCTTACCAAGCCGCCCTACGTGCTAATGCATTCACCGCGACAGGCCACTGCAGGCACGATCCGTGCCGACGTCGTCGACCGGAGTAGCGCCTGCCTATCGCAGCCGCAGACTGTTCGTGACCACCGTCACGCTCGAGAGCGCCATGGCCGCCGAGGCCAGCATGGGCGAGAGCAGCCCGAGCGCCGCGACCGGAATCCCGACCGTGTTGTACGCGAAGGCCCAGAACAGATTCTGACGGATGACCCGCAGCGTGCGGCGGGAAAGTTCGAGCGCCTCGGCCACGCCGTTGAGATTGCCGCGCATGAGGGTGATGTCGCCGGCTTCCAACGCCACGTCGGTTCCGGTTCCCATGGCGATGCCGAGATCGGCCTGGGCCAGCGCCGGAGCGTCATTGATGCCATCGCCCACCATAGCCACGCGCTTGCCGGCGGCTTGCAGTTTCCGGATCTCGGCGACCTTCTGATCGGGAAGCATCTCGGCCAGCACGTGCTCGATTCCGGCTGCGCGGGCCGCGGCCTCGGCGGCGGCGCGGCGGTCGCCGGTGATCATCCAGACGTCGAGCCCTAAATCGCGCAGCCGGCGCACCGCCTGCGCGGCTTCGGGCTTGTTCTCATCGGCGATTTCGAGGGCGCCGGCTGTGACGCCATCCACCGTCACCGTAATTCCGGGCTTCCCCACCACTACTTCCCGTCCGCCAACCACCGCGCGCACGCCGTGCCCGGCGGTGGCGGCGAATTGGGCGGGGTCCTCGAGCGCCAGGCCGCGCTCTGCGGCGGCCTCCACGATGGCCTTGGCCAGCGGATGCTCCGAGTAGCGCTCGGCCGAAGCCGCCAGCCGCAGCAGCTCGGCTTCCGGGAAGCCTTCCGCGGGCTTGATGCCGGTCACACGCGGCCGCCCCACGGTGAGCGTCCCGGTCTTATCGAGGATCACGGTGTCGATGCGGTGCGCCATCTCCAGCGCTTCCCCGCCCTTGATGAGAATGCCGCGCTCGGCGCCGCGCCCGGTGCCGACCATGATGGCGGTGGGAGTCGCCAGGCCGAGCGCACAGGGACAGGCGATGATCAGCACCGCCACCGCGTTGACCATGGCGGCGGCGAACGGCGCGAAGAACAGCCAGGCCGCGAACGTGGCCACGGCCGCCAGCAGCACCGCCAGCGTGAACCAGCCGCTCACCACGTCGGCCAGGCGCGCGACGGGCGCCCGCGAACCCTGCGCCTGTTTGACCATCTCGATCATCTGCCGAAGCACCGTGCCGCGCCCCACCTTGCGGGCTTCGAACCGGAGCGCTCCGGAGCGGTTCATGGTCCCCGCGAACACCGGCGCGCCACGTCCCTTGTCCACGGGCAGGCTCTCGCCGGTGAGCATGGATTCGTCTATGGCCGATTCGCCTTCGACCACCGTGCCATCCACCGCGATGCGCTCGCCCGGGCGCACCACCACTACGTCTCCCACCCGCACCTCCGCCAGCGGAACTTCGCATTCCGCGCCCTCGCGGATGACGCGCGCGGCGGGCGGCTGCAGGTCCATCAGACGCCGGATGGCTTCCGACGCTTTGCCGCGGGCGCGGGCTTCCAGCGTGCGGCCGAGCAGGATGAGGGCCACGATGGTGGCCGCGGCTTCGTAGTAAACCTCGTGGCCGCCGCGCGCGGTTTCGAACACCGAGTACAGAAACGCCGCGCCGGTGCCCAGGGCGATCAGCGTGTTCATGTTGGCCGAGCGGTGGCGGAGCGCGCTCCAGGCGCCGGTATAGAAGGGCGCTCCGGAATAGAAGATCACGGGCAGCGTCAACGCCAGTTGCAGCCACGCCGTATGCGTGTGGGCCATGCCCAGCACCAGGACTGGCGCCGCGCACACCGCCG
>Ga0335078_10012527_pt1 | contig 12583 bp, 11 predicted proteins | sample Lox_Sample_32_FD_206711 | JGI IMG/M metagenome (GOLD analysis project Ga0335078, IMG submission 206711) | Soil microbial communities from Loxahatchee National Wildlife Refuge, Florida, United States - Lox_Sample_3.2 | ecosystem: Environmental > Terrestrial > Soil > Wetlands | place: USA... | reverse complement strand
GCTGCCTGATCGTCGGCGGATGCGCTGGGCAAGATTTTCTAACGTAGTTTGCCATCAAAAAGCTCCTCCAACCAGAGGAGCTTTTGAATTTTATGTCACAACATGGCAGTGAGCTACGTCACAGAATAGATGTTCGCCATCCTGATTGAATAATTGGTATGAAGCGTAAAGCCAAAGCGAAAAAACCGGCCGCGATTACGCCGCCGGCCAAGACGGTTGAGACCGGCACTCCGCTCACGTGCGACTGCCGGGCCTGCGATCTCTCCTATTGCGATTGCTCGGATATGGACGGCGTCGCGGTTTTGCCGGCAGCGGAGCAAGAGCAGTCGTAGCAGGCGGATGCAGATTCTAGGTGTCATGCTGAGGCAAGCGCCGGAGTCTCCAACCTGTTTTCCGGAACCTTGGACTTACCCAGCGAAATGCACAGACAGTCACGTCGGCTCGCCCAATCACAGCAGCGCATCGGAGACCGAGTTTCGGCGAGCCTCCTCACGATGACACCTGGATACAGCAATTGTGGTTTTGCGCTGACGCCTCGCTACTCAATCCTCGTTCTCGTCTTCTGCTGATCGCCAGCGGCGTATGATCCGAAGCCTTATTTCCCTTTTTCTTCTTTCAGCTTCTCTCGGCGCGTCTTTGCCCATCCGGGTTTATTCACCTGCTTGCCACGCGCTAGGGCCAGCGCGTCGGCCGGCACGTCTTCCGTAATGCAGCTTGCCGCGCCAACATAAGCTCCCTTGGCCACTCGCACCGGGGCGACCAGCGTGGCGTCGCTGCCGATGAACACTCCGTCCTCGATCAGCGTCTTGTGTTTGTTCACGCCATCGTAGTTGCACGTGATGGTGCCCGCGCCCACGTTCACGCCTGCGCCGATCTCCGCGTCACCTAGATAGGTGAGGTGGTTGGCCTTGGAGCCGCGCCCCAGTGTAGTTTTCTTGGTTTCGACAAAGTTGCCGATGTGCGCCCCTGCCCCGATGCGGCTGGCGGGACGGATGTGGCAATAAGGGCCGAGAATGGCCGCGCTCTCGACCACCGAATCCGTGACGATGCATCCGGGCCGAACCGTGACGCCGTCTCCAAGCTGTGCATTGCTCAACACCGAAAAGGAACTGATCTGGCAGTCCTCGCCCACGGTGGTTGAGCCCAGCAGTTGCACGAACGGGCCGATCACCGTGTCTGGGCCGATCTGGACGTCGGGATCGATGACACAGGTGCCAGGTTGGAATATGGTGACGCCTGCGGCCATCAGTTGCGCGGTTTTGCGAGCGCGCAGGATAGCGTCGAGGGCGGCCAATTCCGCCCTGGTATTCACCCCCAGCACCTCGCTGGCATCGTCTGCCTTGAGTGCGAGAACAGCTTCTCCGGCGCGGCGCAGAATCGCTGCCAAATCGGTCAGATAGAACTCGCGGTGCGGATTATCGGTTCCCAGCTGATCGATGTGGTAGAAAAGACTTTTGGTTTCAAAGGCGTAGATGCCGGAATTGATTTCGCGAATGGCGGCCTGCGCCGGCGCCAGCGACTTTTGTTCGGCGATGGCGTCAACCGTGTCATCGTTTGCCGCGCTTCGCACAATGCGTCCGTAACCAAAGGGGTCGGCGGGCTCGGCTGTGAGAATTGTCATGACAGCGCGACGCGCCAGGTGAAAATCGCGCACGCGGGCGATGGTCTCAGGCCGAATGAGCGGTACGTCGCCGGAGAGCACCAGAACGGCGTCGTAGGCGGCGAGCGCCTGGCGACACTGCATCATGGCATGTCCGGTTCCAAGCTGCTCGCGCTGTTCGATGAAGTTCACGCCAAATGCGGAAACAGCCTCGCGCACGCGGTCAGCCTCGTACCCGATGATGCAGTAAATGTCGCTTGCGGCAACGACGGCGGAGGCGGCGCGGATGACATGGGCGACGAGCGGCAGGCCGCCAATCGAGTGCAGCACCTTGGGGCGCTTGGACTTCAAGCGCGTACCCTTGCCCGCGGCCAGGATGGCAATGGCAAAGCGCGGGCTGGCGCTCTCGGCTTTTATGCGATTTGAGGCAGGGGAGACATTGCTGGTGTTTGTCGCAGGTTGCATAGGATCGCCATGGCGCGGAGCTGCCGCCGGCAAAAGCAAAACGCGATTGGTGGGCAGCTACTCGGCGCTAGCACCTATTTTACCTTTGTGCGCGCGTGCAAACTCGATCAATTCGCGTGCGATCCGGTTGGAGTTGTGTCTGGCCACCACCTCGTCATCGAGGTATTCGCCCAGAATCGGCTCAACTCCCAGCTCTCGAATGCGGTCCAGATCGTTCTCGATCGGCGCAGCCTTTTCCGCCGCGTAGGCCAATTTCAGCAATGGGGGGACAGGGGTAGTGTTCAACAACGCATAGTCGAACACCTGCCGCTTGGCATGTTGAAAGAGAACGCGGATGTGGTCGGAGGCGCTCATGCCGAGGCTCTCATTGGCCTGAGTCATGAGATTGCCCACGTAGGCCTTGATAGCGCGGGAAGCGGCAATCGCCTCGGGAATGCCTTTTACCAGCAGATTGGGAACAAGGCTGGTAAACAGCGATCCCGGCCCAATGGTGATGAGGTCGGCCTCGGCGAGTGCGCGCAGAGTCTGCGGCAGCGGACGCGCATTGGCGGGCGCCAGCATGATGCGCACGATGCGGCCGGAGCTGGCGCTGATGTTGGTCTCCCCGCGTATCCGCGAGCCGTCATCCAGGATAGCGTCCAATTGAACATTGGAAGTGGTGGAGGGAACAATTTCGCCGCGGGTATTGAGAATTCCCGAGGAGAGCTTTACCGCTTCGGCAAAGTCTCCGGTTATGGATGACAGCGCAGTCAGGAACAGGTTGCCGAAGTTGTGACCCTCCAGTTCGCCGGAGGCAAAGCGGTATTGAAAGAGGCGCGCCAGCAGTTGCTCGTCCTCGGAGAGAGCGATCATGCAGTTGCGAATGTCTCCCGGAGGAAGCACGCCGAGGTCTTTGCGCAAGCGGCCGCTGGAGCCCCCGTCATCGGTGACCGTGACGACCGCCGTCAGATTGGAAATGTAGCTGCGTTCGGGCGGGCCGTCGCTGCGTATCCGCACAAAATTTTTCAAGCCGCGCAGCAGGGCCGACAACCCGGTGCCCCCACCGATGGCCACGACTTTCAGCCCGAAACCTGTATCAGCCTCTGGTGTCATCTGCGGAAACCGTGGATTTTAGAAAACTATGCCGTTGTCCCCTCGGGATAGATGAGCTCGGTGAAGCGCGGGTCGTCAGCCATGTTTTTGAAGTCGGAGTCGTTGCGCGCCTGCAAACGATTATGGGGGTTCAGGCGAATGGCCTGGGCCAGGTGCTGCAGCGACTCCTGCACGTGCCCGGTGAGGCAGTCGAGAACCGCCAAGCCGTACCAGGTGAAATCGAGGCGTGGATCTGTCCGCGAGATTTCTTCCAGGTGCTCGCGCGCTCCCACATAGTCGCCCATGTTCATCAGAGAGATGGCGTAATCGTAATGTTCGTCGACGCTGTTGAAGTTCGTCTGTACCCGCGTCAGTTGCTGGTTGCAGACATTCAAGTGCAGTAGCGCGCGATCCACCAATTCCTTCGGTCCGCTGGCAATCACCTTCTCGAACAAGCCCTTGGCGCGGTCAAATCTTTGCGACTGCATAGACTTGAGCGCCTGCTCATACGCCTGCACGGCCTGGGTAAATCGAGGATCCGCCGTCTTATTCATGGCGCCTGCTTCTTCTATTCTCCGACGCTTTGCTAAAGCGCAGATCTGATCCAGGGTCTCGCTGCCCGGCCAACTGGACGGACGGCTTAGCGGCACTCCCAAGGGCAGGAGCAGCCCCGCAGGAGACACCCGGACGAATCAACGGCCCCGAAACAGCTTTATACCCGCAACTCCCACTCTCGTCAACTCGCCTTTTTGCCGCCTTCTAATCGTGGGGTTACGGTTGTCCGGATTCCCGGCAGCGAGCGCGTGGCGGAAACCAGCTCAGCCCCGGGGTGGCCGGGCAGTTGACCCCGGGTCATCGCCCGATGTTACCGTGGGCTCGCGATTTACACAATCAGGGTGCCAAGCTGGGAGATTCAGGTTAAAGTTAGAAGTGGAGCACTATGCGGGCCGGGAACCGATGAGCGAGAGCCTAGACGAAGTCACCCAATACGCGCCGGCAGCAACGGAAAGACGCGGCGACAAATCGGTTCTGGAATGGGTCAGAGATGTCGTAGTCTCGCTGGCAATTTCCGCTTTTGTTATTGTCTTCGTATACCAGCCGGTGAAGGTCGAAGGAACCAGCATGATGCCGGGACTCAGCGACCAGGAACGTATTTTCATCAACAAGTTTGTCTACCGCTGGGAGCCTGTCGCACGTGGCGACCTGATCGTCTTCCACTATCCTTACGACCCAACAAAAAGCTATATCAAGCGAGTGATTGGCGTTGCCGGTGACCAAGTCGAGATTCGCCATGGCTGGGTCTACCTCAATGGCGAGTTGCTGTTCGAGCCGTACGTCGCCGACAGCTATCGCGACGAACGTTCCTACTCGATGAGGGTGGTGCCTGAGGACAGCTATTTTGTGCTCGGGGATCACCGCAATCTTTCCAACGACAGCCGCGACTTCGGCGCGGTCAGACGCGAGTACATTTACGGCAAGGCTGTGTTCGCCTATTGGCCGGCGGATAAACTCGGCAAACTGCGTTAGAGCAGGTTTCAGGAACAGTGTGCGTCGGCCGGCGGCGCGCCTGATCTTCGCTTGGCAGAGCGCCAGGGATGGTTGAGCCGGCGATCTGCCGCATCGGGCGGACCAGCGGTAATGTATATGCATCGGCATTATGGTTGGCGAAAATGCTGGTGACTGGCTCGAATGACCTTTCGAAGTGCGGCGCGTCACTGATAAAATTAAGAAAATCCACCCTCGGAGACGATTTCGATGCAATCTGTCCTTGCTCTGGAAGATGGCAGGATCTTCCGCGGCAAAGGCTATGGTGCCAAAGCCGAGTGTTCGGGCGAAGTAGTTTTTAACACTTCCATCACCGGCTACCAGGAAATTTTCACCGACCCATCTTACGCCGGGCAAATCGTTGTTCTCACCAATCCTGAAATCGGCAATTACGGCACCACGCCCGACGATCAAGAGTCCGGCAAGCCTTATATCGAAGGGCTGATCGTCCGCGAGTTCTCGCAGGTGGCCTCCAACTGGCGCTCGCAAGAGGTGGCCGACGAATACATGGAGCGCCATCGCGTGCCCGTGCTCTCCGATATCGACACCCGCGCCCTGGTTCGCCATCTGCGTGACCGGGGTGTGATGCGCGGCGTGATCTCCAGTCTCGATCTGGACGCGGAGAAGCTGGTCGCCAAGGCGCGCGCGATTCCCACCATTGACGGCATGGATTTGGCGAAGGTGGTTTCGACCAAGGAGCCGTACAAATGGACGCAGGGCATGATGGAGCCGGGGAAGATCATTGAGCCCGGCAAGCCGCAGTACAAAGTCGTTGCCTACGACTACGGCATCAAGCACAACATCCTTCGCATGCTGGTCGGATCGGGTTGCGAGGTGACCGTGGTGCCGGCGGAGACGAGCGCTGAAGAGGTCATTTCACTCAAACCTGACGGTGTCTTTCTTTCCAACGGCCCGGGCGATCCCGAAGCGGTCAAATATGCCCAGGAGCATATTCGCAGGCTGTTGGGCCGGGTGCCGATTTTCGGCATCTGCCTGGGACATCAGTTGATTGGCTTGGCGCTCGGTGGCCGCACCTACAAGCTGAAGTTCGGGCACCACGGCGGCAATCATCCGGTGAAGCAGTTGGCCACCGGCAAGGTGGAGATCACCGCGCACAACCACAACTACGCCGTCGATCCGGACACGCTGAAGGCGAGCGAAGTGGAGCTGACACACGTCAACCTGAATGACGGCACGGTGGAAGGCTTGCAGCACAGAGTCTATCCGCTGTTCTGCGTGCAGTATCATCCGGAGGCTTCACCCGGTCCGCACGATTCGCACTATCTGTTCCAAGACTTCATCAAGCTGATGGACGAGTGGAAGGGAAAGTGAAAAAGCTATTGGCTGAACCGTTGGTAACGGCAGACAACGGCGCGGTGAAAGAGGCTCGGAGAAATCGTTCTCTGCGGGTGTCACCCTGAGCGTAGCGAAGGATCTGCTGTTTGCGGATAGTGAAAGCAAAGCAGATCCTTCAGGCCCGCAAAAACGGCGCTCCCTCAGGATGACACTTGAGACCGGGTTTCTCGCGGCCTGCAAAGCCGCCCTGCTTGAAAGCACCGCAACTGGGTTTTCCAATTGCAGAATTTGAGATCGAAGAACTAACCATGCCACGTCGCGAAGATATTTCGAAAATATTGATCATCGGTTCCGGGCCGATCGTTATCGGCCAATCTGCCGAGTTCGATTACTCGGGCACGCAGGCCTGCAAGGCGCTCAAGGCGGAAGGCTTCGAGGTGGTGCTGGTCAACTCCAATCCGGCCACCATCATGACCGATCCGGAGATGGCCGACCGCACCTACATCGAGCCGCTCACCGTCAGATATCTGGAAGAGATCATCCGGCGCGAAGCCCTCAGGGGCGTGGGCAAGGGCATGGCCGTACTGCCAACGGTTGGCGGGCAGACGGCGTTGAACCTGGCCGTCGAGCTGGCCGACGGCGGCGTGCTCGAGAAGTACAACGTCAAGCTGATCGGTGCGCAACTGACGGCCATCAAGAAGGCCGAAGACCGGCTGATGTTCAAGGACGCGATGACCCGCATTGGGCTCGACGTGCCGCGTTCGGCGCTGGTCAACAACCTCAAGGACGGCATGGAGTTCACCGCCAAGCTGGGCTTTCCGGTTGTGCTTCGTCCGTCGTTTACCCTGGGCGGCACCGGCGGCGGCATCGCCTACAACGGCGAAGAGCTGGTCGATCTGCTGGCGCGTGGGCTTGATCTTTCGCCGGTGCATGAAGTGCTCATCGAAGAAAGCGTGCTCGGCTGGAAGGAATACGAGCTGGAGGTGATGCGCGACCTGCGCGACAACGTCATCATCATCTGCTCGATTGAAAACTTCGACGCCATGGGCGTGCACACCGGCGATTCCATTACGGTGGCTCCGGCGCAGACGCTCAGCGACCGCGAATACCAGCGGATGCGCGATGCCGCGATCAAGGTCATCCGCGAAATCGGCGTCGAGACCGGCGGATCGAACATTCAATTTGCGGTGCATCCGACGGACGGGCGCATGGTGGTCATCGAGATGAATCCGCGCGTCTCGCGCTCCTCGGCGCTGGCCTCGAAGGCAACCGGTTTCCCCATCGCCAAGATTGCGGCGAAGCTGGCCGTCGGCTACACGCTCGATGAGATTACCAATGACATCACGCGCAAGACGCCGGCGTGCTTCGAGCCGACGCTCGACTACGTGGTCGTCAAGATTCCGAAGTGGCAGTTTGAAAAATTTCCCGGCGCCGATGAAACGCTCGGACCGCAGATGAAGTCGGTCGGCGAGGCCATGGCCATCGGGCGCACCTTCAAGGAAGCGCTGCTCAAGGGCGTGCGCTCGCTCGAAACCGGCAAGAAGCTGGAGACCGAGAAGATCGAGCCGCGCATTCTCACCAAGCGCTTGGTGACCCCGCATCCCGAGCGGCTGCAGTACCTGCGCTACGCGCTGCGCAATGGATATACGGTGCAGCAGGTGGCGCGCCTCACCCACATCGATGCCTGGTTTTTGCAGCAATTGAAAGACATTGCCGAGGCACAGAAAGAGCTGGAAAAAACCACGCCGGAAGCCATCACGCCCGAACAGTTGCGCGAAGCCAAGCGCATGGGAATCAGCGATGCGCGCTTGGCGGAGATATGGCATACCAGCGGAGGCGCCATACAGATTCACCACCTGCGCCGCGAGCAGGGGCTCAAGCCCGTCTACAAGCGCGTAGATACCTGCGCAGCCGAGTTTGAGAGCTATACGCCCTATCTGTATTCGACTTACGAAGACGAGGATGAGGCGACACCCACGGAAAAAAAGAAAGTGATGATTCTGGGCAGCGGGCCGAACCGCATCGGGCAGGGCATCGAGTTCGATTACTGCTGCTGCCACGCGGCCTTCGCCCTGCGTGATGACGGTTACGAAACCATCATGGTGAATTGCAATCCCGAGACGGTTTCCACCGACTACGACACCAGCGACCGGCTCTACTTTGAGCCGCTCACTTTCGAAGACGTGATCGCCATTTACGACCATGAAACTGCGGGCGGAGCCGAGGTCGGTGTCATCGTGCAGTTTGGCGGACAAACCCCGCTGAATCTTGCTCTGCCGCTGAAAGGCGCGGGAGTAAAGATCATCGGCACCTCACCTGAATCGATCGATCTGGCCGAGGACCGCAAGCGCTTCGGCAAGTTGCTGGACGAATTGAATATTCCACAACCGCCAGGCGCGACGGCGACTTCGATTGAAGGCGCGCTGGAGGCTGCGGAGCGCATCGGCTACCCGGTGCTGGTACGCCCTTCCTACGTGCTCGGCGGGCGCGCCATGGTGATCGCCTACGATGCCGAGGCGGTGAAGGAGTACATGAAACAGGCCGTCGAGTACTCGCAGGATCGCCCGATCCTGATCGATCACTTTCTGGAAGAGGCAGTTGAAATCGACGTTGACGCCTTGGCGGACGGCGAGGACGTCGTCATCGGCGGCATTATGCAGCACATCGAAGAGGCCGGTATCCACTCGGGCGATTCTTCCTGCGTGCTGCCCGCGGTCGAGGTTTCGCCGCAGGCTCTGGAGACGATCCGCGGTTACACTTACCGGCTGGCGCGCGCGCTGAAAGTGGTGGGGCTGATGAATGTGCAGTACGCCATCCAGCGTGAGAAGGTGTTCGTTATCGAGGTGAATCCGCGCGCCTCGCGCACCGTTCCTTATGTTTCCAAAGCCACGGGAGTGCCGCTGGCCAAAATTGCGGCACGGCTGATGACGGGGCGGCGCTTGCGCGAGTTCCTGCCCGAGTATGTCGAGCTGGTGAACAGCGGTGAGCACGTCGATTTGAGCACCGGCGAATGTTATTACGTGAAATCGCCGGTCTTTCCCTGGAGTAAGTTTCCGGGCGTCGATACCGTGCTTGGGCCGGAGATGCGCTCGACCGGAGAGGTGATGGGCGTGGCCGACAACTTTGGTGAGGCGTTCGCCAGGGCGCAACTGGCGGCCGGGCAGATGCTTCCCTTGCGCGGCACGGTCTTCTTAAGTGTGCATGATCGTGACAAACCGGCCGTGGCGGACGTAGCACGGCGTTTCGTCGATCTGGGGTTCAAGATTGTCGCCACCCATTCCACCGCTGAGGTGCTGGAGCAGGCTGGAATCCACGCGGAGCAGGTCTACAAGGTACTGGAAGGCCGTCCCAACGTGGTGGACCTCGTCAAGAGCGGAAAAATTAAGCTCATCATCAACACGCCGCACGGCTACGAACCGTGGTTCGACGAGAAAGCGATTCGGCGGGCGGCGATTACGGCTCGCGTGCCTACCATGACGACGCTCTCGGCTGCGCGCGCCGCAGCCGAAGGCATCGCCGCACTGCAGCGGGGCGAGGTCAGCGTGCGCGACCTGCAGGCGCTGCATGGCGAGACGCGCACACCCAAGCGCATGGCTTCCGTTGAACGGCGGCAGTGAAGGTTCTACTTTTCACCCCAGCACGCGCGACGACCAGCGTGCCGGAAACCAGTTGCACCGAGTTCCATCCCGCGGGCTCCGGCTATTTTGCGTTACTGGGGTGGGGAGGCACTTTGAGGCTAACGGTTGCGTGGTTGACGATGATGGCATTGGTCATGGCAGTTTCTTTGTCTGCACAGAACATGCGATCGAAAACTCCCGCGGCTCCGGCCGGGGTTGAGGGCCCGGGGGTAAAGACGGCCAGCGGTTTGCAGTACTGGGATGTGCAGAAGGGAAGTGGCGTGGAAGCCATCAAGGGCTCCGCCGTAACGGTTCACTACACCGGCTGGCTCACCAATGGCAAGAGGTTTGACAGTTCGTTAGACCGCAGCCAGCCCTTTCAGTTCAAACTTGGCGCTGGCCGGGTTATTCGAGGCTGGGACGAGGGCGTCGCCGGCATGCGCGTAGGTGGCAAGCGGCAGCTGCGCATCCCTCCGCAGCTCGCTTACGGTGCGCGCGGTGCAAGCAACGCAATCCCCCCGAATTCGACTCTTATTTTTGACGTAGAGTTGCTGGCCGTACGCTGAGGCCGGCGTAGAATTATCCACGAGGCGCATGTGCGATACCTGATAGTCGTTTTGGCCCTGGCCGGGATTATCGTTTCGGGGCTGGCTCTCCGAGTTCATTACGTGTTTGAGGATGAGCCTTGCCATCTCAACGACAAGTGGGATTGCGGGGTGGTCAATCACAGCCCTTATGCGGAAATCGCCGGCGTTCCGGTGGCGGGGATTGGCGTGGCCGGATACCTGCTCGTTGGCGTGCTAGGCTTTCTGCGGCGACGCGGATTGCTGCTGGCAGCGGTCGCCGGCGGATTCGCCTTCGCACTCTATCTCACCCACATCGAGGCTCACGTGCTGGGTGTGTATTGCCTGTACTGCGTCATCTCGCAGGGGATCATTGCCTTACTACTGCTGCTGGCGATCGGATGGTTGCTGTGGGGGCTCAGGCATCGCACGGCCTCGCAGGCGCAGAGCATCTAGCAGCAGCACCTCTGAAAAAGTCTACGAGCAAGGCGCCGGACCCCCAACAGGCGCGTTGCGGCGCATATCAGGGGTCCGTTACTGCGCTGGGACAACAGCAATGCTTACTTCAGAGACTTGACGTAATCGGCTACCGCCGTTGCCTGAGCGGCAGTGAGGCCGGCGATTGGTTTGCCGTGAGGCGCTTTCTTGCCCGCGGCGCCTTTGGTGAGCATGCCGGAAATATCGGCCGCACTCAATTTGGTGCCTTTCAGGGCCGGGCCAACCTTGCCTTCGCCCATTGCGCCGTGGCACATGGCACATTTGGTTTTGTAAATGGCGGCGCCATCTTCGGCTGACCACGCCAGGGTTGAGGCAAGGGCTAATAAGCCTACAAAAATCGTGTAACGCTTCATCGAAGAAACATCTCCTTATCTTCCAGATTTGCAAAACCACTGCTTCTAACGATTGGTTTTCCCCTATGTTGGGGTTTCGACAGACCCGTGGTGAGCGTTAGTTCCTCCCCCACTGGGAAGCTATTCTACAGTGAGGCCGCCACGGATGAAAACACTTGCGCTGCCATAAGTTTCGTCAGCTCTCCCGCCCATGGGATTTCGTCGACGGCAGAAAGATGCCTGTCATGAGCACGAGGCTGCCATGCGGGAGCCTGGCTGCGGCATTCCATCAGCTCTGCTTCAGACCTCAAAACAAAGCAGATCCTTCGGCTCCGCTTCGCTTTGCCTCTGGATGACACATCGGACGTATGTCACAAAGTTTCGGGACAGCACACTAGGCTAGTACTTGACAATCGCGGCAAAAGATTCAGGCGTCAGGCTTGCGCCCCCCACCAAAGCACCGTCGATTTCACTTTCGGCCATCAGTGCCTTGGCGTTGTCTGGCTTGACGCTGCCGCCATAGAGAATGCGCAGGGCAGCGGCGAATTCTTTCCCGAAAGAGAGAGCTGCTTCCTGACGAATGACTGCGTGCGCGTCAGCAGCCATTTGCGGGGTTGCGGTTTTTCCCGTGCCGATGGCCCAGACCGGTTCGTAGGCAATGCTCAGCTTGCCGGCTTTGCGGGCAGAGATGCCGTTAAAGGCGCGCGAGCACTGGCGGCGCAGCACATCTTCGGTCAGCTTGGCTTCGCGCTCTTCCAGCACTTCTCCCACGCACAGAATCGCCGACAGACCCGCTTCCAGCGCGCTCTCCAGCCGGCGGTTCACCGTGTCGTCGGTCTCGCCGAAATATTGCCGGCGTTCGGAGTGGCCGACGATCACGAACTCGCAACCGGCCCCGGCGAGCATGCCCGGCGAAACTTCGCCGGTAAAAGCGCCTTCCTTTTCCCAGTAGACATTCTGCGCGCCGACCTTGATCAGGCTACCGCGAGTCTGCTCCAGCACCGCGGCGATGTTGACGAAAGCCGGACAAATAACGATTTCGTCGCGCTCATGTTTGGCGACCAGCGGCAGGAAGGCATCGACGAACGCGCGCGATTCCTGAACCGTTTTGTACATCTTCCAGTTAGCAGCAATAATTTTTTTTCGTTTCATTTCCTAATCTCATTGATATGGTCGATATGCCAGTTTTTCTTGTCGGCGACTATTTGCGCCGCCTCCAGAAAAATCTTGAGCGAGGCACGGTCGAAGAGTACGAAGCGAGCCTCCCGCGTGTTGCGCGCCTCGGCCAGCGCATCTACTACGGATTCAATTGCGATCAGCGCGGCCTGTGCCGCCGGATAGCCGTAAGCGCCGGTGGAAATCGCGGGGAAGGCTATGTTATGCAATCCCAAGCGGTCGGCCAGCCGCAGAGAATTGCGATAGGCGTTGGCGAGCAGCGCCGCTTCCCCGTGTAGCCCTCCACGCCAGATCGGCCCGACTGTGTGGATCACGAAGGCGGCGGGCAAACGTCCTCCGGTCGTCGAAACCGCCTCGCCCGGCGGCAGATGACCATGTTCGGCAACGATCTTCTTGCACTCCTCAACAATCGCCGGGCCG
>Ga0335078_10012525_pt1 | contig 12584 bp, 8 predicted proteins | sample Lox_Sample_32_FD_206711 | JGI IMG/M metagenome (GOLD analysis project Ga0335078, IMG submission 206711) | Soil microbial communities from Loxahatchee National Wildlife Refuge, Florida, United States - Lox_Sample_3.2 | ecosystem: Environmental > Terrestrial > Soil > Wetlands | place: USA: Florida... | reverse complement strand
CATTCCCGGCATCGTGGCGATGACCTACGCTGCCCCGGCGGCCGTGCTCCCGGCCGCGGTGACCCGCGGCTTCGCCAGCGCCGCGGGGCTGCGCGCGGGCCAGACGTTCCCGGTCAGCGCCGAGGGCACCGGCCTCACCCTGCGGGTGGTGCGCGTCCTGGCCGCCTTCCCCACGCTGACCGGGGCCAGCGGCGGCGTGGTGGTGGACCAGGGGCTGCTCCAGCAGGCGCTGGCGGCCGCCGGGGCCGTGCCGGTGAGCATCACCGAGTGGTGGCTGCGCGGCAGCGGGCCGGTGGCGCTGCCCGCCCTGCCGCCGGGCACCGCGATCGTGCGCCGGGACGCGGTGGCCGGCGCCCTGCTGGCCAGCCCGCTCGCGGCCGCGCCGCAACTCGCCATGCTGGCGATCGCCGCCGCGGCGCTGGTCCTGGCGGCCGGCGGGTTCCTGGTGGCCGCGGCGACGGCCCGGGAGCGGGCCCATGACCTGGCACTGCTGGCCGCCATGGGCGCCACCAGGCGCCAGCTCACCCGGCTGCTGTGCCTGGAGCAGGCGCTGGTGGCGGTCCCCGCGGCCATCGCCGGGCTGCTGCTCGGGGGACTGCTGGCCAGGCTGGTGATCCCGGCGGTGACCATCACCGCCACCGGGGCCCGGCCGCAGCCGCCGGTGCTCGTCCAGGTGCCGGTGGCCGTGCCCGTCGTGATCGCGGCGGCGATGGCGCTCGTGCCGGTGCTGATCGCCGCGGCCGGCGGGGCCCCGCGCGCCCGGGCGGGCGTCCACACCAGGGCGGAGGCCGCCGCGTGAGCCGGCTCCGATCCGCCTGCGGGCGGCCGCGGGCGCGGCGGGCGGGCCGATGCTGAGCCGGCTGCGCCACCTGGGCCGGATCGCGGCCGGCCCGGCCGGGCGGGGGCCGGCCGCGGCGCTCGCGCTGATCGCCGCGCTCAGCGCCTTCCTGGCCACGGCCGGCCCGCGCGAGTCCGCCGCGCTGCAGAACCGGGCGCTGCACCGCACCCTGGCCGCGGCCAACGGCCTCGGCCTGTACGCCAGCGCCGACTGGGACCTCAGCGGCACCGCCGCCGGGCGGCTGCTCACCGCCCAGAAGATGCAGGTGGTCGGCCGCGTCCTCGGCTCGTCCATCACCCCGCCGCTGGCCCGCGCGCCCGGCAACCAGTCCTGGGCGGGGCTGGCCGCCCCGCTGCTCGGGGTGGCGGGCGCCGCCCGGCACGCGGTCCTGTCCGCCGCTCCGCAGCTGCAGGTCGGCTACCGCAGCGGCCTGGCGGCCCACGCCCGGCTGGTGGCCGGGTCGCTCCCGCGCAGCGCCACGGCCAGCACCCGCGCGGGGCACACCACGGTCACCCTCCAGGTCGCGGTGACGACGGCGAACGCGGCCCGGTTCGTGCTGCGCCCGGGCGCCACGGTGCGGCTGACGTCATCGGGGGCCGGTCCCGCGCCCACCGTGGTGCTGCGGGTGACCGGGGTGGTCCGGCCCGCGGATCCGGGGTCGGCCTACTGGGCCTCCGCCGCGGTGATCGCCCAGCCCGCCGTCGAGGGGCTCTCCTGGCAGGGCGGGGCGCTGATCGGGCCGGCCGAGCTGGCCGCGCTGCCGGTCGCCTATCCGCTGCAGACCATGCAGGCGATCTGGGGAATACCGCTGGACGCCAGCGCCCTGACGGTCGCCAGCGTCCCGGCCGCGATCACGGCGATGGACGCGGCGGCGGCCAGCAACGCGGGGCAGCGGGCCATGGCCGCCGCGCAGGCGCCGCTGGCCGAGGCGCCGTCGGTCTTCCCGTTCGGGCTCAGCACCCTCCAGGCCTTCGCGGCCGGGCAGTCCGCCACCGGCGCCATCGACGCGCTGCTGGAGTACGGGCTGTTCGCCGTGGCGCTGATCCTGCTCGTGGCCTGCGCGCTGGTGGTGACCGACGCCTACGAGCCGGAGATCTCGCTGATCCTCGCCCGGGGCGGCAGCATCCGGCAGGCCATGCTGCGCTGCCTGGGGCGTGCCGCCGTGGGCGCCGTCCCCGGCCTGGCCGTGGGCATCGCGGCCGGCCTGGCCGTCACCCCGGCCGGCGGCGGCGACATCTGGCCGGCCGCCGCGGTCGCGGCGACCGCGCTGGCCGCGCCGCCGCTGATCGGCGGGTGGCGGCACCGGGGATCGCGGCCGGCCGCCGCGGGGCGCGCGGACCTGGCCGTCCCGCGCCGCTCGGTGCGCCGGCTGGTGGCCGAGGCCACGGTGCTCATCGCGATCGCCGGTGCGGTCGCCGCGCTGCGGCTGCGGGGTGCGGCGTCGGCGTCCGGCCCCGACCCGTACGTCAGCGCCGCGCCGGTGCTCGTGGCCGTGGCGGCGGGGCTCATCGCGGCGCGGGTGTACCCGCTGCCGCTGCGCGGGCTGGCGCGGCTGACCGCGCCGCGCCGGTCCCCGGTGGGCTTCCTCGGCATCACCCGGGCGGCGCGGACCCGGCCGGCCGCGCTGCTGCCCGCGCTGGCCCTGGTGGTCGCGCTGGCGGTGGTCGCGCTCGGCGCCACGCTGCGGGCGGCGGTCACCCGGGGGCAGGTGGCGGCGTCCTGGCAGCAGGTCGGCGCCGACGCGGTGATCCGCACCAAGGGGTCCCAGCAGGTGGTCTGGCCCGCGGCGCAGCGCGCGATCGCCGCGGTCCCGGGGGTCACCCACGCGGTGCCGGTGTACGCGGTCGCCGCGGGCGACCCGCTGGCGGGCCAGCTGGTGGCCGGGGCCAACGGGGCGTCCACCGGGGTGCTGATCGTCAACCCCGCCCGGTACGCGGCGCTGGTCGCGGCGACCCCGTTCCCGGCCTTCCCGGCGCGGCTGCTGGCCCGCCCGGGCCCGGGCGGGACCGTGCCCGTGGTCGCCTCGCCCGCGGCGGCGGCGGCCATCGCGAAGGGGGACACGCAGTTCGCGTTCGCCAGCTCCGTGCTGACGCTGCGGCTGGCCGCGACGGTCACCGCCGCTCCGGGCCTGGCGAACGAGGGGCCGTTCGTCATCCTGCCGTCCTGGGTGGCGCCGCGGCTGCGCGCCGCCGCCCCGCCGAACATCGAGCTCGTCACCGGCGCCCACCTGAGCGTGGCCGGCCTGCGGCGGGCGCTGGCCCGCACGCTCCCCTCCAGCGAGCTGATGTCCCGGCAGCTGACGCTGGCGGCCCAGACCGGGTCGCCGCTGGTGCGCAGCGCCGACATCGCCTTCTCCGAGTGCGTGGCGGCCGCGGTGGCGGTGAGCATCGCGGCGGTCCTGCTCGGGCTGCTGCTGTCCGGGCGGGACCGGACCCGGGTGGCCGCCTGGCTGGGCGCGCTGGGCATGACCCGCCGGCAGGCCCGGCGCCTGGCCATGCTGGATGCGCTGCCGCTGGCGCTGATCGCCGTGCTCGGCGCGGAGCTGGCGGGCGCGGTGCTCGGCCCGATCATCGCGCCCGCGCTGGACCTGTCGGTGTTCACCGGGTCGGCGGCGCCGGTGCCGGTGACCCCGGATGTCGTCGCGCTGGTCGCGCCGGCGGCCGCGGCGGTGGTCCTGGTGGTGGCCGTCACCGCCGCGCAGAGCGCGCTGACCCGCCGCCGTACCATGATCGGAGTCCTCCGCCTGGACGAGGACCGGTGAAGGAATGAGAGATCCGCTGCCACCCACAGCAATGGGCACGCCGCAGCCGCCGGGCCGAACGCCGCATAAGGCGCCCCCGGCGCCGTTGCGGTGTCCCGGCGGCGAGGACCCGCCTCCCGAAGCCAGCGCGCTGCTGGCCTGCGCGCCTCCGGCACGACATCCCGCGAGGGAGGCCAGATGACCGCCGAACAGACCTCGATCGAGCAGCTGACCAGCGGCAGCCAGGCCGCTGGCCGGCCGCGCGGTTTCGGCGACGACGCGGTCATCGCCTGCGACAGCCTGGTCCGCATCTACTCCACCGCCGGCATCGAGGTCCAGGCCCTGCAGGGGCTGGACCTGCTGATCGAGCCCGGCGAGCTGACCGCCCTGGTCGGCGCGTCGGGCAGCGGGAAGTCCACGCTGCTCAACATCCTGGCGGGCCTGGACACGCCCACCGCGGGGCGGGCCCGGGTGGCCGGCCACGACCTGCTCGGCATGACCGCGCGGGAACGCCTTGCCTACCGCCGTGAGACCGTGGGCTTCCTGTGGCAGCAGACCAGCCGGAACCTGTTCTCGCACCTGACCGCGGCGGAGAACATCGCCCTGCCGATGCGCCTGGCCGCGCGGGGCCGCCGGGCCCGCGCCCGGCGGGCCGGTGACCTGCTGGACGCGCTCGGCATCGGCTACTGCCGCGACCGGATGCCCGCGGAGATGTCCGGCGGCGAGCAGCAGCGGGTGGCGATCGGCGTCGCGCTCGCCAACGAGCCGGCCGTGCTGCTGGCCGACGAGCCCACCGGTGAGCTGGACACCGGCACGGGCGAGGAGGTGTTCGCGGCGCTGCGGACCGCCAACACCGAGCTCGACGTGACCATCCTGGTCGTCACGCACGACCAGCAGGTGTCCGAGCAGGTCCGGCGGACCATCGCCATGCGAGACGGCCGGATCAGCACCGAGGTGCTGCGGCACACGGCGACCGACGCGCAGGGACGCCAGGCCGACGTGGCCCAGGAGTACGCGGTGCTCGACCGGGCCGGGCGGCTGCAGATCCCCCGCGACTTCGTCGAGACGCTGGACATGCGCGACCGGGTGCTGCTTGCGCTGGAGCCCGACCATGTCGGGGTCTGGCCGGACGCCGCGGTCCGGGACAGCGCGGGCCGGCCGGCGGTGCGGCACCCGGGCCACGGCCGCCACGAGCGGGCCGGCCCCGGGCCCGCCCCGGACGCGGATCAGGGCGAAGCATGACCAGGGCCGCGGCGGAAGCCGTTCAGCAGACAAAGATCGTGCGGGTCGAGGACCTCACCCGAAGCTACGGCACCGGCGCCACCACCGTGCACGCCCTGCGCGGGGTATCCTTCACGGTCACCCGGGGCGAGCTTGTCGCCCTGCGCGGCCGGTCGGGCTCGGGGAAGACCACCCTGCTGAGCATCATCGGCGGCCTGGAGCGGCCGACCAGCGGGCGGGTGGAGGTGGCCGGGCAGGAGATCACGGCCCTGTCCCCGGACGGGGTGGCCAGGATGCTGCGGGAGACCGTCTCGTTCATCTTCCAGTCCTTCGGCCTGCTCCCGGTGCTGTCCGCGGCCGAGAACGTGGGCCTGCCGATGCGGCTGGCCAGGCTCGACCCGGCGACCAGGGAGCGGCGGGCGCTCGCCCTGCTGGACCTGGTCGGCCTGGCCGGCCACGCGGCCCAGCGCCCGTACGAGCTGTCCGGCGGGGAGCAGCAGCGGGTCGCGATCGCGCGGGCCCTGGCCAACAACCCCCGGCTGCTGCTGGCCGACGAGCCGACCGGTCAGCTCGACCTGGAGACCGCGCGCCAGATCATGCGGCTGATCCGCAGCATCGCCCACGGCGAGGGGATCACCGCCATCGTGGCCACCCACGACAGCGCGCTCATCGAACTGGCCGACCGCGTCCTCGAACTCCGCGACGGCAGCCTGGCCGGCTGAGGGCCGCTGCGTAGGCGCCAGGGCTTGTGGAAAGCCGTGATCCGTTCGGTTTTTAGCCCCCAGGAGGGCCAGAATCCGAACGGATCATGAAAAGCCAGTTCGCGCGGAGCGCGTCAGGCGCTCCCAGTTCGCGCGGAGCGCGTCAGGCGCTCCCAGTTCGCGCGGAGCGCGTCAGGCACTCTTTTCGCGGGGGGTGCGGCGGCTGGCGACGCCGCGGGGCACCAGGGTGGGGTTGACGTGCTCCAGGACCACCGGCCCGGTGATGACCACCCGCTCGACATCCTTGCGGCTGGGCACCTCGTACATGACCGACAGCAGGACCTCTTCGAGGATCGCCCGCAGGCCCCGGGCGCCGGTCCCGCGCAGGATCGCCTGGTCAGCGACGGCCTCCAGGGCGTCCGGGGTGAACTCCAGGTCCACGCCGTCCAGCTCGAACAGCCGCCGGTACTGCTTGACCAGCGCGTTCCTCGGCTCGGTGAGAATGCGGATGAGCGCTTCCCGGTCCAGGTTGTGCACGCTGGTGATCACCGGGAGGCGGCCGACGAACTCGGGGATCATGCCGAACTTGAGCAGGTCCTCCGGCATCACGTCGGCGAAGGCGTCCGCCGTGCCGCGATCGTTCTTGACCCGCAGCACGGCGCCGAAGCCCATCCCGCTCTTGCCGACCCGCTGCTCGATGATCCGCTCCAGGCCGGAGAACGACCCGCCGCAGATGAACAGGACGTTGGTCGTGTCGATCTGGATGAACTCCTGGTGCGGGTGCTTGCGGCCGCCCTGCGGCGGCACCGACGCCGTGGTGCCCTCGAGGATCTTCAGCAGCGCCTGCTGCACTCCCTCGCCGGAGACGTCCCGGGTGATCGACGGGTTCTCGCTCTTGCGGGCGATCTTGTCGATCTCGTCGATGTAGATGATGCCGGTCTCGGCCTTCTTGACGTCGTACTCGGCCGCCTGGATGAGCTTGAGCAGGATGTTCTCGACGTCCTCGCCCACGTAGCCGGCCTCGGTGAGGGCGGTCGCGTCGGCGATGGCGAACGGCACGTTGAGCAGCCGGGCGAGGGTCTGCGCGAGCAGCGTCTTGCCCGACCCGGTCGGGCCGAGCAGCAGGATGTTCGACTTGGCCAGCTCGACGCCGTCGTCGCCGGACCTGGTGTCGCCACCGGACTGGATCCGCTTGTAGTGGTTGTAGACCGCGACCGACAGGGCCTTCTTCGCCTTCTCCTGGCCGATCACGTACGAGTCGAGGAACTCGTAGATCTCCCGCGGCTTGGGCAGGCTGTCCCACTGCAGCTCGGTCGGCTCGGCCAGCTCTTCCTCGATGATCTCGTTGCACAGGTCGATGCACTCATCGCAGATGTACACGCCGGGGCCGGCTATCAGCTTCTTGACCTGCTTCTGGCTCTTCCCGCAGAACGAGCATTTGAGCAAGTCACCGCCGTCGCCGATGCGTGCCACCCAGTAACTCCTTCATGCGGGGACCGCGTGAGCGGCCCGGCCACCACCAGGGAGCCCTGCCGCCATCGGCGGGCCGTCGTCCACCCGGTCCATCGGACCCGTAGTGGAACGGTACCTGCCGAAGGGCCCTCATGCGAAGCCACCCATCAACGGCGCGGCGGCCACAAAAGGAACTCAGCCGGGCATTCTGCGGTACTGCCTAAGACGACCCTACCTCGGCGCGCCGCTTCAGGTTCGTGAGAACGTCGTCCACGAGGCCGTACTCCTTGGCCTCCGCGGCGGAGAAGAACTTGTCCCGCTCGACGTCGCGGCGGACCTGCTCCTCGTCCCGGCCGCTGTGCCGGGCGATGATGCGCTCCATCGAGCTGCGCATCCGCAGGATCTCCCGCGCCTGGATCTCCAGGTCGCTGGATTGCCCGTAGCCGCCCTCGGTGGCCGGCTGGTGCAGCAGGATGCGCGCGTTGGGCAGGGCCATCCGCTTGTCCTTGGTGCCGGCCGCGAGCAGCACGGCGGCGGCGGAGGCGGCCTGGCCGATGCAGACCGTCGCGATCTCCGGCTGGACGAACTGCATGGTGTCGTAGATCGCCATCATCGACGTCACCGAGCCGCCGGGCGAGTTGATGTACATGGTGATGTCACGATCGGGGTCCATCGACTCCAGCGCGATCAGCTGGGCGATCACGTCGTTGGCCGACGCGTCGTCGATCTGCACGCCGAGGAAGATGATCCGCTCCTCGAACAGCTTGTTGTACGGGTTCATCTCCTTGATCCCGTACGAGGTGCGCTCGATGAACGAGGGCAGGACGTACCGCGCCTGCGGCGCTTCCGCCAGGCGGCCCTCGGCGGAGCCGGTCAGGCGGGCCTGGGCCAGCGGCCGGTGGGGTGTGCTCACGGTTGTTTCCTCCGCTCCGGTCCGGTGCTTTAGGAGACTGGCCCGACCGAGGGAACCTCGGCAGCGCTGCGGACCACCTGGTCGACGAAGCCGTAGTCCTTGGCCTCATCGGCGGTGAACCAGCGGTCGCGGTCGGAGTCCTGCTCGATCTGATCGACGGGCTGCCCGGTGTGGTAGGCGATGCGCTCGGCCAGGGTGCGCTTGATGTAGATCATCTGCTCGGCCTGGATCCGGATGTCGGAGGCGGTGCCGCCGATGCCGCCGGAGGGCTGGTGCATCAGGATCTGCGCGTGCGGCAGCGCGTAGCGCTTGCCGGGGGTGCCGGCGCACAGCAGGAACTGGCCCATCGACGCGGCCATGCCCATCGCGTAGGTGGCGACGTCGTTGGTCACGTACTGCATCACGTCGTAGATGGCCAGGCCGGCGCTGACCGAGCCGCCCGGCGAGTTGATGTACAGGGCGATGTCGCGGGTGCGGTCCTCGGCGGCGAGCAGGATGATCTCGGCGCAGATCCGGTTGGCGATGTCGTCGTCCACCTGCTGGCCGAGGAAGACGATCCGGTGCTGGAGCAACCGCTGGAAGAGCTGGTCGCCCAGCGGCAGCAGCGGCGCCTCCGCGGTCCGCGCCAGGATCTGGCCGGCCCGCTCGTCGCTGGCCGTGATGCCGGCGATGCCATCCCTGACGATCTGCGCGCCCCGCGCCGCATCACTCACGGTGCTCCTCCTCGTTCCTGCGCTCTGCCGCGCTGTGCCCACAGTCCTCTCCCGACCATGTCGTCCGCCGGGCCCGGCCGGGCACCGGCTGCTGGCAGCCGTCCCGGGTGATACGGGCCGCTGACAGTGACCCTAACGCTGGCATGGAGGTCAAACGTCCCCCGTGACGGCCTGTTCGCTGTCGGCGCAGGGCCGCCGCGCCGGCGCCGGCCACCGGGCGGGCCGGGCTACTCCTGCGCGCCGCCGGTCCCGGCGCCGGTGGCCCCGGTCTCGTCGCCGGCAGCGCCGCCGGCCGCGTTGACGGCGTCGCCGCCGGCCGCGTCGGCGCCGGCCTCGTCGGTGGCGTCGCCGGCCTCGTCGGTGGCGTCGCCGGCCTCGTTGGTGGCGTCGCCGGCCTCGTTGGTGGCGTCGCCGGCCGCGGCGGAGTCGTCCTCGCCCGGGCCGCCCAGCGCGCCCGCGGCCGCCTTGATGTCCACCGGGTGCCCGGACTCGTCGGTGACCTGCACCCGCTCGGTGAGCAGCCGCAGCGCCTTCCCGCGCAGCACCTCCGCCATGGCCACGCCGAGCTGGCCGCGGTCCACGATCTCCTTGGCCAGCCGGTCGGGCGGGACGCCGAGGCGGTAGGCCTGCTCCACGATGTAGGCGTTCAGCTCGTCCTGCTCCACCCGCAGGTCCTCGGCGCTGGCCAGCTCGTCCAGGACGAAGCCGGCCTTCACCGACCTGCGCGCGTCCTCGGCGATCTCGGCCTGCAGCTCCGGCTCGCTGATGCCGCGGGCTTCCAGGTAGGACTCCCTGGTGGTGCCGGAGCGCTCCAGCTGCTCGTCCAGCGACTGCTGGCGTCCCGCCACCTCCGAGTCCACCAGCCGATCGGGCAGCGGGATGTCGAGCCGGCCGAGCACCGCGTCGAGGGCCCGGTCCCTGGCCTGGCTGACCTGCCCGAGGCGCTTGACCCCTTCCAGGCGGGCCCGGGTGCCGGCCCGGAACTCGCCCAGCGTGTCGTACTCACTCGCCGACTGGGCGAACTCATCGTCGAGCTCGGGCAGCTCCTTGACCTTCACGCTGTGCACGGTCAGCGAGACGTCGGCCTGCTCGCCCGCGTGGCCGCCGCCGGCCAGCTCGGCGGTGAAGCTGGTCGAGTCGCCCGCGGACATCCCGGTCAGGGCCTCGTCCAGGCCGTCCAGCAGCGTGCCGCTGCCGACCTGATAGGAGATGCCGCTGGCCTGCGCGTCCTCGACCAGCTTCCCGCCGGCCGAGGCGGACAGGTCGATCGAGACGTAGTCGCCGTCGGCGGCCGGGCGGTCCACCCCCTTGAGCGAGGCGAAGCGCTCCCGCAGGTCGCTGAGGTACTCCTCGACCTCGTCCGGGCCCACCTCGGCGTCCTCCACGGTGACCGCGACGGCCGCCAGATCGGGCAGCTCGAACCGGGGCCGGACGTCGACCTCGGCGGTGAAGGCGAGCTCCTGCCCGTCGTCGAGCCTGGTGATCTCCAGGTCCGGCTGGCCGAGCGCGCGGACCTCACTGTCCTCCAGCGCCTTCCCGTACAGCTGCGGCACCGCGTCGTTGACCGCCTGCTCGAGCACCACGCCGCGGCCCAGCCGCTGGTCGATGATCTGCGGCGGCACATGGCCCGGGCGGAACCCCGGGATGCGGACCCGCTTGCCGACGTCGCGGTAGGCCTTGTCGAGGCTGGGCTTGAGTTCGGCGAAGGGAACCTCGATGGTCAGCTTGACCCGGGTCGGGCTGAGCTCCTCGACATCGGTCTTCACGGCGGCGTCACTCCCTGGTCGCCCGCGCCCCGGGCGCCTGCGCGGAAAAGTCGGATCGGTGCGCTGCGGCGCGCCGCGGTGCCGGGATGCGGGCCGCGCGGCAAGCAGCTACGCCGGCCAAGTCTAGGGCAGTCGCGGCCTTCGGCAGCCGGGGACAAGTTTCACCCCGCGAGGATGGCGTCCTTTACCACCGGCCGGGAACCATGGCACGACCGGCGGCCCCCGCCGGCATCACCACGGCGGGCCGCCCGGATCCGCCGGGCACGCCGCCGGGGCCGGGAGCGGGGAGGCAGTCACGACCACGCGAGGCGTCGCGGGCGGGACCGGGCCGGCGCGCGGCCGGCCCGGCCTGCTGCCCGCCCGCGGCGCGGTGCCGCTGACCCTGGTGGCCGCGGTCGCGATGGTGGCGCTCGGCTGCCTGCTGCTGCTGTGGCCGCGCGCCTCGGCCGCGGTGGCCGCCGCCCTCGTCGGCACCGCCCTGCTGGTGGCGGGGCTGCTCCGGCTGCTGGACGGCATCCTGGCCAGCGGCGCGGGCGGTGCCCGGCGCAGCGCGCAGGTGATCGCCGGGATCCTGGCCGGCCTGGCCGGGCTCTACTGCCTGGGGCACAGGCCGGCGACGGTCGTGCTGCTCTCGCTGATCGCCGGCCTGGTCTGGGTCATGCACGGGATCGTGGACCTGGTGGTCGCCGGCAGCGCCGGCCCGGGCGAGGCGCGCGGTGCGATCACGGCCGCCGGCGCGCTCGGCCTGCTGGCCGGCCTGGTCGTGATCTTCTGGCCGGCGATCTCGCTGACCGTCATGACCGTGGTGACGGGGATCTGGCTGATCTGTGACGGCGTGCTGCTCGCGGCCCTGTGGCTGGCCGCCCGCCGCGCGGGCCGCGCGGCGGGCGGGTTACCGGCGCCGCGGCCGCTAACAACAGCCCGAGGCGCCGGCCACGGGCGATGGCGTCGCGGCGCGAGCCGACGCCCAGCTTCCGGTACGCCGAGCGCAGATGGGTCTTCACCGTGTTGACCGAAAGGAACAGGGCCTCGGAGATCTCCTCGTTGGTCATGTGCGAGGGCAGGAAGCAGAGCACCGCGCGCTCGCTGTCGGTCAGCCGCACGCTCACCAGTTCGGCCGCGCCGCCCAGCCGGGGGCCGCAGCTGTCGAACCGCTCCAGGACCCGGCCGGCGAACCCGGCGTAACGGCTGGTCCGCGGCACCAGCACGGTGACCGCCGAGCGGACGGCGAGCCCGCCGTCGAGGAACACCCGGTAGGCGCTCTCCGGTTCGGCGAGCCCGAGCGCCTGCTCCACCCAGGCGGACGCCTGGGCCAGGTCGCCGAGGCGGCGGCTCGCCGCGGCGGCGGTCAGCAGGGCACGGGTCCGCGCCCAGGTGGTGGCCGCGCCCTCCCCGGCCACCAGGCCGGCCACCGCGTCCAGGGCGCCGCGGAAGTCGCCTTCGGCCAACAGCAGGTCGGCCCCGGCCAGGGCGGCGCCCGGGCCGGGCTGGCCGGGCTGGCCGCCCTCGGCGGCCCGCAGCAGCGCGCGGGCCTGACCGCGATCCCCGGCGCGCAGCGCGGCCTCGGCCTCGGCCACGGCCACTGCCCGGGACAGCTCCGCGCGGGCCGGCGCCCACCCGTCGCGCAGCCGGGCCAGTGCCGTCCGGGCGCCGGCCGGGTCACCGTCGGCGAGCAGGACCCTCGCCTGGGTCAGCGCGGCGATGACCGCCACCGACGGCTCACCCGGGAGGTGACCCGCGCGGCTGTCGTCCACCTCCGCCAGCAGCCGCTGGGCCGCCAGGAGATCGTCCCTGCCCAGGCTCACCTGGGCGTAGCCGAGGGCGGCGAGGTAGGACGCCTCGTGGGTGACCGGGATGGCCTGCGTGCGCACCTCGTCGGCGGCCTGCTGGGCCGCGGTCAGGTCGCCGCAGCAGGCCTGCGCCAGGGCCCGCCAGGCACGGGCCCTGGCCCGCAGCGCGTCCAGGCCGCCCGCGGACAGCTGCCGGTCGGCGCAGCACAGCGCCCGGGCCGCCGCCGCGGTGTCCCAGCAGCGCAGGCTGGCGCAGCCCAGCGCGAACCAGAGCAGGCCCACCGCGCGGTGCTCGGCGGGCGTGCTCGCCGCGTCCCCGGCCGGCCCGGCCAGCGCCCAGCCCTCCCGGATGGCCGCGGCGGCCTCCGTGGCCGCGGCGTCCCGGGCACGCGCGGCGTCCCCCGTGGCCGCGGCGTCCCCCGTGGCCGCGGGGCCCCGGGCAGGCGCGGC
>Ga0335078_10012524_pt1 | contig 12584 bp, 10 predicted proteins | sample Lox_Sample_32_FD_206711 | JGI IMG/M metagenome (GOLD analysis project Ga0335078, IMG submission 206711) | Soil microbial communities from Loxahatchee National Wildlife Refuge, Florida, United States - Lox_Sample_3.2 | ecosystem: Environmental > Terrestrial > Soil > Wetlands | place: USA... | reverse complement strand
CTGAAAGCTGTTGTTGAATTGCCCGAACTTGCGCACCGGCTCGTAGAGTTTGAAGACCGCGACGATGAAGGCCATGAACACGCCTTCGGTGAAGAAGCCGTGCTTGATGTATTCGCGGCCGAGATAAATGAGCAGGGCAATCGCGATCGCGCCGAAAATGTCCATCAACGGCGAGCTGACGGCGAAGGCGGCAGCCGAGCGCAGGTTCGCCTTGAACAGCCGCCGGGAAGCTTCGCGGAAACGTCGCGTCTCCCACGCTTCCATGCAGAACGCCTTCACAATGCGGACCCCGGTGATTGTTTCGTGCAGCAGGTTGTGGATTTCCGCCAGTTTGTCCTGACCCTTGCGTGTGGTGGTGCGCACTCTCTGACCGATGCGCTTCGCCGCCATCACCACGAACGGCACAAAGATGATCAGCACCCAAGTCAGGCGCCCGCCCAGGCCAATCACCACCAGCGCCGTAAAGATGAAGGTAAACAGCTGCTGCAGAAATTCCGCCAGCACGCTCGACATGGCGAACTGTACTTTCTCCACGTCGTTGACGATGGCCGAGAGCAGCGTGCCCGTCGCGTATTGCTGGAAGAATGCGACGGAGCGTCGCAGCGTCGCAGTATAGAGATCGTTGCGCAAATCGGTAATCATGCCGTAGCCGGCATAATTCACCAGATAAGTACCGCAATAATCGAAGATGCCCTTCAGCACCGTGGAGGCGACCAGCGCGAAGGCAACGATGGTCCAGACATTATGAAAATGTTCGGGAACAAAGGTGCCGAGCTGAATGGTGTGGCTGCTGAGCGGAATGCGAATCAACGGCAGGTTGTGGCCCTGCGACGACGGATTCAGCACGCGGTCAAAGATGGGGCCGATCAGCAGCAGGCGGAAGGCGTCGAATAGGCCCACCAGCGCCATGGAAATGACGGAGGCCAGCAGGTAGGGCCAAAACCGCCCTGCGTAGCGAAGCAGTCGGCTCAGTCGATGCATAATCTCCGCGGGTTGCGGCAAAACGCTGTCGCCCGCAGCGCTGGCCAGAACGGGTTTGCACAGGTCAGGTGCAAGTTTCGATTCTAATGGAAACCGTGGTTCGGTAGAAATGCTTGCGCTCGTAGAAATCCTTAGGCGAGGGGGCCCCGGAGCCTGCCCTGAGCTTGCCGAAGGGTCTGGCGATTTTCCAGACCTGGGTGCTCGTAGCGCAGCGGCGGTCACCTAGGTCTCGAACAGCGCGAGACCTTGGGCACCCCAATGACGTACTCTTAACTCGCATGCCTATCCTCCTCACCCATGCGGCGCAACTTCTCACGTTGCGCAGTGAGCGCGCCGCCAGCGGCCCGCGCCGCGGTGCAGAGATGGGCGAACTGGGGTTAATCGAGGACGGTACCGTGCTCATCTCCGAGCGGAAGATTGTCGCCGTCGGCACCACGGACGAGGTCGGCAAGCAACTCGCGAGTCTCCGAACGGAAGTTGAGGAGATCGACTGTCGCGGCAAGGTCGTGCTGCCGGGCTTCGTCGATTCCCACACCCATCCCGTCTTCACCGCGCCACGGCTGGTCGACTTCGAAAAGCGCATCGCAGGCGCAAGCTACGAAGCGATCGCGGAAGCGGGAGGCGGGATCAAAGCCAGCCTACACGGCGTGCGCGAGGCGTCCACCGCAACTCTTGCCACGCACATGCTTCGGGGATTGCGCGAGATGTCCGCTCAGGGAACTACGACGGTCGAAGCCAAGTCGGGCTATGGGCTGAGCCTCGAGGCCGAGGTCAACTCGCTGGAGGCGATTCAGGCAGCTTCGCAGCAATGGAGCGGAACGCTGGTCGCGACCCTGCTTGGCGCCCATGTTGTCCCGCCCGAGTACCACGACAATCCGGACGACTACGTTCGCGTGATCTGCGAGGAGATGATTCCGCAGGTGGCCGAGCGCAAGCTGGCGGAATTTGTGGATGTCTTCTGCGAGCGTGGCGCGTTCACTCCGGAGCGGACGGAGCAGGTCTTTCGCACCGCGGTCGAGCATGGGCTTAGCCTGCGCGCCCACGTCTGCCAGCTCACGACGACGATGCTGGAGCCGCTGCTGCGCTTCAAACCTGCGTCGCTCGATCACATGGACTTCGTTCGCGACGACGATCTGCCCCTGCTAGCGAGGTGCGATACGGTCGCGACGCTGCTGCCCGCGGCGAATTACTTCCTCGGCCTGGATACGTTTCCGGCGGCCCGCAAGCTGATCGACTCCGGCGTAGCGGTTGCACTGGCCACCGATTACAACCCCGGCACCGCGCCCACTCCGTCCATGCCATTCGTGTTGTCAGCCGCATGCACGCACATGAAGATGTCGCCTGCCGAGGCGATCACGGCAGCCACCTACAATGGCGCGTGCGCGCTCCGGCTCCAGCACAGGAAAGGCAGCCTCGAAGTCGGGAAAGACGCCGATATCGCAATCTTCGACGCCGGCGATTATCGCGAGCTGTCGTATTGGTTCGGAGTGAGCCGATGTTCAGCAACGATTGCAGTGGGAAGAAGCCTGTGAATGGCAGCGTCTGGAACACAGCGCCGAAGGCGCGAAAGAGTTTAGCCCAGCGCTTCAGCGCTGGGAATCCGCCTTCTGCCCAGCCTTGAAAGGCTGGGCTAAGCTCTCCCGCGCTCCTTTTCCCGCAAATCGCGAAGCCAATGTGAAGATGATTTCTGCCGCGGTCCCGATCACACTCTGGCCCGTTGTTTACTATTAGAAGTCAAGGCGCACCCTATTCCCGATTGTCGGTCTGCGGCTCGGGATGGATCAGCACCCGAAACAGTTCCGGAAGCTCCTGGCGAAAGCGTCCCTCCACCGCCGTCTGGATGTCGTGCACCCGCGACAGCGGCAGATCGTCCTGCATGGTGATGTGCAGCGATAGATACAATCGCCCACCTACGCGCTTGAAGAGGAGGTCGTGCATATCGACGACCTCGGGGAAGGCCGCAGTCACAGCATGTAAGCGGCGCTCGAAGCTCGGCACCTGCAACAGTCCGTCGCTGGTTTCGATCGTCGCCGGCTCGCTTTCAATGTGCGTCAGGATGCTGGAAATCTCGCTGACCTCCTGCTTCATCTCGCTTTCCAGCCAGGTGACGCGATCGTGCGCTTCTTTCAGGCTGAGGCGCTCATCGAGCTCGACATGCTGCTCAACGTGCAGCTTGCCGGCGATATCCTGCACGCTGACGTCGTGCACGTTCAGGTTGTTGCGCGTGGCCACGGCGCGGATGCGGTCGAAGAGGCTCTCCTGGCGGCTGGCGCGGGCAACGGCGTTCACCACCACGTCGGCATCGGGCAGCAGCTTGCGGATGCGCGCCGCCACTTCGTTGGCCACCTGCTCCGACTTCTGGAAGGTCACGTTGCGTGACATGGCGACGGAAACATCGGCAAAATGACGGCTCCCGGCGCGGCGAATGCGCACGCGGTCTACGCCCAGCACGCCATTCACCCGGTACACTTCTTCGATGATGCGGCTGCGCACCCCCTTGGGCGCTGCGTCCAGCAATGCGTCAATCGTCTGCCGTGCCAGCCGCGAGCTGACGTACACCACCAGGCCGGCCACGAGGAGAGCGGCAAGCGGATCGGCCTTGGTCAGCCACGGCAACGAGGAATTCCGGCCCACCAGGACGAGGACCAGCCCCAGCACGACCACCGCGCTGGACCAGATGTCGGTGCGGAAGTGCAGCGCGTCGGCCTGCAGCGCCTGGCTATCGTATTTGTCGGCGACGCGGCGTAGTCGCTGCGAGCGCCATACGTCAACGACCATCGAGATGCCCATGACCGCGAAGGCCCACACCGTAGGCTCAATCTCCACCGAACGAAAGAAGAGCCGCTTGGCCGCTTCATAGACGATCCAGATACAGGTGAGCAGGAGCAGGCCGGTTTCTACGAACGCGGAGAAGCTCTCGATCTTCCCGTGGCCGTATTGATGGTCGGCGTCCGCCGGCTTGTCCGAAACGCGAACGGAGAAATATGTGAGGGTGGCGGCCATGAGGTCGAGCGCCGAGTGCGCCGCCTCGGAGAGTATACCCAGGCTGCCCGTGGAAATGCCGACCACTACCTTCAGCGTGGTGATCGCGACGGCAGCAACAATCGAATTCAGCGCGACGCTCTTCTTTTCGCGCTGCATCCCGACGAGTCCGGCGCCGTCTGTCATATGCTCCGATTATTCATGGATGCGCACCGCTTCGCCAACCCGCTTCAGAGGTTACAATGTGGCTCTGCCCGGAATGCTGCTCAAAATCCAGCCGGCCAATCAGCAACATTGGTCGGCATCGTCGAACTCTCAAGCGATCCAGATTATCTTTCCCTGACCCTGATCCAAACTACGCCAGAAAGCCAATCTTTATCGTAATGTGATAGGATTTTTCGTATCCATCAGCTCCGCCGCAGGCGGTACTTTTCCCGGAGGAATACCCTTCATGTTACGTCCCACACTGTTGGTTGTTGCGTTTTCGTGTGCACTCGCGTGCACCAGTCACGCCCAACAGCCGAGTTCTACGCCAACATCAGCCACTACACCACAGGCTGCGAGCCAGAACCCGTCCTCGCCGGCCACCTCGACCGCGACGGCACCGCCTTCCCAACCCGGTGCGACTCCAGCTCCAGCGCCGGAGGCAACCAAGCCGAATGCGAGTGCGCCGCCTCCGCTCAGCACGGTTCCGCTGACCGCGCCCGTCATCACCTTGAAGGGGGCTTGCGAATCGGCAACCACGCCGCACGCCGCCGGTGCGAAGACCGCTTCCAACAGCGCCCATACGGCAGCCACCTCCGGCTGCGTCAGCCAGCTCACTCGCGAGCAGTTCGAGAAGCTGACGAACGCCATTCAGCCGCCCGACCGCGGCCCCGTGCCTCCTGAGATGAAGCGCAAGTTTGCCACCCAATACGCCAAGCTGCTGACCATGGCCGACGCAGCCCGCGAAATGGGCCTGGAAAACGATCCCAAGGTGAAGCAGATCTTCACCGTGGTGCGCAATCAAGTGCTGGCTGAGGCGCTGAATCAGCACCTGATGGAAAAGTACGCTCACCCCAGCGAGCAGCAGATCCAGGACTACTACGACAAGAACGATAAGAAATATCACGAAGTCACGTTACAGCGCGTCATCATCCCCATGAGCCAGGCGAGCGCGGACAAGCCTAAGGTGCCGGAAGAGGAGCAGAAGGCTTTTGCCGACAAAATTCGCGAGCGCTGGGTTGGCGGTGAAGATCCCGCCAAGCTGGAAAAGGAATCCATGGAGCACGTCGGCATGACGACGACCTCTCCCGATGTCAATGTCGGCGCGCGCCGGCCGGGCTCGCTGCCTCAGGATCACGAAGCCGTCTTCGACCTGAAAACCGGCGAGATTTCGCCGGTCTATTCCGATCCGGCGGCGTTCTACATTTACAAGGTCGTCTCCGAACGGCAGGTACCGCTGAGCGAGGTGAAGGCCAACATCTCGCAAACTCTGCAGCGGCAGATGTACAACGACAAAATCCAGGAGATCGAGGCCTCGGTGAAGCCGGAGTTGAACGATGCCTACTTCGGCCCTGAGCAGCCGTCGCGGCCGGTGGGACCGGTGGGACGCCCGGGAATGCCTCCGGGAATGCCTCCGCGACCGGGAGTTCCTGCCGGTGGGCCGCCGCCGGGTGCAGCTCCTGGCCCTGCCGGCGCGAGCGCGAACACGCCGCCTCCGGCGCAGAACGCAGCCACCCCCAGCAAGTAACAATGCTCTCCAAGCGGACTGTCCTGGTCACCGGAGTCTCGGGAAATCTGGGGACCAGGCTGCTTCCCTTGTTGACCGACTTCAAGGTTGTGGGCGTGGACCTGCACCCACCAGGCAGTTCTCCCCTGGCGCGCTTTGACCAGATGGACCTCGGTCGCGAGCCCTCCTGCCGCCAGCTAATCGACCTGCTACGCACCACAGGGGCGCAATCGGTAGTCCACCTCGCCTTTGTTCTCGACCCGCAACAAGCAGGCATTCTCGATCGGCACCGCATGTGGCAGATCAACGTTGGCGGCACCGCCCGTGTGATGGAAGCCATCAGCGTGGTCAACCGCACCGGCGGCGACGTGCGGCAATTCATCTTTCCCAGCAGTGTGGCCGCCTACGGGCCGGAGACCGGCGGGCCGGTGAAGGAAGAAGCTCCGTTGCGCGCGCATACATTACCCTACGCCATCCACAAGCGCGAGAGCGATGAGGTCGTGCGCTATCGCGCCGAGAGCTTGGGCGATTGCCACACGTACCTTCTGCGTCCGCATATTTTTACCGGCGCCAGCATGCAGAACTACATCCTCGGTACTTTGCGCGGCACGCCGCTGGGCAGGAGCAAGCGTGCCGCTCGCATGCGCGCCGAGGGCAAGCGGCTCCCCCTGATGCTGCCGCGCGGCCCAAAATATCTGGAAAAGCGTTTTCAATTTGTCCATGTCGACGATATGGCACGGCTGCTCACGGTCCTGCTTTACCGGCCGGACACGGACCCCATGCTGAACATCATGAATGTCGCGGGACGCGGCGAGGCCATCACCGTTCAGCGCTGCGCCCAAATCGCGCATGCCACGATCAAGCGCGCGCCTTCGCGCGCCACCTTCGGCACCGTCCTGCGCTTTCTGTGGAAGTTCGGAATCTCTTCCATTCCGCCCGAGGCCCTGCCCTATCTCATCGGCTCCTACACCATGGACACCACCCGCCTGCAACAATTCCTCGGGCCGGATTATCCGCGCGTAATTCAGTACACCGTGGAGGACGCGTTAAAGGACAGCTTTTAATGGCATTAGCTAGTAGGCAGTTGTCGGTTGTCGGTTGTCAGTTGTCGATTATCGTTGCTGTGGAATTCACTTCAGTTGGTGATCCAGCCAATGCGAGGATTTTCGTTCGCGCATATTTGACTCAATTGTTGGCAGGTGCGTTTGGTGTTGAAGAAACAGAGCGCCGTAGGCGCGGAGGCAGGATAGCCCAGCGCGGAGGGTAGCGGAGTGCTGGGTCGAGCGGAAACTTGGCGCCGAGTCCCGTAGGGACGGCACCCGAGTCAGCGCCGGGCGAGCTATGTTCCGGGTGGCCCGCAGTCTGCCGCGACAATGCGGGCCCTGGCCTTGGACTGACAACTGGCTACTGCCTACTTCTTTCCCCGATACAGCCCTGCAATCCCAAACGTGTACGGCGTCCAGGACACGTCGCCAAATCCCGCCACGCGCATGCGCTCCAATATCTCTTCCGGAGAAGGGAAGCGCTGCACCGACGCCGGCAAGTACGCATACGGTCCGCGCACGCCGGAAATCATCGTGCCGATCCGCGGCAGCACGTGCTTGAAGTACACGCGATAGACCTTGCCGAACAGCCCCTGAGGTTCGCCGAAATCGAGGATGCCAACCTCGCCGCCGGGTGCCAGCACGCGATGAATTTCGGCCAGGCCGCGATTGTAATTGGCCAGATTGCGAAAGCCGAACGCAGCCGTGACCAGGTGGAAGCTGTCGGGCTCGAACGGCAAATTCAGCGCGTCGGCTTCAATCCAGCGAATCTGCCGAGGCCCCGATTTCGCTTCCGCGCGCACCAGCATCGCATGAGAAAAATCTGCACCAACCAGCCTGCCCTGGCCGCGTATTCGCCGATACAGTGCAAACGTCATGTCGCCGGTGCCGCAGCATAGATCGAGCACCTGCGCATCCGGGCGCTCGAGAATATGCCGGAAGGCCCGCGCCGTGCGGTTCCACCACAGGCGGTCCACGTTCATCGAGAGCACGTGGTTCAGCAGATCGTAGCGCGGCGCAATCGAGCTGAACATCTCGCGCACAGCCGTCGCCGCGCTTTGCTCGTCGCGCGCGCCGGCCGGAGCTGCGCCCGTAACGCGTTTGGTATCGCTTGCTGCCCGTTTATGCTTAAGCATTGACGACAATCAAAGAGAGATTTTGAAGGGGCACCGCTTCAGCCGTGCCATAAGCACGCAATAAGGCTGGGCTTTAGCCACCGAGGTACCCCGCTTTGCCGCATGCTCCATTCGCTGCCGAAAAAATCGAATCACCCCCTCGTCGGCTGAAGCCGCCTCGAGGTATTCAGTGGAGCACTTTCTCGGCGCAGCTAAGGCTACGCCCTTTCAAAGCTCGCCAGGTTGTCACGCCTTTGACATCCGCCGAATCTTCTTCACCGCTCCAATCACATACTCCTGCGGGACATTATTCACCACCTCGGTCTGGCCAATTGCGCTGGCCAGAACGAAGTGCGGCACGCCGGCTACCGATTTCTTGTCCGACAGGAGCCGCTGGAACACGCGTTTCGGGTTCACATCAACCTTCGGCAAGGGCCCATAGGACAGCACCAGATCGATCACGCGCTGCGCCGTCGCTTCCTCCGTGATCTCCATGCTGACGCCGATCATGCTGGCCGCGATCATCCCCCAGGCAACAGCTTCGCCGTGCAGAAAGCGCTTGTAGTTCGTCTCGGCCTCCAGCGCATGACCGACGGTATGGCCGAAGTTCAGGATGCGCCGCTCGCCGCTCTCCCGTTCATCGCCGCTGACGACATTGGCTTTAATGCGCACGCATTCCGTGATCAGCGTCTCCAGCAATTCGCTCCGGCGCTGCAGAAGGGCGTCACGATTCTCTTCCATCAGATCCACGATTGCCGGATTGCGAATCGCGCCATACTTCATCGCCTCGAATAATCCCGAGCGATATTCGCGCTCCGGCAAGGTCGCCAGCACGTCGGGGTCGGCGAGCACGGCCAGTGGCTGAAAAAAGGTCCCCAGCAGGTTCTTGCCCGCGCTCAGGTTCACGCCGGTCTTGCCACCAATGGCCGAGTCCACCTGCGCCAGTAGCGTTGTCGGCACCTGAATGACCGGGATGCCGCGCATAAACACGGACGCGAGAAAGCCGCCCACATCGCCCACCACTCCGCCACCGAGCGCCACCAGGATCGAATGCCGGTCAGCGCCCAGGCTCACCAGCTTGTCGCCCAGCTTTTCCAATTGCGCGAGCGTCTTGGCGCGCTCGCCATCCGGCATCATCAGGATCTCTGCCAGATGGCCCGCTTCACGAAAGCTCTTGCGCAGCGTGCCCGCATAGTGCTTGCGGATGGGGGGCGATGTGAGCAGGAAGATTCGGGCGTGCGGTGCTATGAGGCCGTGCAAAGCAGCCGCAGCGACGGGCAGCAGGCCGCGCTCCACCAGCACTTCATAGGACCGCGAGGGAGTTTGGACAGGGATGCGAGTCAAGCGTCTAGTGTAATGGAATTTTTTCGGAGTCGGCGGCCCAAGAGCGCCCCCACACGATTGCAGAGATGGAGAAGGGGCAAGCTATTGAATGGACGCACAACACTGGAAGATCAAAGTCTCATTCATTCTTCGCACCACTCGGTAACCGTTGGCTTCGAGCAATCCTATGCTGCCGGGATAGTCTGCGCCGCCAATAAATTGGCCCTGATTACCCACAACTGCGATGCGGACGCGATGGAGCGCCAAGGTACTGTGAATCTCGGATTCGGAGATGACGTGATATTTCTGCCGCTTCTCGGACGAAAGATAACTGGAGACCCCCATCCCGAATTGGTTCTCGAAATCCGGGTATGGATCGGCCGACGAAGCGAAAATATAACCCGGCCAGAAGCTCAGTACCGGTTCGCCGGGCGTTGTCAACTGGTCAATGGCCGCAGAGACAGCGGTCACCTGTTCCAAGGTCCAGTTTTGCGCGTTGCGCTGCTCGAAGATGCCGGGAACCTTGCCGCCAGTGTAGAGATACCAGTTGAAGCTGCGGACTCCGAAGGCCAGAAAGCCGGCGAGCAATACCGCACAGACTGCCCCCGCCAGGGCCAGCGTGCGCACGGACCGTAATCGCGCAAAGTATTCACTGACCAGGCAGACAGCCGCAACAATCAAGAAGGGCATGAGCATCGAAAAGTACTGCATCGCGGTCGGGGTGGGCAGGACACAGATCCCGCCCAGAACCAGCGCCACCAAGAAGGCCAGTAGCGATGCGTTGGTCCGGAAGCGACGCCACGGCAGCAAAACCGCGCACAGGGCGGCGACAATGCTGCACTGAAAACCAGTATCTGGGCCCGCAAACAGCAGATAAAGGACTTTGGCCTTGTTCCTCCAGGCTCCGATTAACCCATTGTTGGTCCGCAGGCCGTGGTATCCCAAATTGTTAAACAGGAACACGTCGGGAGAGGCGACGAAGAAGGCAATGCATGGCGCCAGCCCGATGATGAGACCACCAATAAACCACAGAAGACGAAAGCCGCGGCCTTCCTGTCCCACGCGCCATACCCACCACAGGAAGACTGGAGCGAGACCGATGACGTAGGAACGAGTATCGGCACTGAGCCCGAAAGCAACGCCCACCAGCGCCACTAGCCATCCCGCCGACGATATGGAAAGCCGGGCAAGAACGGCATAGGCCAGAAAAAGAAAGAGGGTCGCCAATCCGAACGGCTTGGCAATCGGAAGCCAGCCAAACACTGAACTGCTGGAAGCGAACACAATTACAGCGAAAGTTCCCGCCAGCCACTTCCCGGTCTCGTGGCAGACGTGCTCGAAGATCGCGGCACCCAGAGCGGCAACCAGTAAGCCCGAAAACGCCCGCGCCGCAAACCAGGACGTCCCGGTAAGCTTCAGCCATGCGGCATAGGCATACGGCAAGAGCGGAGCTTGCTGATAAAAGAAATCGAGATAAGGCACTTTATGCTGCAACACCAGCCGTGCTGCCAGCGTATAGAAACCTTCGTCCGCATCGATGAGGCGATGCTGGGAAACAAACCAGAAGAAAACAGCCTGAAGAAGAAAGACAGGTAAAACCCACAGCTTGTAAGTGGGGGCCAACCTGTGTAACCAGTCACGCGCTACGCCCGTTTCCGAAGCTGATGTACGCATGCAGTAACCATGGCGCAGAGCGACCTAACGCCGCGCTCGGATGACGGCGGGAATCGAATCGCTGGCGAAGTGGCAGCGGACGGCATCACGGACCATCTCGCGCAACTCATTCCGCCAGTCCGCCTGGGTGAAAATCGAGTGCCCGAGGGCACGGGCCTCGTAGCCTCCCCCGGGAGATTCTCCCACGGCGAAGATAATCTCTGAAGCCTTCATTCCGGCTGATTATAACAACGCAACTGCGGGCGGCCCCAGAACGGCGTGCTTACTATCACCGTGTCATCCCGACCGAACCCGCTTCAGCGGGTGAGTGGAGGGACCTGCTGTCCGTCGAGTTGGCAGGATTTCGCTTTACTAGCTTCACCGGCTTACCCCAATCGGCGGCTAAGTCTTCCCACGTCGGGTTTTCGCGCTCGATCAGCCACACTTTCTTTTCGCGACGCCAGCGCTTTAGTTGCTTCTCGCGGGCGATGGCGTTTTGTATCCAGGCATGCTGTTCGTAATACACGAGCCGGTGGACTTTGTAGTCGCTGGTAAAGCCGCCTATCTCTCCGCTGCGATGTTGGAGAATTCGTGCTGTCAGATCGTTGGTCACGCCGATGTACAGCACGCGTGACTTGCTGGCGAGGATGTAAACGTAGTAGCGGTGCTCCACGAGTCGATGTTGGGGCACGATCGGTCGGCAGGTCGGTGAGCTGCGTCACACGACGGACAACAGGTCAGTGTGTTCCCAATTCAGCGTGTCATCCCGACCAAGGGCTGACCGGGGCCCCCGACAAGCGCCGCAGTTGCGCTTGTTGGGGTGGTTCAGCCCGCGTGGAGGGACCTGCTGTCCGTCGCGTTGGCAGGATATCGTCGTGTCACCTTGACCGGTTTACCCCATTCCGCGGACAGCCGGTCCCTCCACTCCGCGTCCGCCCACCCGCAAAAGATGCGGGTGGAAAAAACGCAGACGCTCCGGTCGGGATGACACATCAATGCGGGTTGTCGCGAAGCCTCGGGTCTTAAAGCACGCGGGGCCCGGGGGGGGCACCCGGCTTGGTACCTCTCCGATTAGGGTTTGAACATGTGCGCAATCACTTTCGCGAGCGCGAGTTTCAGAGCTTCGAGCGTTAACGTGCCGGTAGTGCTTAAAGCCAACGCCTTCGCCTTCTCCCAAATAGTATCGCTGCGGGCTGCCTCTAAGAATTCGTGACCGCCGTTGGTCAGTCGCAGTACCATCGCATGGTGGTCGCCGGGCGCAATCCGGCCGTCAACTAAGCTGGCATCCATGGCGAGTTTCACATGGTAAACGACCTCTTCGAGGGAGTATCCAAGCAGTGGCTGCGCTGGCCATGGTTGATTAACCGGCTGCTCTTCAACTCTCATCAAGATATCGCGTAGCAAGTCCATGTCGCGCTTCATCGCTGCCCCCGCCACATTCATTGGCCAAACATTGTGAGAGCCACGGCAGTTGGCTATTGAACAGTAGATCTAACCGGCATTGATAAAATCGAGCCCCACGTATCTGACGAACGGAGAGTCTTGCCGACCAACGTCTGCGCAAATTGGTGAACCCTTCGGAACGATCCCTCCTCTATACGAAGCCCTTTGACGGGATGCATCACGGCATTTCGGACGCCGTTGATGAAGTGCAACTCTTCGGCAAACCTCTTCTTACTGTCGCTACTCCTGGTGAACGCGTCTGGAAGCTCGGGCGACAGTTCGGGCCAGAGCTTCTCGTATATGACTTTTAGGTGAATGAACGTAGTGCAACAA
>Ga0335078_10012523_pt1 | contig 12585 bp, 9 predicted proteins | sample Lox_Sample_32_FD_206711 | JGI IMG/M metagenome (GOLD analysis project Ga0335078, IMG submission 206711) | Soil microbial communities from Loxahatchee National Wildlife Refuge, Florida, United States - Lox_Sample_3.2 | ecosystem: Environmental > Terrestrial > Soil > Wetlands | place: USA: Florida... | reverse complement strand
CGAAGGACGAAGGATCCCCGGCACGTCGCTCACGAACACCACGCGCGACGGATTCAGCACCGGGACGAGCGCGCTCGCGACCGTGTCGGCGCTCAGGATCGACGTCCCCCAGGCGTCGTCCGGGATGACGTCGCCGAAGGAGACCGGGACGTGGCCGCGCTCGAGCGCGTCCTCGAACGGCGACCCATCGAAGGCGACCAGAGCGCCCTCGCGGTTCCTCGCATGGGTCGCCATCGGGATTGACGTCGGAGAGGCTCCCGCGCGAACGAGCTCCTGGAGCACGCGCAGGTGCAGGCGCCGCACCTCGGTCTGGACGATCGCCGCCCCCCGCGTGCGCTCAGCGGGCCGGGCCCCCTCGATGGGGGGCCGGGCGAGTCCGAACCGTTGCGCACCGGGGTGGCCGAAGCTCCCCGCTCCGTGGAGGACGACCCGCGGCACCTCCGGCACGGCGGCGATCTCCGCCGAGAGCCGGGCGAGCACCTTCGGGCGCAGCCGCTCGACCTCGCCCTTTCGGGTGATGACGCTGCCCCCGAGCTTCAGGACGACCGGCGGTCGGATTCCCTCGGAGGAGTCGGACATCGCGGCCGGACCCCACGCTACGCGTGGTCGGGACCGGTCGCCCGCGTGAAGAAGAGGAGCCCCCCGCCGGCGAGCGGCACGACCGAGGCGAGGAGGATCCACTGGAAGGTGATCAGCCAGTACGCAAGGCCGGTGATGCCGAGCCCGACGAGGACGCTCGCGAGGACAACGAACGGGATCGAGATCGACCCGTCGTCGGTCGGACCCGCGTGACCACCCGCGGTGCCGTGCTCCGTCATGCGCGGGCGGGAGAGTCGTCCGGATTCAAATGGGTTCAGTAGTGTCGCGGGAACGGTTCCTCGGCGACGAACGGCGCGTGCCGGACGCCGGAACGCCTCGCGCCGGCGCAAGATAGATATGGCTCGCGCCCCTCGCGCGACTCGCCCGAGGCCCGGGCAGGCTTAGACGGTGTCACCTGCTCCCGAGGACCGGCCGGCGGAAGCGTCGGTGCGGCCCGAAGTGAATACGGCGGCGAACCCGTCGGTCACCCCCGTCAGTGACCGCCGGGCGGGCGGCGGTGCGGCCGAGGCGCCCCTGGGGGCGCCTACGCCCCCGCCGCTCGGAACGGGCAGCTCCGCCGGAGAGTTCCTCGACTCGATCCTCTCGGCGAAGAGCGAGCTGTTCCGCGCGAGCCGCGAGGTGCTGCGGGACTCCTACGTTCCTCCCCGCCTGCCGCACCGCGAGAATGAGATCCGCCAGGTCGCCGAAGTGCTCGGCCCCGCGCTCCGCGGTGTGGTCCCGTCGAACCTCCTCATCTACGGGAAGATCGGGACGGGGAAGACCGCCGTGGTCGCGCAGGTCCGTCAGGACATGCAGCGGCGGACCGAGCTCGCGCAACATCTCACCTTCATCTCGATCAACTGCGGGAACATCGATACCGCCTACTCGCTCCTCCAGACGATCGGCAACACGTTCGCCCGCAACGACGCGGAGCGGATCCCGACCGGGTGGGCCCTCGACCGTGTCCAATCGGCGATGCGCCGGATGATGGACGGGAAGGGCGGGACGATCCTCCTCATCCTGGACGAGATCGACCGGCTCGTCGCTCGCTCGGGTGACAACGTCCTCTACACGCTGAGCCAGATCAACACCGAGCTCGAGGTCGCCCGCCTCGTCCTGATCGGCATCTCGAACGACCTGAAGTTCACGAACCACTTGGACGCGCGGGTGCGGAGCCGTCTCAACGAGGAGAAGATCCTGTTCCCACCGTACGACGCCCTCCAGCTGCAGGACATCCTGCGCGACCGCGCGAAGGAGGCGTTCCACGAGGGGGTCGTCGACCCCGGGGTCGTCGAGAGGTGCGCCGCCTACGCCGCGCTCGAGAACGGGGATGCCCGCCGCGCCCTCGCGCTCCTCCGCCTCGCCGCCGAGATGGCGGAACGGGACCACGCGAAGCGGATCACGCCCGACCATGTCGTGAAGGCGAAGAACCGGCTCGAGCAGGACATCATCGTCGAGTGCGTGCGGACGCTTCCCCCGCACTGCAAGGTCCTCCTCTACGCGATCCTCCAATCGTACGAGCGGCGGCGGAACGGCGTCCTCACCGGCGAGGTGTACGACGGGTACAAGCGGCTCGCCGAGCGGCTCGGCCTCCAGCCGCTCCACGCCCGGTCGATCTCGAACTACGTCTCCGAGCTCGAGTCGCTCGGGCTGATCCGCGCGACGATCGTGTCGCGGGGCCGCGGGGGGCGCACCCGCGAGATCATCGTGGACGTCCCGATCTCCGAGACGATGCCCGCCCTCGAGGAGGACCCGCTCATCGCGCCCGTCGGACGGCCGAAGTCCCGGGGGCAGATGCTCCTCACGAACTTCGACAACCCGGGCCGGACCGGGCCGTTCTGACGCGGCCCGGTCCGCCGCGACCTACGGCAGGCTGAGCGGCGCGGTCGTGCCGGAGTAGGCGCCCGTCCCGACCACGACAAACGAGTAGCCCTGACCCGTCGGGTTGCCCGTCCCCATGTCGATGACGATCGAATAGATGCTCGTGAACACCGTCGACGGGCCGCAAGCCTCCCCATTGCAGACCGGACTCGCGCCGTACGTCCCGAAGGTCGTATTCATCACGAGCGCCGTCGTCGGGGTGGTCATCTGGGCCGCGATCTGGCCCATGATGTTCACCACGGTGAAGCCGCCGACCGAGGGTGCGTTGACGATCGCGCCGGTCGGCGTCCTGACCTCGAAGAGAACGCTCGCGAACGAGGCGGTCGCCGTCTCGATCGTCAGGGTGTAGGTGTAGTCCCCCGCCAAGCAGCCGTTCGCCGCGTAGGTGTCTCCCGTCGCGCAGACGGAGGAGATCGGATTGCCGGCCGCGAACGCCGTGCCGATCGGGATACTGTGGGGCGACCCGCCGCACGACCCTCCGGTCGAGGAGTCCGCCATCAACACCGTGGCGTTCGTCGCGTAGACCACCGAGGAGAACGACTGGGTCGTGTTGGCCGAGCAGGCCTGGAAGTCGATGTCCCAGACGGAGAGATTCGTGAGGGTACCCCTGACGTAGATCCCCTGGTTGAGGAGCGAGTAGGTGGCGTTCGCGCTCGCGTACGTCCGGGCAAAGGAGGCCCCCGCGGAGGTCCTGACGGCCGCCTGCGCAGCGGCGGAACTGTCGACCAGTCCCGAGGGGAGGAGCGTCGGCGCGCCCGTGAAGTAGCATCCCGGACCTCCGACCTCCCCGACCTCGTGGGCCGCGCCGTTCTGCACCACGATGAGGAGCGCGTGGTCGGCGTGGTAGTACTCGAACAACCAGAGCTGGGCCATTCCGTTCGAGTAGTTGCCCGAGTACGCGGGGACGGTGACCGAGGAGATGGTGCCGTTCTGGAGGTAGCAGGTCGCGTTACCGGGGAACGCCGACGAGGCATTGTGCGTGACGGTGGTGGTCGAATCCGAGCCGAACGCGTCGACCAGGCTCCAGGGGCCGCCCGAGATCCCGGACGCGAGATTCCCGGACGTTGCCGCGGCCGACTCTTCCGTGCTCGTGTTCGCGGTCGATCCCGAGGAGCCGCCCCCGCCGAGATGAAGAACGCCTGCGAGGGCCAGCGAGACGACCAGAAGGACCACGATGACGATCGCGACGACCGCGATCGCAACGGTGCGCTTCGACTTGGACCCCCCGGTAGCGGGGGTTCCAGGGGCCGGGCCGGGAGGAGGCGATGTCGGGGCGGGGGAAGTCGGCGGAGCCGACGTGAGGTCGGAGGACGTAGCGGCCATCGAAGAATCCGTAAGCCACCCGGCCATTTACGGGGGGGGATACGGGGCCGCGGCGCCGGCGATAAACTCCGTTCGGGGTTGCTACCCGTTCCTGGGATTCAGGGCGATGCTCGCAGTTCCGCGGGCCCCTCTAAGGTTCGACGGCGACCGGAGTCTCCGACGCGTAGCTCTCAGCGATGCGTCCGCGCCGTCGCGCCCGCTCCTTCCGGAGCTCGCGGAGGTCCCGCTCGAGCTCCCGCAGCTCCGCGGCGGCCCGGCGGGTCCGGAGGCGGGCGATCCGTTCGAGCACCTCGATCTCGCGGTCGAGCTGTCCGTCCGACCCCCGGAACCCGGCCATCCGGGACCTACTCCTGCGTGACGGTGTCGATCTGCGCCTTCTGGAGCTTCGAGGAGAAGTCGATGAAGACGGTCTTGATCTCGGTGAACTCCTCCACCGCGACGCTCCCCGCCTCGCGTCCCCCGGTGCCGGTGTTCTTGATCCCGCCGAACGGCAGCTGGACCTCGGCACCGATCGTCGGGGCGTTGATGTAGGTGATCCCGGCCTCGAGGTCGTGGATCGCCCGGAACGCTCGGTTCACGTCCTTCGTGTAGATTGCCGAGGAGAGTCCGTAGTCGACGTCGTTCGCGACCCGGACCGCCTCGTCGTAGCTCGGGACCTTGATCACCGAGAGGACGGGGCCGAAGATCTCCTCCTTCGAGATCCGGCTTCCGTGGTGGGTCTCGAAGATCGTCGGCTCGAGGAAGTAGCCCCGGTCGTACGCGCCGCCCGTCAACTTGTGTCCGCCGTGGCGGAGTTTCGAGTCCTTCTTCCCGACCTCGATGTACTCCAGGATCTTCTTCTCCTGGTCGGCGGAGGCGACCGGACCCATGCCGGTCGACGGGTCGATGGGATTTCCGACCTTGAACGACCGCAGACGGTCGGTCAGCAGTCCGAGGAACTCGTCGAAGACCTTCTCATGGAGGATCAGCCGGCTGGTCGCGGTGCAGCGCTGGCCGGACGTTCCGAAGGCGCCGAACAGCACGCCGTCGAGCGCGAGCTGGAGGTCCGCGTCGTCCATGATGATGAGGGGATTCTTACCCCCGAGCTCGAGGTGGACCATCTTGAGCCCCCGGGCTCCCTGGACATTGACGTCGCGGCCGGTGTCGACCCCGCCCGTGAACGAGACCATCCGCACCCGCGGGTCCGCCACCATCGCGTTGCCGACGACCCCGCCGGACCCGGTGACGAAGTTGAGGACGCCGGCCGGCACTCCCGCGGCCTCGTAGATGCGGACCACCTCGGCCCCGCATCCCGCGGTGTTCGATGCCGGCTTGAAGACGATCGAGTTGCCGCAGATGAGGGCCGCCGCGATCTTCCAGTTCGGGATCGCCGTCGGGAAGTTCCACGGGGTGATGCAGGCGACCACCCCCTTCGGTTGGCGCACGGTCATGCAGAACTTCGACCGAAGCTCGGAGGGGACGGTCTCGCCGAACAGCCGTCGGCCCTCGCCGGCCATGTACTCGATGAAATCGATCGACTCCTGGACGTCCCCGAGCCCCTCGCTGATCACCTTGCCCATCTCGGTGGTGACGAGCCGGCCGAGCTCCGCCTTCCGGCGGCGCATCTCGGTGGCCGCGGCGAGCAGGATGTCTCCCCGTCGGGGGGCCGGGGTCTCCTTCCACGCCCGGAACGCCTTCGCGGCGGCCGAGATGGCATGGTCGACGTCGGCCGCGGTGCCGGCGACGAACGAGGCGACCGGCTCGCGCGTGGCCGGGTTCACCGTCTCGAACCGCTTCGCCCCGGGCGGAGAGACCCACTTCCCGTCGATGAAGAGACCGTACTCCGGCATTGGACCCACCACCGGGCGCGCCCGGCGGAGCGAAACCCCGGCGACCGTACATAGGGGTTGCCGACCGTCGCGCCACCGGGGGACAAGGGTTTTCGGAGGGAGGCGTTCCCGAGCGGTGTGATCGACGTCGAGCTCCTGCGCAAGGAGCCCGCCCGAGTCGAGGCGAACCTCGCCCGGCGGCAGAACCCGGAGTACCTGCGCTGGTTCACCGACGCCCGCGAGAAGGACGCCGAATGGCGCGTCGCGCTGCAGGAGGCGGACCGCCTCCGGAAGCGGCGGAACGAACTCGGTCGGGAGATCGCCGAAGCGAAGGCCGCCGGCACCCCCGCCCAAGCGTCCGAGGCGGAAGCGAAGGGGCTGCCGGCTCGTCTAAAGAGCGTCGAGGAGCGCGAGCGCGAGCTCGGCAAGGCCCGAGACGCGCTCCTGCGCCGCCTCCCTAACCTGATGGACGACACGGTCCCGTTCGGCAAAGACGACTCGGAGAACCAGGTCGTCGCCACGTGGGGGGCCCCGACCCCCGGAGCGGACTTCCTCGAGACCCATGGGGAGGTCCTCGAGCACCTCGGGATGGCGGAGTTCGACCGGGCGCACCGGGCGAGCGGCGCTGGATTCTACTACCTGAAGGGTGGGATCGTCCTCCTGGACCTGGCCCTTCAGCGGTTCGCGCTCGACCTCCTGGTCGAGCGAGGGTTCACGCCGGTCGAGCCGCCGTACATGCTGCGGCGCGAGCCGTACGAGGGGGTCACCGACCTCTCCGACTTCGAGAAGGTGATGTACAAGGTGGAGGGGGAGGACCTCTACCTGATCGCCACGAGCGAGCACCCTCTCGCCGCGCTCCACCTCGGCGAGATCCTGGACGAGGACCGCCTCCCGATCCGGCTCGCCGGGATCAGCCCCTGCTTCCGCAAGGAGATCGGCGGACACGGGGTCGACCAGAAGGGGGTCTTCCGGGTCCACCAGTTCCAGAAGGTCGAGCAGTTCGTGTTCTGTCGACCCGAACAGTCCGCGGAGGTCCACGAGGAGATCCGGGCGAACGCCGAGGAGGTGTTCCGTCGCCTCGGGATCCCCTACCGGGTCGTGAACGTCTGCACCGGCGACCTCGGCACGGTCGCCGCGAAAAAGTACGACATCGAGGCCTGGTTCCCCCGACAGGGGGCGTACCGCGAGGTCGTCAGCTGCTCGAACTGCACCGACTACCAGGCCCGCCGCCTCGGCATCCGTTCCGGCAAGGCGGGAAAGCCCGGGAAGCAGGTCCCCCACACCCTGAATTCGACGGCCGTTGCCACCTCCCGTGCCCTCGCCGTGATCCTGGAACAGAACCAGCGGCCGGACGGGACGGTCGGCATTCCGGCGGTGCTCCAGCCGTATCTCGGCGGCCGGACGGAGCTGACCGCCGAGCCGGCGGCTCGTTGACCCGGACGGCCGATCGCGAGGGCCCCGAGGGGAGCGACGGTGAGGTCGAAGGGACCGACCGTCCAGCAGCATCGCCTCGAGGAGTTCGGGGCTCCGGGGGACACCGTCCTTCCCGAACCCCCCCGCGGTCGCGCGCATCCCGAGGGCCTGCCGGGGGTGTGGCAGGTGGCCGACGGGTGGGTCGTGCACCCGTTCCTCCGCCCGGGGGTTCTCAAGGCGCTGCCGTTCCAGGTGGACCTCGCCCGGATCGGGCTGACGGAAGACCTCCTCGTGGTGCTGCCGACCGGTCTCGGCAAGACGGTGATCGCCGCCCTGATCGCCGCGGAGTTGCTCCGACGGTCCGACGGAAAGGTCCTGTTCCTCGCGCCGACCCGCCCGCTCGTCCAACAGCATTCGGAGTCGTTCCAGCGCTGGCTCGTGCCGATGCGCACCGCCCGGTTCACGGGCACCGTGAAGCGTCCCGAGCGTGAGGGCTCCTGGGAGTCCGCCGACCTCGTCTTCGCGACCCCCGAGATCGTGGCGAACGACCTCGCCGCCGGCCGGTACCGCCTGGATGAGGTCGCTCTCGTGGTGTTCGACGAGGCGCATCATGCGGTGGGCCACTATGCCTACGTTCCGGTCGCCGCCCGCTGGCGGGCCGAACGTCGTCCCGAGGGTCGCGCCTTGGGCCTGACTGCCTCTCCCGGGGGAAAGGACGAGCGGATCGAGGAGGTGGTCCGGGCCCTCGGGGTGGCGCGCATCGAGGCCCGGACGCGGGAGGACCCCGGGGTGGTCGAGTTCGTTCAGCCGGTCGAGGTCGAGACCCGCTGGGTCGACCTCTCCCCGACGGCGGAGGAGATCCGGACCCGGCTCGAGACCGCGATGCACGCGACCGCCCGCAAGCTCCAGAAGATGGGGTTCCTCCGGAAGAAACCGATCACCTCGCTCTCCGTGAAGGACCTGATCGCGCTCCGCGCGGAGATCTTCGCCCGACCCGGCCCGATGACCCGTCGATTCGGCCCCTTGTTCCACCAGCTCGTCCTGCTCCACCTGCATCACGCGGTCGAGCGGCTCGAGACGCAGGGGATCACCCCGTTCGTCCAGTACCTCGACCGAGTGGCGGCCAAGCCGAAGCTGGCCCGGGGGGACGCGGCGTTCCTGAAGCTCCCCGAGGTCGCCGAGTCCCGCCGGATCGCCGAGGAGTTCCTCCACACGTCGAAGGAGGCGTCCCATCCGAAGCTGGAGGCGCTGGTCGAGCTCGTGCGGGAGACGCTCGCCGAGCCGCGCGACCACCCTCCCCGCATCCTCGTCTTCGCGCAGTATCGCGACACGATCCAGACGATCCAGTCGATCCTCGAGGCCCAAGGATGGGCGGTGGGCCGGTTCGTCGGCCAGGCGACCCGGGACGCCGAGGACAAGGGGATGAACCAGAAGGAGCAGGCCCGGGTCCTCTCGGGGTTCCGGGACGGTCGGTTCCCGCTCCTGGTCGCCAGCAGCGTCGCCGAAGAGGGCCTGGACGTCCCCGACGTGGACCGGGTCGTCTTCTTCGAGTCGGTGCCGAGCGAGATCCGGGCGATCCAGCGGCGCGGACGCACGGGCCGGACGTCGCTCGGTCGCGTGACGCTCCTTCTGACCCGGGCGACCCGGGACGTGCGCTACCAGGTGGCCGAGGTCCGGCGGGAAAAGGCGATGAAGCGGATCGTCCGCCGACTGTCGGCGGAAGCGCGCCGCCGCTCCGCGGCGGAAGCCGGCGGGCCCCCGGCTCCGCCCGCGGGGGATGGCGGATAAACCTTCGGCCGGGCGTGCGCCGCGCTACCACTTGGTCAACGAGGCTAAATAGCGAGGTCCGGGTCGAGCGGCCCGAGACGACCATGGGTCCGCTCGACTGGGTGACCGCCCACCTGGGATTGCTGGTCCTGACGGTGATCTCGGTCGCGCTGACCCTCTACCTCGTCTACGTGATGGTCCGACCCGAACGGTTCTGAGGAAACTGTGGCGTTCGCGCTTCAATCGCTCTGGGACGTTGTCGTCCTGGTCGGCCTGGTCATCGCGATCGCACCGTGGTTCGGGGGCTACCTCGGCCGAGTGTTCATGAACCGCCCCGTGGTCGGCGACGTGGTTCTCACGCCCATCGAGAACGCGATCTACCGCCTCTTGGGCACCTCGCCGCGGCGGTCGATGACGACCACCGAGTACCTGATCGCGCTCCTGAGCGTGAACGCCGCCGTCCTCGCCTTCCTGTTCTTCTTCTTCTTCCTCCAGGGTCAGCTCCCCGGGAATCCGACCGCCGTCCCGGGGATGTCGTGGGACCTCGCGTTCCATTCGGCCTCCAGCTTCACCACGAACACCGACTTCACGCACTTCACCAACGAGACCCAGCTGAGCTTCGCCTCGCTCGTCGTCGCGTGGCAGCTCGCGCTGTTCCTGTCGCCGGCGACCGGGCTCGCGGTCGCCGCGGCGATGATCCGCGGGTTCACCCGAAAGGACGGACGCGTCGGGAACTTCTACGTCGACGTCACCCGCGCGATCACGCGGGTCCTGCTCCCCCTCGCCGTGGTCGGGGCCATCGTGCTCGTCCTCCTCGGCGTCCCCGAGACCTGGACCTACGTGGTCGTGGCCCACCCGCTCGGGGGCGGGACGCAGACGATCCTCCTCGGCCCCATCGCGTCGTACCAGTCGATCTCGCTGATCGGGACCAACGGCGGCGGCTGGAACTCTGCGAACATGTCGAGCCCGCTCGCGAACCCGACGGCCCTCTCGAACCTCTGGGGGGTGTTCCTGATGCTGCTCATCGCCTTCTCGACCCCGTTCGCCTTCGGCCAGATGGTCCGCCGCCGGGGGGAGGCGTGGCCGTTCCTCGGCACGATCCTCATCGTGCTCGTCGTCGCGCTCGGCCTGTTCATCGCCTACCAGGCGGCGGCGAACCCGTTCCTGTCGGGGATCCAGGGGCTCGCCCCGGGCTCGAACGGGTATCCGATCGGCCAGGAGACCCGGTTCAGCCTCCCCGAGGGGGCGCTGTTCCAGGTATCGAGCGTCTACTCGAACGTCGGCGCGAACAACATGCAGATCGGAGCGCTCTCTCCGGTCGCCCAGATGGTCCTCCTGTTCGGGATGTTCACCCAGTCCACCCCGGGCGGTGAGGGGACCGGGTTCACGACCCTCCTGATGTTCGCGATCCTCGCGATCTTCGTCGGGGGGCTGATGGTCGGGCGGACCCCCGAGTACCTCGGGAAGAAGATCACGACGAGCCACGTCAAGTGGTCGGCGCTCGCGGTCCTCGTCCATCCCGCGTCGATCCTGATCCCCTTCTCCGTGGCGATCCTGGGCGGCTTCGTCAACCTCAACGGGCCGACGATCGGCGCGACCGCGCACAACTTCACGTCGGTGCTCTACGAGTTCACCAGCGAGTCGGCGAACAACGGCAGCGCGCTCAGTTCCGCGTCGGTGAACGACACGACCCTGTTCTTCAACGTCACCGGCGCCCTGATCATGCTCGTCGGCCGGTTCGTCCCGATCCTCGCGATGCTGAAGATCGGGGGGCTGTTCGCGGAGCAGGACGTCCTGCCCCCCGGGCCCGGCACTCTCCGCACGTCGAGCGCGACGTTCACGATCTTCCTGACGCTGTTCCTGATCATCACCACGGCCCTCCTCTTCCTGCCGGTCCTCGCCCTGGGGCCGCTCGCCCAGATCGTCGGAGGTCCGTAGGATGGCGATGGAGCCGGAGTTCCTGATCGAGCCCGGGGCCCGCGTCTCGGTCCGTCGGACCCCGCACACGTCCTGGACCCGCGTGCTGCGCGATTCGGTGACGCACTTCAACCCGAAGCGGCAGGTCCGCCACCCGCTGATGTTCTGCGTCTACGTCCTGTTCATCTTCCTCGCGGCCTTGACGGTCTACCCGCGGGCGTTTCCCGACATCGCCCACACCTACAACCCCGGGTTCTACCTCGGCGTCACGATCATCCTGTTCCTGACGCTCTGGTTCGCGAACCTGTCGGACGCGATCGCCGAAGCGCAGGGGCGGGCCCAGGCCGACAGCCTGCGCGAGATCCGCAGCGGGATCCGGGCCCGCCAGGTGCTCCCGGACGGGACATCCCGATGGGTCGCCTCCGACGTCCTGCACGTCGGCGACACGGTCGAGATCCACCCGGGGGAGCCGGTTCCCCTCGACGGCGATGTCGTGCACGGGGCCGCCCTGATCGACGAGTCGATGATGACCGGGGAATCGGAAGCGGTCACCCGCGAGAGCGGCGGCGACAAGACGAGCGTGCTCGGCGGGACTCGCGTCCTTCAGGGGACGGTCCGCGTCCGGGTCAGCGCCGCCCGCGGCGAGTCGTTCCTCGACCGGCTCATCCAGCTGGTCGAAGGGGTCGGCCGCGAGCCGACCCCGAACGAGATCGCCCTCTCGGTGCTCCTCGCGGCGTTCACGATCACGCTGTTCACCGTCTGCATCTCGTTCGTCTACCTTGCGAACTTCTCCGGGATCGTCGTGATCGACCTCGCCACGATCGTCGCGCTGTTCGTCTGCCTGATGCCGACGACGATCGGCGCGCTCCTCCCGGCGATTGGGATCTCGGGCGTGAACCGGGTCGCGCGGGCGAACGTCATCGCAAAGTCCGGGAAGGCGGTCGAAGCGTCGGGCGACCTCGACGTCCTGATCCTCGACAAGACCGGGACGATCACGGTCGGGAGCCGCCTCGCCGTCCAGCTGATCGCCGCGCCCGAGGTGCCGCTCCCCGAGGTCGTCGAGGCGGCGATGCTCTCCTCGAGTCTGGACGACACCCCCGAAGGACGGTCGATCGTCCGGCTCGCCGCCCGGCGGAACCTCCCGACCCGCCGCCTCGAGCCCGGGACGTTCAAGGTGATGCCGTTCACGGCCGAACGCCGGATGAGCGGCCTCGTCCTGAAGGACGGCACGGAGATCTTCAAGGGGTCGATCTCGGCGATGGAGGCGTACGGGGCCTACCTCGCTCCGGCGACCCGCAAGTCGGCCGCGGATGCCGCCCGCCAGGGGATGACGCCGCTCGTCATCGCGACCAACAAGCGCGTCCTTGGCCTCGTGATCCTGAAGGACGTCGTGAAGCCGGGGATCCGCGACCGGCTCCGCGAACTGAAGACGATGGGGATCCGCACCGTCATGTGCACCGGCGACAACCGCCTCACCGCGGCGGCGATCGCGGCGGAGAGCGGGGTCGACGAGTTCATCGCCGAGGCGAAGCCCGAGTCGAAGCTCGAGCTGATCCAGCGGGAGAAGTCGGAAGGGCGCCTGGTCGCGATGACCGGGGACGGGACGAACGACGCCCCGGCGCTCGCCCGCGCGGACGTCGGGCTCGCGATGAACTCCGGCACCAGCGCGGCGAAGGAGGCCGGCAACATGGTCGACCTCGACAACGACCCCACGAAGCTGATCCAGGTCGTCTCGATCGGGAAGCAGCTCCTGATCACCCGCGGCGCGCTGACGACGTTCTCGATCACCAACGACGTCGCGAAGTACTTCGCCATCATCCCGGCGATCTTCCTGACCGCCGGCTCGATCGCCCTCCCCGGGGTCGCCGCGCTGAACGTGCTCGGCTTCACGAACCCG
>Ga0335078_10012522_pt1 | contig 12585 bp, 10 predicted proteins | sample Lox_Sample_32_FD_206711 | JGI IMG/M metagenome (GOLD analysis project Ga0335078, IMG submission 206711) | Soil microbial communities from Loxahatchee National Wildlife Refuge, Florida, United States - Lox_Sample_3.2 | ecosystem: Environmental > Terrestrial > Soil > Wetlands | place: USA... | reverse complement strand
CAAAACGCTCGCCCATCTGTTGAAGTACGATTCGGTCTTCGGCACCTTCGACGCCGCCGTTAGCTTCGGGGAGAACTCGATCACCGTTAACGGAAAATCGATTCGCGTCTTCAAAGTAAAGGATCCTGCCGAACTCGACTGGACTTCCTTGGGCGTACAAGTTGTCGTGGAATCCACCGGCCTGTTTACCAAGGCCGAGGATGCCAAGAAACATCTGAAGGGCACCGTGAAGAAAGTCATCATCTCCGCCCCCGCGAAGGGCGAAGACGTGACCATCGTGTTGGGCGTGAATGAGGGCATGTACGATCCTGCCAAACACCATGTTCTCTCCAACGCTTCCTGCACCACCAACTGCCTGGCTCCGGCGGCAAAGGTCATCCATGACAGCTTTAAGATCCTCAAGGGATCGATGACCACGATTCATGCCTACACCAACGACCAGCGCATCCTCGACCTGCCCCACAAGGACCTGCGGCGGGCGCGGGCGGCGGCGTTGAGCATGATCCCCACCACCACCGGCGCGGCGAAGGCCGTTGGTCTGGTTCTGCCTGAACTCAAGGGGAAGCTGGATGGGTATGCCATGCGCGTCCCCACCCCGGACGTTTCGGTGGTTGACCTGGTGGCTCTCGTCGAGAAACCCACCACGACGGAGGAAGTTAACGCCGCCCTCAAGAAGGCTGCGGAAGGCCCTATGAAGGGGATCCTGCAGTTCGTGGAGGAAGAACTGGTCTCCAAAGATTTCACCGGCAATCCGCATTCGTCCATGGTGGACGCCGGCTTCACCAAGGTCATCGATGGCACGCTGGTGAAGGTCGTCGCATGGTACGACAACGAGTGGGGATACTCCTGCCGCGTCCGCGACCTGATCAGCTACGTCGCGGCGAAAGGTCTGTAGGAGAAGAATAGGCAGAAGGCAGCGGGCGGCTGTCCCTTGCGAGTCGTCAGTTGTCAGCCATCAGTTTTCAGAGTGAACCGAACCTCCGTTCGCGTCCGCACATACTGAAAACTGAGAACTGATGGCTCAAGGCTCGCATGCCAAGCCGCCCCGCTCCGAGGGTGATAATGGGATTGACCGTTCTCGAAATCGAGGTGGGGAACCCTGCCGCCCCAAAGAAGACCAGGAAGGTGGAGTTTCTAATCGATTCCGGTGCGGTGTATTCCGTTGTGCCCGCACCCATACTCAGAAAACTCGGCATTAAGCCCAATGCACGGGAGGAATTTCGGCTGGCCGACGGCTCAAAGATCGTCAGGAAGAAGGGTATCGCCTTCTTCAAGCATGGCAAGAAGGTGGGGGGGGCGACGTCATTTTCGGCGAAAAGGGAGATTGTACCCTCCCCGGCGCTTTTACGCTGGAAGCCCTTGGCCTTTCGCTGGACCCGCTGCGCCGCGAATTGAAGCCTCTGCCCATGGTGCTCGCGACAGGCATAAGGCCGTGAGCCGTGCCCCAGCACTTCCACTGCAGACAACCTTCATTCTTTAGAATTCAGTTCCGATGGCGTTCGAGCGGGTAAATCACTTGCCTGACCATGATTTGCACTTCCAACAAAGGATGGACGCGTTATGTCAAAACTCTCAGTTCGTGACCTGGACTTAAAAGGTAAGCGCATTTTTATGCGCGTGGATTTCAACGTTCCATTGAACGACGCGGGTGAGATTACGGATGACACTCGCATTCAAGCTTCGCTTCCCACCATCAAGCACATCGCCGAACACGGCGGCCGCCTGATTCTCGCTTCGCACCTGGGCCGACCCAAGGGCAAGCCAAATCCGAAAATGAGCTTGAAACCAGCGGCAGTGCGCCTGGCGGAAGTACTTGGCAAGCCAGTGGCCTTCGCGGCCGATTGTATCGGTCCGGAAGCAGAAGCCGCTTCCAAGGGGCTCAAGGACGGAGACGTGCTCTTGCTGGAGAATCTGCGTTTCCACCCGGAGGAAGAAAAGAACGTGCCGGAGTTTGCCCAAAAGCTTGCCGCTCTCGCCGAAGTCTATGTGGATGACGCGTTCGGTTCCGCGCATCGCGCGCACGCCTCGACTGAGGGCATTACCCATTACCTTTCCCCCTGCGCGGCGGGATTGCTGATGGAAAAAGAGCTGGAGTACTTGGGGAAAGCGGTGGGACATCCTGAGCGGCCTTATGTGGCCATCGTGGGCGGCGCCAAGGTTTCCGACAAGATCGAACTGCTGCAAAACCTCATGAAGTTTGCCGACGCGGTTTTGGTCGGCGGCGCCATGGCTTACACCTTTCTGAAAGCCCAGGGCGTGGAGGTGGGATTGTCCAGGGTGGAGGAAGATAAGCTTGGTCTTGCCAACGACCTCCTGAAGTTCGCCGAGCGCCGGAGTATCGAACTTCGCCTCCCTCTGGACCACATTGTGGCAGAGAAACTCGATGCCAGCGCCGCGGCGGAAGTGGCACCGGGGCGCAGCATTCCGGCCAACCGCCTGGGTGTGGATATCGGCCCCGCCACGCGTGCCGACTACGCCGCCCAGATCGCCAAGGCCAAGACCATTGTCTGGAACGGTCCCATGGGGGTTTTTGAAATTCCCCAGTTCGCCGAAGGCACCGTCGCTATCGCCCGCGCTGTGGCGGAATCGTCTGCGGTGTCCGTGGTGGGCGGCGGCGATTCTGTCGCGGCGGTGAAGAAGGCCGGCGTCGAGGCCAGGATCACCCACATCTCGACCGGTGGCGGAGCATCACTCGAGTTCCTCTCCGGCCTCACTTTGCCGGGAGTGGCCGCCTTAACAGACAAGTAGGCGGTTGGCACTGGGCGGTAGGCTGTCGGCCGAAACCTGGCGCCGGCGTGTATTTCGATGGCGGCGGAGGCGGTTTGTGTAGTGTCCGAGTTTGGGCCGTAGCGCCGGCTTCCAGCCGGCAGAGGAGCCGCCAAGATGGCGGCGTTACGCCCAATCCAGGACACTGCCGGTTTGTGGCCGGGATGAAGAGAGTGGCCTTTAATGGAGGAAGCGCCAGTAGCGGTCCGCGGTGTGACGGGCGGCTCCCTCTCTGATTCCAACCCGTCAATATGGTCGAGCAACACCGCGGTTCTGATCTATATGGCGTTGGCGACGGTGGTCCTCCACGCGGTCGTGGGGAACCGCTACGGGTGGCACGCTGACGAGTTGGCGACTGTCGAAGATGCCCGGCATTTGGCTTGGGGTTATCCGGCCACTCCGCCGGTGACTCCTTTCTTCGGTCGGGTTGCTTTGAGCTTGTTTGGAACGTCCCTGGTCGGATTCCGCTTCTTCGCGTCGCTGGCGCATGCACTTACGGTGGTGCTGGCCGGTTTGATGGCGCGCCAACTGGGCGGAGGGCGCGCCGCGCAGATCCTTGCCGGGGCGTCCGCCCTTCCTTTCTGTATCGGCGGTGGTGCGCTGATGCAGTACGTATCGTTCGACTACGCGGCATGGGTGCTGACCGCGTACTTCATCTTATGCGTGCTCGAATCCGAAGATCCGAGATGGTGGGTGGCGGTAGGGGCCAGCGTTGGCTTCGGCATGCTGTCAAAATACAGCATGGCCTTCTTCGGCGTCGGGATCGGCGCAGGGCTGCTCGGGACCGAGGCGCGTCGCTATCTCAAGAGCAAATGGTTATGGGCCGGAGTGGGCGTCGCCTTTCTGATGTTTCTGCCGCACCTCGTTTGGCAAGTGCAACATCACTTTGTGTCGCTGGCATTGTTGCGGCACATCCACGCTCGCGACGTCCAGAACGGGAAAACCGCCGGGTTCCTTTCCGCGCAAATAGGGCACTCTTTCCTTTTCCTGGTTCTGCCGGGCCTGTATTTTTACCTGATCTCCCCTCGAGGGAAACGATTCCGCATGCTGGGGTGGATGTACGTAGCCACCTTGCTGCTCTTCCTGGTGGCCAAGGGCAAGAGTTATTACATGTTCCCGGCGTACCCCATGATTTATGCCGCAGGCGCCGTCTGGGGAGAGGGTTGGTTGGCAGCGATGCGGCGGAGAACCGTGGCAATCACGCTTTGGGGTCTTGCCTGGGCGGTACTTGCGCATGCCGTGGTCTTCACCATTGTCTATTATCTCCCCCTCGCGCCTGTGAATCCGGGAGCGAGGTGGTGGGAAAAATCCAGCGCCATGCAGGAAACCTACCGCGATGAACTTGGGTGGCCGGAAGAAGTGAAAGAGGTGGCGCGAATTCGCGACTCGCTCACGCCGGAAGAGCGGGCACGGTTGGGAATCCTGGGAACGACCTACGGCGAGGCCGGAGCGGTCAACTTGTTTGGCCCCCAATACGGCTTGCCACGCGCGATCAGCGGGGTCAATTCATTTCGGCAGCGAGGGTATGGCGACCCGGCGCCACAAACCCTGATTGTCCTGGGGCAGACGCGGCGAGTGGCGGACGAGTTGTTTGAGGGCTGCAAGCTGGCGGGACATACCTTCAACCGCTATGGGGTGAGAACCGGCGAGACGACCTGGAACCCGGATATTTTTGTCTGTGGCCCGCCCAAACAAGGCTGGCCGGAGTTCTGGGAGCACTTTCAGTACTTCGACTAACCGCATTCAGGGGGCGAGTGGCCCGCCGGCGAAGTGCTCATTTGAGGATGGACGACCGATAACAAGCAGAGAGGATTGATTCACATGCGTAAACCTGTCATTGCAGGGAATTGGAAGATGTACAAGACCATCGCGCAGGCGGTGGATTTTATTGAGAAGATCAAACCCGTGGCAGAGAAAGCCGATCACTGTGAGGTGGTGGTAGCGCCGCCCTTCACGGCGCTCGCGGCCGCGGCCCAGGCGGCCAAGGGGTCGAAGGTGGCCGTGTCCGCGCAAGATATGCATTGGGACAAGGAAGGCGCGCACACCGGCGACGTTTCACCCGCGATGCTGGTGGACGCCGGCTGCACGCACGTCATCATCGGGCACTCCGAAAGGCGTCACGATCACGGGGAAACCGACGAACAGGTGAACCGCAAGGTCAAGGCGGCCCTGGCGGCGGACCTTACCCCCATCGTCTGTGTGGGAGAAACCCTGGCGGAGCGGGAATCCGGGCAAACCCAGGCTGTCCTGAAGACCCAGTTCGAGGGGAGTTTGGCCGGATTGACCCCCTCTGAGTTTTCCCGTATCATAGTAGCTTACGAGCCGGTTTGGGCAATTGGCACGGGCCGTACCGCGACGCCGGCAATGGCGGCGGAGAGCCACCGTGTACTGCGCGCTCTGGCTCGCGAGAAGTTCGGTGAAGATCAGGCCAACGCGGTCCGAATTCTTTACGGGGGCAGCGTCAAGCCCGACAATGTGGCCGGGTTAATGGCCGAGGAAGAGATTGATGGAGCGCTGGTAGGCGGCGCGAGTTTGAAGGTGGACTCGTTTACAGCGCTGGTGAACTACTAACATATGATCCATCTCGTGGAAGTAATACATGTTATTGTGTGCCTCTTGCTGATTGGAGGAGTGCTCCTGCAAGGTGGCGAAAACGTGGACATCACGGCGGCCTTTGGGGGAACAAGTCAGGCCGCGTTCGGCCCGCGAGGGGCTGTTACCCTCTTGGCGAAGATCACCTGGGTGCTCGGCGCGATCTTTTTCGCCACGTCGATCACCCTCGCCATTCACTCCTCGCGCGGGGGTGGCGGTTCGGTGCTGGAGAACGTGCCGACCAAGTCCGCCCCGGCCGTTCCCGGTCCGGCGAAGAAGTAGAGGACTAGTTGTCAGTAGTCAGTTTTCAGTCATCAGTAAAAACCATGCTTTCCCCCAAAGCGGGTCTGCCGGATGACGAGGAAAGCTGACAACCGGTTACTGACGACTGACAACTGTAAACTGCCTTCTGTGCGGAAGTGGCGGAACTGGCAGACGCACCAGCTTGAGGGGCTGACGCTCGCAAGAGCGTGGGGGTTCGAATCCCCCCTTCCGCACCAACCTTAAAGATCGATCTCATTACCCGAAGGGAATCTAAGCCTCGCAATTGGTTGCGGGGCTTTTCGCTTTTTGCCTCACAATACCATCCCCGGCGGAGCACTGCCGTGCCTCGCCCCCCTACAGGATCTCGTTGTACACCGCCAGCGTCGCCTGGGCAGTGCGGCGCCAGGTGAACTCCCCCGCGCGCTGCAGTCCTCTGCTCACCAGCGTCGCGCGCAGTGCTGAATCTTCGACGGCGCGAATCACCTGCGTCGCGATGTCCGCGGTGTCGCGCGGGTCCACATAAAGGGCCGCATCTCCACCGACCTCCGGCATCGACGAAACGTTGGAGGTCACCACCGGCACACCCCCTGCCATGGCTTCCAATATGGGAATCCCAAAACCCTCTTCCAGAGAGGGGAAAAGAAAGACGCTCGCGGATTGGTAGAGGCGGGCCAATTGCGCGTCGTCGACGTGACCGAGCAACTTCACGCGTGTGCCCAGGGACTCCTTACGGATGAACTCATGCACGGCCTCGCTACCATATCCGTCCCCTCCCCCTGAAAGGACCAAGGTGTAATTCGCCGGGAGAGTTTTCAGCGCTTTGAGCATGTTGAGAGTGTTTTTGCGGGTTTGGATTACTCCCACGCTCAGCACCATTTCGCCCTGGCCACCCAGAAACCGCTCGCGTTCGCGTAAGCGATCATCCGGCGAGAGGACTAAGGAAGGGGGATCGACGCCCAACGGGATTACCCGGATTTTCTCCGGCGGTACGTTCGCATGGGAAACCAGCAGGCTCTCTGTGGCATGGGAAGAGGTAATGACCCGTTCCGCCCGTCCCACGGCTTGCAAGAGGAGGGCGGAGAACTTCTCCCGGAAGTCTGCGGTGGAGTAGTTCTCTCCCGTAAGGGGGAAGATATCGAAGACGGTCACAATCTCCTTCCGGAAGCGGAAAGCGGGCGGGCGCTGCGCCAGGCTGTGGAAGAGTTGCGCCTGCCACGGCAGCCAAAAGGTGAGGGGTTCCTGATAAACACGCACGGAGAATTGCGCCCGAGCGCCCGGCACACTTCCCGGCCGCAGAAAGTATTGGCGTCTGCCCAGGCGTGACAATCGGTAGCAGAACAGAAATCGGTGGGGCGTCTCCAGCGTGGGCAGGGTTTCGATGAGGCGGCGCGAATACACACCAATGCCATTGAGTTGGGGTTCGGCGCTGTAGGTAGCATCAAGGGCAATGGTGGCCATGGCTCGGGTTAATCCAAAGATCCTCGTGATTGAGGTTCGCCACAGAATCCTAGCTTGAAATGGGAGGGATGTCGAATAGGGGGTTAGGCGGCCGAGTTCACATCGATGCCATATTCTTTCAACTTGCGGTAAATGGTGGTCTTGCCGATGCCGAGAAGTTTGGCGGCGCGTACTCGATCCCCGCCGGCCGCTTGGAGGGCCTGGCGGATGGCCTGTTGCTCGAGCGCTTGCAGTGTCCCGAAATCCTGCCGCGACGAAGACTTGCGCGCCGTGTTATAGAGCATGGCGGAGGGCAAATCCCGCAATTCAATGAAGGTTCCCGACCCCAGGGAAACGGCGCGCTGGATGCAGTTTTCCAGCTCGCGAACATTGCCCGGCCAATTGTAGCTCATCAAGCAGCCGAGGGCTTCGTCGGACAGCCGGGAACCGGAGGTCTCGCCCTCCAGTCGGCCCAGGAAATGCCGGGCCAATTGTGGGATATCCTCCTTGCGCTCGCGAAGCGGTGGCATCTTGATGGAGACGACGTTAAGGCGGAAAAACAGATCCTTGCGGAAGCTCCCGTTCTTTACTCCCGCCTCCAGGTCTTGATTGGTGGCGGCGATAATCCGCGCCTCGAAACGGGTTCGCTCGTTGCTGCCCAGCGGCCGGATTTCGTGTTCCTGGAGCGCGCGCAGAAGCCGCGATTGCAATTCGATGGGTAGTTCGCCGATTTCGTCGAGGAACACGGTGCCCAACCCGGCTACTGCCAGCAACCCCTGCCGGGATTGAATGGCCCCGGTAAAAGCGCCTTTGACGTGCCCGAACAACTCGCTCTCAATTAGAGTCGGCGGAAGGGCGCCGCAATCAACCGGCACAAAAGGGCGCTCGTGCCACGGACCGAGCGCGTGGATGGCGCGTGCCACTAACTCCTTCCCCGTCCCGCTTTCCCCCATGATCAGCACGGGGTGCCGCTGCAAGGCCACCTTGGAGACCAATCGGTAGATCTTCTTCATTCGTTCCGATGCTCCAATCAGGCCGGCAAATTGCTCGGAGACCGAACTGGATGTGCCGGTACGAGGTTCGGGCGATGGGGCGGACGGGGCCTGCAACGCCTCCGCCACCTGTTCGATCCTCAAAGGTTTGGTGAGCAGCGGATATCCGCGCAAGTGCAGAAGTTGGGGGGGATGAAAATTACCGTTTCCTTCCAGCATCAGGATGATCCTGACTCCCGAATGCGCCAGTTGGGCAGGTTGGAGCAGGTTGCACTCTGACCCGGTGGCCAAGGCGAGGTCCGCCAGAAAAACGTCAAATTGTCTGCTTTCCAATAGGGTCCGGGCCTCGGCCGCCGATTTCACTGCCCTGACCTCGCACGCGCAGTCACGCAAGACACGAGCGCACTGCTCCTGCGATGCCAAATCGGGGTCCGCGAGTAATACTTTCCTGGTCATGGCGGCGGGATGCAGGCCCACGGGGGACGAGGCCTCCACCCATTGCGAGGGCGCGCTTAGTAATGACGCAGTATACAGTCCACACCGGGCAAAGTCAAAATTATTACTGGTTGGTAATGGAGTCGGGATTCTGACGAAGTTTGCCCATCCGAACGTGGTGTAACCATCCGGCCGACTTCTTCGGCCGGAAGCTGGCGTTACGCTCAAATGCCACAGGGACCGAGTTGGCCCGGTTGTTGAGCGCGAAATGGGTATAATATATCTTGAAACCGGAGGGGTTCAGCGTGTCAAAGCAGGGCAGAATTCTTGTGGTGGAAGACGACCCCCACGCGCGGCAGGGTTTGTCCGACCTCCTGCGTGCCTGGGGCTATGATACGGAGAGCGCGGAGGACGGGGCCGAGGCTTTGGAGAAGATCGCCATATTCAATCCGGCCGTCATCATTTCCGATCTTCGCATGCCGAACCTGACGGGCATGGAGCTTCTCCGCCGGGTCCGCGACGAGCAGCCCTCTCTGCGCTTTATCATGCTGACGGGCCAGGGCACCATCGAAGAAGCCGTGGAAGCCACCAAGCTGGGCGCATTCAATTTCCTGGAGAAGCCGGTCGATCCCAAGCGGCTCCAGGTGGAGGTGCGCAATTGTCTGGAACGCCAGGAGGGCGAGCGGCAGTTGGAAATCGCCAATCGCCGCCTGCGCGACCTGGGGGTCCTGGGGAGCCTGGTAGGCCGCTCCCCCAAGATGCAGGAAGTGATGCGGCTGATTTCCATGGTTGCGCCCTCCAGCGCCTCGGTCTTGATTACGGGCGAAAGCGGAACGGGCAAGGAGTTGGCGGCGCGCACCCTCCACGAGCTCAGCCCGCGTCAAGCCAAGCCCTTTGTCGCCGTCAACTGCGCGGCGATTCCGGAATCGCTGATGGAGAGTGAGATTTTCGGTCACGAAAAGGGGGCATTCACGGGGGCGGTGGAGCGGCGCGTCGGCTGCTTTGAGCTGGCCGATGGCGGCACCCTCCTCCTCGATGAAATCGGAGAGATGCCGCTGGCGACGCAGGCCAAGCTGCTGCGGGTCATCGAGGACTCGAAAGTCCGCCGCCTGGGAAGCAAGTCGGAGATTTCGGTTGACGTTCGCGTTCTGGCCGCCACCAACAAGGTTCCGGAGGAGGCCGTTGCCCAGGGACAGCTCCGCAGCGATCTGTATTTCCGCCTGAATGTTGTGCACGTGGCCATGCCGCCCCTACGCGAGCATTTGGACGACCTGCCGGACTTGGCGGCTTCGCTACTGGAAGGTTTGAACCGCAAACACGGCCGTTCCGTGAAGAGTATATCGCCCAGCGCCCTCGACATGTTGCGCCGGCACACCTGGCCCGGAAACGTGCGGGAACTGCGCAATACCCTGGAGCGCGCCCTGGTGACCTGTTCCGGCGAAGTTCTGGGCAAAGAACACATGGGGCTGGACTTCGGGCGGGCGGTGGTGGCGGGCACCAGCGACAATCTGCGCTTGCGGCCGGGAATGACGGTAGGCGACGCCGAACGCCGCCTCATCTTTGAGACCCTGGAATTCACCGATAATAACAAGACACGCGCCGCCGAACTCCTTGGGATCAGTCTAAAAACCCTGCACAACAAGCTGAAAGAATATGAGGCTGAGCCTCAAAGCTAAGCTCACCGCACTCATCACGCTGTTGGTGCTCCTGGTGGTGGTGGTCACCTCCACGGTTTATATCTCGAACCTCACCCGCCAGGCCCTTCTGGAAGTCCAAACCAAGGGTGATTACGTCGCCTACGAGGTCTATCACCAGGCGGACACCGCGCTGCGAGGGAGCCATATGCCGGTGGGAGAGAATCCCCAGGACTTCCAGGCGGTGCGAACCTTCGTACAAACTCAGCTTTCTACCGATCCTGGCTTGAAGTCGCTCATGGAATCGGCCATAGGATATGTGCCCTTCGTCCAGTACGTCGCCATCACGGACACCAACCTCACCATCCTGGTGGACAGCAACCCGGATGAAGTGGGCCATCGCCTCACGCCGGCGCCGCACTATTCGGATCTGATGCAGGCGGGGCTATTCCACCAGCTCCGCACCGTCTATATCCCTCCCCCGCGAGTCTACGAGGTTACCCTGCCGCTGGCCATCGGTCCCAATCCCCTGGGGGATGTGCGAGTAGGGGTTTCCACGGTGCTGTTGCGCGATGAGATCACGCCGAGCCTTCGCACCGCACTCCTGCTTTCGCTGGTGGCGATCGCCTTTGCCACGCTATCCGCCGGGGCCGTGTCCTATCGGGCGCTGCGGCCCCTGGAAAAGATCTCGCAGAGCGTCGACTTGATCGCCCGCGGCGAAGCCACCCGGCTCCTGGAACTCAACCGGCACGATGAGTGGGGCATCCTTTCCTCCAAACTTCAACTTCTGGGCGAGCAGATGCGCGGGGAGAAGGCCGCCTTCGTCCGGCTGCAGGAGAATCTCGGCCATCTCTTCAGCAACCTCAGCGACGGCCTCCTGCTCTTCGACCAGCAGGACCGGTTGGTCCTGGCGACGCCGGCGACGGAGCGATTTCTCGGCGTTGGGATCGAAACCAAATCGCACCGCACGGCGCCCGAGATCTTCTCCCAGGCGACACCGCTCCACCAACTGCTGCGCGAGGCTTTTCAAAACCGTCAGTCCCTCCTTTGGAAGACGTTGGAACTGCCAGGAGCGCCTTTCCCCCGCATCGCCGTCAACGTGCAGTTCGTGGGGGTAGGAGACCAGCCCGCCGGCTGCCTGGTCACCCTCCGCGACACGGGATCACGCGCGCAGATTCAGGACCAGATCGATACCACCACCAAGCTCGCCGCCATCGGCCGGTTGATGTCGGGCGTCGCCCACGAAGTCAAGAACCCGCTGAACGCCATGGTGCTGCAACTGGAAGTCCTGAAAACGCGCCTGGGCGATCAAGGCGAGAGCGTGCGGCCGCAGGTGAAGATACTCGGGGAGGAGATTCGCCGCCTCGATCGCGTGGTCAAGACTTTTCTGGACTTTACCCGCCCCGTGGAAATTCGTCCCGCCGATGCGGAGTTGGCGCCCCTGGTACGCGAGGTCTTTGCCCTGGCCGAACCCCAGGCGCGCACGAATAACGTCCGGCTGGTATTCCAGGGCAACGGAGCCATACCCGCCGTGCGCGTCGATCGCGACCTGATCAAGCAGGCCCTGCTGAACCTGGTTTTGAACGGCTGCCAGGCGATGCCCCAGGGTGGTGAGCTGATCGTCACGCCTCGCGTCCTGCCCAAAGCAGTCGAACTGGAAATCCGTGATTCGGGCGTGGGCATCCCTCCCGAGGCCCAGAAGAGAATCTTCTCGCTCTTCTACACCACCAAACGGGGCGGCACCGGGGTGGGGCTGGCTATGGCATTCCGGGTGGTGCAACTTCACAATGGCACGATTGACTTCACCAGCGAAGTCAATCGCGGCACCACGTTTCGGATCACCCTGCCGGCCGGCATGGTGGAAAGTCCGTAGGGGCGGTTCGCGAACCGCCCGTACGATTGGTATATTCGGTACAAGGAACTGGGCACGCGGCAAAAAAGGGTCGGGCCAAGGCCCGCGCTGGAGTTTCAACGCTCTTGTGGACGGGGACTGCGACAACTAATAACCCCGTGCCATCCTGAGCCCATGGCCGGTGCCCAAACCGCCCGACTATCGGAAGTGGCTGAACCATTCGCAGCCGAAGGAAGAGATCGAGAATACTCGCTATGCCATCCAAAGGAGCCGGCCGTCTGGGTCGGAGAGTTGGGTGTCGAAGGCGGTGGCGCGATTCGGATTGGAATCCACGCTCTGTAACCCCTGGCGCCCCTCCAAGGGTGGCGAACAGGGCTCCTGTGGAACGCGTGAAGAAATTCGTTTTGAGAAGCGCCGAGGGGGGAGAACGGTGGGGGAGAACGGTGTCAGGAACATATGAAAAAATCGGTTTTATCAATTTTGCAACCTTGCAGTTTCAATGGTTTACATTGTGGATAACGGGCCGAAATTCGATTTTTTCACACGTTCCTGACACCATTCTCCCTCTGAGACAGCCAAAATAGAGGCCGGCGAGCAGATTGTAGGTGAGCAA
>Ga0335078_10012521_pt1 | contig 12586 bp, 4 predicted proteins | sample Lox_Sample_32_FD_206711 | JGI IMG/M metagenome (GOLD analysis project Ga0335078, IMG submission 206711) | Soil microbial communities from Loxahatchee National Wildlife Refuge, Florida, United States - Lox_Sample_3.2 | ecosystem: Environmental > Terrestrial > Soil > Wetlands | place: USA: Florida... | reverse complement strand
AACTCGCGGACGTCCCGGCGGCATCCGTGCCGGTGCCGAGATCGATCGGATTGGTGAAATTCACCGTGTTGTTCGAAGTGGCCGAACCGAAGATCAGCGAGTAGCCGACCGGAACGAAGCCGTCCTGGCCCCAGGTCAGCTTCGCGTTGTTGTTAAGCGTGACCGTTAGTGGCGCGTTGAGCGCGGCGAAGCCGCCGGAACCCGTCCACTGCACGCCGCCCGGATTGCCGCCACCGTAAGGATTGGGGTTGTCGTTGAGGCTACGGGCGAAGGTGGTGGGTTGGAAAGTTCCGTTGGTGAGTTGGACGCCAGGCACCTCCAGAACGCCACCGGTGTAACGGCCTGGGCCGCTGAAATTGAGGTTGCTAGCGGTCGGCAGTCCGGTGCCGTCGGCGGCCTGCAGCGATCCATCGGTGAGCGCATAGTTCGGCGCGCCGCTCTTGTTGGTGCCGGGATTGAGCAGCGGGTTGGGATTGGTGGGATCGAGATCACCCAGCGCGCCGCCATTGATGACGGTCTGGCCGGAATACGTGTTCTTGCCGTTGAAAATTGTCTCGCCGGCATACACCGTCAGGCTGGCACCGCCGCTGTTTGGATAGGTGGGGCCGACCGGGTAGGTCGGGCTGCCGATCGACGCGTTGCTGTTGTCGGCGATGGTGCCGTTGAACGTGATGACGTTGGGATTGCCGTTGGCGTCAACGCCCGGAGCGAAATTGACGAAGCCGCCCGTCATGATGAAAAGGTCGGTGCCCGCCGCGCCGCCGGCAGCGCCGTTGTTCAGGCTAGCGCCGCCGATCGCGCTGTCGCCAGCGAAAGTGGCATTGCCGGTTATGGTGAGCGTTGCGCCGGTATTGACAAAGATGGCGCCGCCATAGCCGTCGCCGCCGCCGCCGCTGCACGCGATGCCGGGGGTGCCGACACCGCACTGCGAGCTGCCGCCGGTCACTCCGCCAGTGCTGCCGACACCGCCGCCGAATCCCGGTGTACCGCCGGCGCCTGGTGCCCCGTTGATGCTCGTGGGACCGCCATTGAGGCGGCCTACGCCTTCGCCGTTTTGGTTCGCGCCGAAGGCATAGCCGCCGGCACCGCCGCCGGCGCCAAAACCGCCATTGCCGCCGGCGCCGCCGTCGCCGCCGATGCCATCGTAGGCGTTGGGACTGGTCGACAAGCCATATGCGCCGCCGTTGCCGCCGCTGCCACCGCCGAAGCCATAGGCGCCGTTACCGCCGTAGCCACCGTCCTCGCCATTGCCGCCGTTGCCGTTGTAGCCGAGGTTCCACTGGTTCTGCCAGGAATCCAGCGCCCCTTGCGCCAAGACCTCGGCCTGAATATCGGCCGCAAGGGCAGCTGCGTCGGTGACCTCGGTAAAGCCTGAGATGATCGCCAAGGCAGTACTCGTGATGCCCAACGTGACTGAAAGCGGGGCCTCAAAAACGTCGGCGCTGTCTGCGTAGGCCGCTATTGCGCCACCAATCCAGGTCGCCAATACGACCGTCTGTTCCGTAGTCAGCCCAGCGGCGATGGCGACGTTTTGGATGGCGATATTGTTATTCTGCGTGAGGACCGGATTGGTGGCCCAGCCGTTGGTGCCTGGCCCGCCATTGCCGCCATTGCCGCCGTAGCCGTTTAACGCGTTCTGGCCATTGGTGTGGCAACAGCCGGGTATGCCATTGCCCTTGCCATCGCCGAATGTGTACTGGTCGTCGGGGACTTGGCCGCCGTCGACTCCGTTCGCGCCATTCGGGGTGGCATCGGGAGAGGCATTCGGCTGAATGCCGTTCAGCGTGCCGCCGTACTGGGGGCCGTACGGGGAAATCGCACCGCCGGTGCCGCCGATCACGCTGTCATGCGCGAAGCTGACGCCGTTGAGAGTCACCGAACCACCGGTATCGATGAAGATCGCGCCGCCGGCGCCCAATCCGCCGCCGCTGCCGGCGCCGCCGGTCGTGGTGAAATTCTCCAGCATACTGTTGTTGATCGTGAGCGAGCCGCCACTGCCCACGTAGTAGCCGGAGCCGCTTTGGCCATTAATGATGGTCGTGGGCCCGGCAGCCGAGCCCACTGTCACTCCGCTTGTTGTAACGACATTGCTCTGGCCAGTGATGGCTTGAACGCTGGAATTGGTCGGCACCGTGACGTCGATGCCGATACCGCTGACTTGTGCGCTGGCGGGAGAATTGAGCGCAATGGCGGCACCGAAGACAAGACCCCAGAACAATCGCGGCGTCTTCCAGATGGTGGCGCGATAGCGGCCGGGCCGGCCGATCATCCGGTCGACCGTCGCGCTCGATTTGGTTTCGCCACTCGCCATTCGTCTATTCCATTCCCCCGCTCCAACGCGGATGTCTAAAGCGCCGCGCACGTCAGAACGGCACGTTGCCGCGCAAGGTCACAGTCCAGATTTGAGTCGTATTGCCGATGCCGGCGAGTTCGCCGCCCACACTGACTTGCGCGCCGCTGCGGAACGCCGTCGTCACGCCACCATTCGCCCGCGCCGCCCAGCCTTGCAGCAATGGCACCGACGACACCGCCGACAGACTCGATTCCGTCGTCGCATTGTCCATGCTGAAGTAATAATCGCCGTACAGCCCGACATAAGGCACGATGTTCACGGCGCCGGCCGGGAAGGCATGGCTTGCCTTGATGCCGCCGCTGGCGCGGCCGGTATCAAAATCGTGGTTGGGCTGGAGCGTCCCAAGACTGTCGGTGTAGGCGTTCTCGTGCTCCCACAGCGTATAGACTTGCGCCGAGGGCTCGAACGTCGTGCCTAGCAATCCGAAGCTTCCGGTCAGATTGCCGAAGCCAAGCCAACGCTGTCCGGTAAATTTGCCCGATGCAGCGCCGGCGGTGCCGTCGACAAGAATATCGGACCAGGTCCCTGCCGCTTCGAAGCGCAGGTGCTCATTGAACAGGAAGCCGATATATCCGCCTCCTGTGAAGCCCTGACCGCGCAGCACTCCGTTATAGGCATCCGAGCTGTAGTCGAAGTTCTCGTAGCCTGCGGTTACGCCGATCAGGAAGCGCGGCGAAAATCTGCGGGTCAGGCCGAACATGGCGTTGCCCTGCAGGCCATGCAGATCGTCTGTGCTGCTGGTGCGAAGGACTTCGCTGCCGCGCACGTCGATCCACGCCAACCACGCCCGCGGCGGCTTGTAGGGCACCACGCCAGGTGACATGGCCTGGGGCCTCAAGTCGGCGGCAACCCTGGCATCCTGCGGCGCGGACCAACGCGTTCCTGGCAGATCGGTATAACCGAGTGCCGCGAAATCATCGTCGATCTTGGCGCGCGCCTGCTGTGCCGGCGGTGGATTTTGCGCTTCACCGTCGAAGCAATAAGTGAAGCCGCTGCCGTTCGGCGTCGGCGCAATCGGACAGGTGCCGCTGAAACCGGCCCCGATGGCGCTATCGATGGCGCCGGTGATCGCCTGCGCCGAGGTGTTCGCCTCAAGCGGCATCACGGCGAGCTGCAGCTTGCGCAGCTTGAGGCTATCGGCCGGCGCGTTGACCTGTTGCGTCACCTCGCTCGGATCATCCGGTCCGTTGTTGGCATCGCCGCCGTAGTTCGCTTTGACAAGGTCGGCGCCAACCGAAAGGGTCGCGATCGTGAACACGGCAGTGGCGCTGGTCGCGGTAACGTTCCCCAATGGCGCGGTGCCGAGCGTCGTACTGCCCTCGGTGAAAGTCACCGTTCCGGTCGGCGCATTCCCGGTCACCAGCGCGGTAAACGTCACCGGCTGTCCGTAAATGCTCGGGTTGGGCGAGGACGTCAGCGTCAGCGAGGTGGTGGCCTTCCCAAAGGTGAACCGATCGAGCGGACTGGTGGCGCTCGTGCCGCCTGGCGTCACCACGGTGACGTTGACCGTGCCGCTGCCGGCTGGTGCCGTGACGGTGATAACGGTGCCGCTTGTGTCGACGCTCACGCTGGTTCCTGGCGTGCTGCCGAAATTTACGGCGGTGGCGCCGGTGAAATTGGTTCCAGTGACGGTCACGGTGGTGCCGCCGCTGGTCGAACCGCTGCTCGGCGAGACTCCGGTCACGGTCGGCGGGGAGGCTGGCGTCACATAGGTGAACTGGTCGGCAGAGCTTTTGGCGCTGGTCCCGAATGGCGTCGTTACTGTTATGTCGACGGTGCCAGTGCCTGCCGGATCTTTTGCGGTGATCGAGGTGTCGCTGTTGACGGTGAACGAGGTCGCGGCGGTGGCGCCGAACGCCACGGCGGTCGCGCCGGTGAAACCTGTGCCGGTAATCGTCACGGTGTCGCCGCCGGCGGCTGCGCCGCTCGTCGGCAAGACGGCTGTCACTGTCGGGCCGGCTTTGTAGGCGAAATGATCGGCGGAGCTCGTCGCGCTGTTGCCGGCTGGCGTGGTGACGACGACGTCAGCAATGCCTGCGGCGCCGGGCGGCGTGTGTGCCGTGATCGTCGTAGCACTGACCACTTGGACGAACGTCGCCGGATTGCCGCCGACGGAAACCGACGTTGCACCGGTGAAATTGGTGCCGGTGATGGTGATAGTTGTGCCGCCGCCGGTCGGGCCGCTCGTCGGTGCGATGCCCGTGACGGTCGGCGGAGCTTGGGCGACGTAGGTGAAGAGCTGCGTGCCCGTGCCGGTCCCGTCCGATGTCGTCACGATGACATCCACTTTCCCCGCGCTACCGGCCGGCGTGGTTGCCTGGATCGTCGTGGGGCTCAACACCGTGACGCCGGTCGCATTGTTGCTGCCGAGTTTCACGACCAAGCCGGACGTGATGAAATTGGTGCCGGTGATGGTGACTGCGGTGCCTCCCTGCGTGGTGCCGGAAGCGGGGGAGATTGCGGTGACCGTCGGAGCCACAGCAATGTAGGTGTAAGACCCGTTCGCGGTTCCGCCCGGAGTGGTCACCACGACGGTCGCGACGCCCGTGCCGGGCGGCGTTGTCGCCGTGATCGTCGTCGCATTGACCACCAAGACGTTGGTCGCCGCCACGCCATTGAAGGTCACCGACGACGCGCCGAGCAGATTGGTGCCGGTGATGGTCACTGCTGTGCCGCCCGCCTTGGGGCCGCTGGGCTGACTGGTCGCGTTGTTGAGAACCGATGTGACGGTCGGGGGCGAAGGGGTGGGCGGCGCTGCCGTCGTGTAGGTAAACTGGTCCGCGGCGGAGGTCGCGCTCGAGCCATACGAGGTCGAGACAACCACGTCCTGCGTTCCGGTGCCGGCCGGCGTCGTCGCTGTGATCGTGGTGGAATTCACGTAGGCGACATCCTTGGCCTGGACGCCGCCGACCGTCACCTGGGGCTGGCCTGAGAAGTTCGTGCCGGTGATCGTGATATGCGTGCCGCCACCGACGAGACCGGTATTCGGCGTGACTGCCGTCACCGTGGGCGCCGATGGAGTGTAGGTGAATGAGGCTCCGGTCCCCGTGCCGGCCGCGGTCGTCACCGAGACGCTCACGATACTTTGCTGGTTGGTCACCGCCGCTTGCGGCGTCGTCGCCGTGATGGTCGTATCGTTGGTCACCGAAAACGTGGTTGCCGCAACGGTGCCGAAACTGACCGCGGTCGCGCCGGTGAATCCGGTGCCCGTGATGGTGACGCTGGTGCCGCCGCCGACTGGACCGTTATTCGGAGCGACCTTCGTGATCGTCGGCGCCGGCGTCCCGTAGGTGTAACTGGCGGTCGCGCTCCCGGTCGGCGTTGTCAGCGTCAGGGTCACGGCGCCCGCGGCATGCGCCGGCGCCGACACCTGGACCTCGCTGTCACTCACGACCTTGCAGAAGGGCACCGCGGGCGGCGTGCCCGACGGGCAACTGACCGACGACGTGTCGAACATCACCGAGGTCGTACCGGTCAAATTGCTGCCGATAATGGTGACTGTGTTTCCGCCGCTCGGACTGCCGGTTGTAGGAGAAACCGACACTATGGTCGGTGGCGGCGTCGCATAGGTGAAGGTCGCCCCGCTCGTGTTGGTGTAGGTGTTCGCGCCCGCCGTGACGGTGACGAACACATTCACGGTGCCGGCGGCGTGTGGGGGCGTCGTCGTACTGATCGAACCGGCGTTATTGATCGTAAAGGAGGTTACCTGGGTTGTGCCGAACGCCACCGCCGTCGCGCCCGTGAAATTGGCACCACTGATGGTGACCTGGGTGCCGCCCAGAATAGTGCCGCCATTGGCAATGGAGCCGCCGTTGGGATCGACGATCGACACCACCGGAACGGCCGGCGCGATGTACTGATAACTGGTCGTCGCCGTGCCCGCGAGCGTCGTCACATCCACTTCGTAGACGCCCGGCGTGTTGCACTGTGGCACTTGCGCGGTCAGAATGATCTGGCTGGAGACGGTGATGTTGGTGGCCTGATTGGCCACGCCGTTACAATAAAAGAGCACATTGGTCGCAGGCGTGCCGTTGGTATAGGTACCGGGTACGAAGCCCGACCCGCTGATGGTAACCTGGTTGCCACCAGTTGTGAGACCCTGCTGCGGGCTGATCGCACTGATCGACGGCCCGTCCTGAAAATAGGTGTAAAGCTTGGAGCCGCTGGCACCCGAATTTGTTCCATAGCTGGTGAGGACGATCACATCCGCGATGCCCACCAGTCCCGCCGGCGCCGTCGCATCGATCTCGCCGTCGTTGGCGACGCCCACGCCGGTCGCGGGATTGCCGCCGATCGACACTTCGCTGATGGAGAAGCTGGAATAGCTGAAGTATCCGCCGTACGTTCCAGCGCAGTCGCCTCCCGAGACGACGACATCGACGTTGGCGCTAAAGCCCGACCCGAGTATTCGAACGCCGTTGCCGCCGCTCGTGGCGCCGTAGCTTTGGCCGACGCCAAAATTGGCATGCAGCAGAAAGTAAAGACCTCCTCCCGTGTTCGTGATCGAACTCACCACCGGGTTGGCTTTCGTCGGCACCGTGACCGAAACCGCAGTACCGGACACGTTGACGGTCCCCGCAATGCCGCCGAACGTGACAGAAGTGATCGCCCCGGCGCTGCCGTCCGTGAAGGAAAAAGTTGAACCGTTTGCGCCCGACTGCGGGCTGATCGTGCAAGTCCCCGCTAATACCTGGCTGCCGGTCGCAACGAGCGCGGCAAGACCGGCGGCGACGACGGCGGCGATGCGGAAAAGCGGTCGCGACCGATCGTGTTGCCAAGCGACGCTTGTTGGATCGCCGCGGGAGCCACCGCAGTCACGCCATTGCGGAAAGTTATGTCGGCCAGAAAGGGGTCGCCCAGCGCAATGCCGGCTTTGGCCGTTGCGGCCAGACCAAGAATGCCCTCGTACGCAACTGGAAACTACCTCAAACCACGCGTACCAGAACTGAAAGAATTTCTCTGCACGCGACCGCATGCAGCCCCGCCTTCCCCAAACACGCAGACACCCCGCAACGTTTTTGTTCCGCCACTGCGCTCGGTCCGGTGCTTCCTAACAAACCCTCAACAAATAAGCACAGGGATGACCTAAGAGTCTGCGATTAATCTTCAGGAAATCATTTTAAGTGTCGCCATGTTGTAAATGAGCAACGCTTACATGTCGTATTGAGACGCAGCGTCAAGAAATTGATCTCCGCTGCCAATTTCAGATTATTTGTTCGCAAGAACAAAACTGAAAGTCCGCCTGCGATTGAAGTCCCCTATCAATGAATTGGTCCGCCTTATCGATTAGCGTGTATCAGTTTCGGCTGCGAGGTTTTGCGGTCGCACGAACTTGACTCCAGGCCTCAACTTGAGACGCCGCGTCAACGAATTGATCTCCGCCGTCAATTTTTCGCTTGCAACGCGTGCGCGCCGTCCGTCGCGCTCGTTCGTGGTTTAATTTCAAGTGCACTTGTGAAAGTTCAGTCCCAAAATGGCACAGAAGAATGCGATGTCTCGCGCGCGACAATAGAGGATGCAAAGACGCGTATTTGGAACGTAGAGCGACCTCATCTCAACCATCGGTTGGTTCGGATCGGCGCGGCCGAATGTTATGACGCGTAGCCGACATTCATGGCGTGGTCGCGTCGTCATTGTAATTGTTGCGTTGGTAGAGAGTAGGACAGTGGGAATGGGCAGCGCTGGTTGTTCGCGGCCGAACGTCGCCGCGGTGTCTTCGGCGACGGACAACAAAAGCGCTGGCGATGCGTCGGCCAAGCTGCGAGGCCTGGACAGCAATCCGCAAGGCGCTTTCGGACCGGGGTTCTGGCAGGCGTTTCGCGGTACGGTCGCGCACCTTTACGATGCGGTGTCGCTGCCCGACCCCTTACAGGAAGCGCGCTTTACCCTCTCCACCCGAACCTATCCGACACCCCGTGCGATCCTGATGCGCTGTCAGGGCACCGCGTTCACCATGACGCGCGGGCCCGCCGTGGTCGCGCAGGGCGTCGACCAGATCCTCATCCTTCTCCAGTGCGAAGGCTGGTGCGACACCGATTGCGGTGGACGGCGTGGGCGACTCAAAGCAGGCGACGTCGCGATCTTCGATTATGCGCAGCCGTACCAAAGTGCGGTGAGCGACTACGTGAATCTGATGGTTGTTCTTGCGCGCGAGAGCGTGCCCGCGGCACTGCTGGCGCTCGAGCCGCATGGCCTTATCTTTCCGCGTAGCGGCGGCGCTGCGCGCCTAATCGGCGCCGCGATGCAGGAGCTGTATGCCCAGGCCGACGATCTGACGGTGCGCGAAGCCGAAGCGGCGCTCGAGGGTATCGTGGCGCTGACAACGGCTTGTGCGCGCTCGAGGCTGGCAGGCGATGAAGCGGATCGAGTGAAGTCCAAAAGAAAGGCGGCGCTCGATTACGTCGACGCGAATCTTGGAAACCCGCAGCTTGGGCCCGATGAAATTGCCGCTGCAACCAAGGTCTCGCGCGCGTCACTTTACCGGCTCTTATCGGCAGAAGGCGGCATTCGCGCCGCCCTGTTAAAGCGCCGGCTCGACCAGGCCCTGCGACTCCTGCTGGCAGACAATAAGGACGAGCGCTCCCTCGCCGAAATCGCCAAGCGGTGCGGGTTTGGCGGCATGGCCCAATTTACCCGCGCGTTCCGCGCGCGCTTCGGCGCACCGCCGCGGCAGTACCGCACCCTCGCTCGCCAGCACGATCTCGACTGGCACGAAGCGCCACTCACGTCCGCCGGCTCCGATCAGGATGCCTCCCTATGGCGGCAACAGGGATTAAGCGAATCGGCAGCAAATGGGACGTGGCACGCGCCAGCAACGAAACAATCGAGCGGTCCGCACTGAGTGCAGCGCGGTCATCGCCGACGGACTGGTTCGCCGTTCTTCCCTGCGCGACGATGCGGCCTTGATAGACGCTGCTCAACACGGTCAGCCGTGTGAAAAAGTTGTCCGGCCTCGCCGTCACCCTCTCATCATGGCGTCGAGCGCTGCGCCAAAGCCCTTAAACGACACCGGGATGACGACGTCATGGCCGCCGGCATCGGCAAATGTCAATTTGCCGGCGCCGCTGACGGCGCGCAGTTTCTTAAGCAATTCGTCGTTGATTTCGAAATCGGCAAAGCATCCGATTGGGACGCAGCGGGAAAAAGCCACCGCCATATCGACATCGGAGGCAGTCCTCTGTAGTCGGACCTTTGCGGCCAGCGATACGTTGACTGGGACCAGCACAACGAGCTTTAGCAAGTCGCCCTTGAGTGGCTGCGTGATCATGAGGCGCGAAAAGGGCACATTTTTGCCCTTCACTTGCGTGACTTGTTCCATCACGCAAATTTTCTTTGGCGGCGTTCCAACCTGCATCTGGCACTGTACAACCCAGTCGTCGTAAGTCGCACTGGTACTCTGCGGCGTTTCGGTTCCGGCAGACGGCCGCACCACCGGCGGACGAGGAGCTGCCGGACGCTGCACCGGCTGCTCGGCGGTGGTGGAGATACCGGAAGCTGTCAATGAGGCAGCGGCTATTGCGGCTATTACAGCTTTGCGAAACCGCCGGGAAGTCCATTTTGGGATTGGCATTTTATTCAGAAACCTGCCTTCGATGAACGCAAAACAAACCTCAAACGCAGACGGCTGAGATACTCGCCTCATTCCGGCTCATGTGCAAGACGCTCAACCACTTTGGCCCGGCGCTTCTTGAGGCCATCTCAGTTCGTCAATCGCGACAGCGATAGCTTGGCCTGGCGGAAGAGCGCCCTTGGAATGCGTTTGATCGTCAATAATCGCTCTGCTCGGTAATTTTTTAATCAGCAAAATTTCGAGGACAGTCCCCTCCCCTACCTGAGTCATATTCCGGGAACCGGCGCCGCAATTTGCCGAATGCGTTATTGCAAGCCTATTCCCCCAAGGGTATCATCCGAGTAATCGCTTTTCAGGATGCGGAACGATGTGGCTCCGATCAGCCGCAGGGGGGCTCCGTGAAGCGGAACAGCGCGTTTTGGCTCGGCGTGGCGTTGCTGTGTTCCACACAGTGTGCCAACGCGCAAGATTTCAACCAGCTCATCGCCTTCGGCGATAGTGCGACGGATACGGGCTGGTTCGCGCACGCTTCGACCGGCATCCCGATCGTCGATTTTTGGACGGCCAGTGCGTTGGCAGCCGGCGGCAACGCGCACTTCACCGGTCCCGGCCCCGGTAACACGCAAATCCTCGGCGGGTTCTTCGGCCTGTCGGCCAACCCCGCCAATACGCCCGGAGGCACCAATTACGCCATTGGTGGCGCCGTCGATTATCTGGTGCCGCCCAGTTACCCTGTCGTCGGCGCGACTGGAAACCTGTCGCCCAATCCGGCGCTGCCCGGCGTCGCTACCCAAATCAAAAATTATCTGGCTGCGGTAGGCGGCAACGCCAACCCCAACGCGCTTTATGTGCTTACCGGCGGTGGCAACGATATCACCGCGGCGCTCCTTGCCGGACTCACTATACCGGCCGCCGTCAATTACCTGCTCGGCGAGGCGCAAACTCTGTCGAACAGCGTTGCACAGCTTCAGGCGGCTGGCGCCCGTTACATCATCATGAGCAATTACTATCCAGGTCCGACGACTGTTCCGATTACGTCGTTTTATGGCAGCACGATTTTGACGGCGACGTGGAACGACATGGCGGCGGCGGGAGTGAGATTCATTCCTGCGGACACCAGTTCCGTATTCGCCGCGGTCGAGCGAAATTTGGCGATGTTCGGCTTCACTGCTCCCATAACGTCCTACGCGTGCGTTCCGCCGGCTGGCTACGTGGGACTGGGCTGGGGCGAGACATGCGCACCCACGACGACGCCGAATCCGAACTACGGGTATCTGGTATCTCCCGATGCACTGCAGACCCATCTGTTCATGGACGGCCTACACCTAACCGAGGCCGGCCAGGTGATCGATGCGGATTATCTGTACAGCTTGATCGTGGCGCCCAGCGAAATCTCCTATCTCGCCGAGGCGCCGGTGAAAACGCGCACCGCGCTGGTGGACTCCATCTTCCAGCAGATTCCAATTTCGCAGCGCCAGCGCCGTGTCGGTACCTTTAACGCGTGGATCACGGGCGATTTGTCGTCACTGAGCTTCGGCAATGATCCCGGATTCCCGACTGACCCGGGAACGCCCGGAATGGTCACGGTCGGTGCCGATTATCTGTCGACGCCGAACTGGCTCATCGGCGCCGCCGTTTCCGTTGGCACCACTACGCAGAGTTTCAGTCTCGGCGGCAATTTCACCCAGAACGAATTTGCGTTGAGCGGGTATTCGGCCTACGCGGCCGGGCCGCTCTGGTTCGATGCGGTCGGCACACTCGGCGCCCTGCACTATGACGTTGACCGCATGATGCCGCTCGGCATCGTCACCGTGTCGAACACCGGAAAGACGAATGGCACCAACGCGTCTCTCGCTCTGGAAGCAGGCTACAATTTTTCGCTCCCTGTGAACCGCTATGCCGCCCCGCAGGTCTTGCCAATCAAGGCGCCGTTGGCGAATACGCCGCTTACTCTTGTGCACGGCCCCGTCGCCGGCATCCTTCTCCAACAGGTCTTTGTGGATGGATTCACCGAGAGCGACAGTCTCGGCGGCGTGACCGCCCTGTCATATGCTCACCAGATCCGCGATTCCGCGGTCACCGAACTCGGCTATCAGGCACAGATCAATTGGGGAGCCTTCGAACCGTACGCCAAGCTGACGTGGAACCGCGAACTCGTTCCCTACAACCGCTCCGTCACCACTTCACTCACGACCATCACCGCCCCGAGCTATTCGATGCCCGCCGTCGTGCTCGGCACGGATTGGGGAACCGGCACGGTCGGCGCGAGGGTTGCATTCGGGCACGGCATGACCGGCTTTGCGAGCTTTACCGGCCAGTTCGGCCAGAGCGAGGCGAATTTCTACAGCGGCCAAATCGGCTTCAACGTCGCCCTCGATTCAGCAGCACCGCCCATTGCGATCAAATACTGATCCGTAAGACCCTTGCCTTTAATAGCCGCATGTTTCCGCGGACTGTCCCTCCGACTGGTGTGATCAGCTAGTCGCAGTAAAGCTGGCGCTCAGACAAAACTAGCGCCCTCGCCGCCGCGTCAACCTGCTCGTAAGGGCGAGGTTTCGTTGACACCAATGCTCGCTACTAGATGTTTTGGCGCCGGCCTCACCACGTATAGCGCAGCGTGCCGGAGCCGGCGTAGAGCTGCAGCCGGAGGCGAACTCGCCGTC
>Ga0335078_10012520_pt1 | contig 12586 bp, 14 predicted proteins | sample Lox_Sample_32_FD_206711 | JGI IMG/M metagenome (GOLD analysis project Ga0335078, IMG submission 206711) | Soil microbial communities from Loxahatchee National Wildlife Refuge, Florida, United States - Lox_Sample_3.2 | ecosystem: Environmental > Terrestrial > Soil > Wetlands | place: USA... | reverse complement strand
ATCTTGGGAGACGCAGCCTGAACTGCCTCCCAAGTTTCCGGCGCGCCGCCGCTCACAGAATGGTATGCCCAAAAGAGCGTGAAGAATCCGAACAGCGAAATCGGCGCGCCCATCATCGTCAGGACGGCGTACTTCCAGGCCGCTTCCAGGGAGGTCCGTGAACGTTCAAAGCCTACTAGGAGGATGGCAAAAAGCGTAATCAGTTCGACGCCGACCCAGGTAAGATTGGGGTCCGCCACGGCGGGCACCACCAGCAGCGCAAACGAGAACAAGTTGGTATTACAGTAGTACCACCACAGGCGCTCGGGCTCGTGTAACGTGCGCCTCATATATCCGCCGGCAAAGACAGACGCAAGGGCGGTGACCAGGCTCACGATGACGAGGACAAGCGCTCCCAGACCATCTGTTTCAATCCAGCGATGCAGACCCACGAACTGGCCGTTTTCGAGAACCCCTCGCCAAACTACGAGCGACAAGGCGAAGACGGTCCATGCGGCGGCCATTGTTAGGCCCCAGGCGGCTTTGCGAAATGGCGGAATCCAGCATGACAGGGCCGCAAGGAGAGGCAGCAGGATGATCAGGATTAGCGCCATGATACCGATTCCTCCTTTAGTTCGTTTAACCGGGCGGCTTCCGTTGTCCCGATTCGCTCGCCGATGTGCCGCGTCAGCAGCCCGACCACGATTACGATGAGTATTACACCGCCTGCGACTCCGAGTTCGGCGATCAACGGTAACTCGGAGGCGACGGCAATACCCGCGAAGAACGCGCCGTTTTCCATCGCCAGAATACCAATCAATTGTGGAATCGCCTCTCGCCGCGCGATCAACGCCCAAGCACCAATGAGCACTCCAGCGAGGCCTATCGGGAGATTTACGCGGATCACCGGATCGCTAACTTTTGACACAAGCGGCCCCGCCACGAATTCAGCGGCGATCGTTAGAAGCAAGGCAACCAGAAGCGATGCCGGAATGTTAACGACTTGGGAGATCTCACGTCGCTCATAATATTGCCCAGGCAGGAGCTTGCGGAGAACCCACGGTATCGCGACGACTTTCGCCACAACCGTAAGCACCCCTAGCGCCCATAGATGCGCAGAACTACGGCTGTAGCCGATTAGAAAGCAACATGCCGTCAATAGCAGCGATTGGACTACGAAAAACCGCACCACTCCCTGCACTTGGCGGGTCGCCACCATTGCGAATGCCGCGATCAGGATGAGCCCTGCGCAGAGAGTATTTAATGCCTCAGCGGTTGCACTCGTCATCTTTCAGGCTCCCGGGAAAATGCTCGTAACCATTGCTGCCACCGACGTAATAAACGCCGCGCCCAGAAACTCACTAATGCGGAATAACCGCAGCTTGGCGAGCGAAGTCTCAATCACCACCAATACTGCGGCGAGTATGAGAACCTTGAACAGGATCTGGGGCACGGCGGCTAATATGTTCCAAAGATCGGTGCCATGCGCCAGTCCCCACGGTGCGACGAGCACGTTAAGAAAGATGCACGCGAGGACCAGGAATTTCATCTGGCCGCCCCACTTCATCAGCGCCGCCCCGCGGCCCGAGTACTCCAGCCCTTTCGATTCATCGATCATCGCCAGCTCGAAATGCCCCGTTGGATTGTCCACTGGGATTTTTCCCCCCTCGGCCAGAATCAGCATCAGGAACGCGATCAACAGCAGGATGTGGGCCGGCGAGAAGAACGCCGCCGAGTTCGCGATCCACTTTTGCTGCACGATGTACGGGATTGTCGACTGTGCAACGAAAGAGACGGTGAAAAAAACAATCATGAATACGGGCTCGGCAAGATACCCAACCATGCGTGTGCGGCTGGCGCCCATCGGACCGTAAGGATTCCCGGTGTCGACCGCCGCGAGTGCCGCAAAAAAGCCTGCTAGCGCCAGAAAGAAGCCGCCGCCCAGCATGTCGGCCATAAAGGCGAAGGCCAATGGGTAATCCGTGAGAACTGGAATCAATGTCGCGACAAAAATCGGTATGACAAAGACGAGGTACGGCGTAAATCGAAAAATCCACGTCGTTTCGTCGGAAATGACCTCATCTTTTTGAAACAGCTTCCAGATGTCGCGGTACGGTTGGAATACGCTCGGCCCCCGTCGGCTCTGCACCATCTCTTTGAATCGCGACAGCACGCCGGCGTACAGCGGCGCAAAGGCCATTACGAAAATGATTTGAAGGACGTTATAGGCAACGGTTTCAATCATGGGCTGGCTCCAGGAGGTGCGGATTGGGACGCGGCGGATTAGGCGCCATCGGGGCAGGGGGGACGCCCACGGAAGAATATTGGATTCTGAAGCTGGGTAGGTCGGAGTCTGAAATCCTGCCCCGAAACTGCCGTCGCACTAACGCGGCTGCCACTCTACTCCTCCCTTCGCTTTGGGAGGAGTCATCAGCAGCCACTCAAGGCAGCGTTTCGGCCGGGAAGCCCGGCGCGGCAAACTCCATTGCCTGTCATCATTCAAGCACAGATCACGGTTGCTCGCAAGATCCACGCGCCGCGCCCGCTCACCTTTTGAAAATCGTCAATCGACAGGTCCACATCACCGATTGCGTCATAGCGATGAGATGCAGCATGGCATTCGTCGATGCGGCGGGCGCCGAAACCACGTGTTATGGCCTTAGCCAATGCCATTGCGATGTCGCGAGGTTTGATATTCTCTCGTTGTCCCTCTCGGCCCGGGACCTGATCTATGCGCTTGCTGGACTGGCTGAGAAACGAACCTGCAGCACAAAGACGCCCGACGCTTGAAGAGCAGATCGCGACGATCCTGGACAGAGAGGAGCGAGCGCTCCAGCGGCTCGGAATTCCCCTGCCGCCGATGCGGGAAAGCGTGCGTGAATCTGCGGCCGGTCTCCTGCTGCCGATCTTCGACCTCTCTCAATACCTATTCCTGCCAGTCGAATTCAAAGCCGGCGATTACGTTGGCTATTTTGTCGGTGCCGAGCCCAGGAAACTGGATAACGCACGGTTCGTGCTGGAGAATTCCGGCGCTCACGAACTGGTGACTCGATTCGACGGCCTCTGGCTCAATCGGGACCCCTACGCTCTGCACAAGGCGCTGAATTGGCAGGGAACATTTGGCGGGGCCCTCAGCCCAAAGACGGACCTCACAGCTTGGTTGAAACTTCCCCCTCCACTTTGGCCTGTTCCGGCATTAAGCACTCTGGAGATATACGAACGGATTACGCGGCGGCAGCGATTATTCTCGGCCATCGTGGAGGGCGCAAACTTTCCTATCGGCGTCGAGAATATGGGCCTGTCGCGAGTGGCCTGCAACGACGCGCTCCAATTGGCCGCGACGGTTCGCGCAAAGGCGATGAAACCCTCCGGGCTGCCAGGCCGGTGGACAACCGTTCAGATCGCTCCAAGTGAGACTGCGATGCAGCCGGCTTATGATTGCCTGCTGGAAGGCCTGCGCGAACAGCGCGAATACTTCGTTGTCGAAGTTATAGCGGACCCGAAAGGTCTGCGACTCCAGTTGGCTTTCCGCCCCCAACAGCACGAATCGATTCAACGCGAAATCGAACGATTGTTGCCGGGAGCAGTCGTTCGGCCGGTGGAGCGAGAACGGGCCCAGTCGGCGACACTGTACTGCATGACGGCTCTCCCGAATTCGCCGCTCGGTACGTTCGACACCAGCTGTGACCGTTGCGACGGCCTGGCTCAGCTTCTCAGCAGCGTCGCCGTCGGCCACACTTGTTGTGTTCAGTTTGTGCTTGCGCCGCTCGAATTGGGATACTTCCTCCGCTTTCGGGAGGAGTTACGGCTTGTTCATTTGCCAGGCCACTGTTCCGAACGGATCCAGGTATTGGCCGCGAAATTCCCCGGCTGGCTGACCGGCATAAGGCTGTTTGCGTCGCACCCGGAAATTCTGCGGGGCATTTGCGAGGGGTGGCTCAGGATATACGAAAGCGAGACCAGGAGATGGATCTTCGGCCCGCCTGAGTTTGTCCCGGAAATCGATCGCAAGCTGGACGTCTGGGATGTCTTGGAAGCTGGCGAACTGGTCAGCATTATTTACGGCTCGGTTGGAGCCTCATCCCAGTAATCGCCAAGCAAGCACCAAGGCAGACAAGGAATAACGAATATTGTGCTGCCTCTGACACAGGAACGAAATCTGCAACGAGGAGGAAAGGTGCATCATGACAGTGTGGAAAATCCTCATGATCGTCTCCGTAACGCTGGCACCGGCTTTCCCCCAGCGGCCCGAATCAACGGGCCCGAAGTCGACTGAGCAGGCTGCGCAGACTTCTTCGCAAGCTTCCCAAGGGGAACAGCACCGTTCGGCATTGGAGGTAAAACCGGGCGAAGAGGCCATCAAGAACAAGGATCTGTTCGAAGCCAGCGGTTACTTCCATCCCTTCCGGCGAATGCCCCGTTTCGTCATCGCTGATCAGAAAAAGATCTGGACCAGCCCCTTCCATACGAGCAAGAGCGACGCGAAGTACTGTGAGCTTTCGGTAAAGCTGCGCCCGTCGCACGTTTTTTCAGTGCTTCGCCTTATTTTCGTCTAATGGAATCGTCTTAGTCGGCCGAAGTATTCTGCATAACGACAATTACTTCAGGCGGAAAGTGGCCGGCCCGAGGGTGGCACCTCTCCTTTTGCCAACGCTGTTGGGTTATTAGAGTAAAGGGCACGGCGTTCTGGCGGAAGCCAGTGTCGCTGCGCGCCAGGCCGCCACCAGGACCAAGCCTTGTCGGCTAGAAATCTTGGCTGACCTGTTTCTCGCAGAAATAGGTCAGCCCAGAATCCGGCGAACCGAAGTGCGGCCGATCTTCAACCGCCGAGCGATTTCGGATTTGCTGACGCCGGCGCGATGCAGTTTCCGGATTTCCGCAGCGTGTGCCGCGGCGGTCGCTGGCCGACCCAGCCGTTTGCCGTTTTCCCGCGCATGCGCCAACCCAGCACGAGTTCGTTCCCGTAGGATCTCCCTTTCGGACTCCGCGAATATCGCCAGCAGCCCGGCCATGGCCCGTCCGGCCGGTGTGGTCAGATCCAGAGCTTCGGTCAGCGAGACAAAGCCTACGCCCAGATGCTCCAGTTCCTGGAGTGTGGCTAGCAGGTCAGTGACCGACCGGCCCCAACGATCCAGACGCCACACCAGCACCAGATCGATCTCCCGGCGGCGGGCGGCTTGCAGAAGTTCTTCGCGGGCTTCCCGCCGCGCCGCCCCGGAGTTCACCTCGCGGACCTGCATGGCGATTGTCCAGCCGCGACGGGTGGCGTACTCCCGCATGGCCCGGTTCTGCATTGCCAGCGTCTGCTGATCATTCGTCGAGACACGGGCATACAGCCCAGCCCGCAACATTTTCGCCTGCCTGCGTGCATGGCCAAAAACGTGGTCTGATTTTGTCTCATGAGCAGCCCGTTTTCTGGCCATTTCAGGATGTCACCCAACCATGGCCGGAGTCGATCCTTTTCGGCCAGGAAGGATTCATCATATTACGCGGCCCTGGGGGTTACCAGTCGTGCCAGTGTCTCGCGGTAGTTCCAGGGCATCCACTCCGATGGGCTTTGCTTCAACTCCTCGGCGTGCCGCAGTAACTCAGTCAGATAATCGAACGGATTGGCTCCGTTCAGTTCGCACGTATGGATCAGGCTCATGAACAGATCGCCTACTCTGGCGCCATTCAGCGTCTTGTAGAACAGTGAGTTTCTGCGATGAAGTATGGCTTTTTTCAAAATTCTTTCAACCAGATTGTTGTCGATTGGGGCCCCTGGTTCCCGAAGGAAAAGAGTCAACGGCAGCCAGTGGCGAAGCATGTAGCGGATGGCCTTCCCCAATCCAGAGTTGGGCTCCGTCTTCCGTTCTGCCAGTTGCGCTTCCATCCACTCATGCAGGGTTTTCATCAGCGGGCTGCTGTGCTCCTGATGGAAACGCAGGCGCTCCTCCGGCGATAGCTTCCGCTCCCGCGCCAGCGCGTCATGGTGCCAGATGCCTCCCAGTGTCTCCAGCACATACCGGCATTCCTCCGGAAAGTTCTCCGCCACCTCTACAAACTGGCGTCTTCCGTGCGACATACAGTGGGCCAGCAGACGTTCCACTCCTTCCGGCAGATGGGAGGTGTTCCACGGCAGCGCATCGCACATCTGGATCAACGGCGCCAGCCCCGGCGGGCGCTGTTTCAGCAACTCGGCCAGATTTTCTCCCGCATGTTTGGCTCCGCTAAAGTACAGGGAGATTTTCCAGCCCGGCCCAAGCGAGACGATGCCGCTGGTGAAGACACCCGTGCGTGAGTCGGCCGGCTCTCGCGCCAATCGCAGAATCCGCATGCTGGTGTCGTCGTTGTGCATCACCTCGCCCATCGCCGCCTGCCGAATGTACTCGTCATACACCGGCCGGAGGCCCAGGGCCGCTTTCTCGGCTACTCCCCATTGCGTGGCCGCAGGCAACGGGATGCCGAGATTCCCCTCCAGGCGCTCCAATCGTTTAAACGGCATGCCGCTGCCATAACGGAGTTGCGCGATCATTGCCGCCGCTGTCTCGTCATACTTTTCCGCGCCTGCCTCCGCGGGTTCATCCGCCGTGAACACCTCCCCGCAGCCGTTACAGCGCAGTCGTTCCATCTCGTACCGGGTTGCCTCCAACGGTGGCCGCCCGACGATCCGCACCAGCGTTTTAGGTTCTTTCTGCCGGTAGACTTTGCCCACGCCGCATTCCGGGCAGATGTCTCCCGGATGAAGTTTTGTGTGTTGCACCCGAACGGTCCGTGCGCTAGTAAACCGGGCGGCTCCGTTGCGCCCATGTCCGACCGGCTGGCGCTCTCCATCCGCCGATGCTTCCTCTGCGGCCGGCTCAGAACTGGGGGGCTGTGGCAACACAACACAGGTTTTCTCTGTCGTCCGCCACCTGGGCTTCGCCCGTTCGGCCAGAATGTGCAACACCGCTTTCAGCTTCTCTCCATCGGATTCGCTCAGTGGCGCACGCATCCCGCCGTCGATGATCTGGTCCAGTTCTTCCAGATTCACATCTATCCGTGGGCGCGATGCTGTTTTCATAACTGGCTGAGTAACTGGCGGAAATGGGGCGCCAGCGGCAGGCCCAGGATTTCCTTGACGGGGCGATTAGGCTTATTGGTCTGGTCGTTTTTGCCACGCCCGGTGGTGAGCCCGAGCAGTTGCCAGTTCGCCGCCCGGTAACAAGTTCCACGAAAACGGCCGGGGTCGATGAAGGTCTCCGCGAAGTAAACCGGATGACCGTACATCCGTTCCCAGTCGCCGGACAGACCCTTGGTCACCTTCCCCAGAATGTGTGACGCCAGATGCGGGACCCGGACCCAGGGCAGAATCAGAAAACGCGTGTTGTAGGCGATAAAACGAATGTTCCGCCGCCGTGCTTCCGCGCTCCAGCCGATATAGCGGTCACGGCTGCCCAGATGTCGCGGCGCCGAACTCCACGCCAGACACGCTACAGGGCGACTTTGCGCCGAACAAACATACTTCAAGTGTTCGCCCACCGGCTGTTCATAGCCGAGGTAGTGGTACTGCTCCATCAAGCTATTGAACAGCGGCTCATGGGCCGTGCGTCGTACCTGCTCGAACTCAATCGGTCCCAGGTCCTTCAGTTTTCCTTCGATCTGGGTCTGGTCCAGTAACACGGGTGCTGGACGAGCACGGTGGGCCAGGGGGTTGTGCCGTTTGTATGTCACCGGCGGTAACGCAATCTGGCCCAAACGTTCCAGCATGAGCAGCAGGCCTCGGCAGACCATGTCGCAGAAAGCGCCGTTGGCTTGCCGCCAGCCCCAGGCTTCACACAGCTTTTTCGACAGCGTCCGCCGGCTAGCCCCCATGTTGGCCGCAATCAAGTTTCGGATGAACGCTACATCTTCAACCGTAACTACGCGTCCACGATACTTCCACCCGCCGTCCACGATAACCGCAGTGTAGAGGAGATTTTCTTGGAACGCAAGTACTTTTTCAGCTTACTTTCCGCCACACTGGCGCGGCCGCGGTTTCCGGGTTACCCGCTGCGAACAGTAACTGCGCCTGATGGGCCTGGAGCGTTCGGGCCGCCTCCTTGCCGGTTGGCCACCAGACGAATCTACCCTTTGATAATCGTTTCTGCGCCATCCAAAACCCCTGGCCGTCGAACGTCAAAACTTTGATCGTCGTGGCCCGCCGACTGCGAAAAATGAAGAGGCAGCCGGAAAATGGATCGGCGCCCAATTTTTCTCGACACAACTGTGCCAGCCCATCAATGCCCTTTCTTAGATCGACGGCCTCGATGGCTACCAGGATGCGCATTTGTGGCGCGACTTGAATCATGCCGGCTCCCAGAGTACGCGGCCGAGAGCGGCCAGATCTGGAGTGGTGCTTCCCTTCCACTCGATGCGCATCTTACCCCGTGGCCCTTCTAACTCAATTAGGCATTCCGCTCCGCCCGTTCCAGGCGGCAGCAACTCTACAAATGCGGCGGGCGGCGCGCTCAGCCTGGCCGTTCTCCGCGGGCTCGGCGATTCCGTCGTTAGGCGCTTGAGCTTGCCGTATTCCAGACTCAGAACTTTGGCCGTTCGGAATACTCCGTGCTCTCTGGCCATCTCCGCTGCCGCGGCCCACAATGGATCCGGAATCGGCAGTCGCCCGGTATGGGACTTCCGCCATCGTGTGAAGCGACCGTGGAGCATGCGCATGCCATGGGGAATGTCAGACACCGCTCTGCCCATTCGCAGTTCCTCCTTGCGCCCGCCCGGGCGCAAGAGCGACGTTACCAGCTACCGACCCGCTGTGTCACGCATCGTTGCGGAAAGCTCACCCCGTTTCGTCATCGCTGATCAGAAAAAGATCTGGACCAGCCCCTTCCATACGAGCAAGAGCGACGCGAAGTACTGGGCCATCTTTGGCGGCGCTACGGGTGCCCTCATAGCTTTCGATGAGCAGATTCAGAAAAATGCTCCTAATCCGGGTTGGCTGGTCACTCTGGGCACCCGCGGCTCCTATTTGGGGGCGGCGTACACGCTCATTCCAATCAGTGCTGGATTCTATTTCCTCGGATCTAAAGCCCGAAACGAGCGTTTTCGGGAAGCCGGCCTGATGTCGTTTGAATCGCTCATCAACTCTACGATTGTCGAAGAAGTGCTGAAGGTGACGACCGATCGCGAGCGGCCGCTCGAAGGCACTGGCGAGGGAAGGTTCTTTCACTCTCCGAACCGGATCAATGCCGGCTTTCCGTCAGGCCATACCATCAACACTTTCGCGCTTGCCTCGATCTTTGCGCACGAGTACCACGATAAACTCTGGGTCAAGATTCTGGTCTACACATACGCTGGCGCCGTGGGTGGCGCGCGCATGGCCGCCGACAAGCATTTCCCCAGCGACACCCTCGCAGGTGCCGCTATGGGCTGGTTCATCGGCGATTACATCTACGGCAAGCGGCACAACCCCGAGTTGGATCACAAGCCGACGGTTGCTGAAAGAATCCTCGACCATGTGCACGTGGGCATCGGCGCTCTTCCGGCGCCTACTCGTCCGTGACGCAGCCCAGGCTCGCACTCTTCACTAGTCGAATATATTTTGCCAGCGTGCCTCGGGCGGTCTTGTAGGGCGGCATTTTCCAGGCCTTGTGCCGGGCAGACAACTCGTCATCGGTCAGGTTGACATTGAGCGAGTTCGTGGTGGCATCGATAGTGATAATCTCGCCGTCACGAATAAGCGCGAGCGGCCCCCCTTCCTGAGCCTCAGGCGTTATGTGCCCCACGATGAAACCGTGCGACCCACCGGAGAAACGTCCGTCGGTGATCAGGGCAACATCTTTGCCAAGACCTGCGCCCATGATCGCTGAGGTGGGCGTCAACATTTCCGGCATTCCCGGCCCGCCCTTCGGCCCCTCGTATCGAATCACGATGACGTCTCCCTTTTGGATTTCCTTCCGCTCCAGCGCGGCCAGCATCAACTCCTCGGAGTCATATACGCGCGCTGGTCCAGAGAAGCGTAGGCCCTCTTTGCCGGTAATCTTAGCGACAGCGCCCGTGGGCGCCAGGTTGCCCCGCAGAATCTGGATGTGGCCGACCGGCTTCAATGGGTTGGCGAAGGAACGGACGATTGGCTGTCCGGCGGTGAGATCGGGGAGAGCGCTGAGGTTTTCAGCTACAGTTTTACTGGTCACGGTCATGCACCCGCCATTCAAAGCGCCTTCCTTCAGCAGCAATCTCATCACGCCTGGAATTCCGCCAACGTTGTGGAGATCCTCCATCACATACGGTCCACTGGGCTTGAAATCAGCGAGCAGCGGCACGCGGTCGCTGACCTTCTGGAAATCGTCAATAGTGAGATCCACGTTCACGGAACGCGCCATTGCGATGAGATGCAGCACAGCGTTCGTCGATCCGCCCAACGCGGAAACCAGAACGATCGCGTTTTCAAATGCCTCACGGGTCATGATGTCGCGCGGCTTTATGTCGCGCTCCAGAAGGTTCTTGATGGCCGTTGCGGCTTTGGAACACTCGGCGAGCTTCAACGGGTCCTCGGCGGGCGTGGAGGCGCTGTAGGGAAGCGACATGCCTAGGGCCTCAATGGCCGATGCCATCGTGTTCGCCGTGTACATGCCCCCGCAAGCGCCCGGCCCCGGACAGGCGTGCCGCACGATGTTGCACCGCTGCGCGTCACTGATGTTTCCCGCCAGGTATTCGCCGTAGCTTTGAAATGCCGAAACGATATCGAGCTTCTGTCCGTTTTGGTGGCCGGCACGAATAGTGCCGCCGTAGATCATCAGCGATGGCCGGTTCAGCCGCGCCATGGCCATGATGCAGCCGGGCATGTTCTTGTCGCACCCAGGGATCGACACATTCGCGTCGTACCATTGGGCCGCCATGACGGTTTCGACGGAATCCGCGATCAGTTCCCTTGACTGAAGGGAGAAACTCATGCCTTCCGTGCCCATGGCAATCCCGTCGCTGACGCCGATGGTGTTGAAGCGCAGCCCGACCAGGCCAACGGTAGCCAAACTCTCCTTCACCTTCTCGGCCAATTGAAGCAGGTGCATATTGCATGGATTCCCCTCAAACCAGACGCTGGAAATGCCCACTTGGGGTTTATCCATGTCCTCTTCTCGAAGGCCGGTGGCGTAGAGCATCGCCTGCGATGCGCCTTGAGACTTTGGTTGCGTCACTCGGGAGCTGAACTTGTTCAATTGAGTAGGCATTTTTATATCTCCAGGTTGTGCGGCAAGTTCGGCATGGAATCACGTCAACTTCCCGTGGCAGGCGGCGTTTCGATACGCATGTATTCCACGTCCGAAGTGGCGATCATGCCCGTGTCCATCATATCCTCAAGTTCCGGAATCAGCCTCTCCAAATTCTCGGGCGTATCTACAATCGTTACAATGATGGGTAAATCCTTCCTGACGAAGTGATGTCGATGGATTTCCGCAGTCTCTCCATACCCTTCGAGGCCCCGAAATACTGTCGCGCCAGCAATCCTTAGATCCCTGCAACGATTGACGATTGCTTCGTAAAGCGGCTTGCCCTTGTACTGGTCGTCCTCATTGAAGTGCAGGCGAAGAAGCTTGGCTTTCTTGACTGTCCGCATCCTACGTTTCCCCCGCTGGGCGGCTGTGGAACAGTCGAATGACGTCCACATCCGAAAGGACGATGATTCCGTCCTGCATCATGCCTTCGATCTCGTTAATGGCCTTGGCCAATTTATCCTCGGAGTCCACGACTGAAATCATGACTGGCAAATCGTGCGACAATCCGAGGCGCCCGCCTTTATGTGTGTGGCCTTTAGCGCCGTACCCTAGAATGCCGCGGTACACCGTCGCACCCGCGATGTCCATCAGGCGCAGTTGCTTTATAATCGCTTCATAAAGGGGCTCGCCATGCCATTTGTCGGATTCTCCCATATAAACCCGCATTAGCCGGGCCGTGGCACGCGCTTCCGTATGCGGCGTTTTAGGCGGCGCTGGCCGCTCCTTATCGGCGACCTTGACGACTTCGGTATCGTGGACCTCGATAACGCCGTCAGTGACCATATCGTAGAGAGTGGGCATGAGTTCATCCACCTTCTCGGCGGAGTCGATGAACTCGATGCGAATCGGTAGGTGTTGTGCGAGCACCTCGATCTTCGTCGTATGCATCACGTGGTGGGCGCCGAAACCGGCCATCGCGCGCGTGGCCGTTGCGCCCGCTACACCCTTATGAAGGAGAAACGTGAGAATTGCATCGCAGAGGGAGCTCAAGTGATGCTGCGTGTCTTCGTTAATGTAGATGGTGACCTTCTTCGCCAACCCCTTCTGGAGCATGCTGATTCCTCTCAAGCTGTTAACGCCGCGCGAACACAGCCCCGAGCCAAACGGCCAGGTAGCCCAACGCAACACTCGCAACGATGTTGAGCATTCCAGGCCAGAGGCCGCCATCCCGGACACTCGTGTACGTCTCCCATTCAAAACTCGAAAATGTGGTGTAGCCGCCCAGAAAGCCAACCACCAGAAACAATCGCCAGCTGGGGTCGAGCTTGAATCTCTCTGTCAGAATCGTCATCAGGAGGCCAATCAGGAAAGAACCGGATACGTTGATAACAAGTGTCCCGAGGGGAAATTTTCCCCCGAACTTTGCCATGATGGCCGAGGCC